>Ga0075018_10000006_pt1 | contig 44096 bp, 36 predicted proteins | sample ColStrG_CSR_2014_FD_71471 | JGI IMG/M metagenome (GOLD analysis project Ga0075018, IMG submission 71471) | Freshwater sediment microbial communities in response to fracking from Pennsylvania, USA - Cold Stream Run_MetaG_CSR_2014 | ecosystem: Environmental > Aquatic > Freshwater > Creek >... | reverse complement strand
GTCCCAGAAGCCAAACATGCGATCCTTCGAAATTCCGAACGCCGCCACCTTGTCGAGCGCAGTCGAAATGGCGGCGAAATGCGCTCCAACAGCGGCCTCGCCAAGCGCGCCAGCGATCCAAGCCCGCGCCGTCGCGGCATTGGTCATTGTCTCGATCGTGGTGAATGTCTTGGAGGCCACGAGAACCAAAGTGGTCGCCGGGTTAAGCCCTCTCAATGTGTCGGCGATATGGGCGCCATCGACATTCGAGACGAAATGCAACCGCGGTCCGTCATGGTAGGGCGCCAATGCTAGTGTTGTCATGGCCGGCCCCAAGTCCGAGCCGCCGATACCGATATTGATGACATCGGTTAAGCGTTGACCACCTACTGCCAATCCGCCCGGCAAACCCGAGCGTACAGCCTCGCTGAATGCAGAATTGCGGATGCCCTGGCCGCGGATTTCTTCCATGACATTTTCGCCCGCTAGCAACAAGGGTATGCGGTCGTCTCCACGCAAGGCTGAGTGCAGCACCGCGCGACCTTCGGTCGAATTGATCGCCTCCCCCGCGAACATGGCGTCGCGCTTTGCCGCGACATCGGCCGCTTCAGCCACCGTCAACAGCAGCCGCATGGTCTCGTCATTGACCGCGCATTTGGACCAGTCCAGCAGAACATCTTCAGCTTCAAGCGAGAACTGCTCGAAGCGTTTCGGGTTACTGGCAAAGGCCGCGCGCATGTCCTTGGGCGCGCCGCCGTGAAAGTGCGCAGAAAGTTCCGCCCAAGCCGCCGTCAAATCCGTTTTCATCATCCGGGCATCCCAAAGCAGGCAGCGGACGGCCACCCGGCACCATCAGCACAAGCCGGCAGACTTCAGATAATTATAGGCCACGATAATCTCGCGCAGGCGATCCTCCGACGAGCGGTCCCCACCATTGGCATCGGGATGGTGGCGCTTGACCAGTTCCTTGAACCTCGCCTTGATTTCCGGCTTGGTCGGGTGATCATCGAGATTGAGCGCGCGAAGTGATTTGCGTGCCATGTTTCCAAGCGCGGGATTGTCCGGACGTGGCCCCTTGCCGCCACGGGCGCCTCCAGCTCCAAACAGTTCAAACGGATCGTTCGGGCCAGTACTGCTTTTGATCCCTTCCGAGAACCGGTGATGATGGGGATCCGTCTCCCGGCCGTGAGCCCAGGAATTCGCCCCCACGGTCCAGGTCGGCCGATGACCGGTTGCGGCGGACTTCTGATAAGCCTCGACCTCGCTATCAGTCATTCCATCGAAATAATTATACGATTTGTTGTATTGCTGCACATGCGCCGTGCAAAAGCGGAAATACTTGCCTTCCCGGCCCCTGCCCTGCGGCGCGCGATGCGCACCGGGCTCGCTACAACCCTGCCACTGGCACACCGGCGCCTCCGGCGGCCGCATAGTTTGCGAGCCGCGTTGGACGCGAATGCTGTCGAAGTATTTCGAGTCGAGCTTCATGGCGAAACGATTATGTTCCTAACCTCAACTGACGCACAAGATGCCCGTCGTTTCATGACGAAAATGTCGTGGCGAGCCCGCCTCACTCCCTTGCGGGAACTGGACAGATGTGATCGTCTGTAGTGTTGCACCAAGTGCATGAAGGTCGCCTGAATGGTAATGGAAGAACGCATCCGCGCGGCACTAACGGTGGCCTTTGCACCAATCAGATTGTCAATCATCAACGAGTCGCATCTGCACGCCGGCCATCGCGGCTTTCCAGGCACCGAGTCCAGCCACTTCCGCGTCCACGTTGTCTCGGCGCGGTTCGAGGGCGTATCGCGGATTGATCGGCACCGGTTGGTCAATGAGGCCCTGTCAGCGGAACTCAAAGATGGGGTTCACGCGCTGGCGATCAAGGCCGAGGCACCTGCTCAAGACTGAATAATCTGGCCTATTAACTTGTTGTTAAGGCGGCGCAGACACGCTCGGGCCAATTCATCCGCCCACGGTGCCTGGCCGCCATGCCTGCCAACATTGCCGCGATGTCGTTGCCCGAACTTGCCACCGTGGCACTGGTGGTGGGCATTCCGCTGTTATTGGGGCTGCTTGCCCTGCCGCTGCTGCGCAACCGCCCAACTGCGTCTCGGTGCATGGCAATAAGCGCTGAAGCCGGCGCCATCACTGGCGCTCCCTTGGGGCTTTCGGGGCAGTGGTCCTTCAACATGCGACAGCTTGATTCGAGCTTTGAGCGATTTCGCGTCATGCTCCAACTTCATCAGGCGGCCGCCAATCACCTGGGCGCGATCGACCACGAGATCGAGCACCTATGGCGCGACACGAAGGCGATCATGGCGACGGCGGTCAAAAGTGCCCAGCCAACTTAGATTTCGGCGCAGACAATGACCGATCGGGCGGGCAAAGCCAAATCGCCATGGACGTGATCGTCATCACTCAACGTCTGTTCCTGGCTCGAACTCGAAACCATCTCAATTCGCCAGGAAGTGCCAACACGCTGATCGGGCAACTTGACGGCAACCGTTTCGCGCGTGCGATTGAACCACAGGCAAAGCCAGTCCTCCTTGGCTCCACTGAGGCCGGGCTCGAAAAGCGCCAATCCCAGCACATCTGCTTCAGGCGACTGCCAATCACTTTTTGCCATCGGCGCGCCGTCGCGCTTCAACCAAATTGCATCTTTCGGCTCTCCCGGTGCAGGTTCGCGGCCATCGAGAAATCGATCGGCCGACAGCACCGGGTGGCGGCGGCGCAGCTCAGCGAGACGGCCGACGAAAGCTATCAAAGCCTCGTCGGCCGCGATCCAGTCGAGCCATGTCACCACATTGTCCTGCGCATAGGCGTTGTTGTTGCCGAATTGGGTGCGCCGGAATTCGTCGCCGGCCGTAAGCATCGGCGTGCCGCGCGATAAAAAGAGGGTGGCGAGCAGGGCGCGAACATCACGCTGGCGTTGCGCCTGCACGGCAAGATCGCTTGATGGCCCCTCGACGCCGCAATTCCATGACAGATTCCTACTGGTGCCGTCGCGATTCTGCTCGCCATTGGCCTCGTTGTGCTTCTCTGCATAGGCAGTCATGTCGACGAGTGAAAATCCGTCATGTGCGGCGATGAAATTGATGCTGCGCGAAGGTCCGCGTCTGCCCGGCGCGAAAATATCGGACGATCCCGCCAGGCGAGTGGCAAAATCGCCCGCCGCGCCGGCATCGCCGCGCCAGAAGCTGCGCACGCCATCGCGATAATGGTCGTTCCACTCGGCCCAAGGCTCGCGAAACGCGCCGAGCTGGTAGCCGCCTGAACCGACATCCCACGGCTCGGCGATCAGCATCAGGCTTGAAAGTTCTGGATCCTGAGCGATTGCCGCGAGCAGCGGCGCGTCAGGCGAAAAGCCGCCCGGCAGCCTTCCCATCACAGGCGCCAGGTCAAACCGGAAGCCGTCGAACCCAGCCCGCGCCCAATGCCGCAACGCGTCCATCGCCAGCCGCATCACCGGCGCGCGATCGAGAGCGATGGTATTGCCGCAGCCGGTGTCGTTGATCATGCGGCCGGGATCATCCACCGTGTGCCGGTAGTAGAGCGCGTTGTCGAGGCCCCGAAACGAGAGAGTCGGGCCTTCGTCGTCACCCTCGCCGCTGTGATTAAGCACGACATCCAGCACCACGCGGAATCCCGAGGCGTGCAGCACCTCAAGCGTGCGGCGAATCTCAGCCATTCCGCCAGGCGCCAACCGGGGGTCGGGCGCCATGAACGTCACGGGGTTGTAGCCCCAGCCATTGTGCAGCCCCAGCCGCGCCAAATGGCGTTCGTCAATCCAGGCAGCGACGGGCATCAGCTCAATGGTTTCGACGCCGATGCGCTGGAGATGTTCGATCACTACGGGTTCGGCCAAGGCGGCGACGGTGCCGCGGACTTTTTCGGGGATGCCAGGATGGCGCATTGTGAACGCCTTGACTGGCAACTCGTAGATCAGGCCGGCTGGTCTTGATGGTTGACTTATCGCTGGCGAAGGAGGGGACCGGACCACACCCTTCGGCATCAACGGTGCGCTGTCGACGGCGGTCTCTCGCGATAGCTCGAGATTTGGATGGTAGGTAAACGGCCGGTCCAGCTCGGTGGCGTAGGGATCAATCAGCAGCCTTGCCGGATCGAAGCGATGGCCAGCTTCCCGCCGGTAAGGACCATCGGCGCGAAGCCCGTAGCGCGCACCCTCGCCTACGCCAGCGACAAAGCCATGGAAGACGTCGCCCGATCGGCCCGGTAGCGGCAGCCGTGCGATCTCAACCTCACCGCGACCGTCGAACAGGCAGAAGTCCACCCGGCTCGCGCTCCGCGAGACGACGGCGACATTGACACCGCCATCAGCCAGAGTGGCTCCTAACGGAGCGGCCGCACCCAATGTGACGGTGTAGGTGTCAGTGCCCATCTCGAATCACGTCACAACGGACGGCGCGGCGCGGCCAAGCTGCCGCTCAATCCCCGCAAGAGTGCGTGAGAGGCCAATGAGTTTGGCCAATACTTCTTGGGTTTCATCTTGGAGCTTTTCGGGGTCGGTCACATAAGATTCGATATAGACTCGCAGCGTCGCGCCTTCTGTCCCCGTGCCTGACAGCCGGTAGACAATGCGATCGCCGTTGGGAAACATCAATCGGATGCCTTGGCCCGTCGTCGTCGATCCGTCAACAGGATCGTGATAGCTGAAGTCATCCTTGGTGTAGAACAGGTTATGGTCGTCGAGCTTCAGCGTTTCGGGCCTCTTGGCCCTCAGATCGGCCATCAGTTCCTCGGCCGCCGCCGCGTCGACCGCCTCGAAATCGTGCCGGGTGTAGTAGTTGCGGCCGTAGGTCTGCCAGTGCTTGGTGACGATCGCGTCCACGCTCTCGCGCCGGACCGCAAGGATGTTGAGCCACAGCAGCACCGCCCACAGGCCGTCCTTCTCGCGCACATGATTGGAGCCGGTGCCCGCGCTCTCCTCGCCGCAGATCGTGGCCATGCCCGCGTCGAGCAGGTTGCCGAAGAACTTCCACCCAGTCGGCGTCTCGTAGCACTTGATCCCAAGTTTCTCGGCCACCCGGTCGGCGGCGGCGCTGGTCGGCATGGACCGAGCAATGCCGGCGAGACCCTTGGTGTAGGCCGGCGCGAGGTGAGCGTTTGCGGCCAGAATGGCGAGTGAGTCCGAGGGCGTGACGAACCGCCCCCGACCGATGATCAAATTGCGGTCACCGTCGCCATCCGAGGCGGCGCCAAAGTCGGGCGCCCTTGGTGACATCATCAAATCGTAGAGATCCTTGGCATGGACCAGGTTGGGATCGGGGTGATGGCCGCCGAAATCGGGCTTCGGAACGCCGTTAACGACGGTGCCGGTGGGCGCGCCGAGCAGGCCTTCCAGGATGGCGGTGGCATAGGGGCCAGTGATCGCGTGCATGGCGTCAAACCGCATCCGGAAACCGGATTTGAACAGGGCGCGGATGGCGTCGAAGTCGAACAATGTCTGCATCAAGCTGGCGTAGTCAGCGACCGGATCGATGACTTCGACCGTCATGCCGCCGAGCTTGCTTTCGCCGGTCCGGCCGAGATCCAACACGCCATTTTCGACGATTTTGTAGGTACTGATCGTCTTGGTCCGCTCGAAAATCGCATCGGTAACCTTTTCCGGCGCGGGACCGCCGTTGCTTGCGTTGTATTTGATACCGAAGTCGCCATCGGGGCCACCGGGATTATGGCTGGCGGACAGAACAATCCCGCCGAGCGCCTTGCGCTGGCGGATCAGGTTGGAGGCGGCCGGGGTCGACAGCAGCCCATTTTTGCCGACCAATGTCCTGCCATAGCCGTTTGCAGCCGCCATCCGCACGACAGTTTCCGCCACTTCGCGGTTGTGGAATCTGCCATCGCCGCCGACCACCAGGGTCTTGCCGTCCTTGTCCGCGAGCGCATCGAAAATCGACTGGATGAAGTTCTCGGCGTAGTTCGGCTGCTGGAACACCGGCACCTTCTTGCGCAGGCCAGAGGTGCCCGGCTTCTGGCCGGCGAACGGTGTCGTTTGGACTGTCTTGATCATTGCGGTGCTGACCTGTGATGGCGCTCGCGCCTTGGCGAGCCGTCGGTAGATGTTGGCATACTGAGCAGCGCTGCGCTTCCAGGACACATCCGTGCCCATGCCCCGTATTTGCAACGCGTGCCAAGTCTTGGCGTCCGCATAAAGCTGCGCCGTGCGGTCCAAGGCAGTGGCCAGCGTCATCCGGTCAACCGTTGGGAACATGACCCCGGTGGCCACCCCAGCCGCGATTGCCGCATCATTGGCATCGATCACCGTGTCGGCCAAACCACCCACCCGCGAAACGACCGGCACGCAACCATAGCGCAAGGCGCAGAGCTGGGTGAGGCCGCACGGCTCAAACCTTGAAGGCACAATGATCGCGTCACAGCCGGCTTGCAGCAGATGCGCCAAAGTCTCGTCATAACCGATGACGGCGCCAACCTTGCCCTTGAAGCGGCCGGTGGCAGCCCGGAAAGAAGATTCGATGACCGCATCGCCCGAGCCCAGCAACGCCAGTCGCGCGCCGATTCCCACCAGGTCGGGCAGAGTCTCGGCCAGCACGTCCATGCCTTTCTGATCGGTGAGCCGGGTAATGACGGCCAGCAGCGGACCATCGCCGGGCGCCAGCCCGAGCCGGATCTCGACCGCCCGCTTGTTTGCTAAGCGCCCCGCAAGCGAACCCGAATCAAACCGGGCCGCGAGCGCACCATCGCTGGCCGGGTCCCACACGGTCGTGTCGATGCCATTGACGATGCCGCTTAGCACGCCCCGCCGGTAGCGCAACAGGCCGTCAAGCCCCATGCCGCCCTTGTCGGTGCAGATTTCCTCCGCATAAGTCGGACTAACGGTGGTGATGGCGTCGGCCAGTTGCAGGCCCGCCTTGAGGAAGCCGACTCCGCCGAAATACTCGACCCCGTCGAGCGAAAAGGCGCGATCCGGCAGGCCGAGGGAGGCAAAGACAGCATGTGGGAACCAGCCCTGGAAGGCGAGATTGTGGACCGTGAGCACGGATGCGGCGTGCCCGCCTTCGCCATAGCCGAGATAGGCCGAAGTCAGTGCCGCCTGCCAGTCGTGAGCATGGACAACATCAGGCAAATAACCCGGCAACAACCCGCGCGCGATTTCTGCCGCCACCTGCGAGAGTGCCGCGAACCGGCTGGCGTTGTCCGGCCAGTCGCGGCCATCGGGACCGACATAGGGATTCCCAACGCGGGTGTATAGATGCGGGGCATCGAGAACGAACAAGTCGAGCCCCTTGGCGGTGCCATGCAGGAGCTTTGCAGGGCCGCCGAAAAGCGCCTCGAAGCTGGCGATCGTCTGCGCCGCGCCCAAGGTAGCGCAGACGCCCGGATAGCCGGGCACCAGCGTCGTCATGGCCACGCCCTCGGCGGCGAGCGCGGCCGGGAGCGCGCCAGCAACATCGGCCAGACCGCCGGTCTTGATCAGCGGGTAGATTTCCGAAGTGACTGAAAGAACCGTCAGCAAACTGCCCATCCAGCCCGCCTCAAGCCACTTGCGGTGTTGGCACTGGGGCAACTGCTTCGGCTTGCGGTGGCACCGCCTCGGCCGGTTCGGCCGGTTCGGCTGGCTCCATTTCAATCCGATCCAGCATATCCTGGGTGATGAGGCAAATCCCGCTCTCGGTTCGCCGGAAACGCTTGGCGTCCAGCACCGGATCCTCGCCCACCACGAAACCCTCGGGAATTTTCACACCCCGGTCGATCACCACTCGTTTTAGCCGCGCGCTGCGCCCGACTTCCACGTAAGGCAGCACGACGGCCTCTTCCATGCTTGCCCAGGAATTCACCCGCACGCCGGTGAACAGGAGCGTCCGCCGGATCGAGGCGCCGGAAACCAGGCAGCCGCCCGACACCAGCGACGACACCGCCATGCCGCGCCGATCATCAAGGTCGTGCACGAACTTGGCCGGCGGCGTGATCTCGGCGTAGGTCCAGATCGGCCAGTTGCGGTCGTAGAGGTCGAGCTGCGGCACCGTCTCGCACAGGTCCATGTTGGCGGACCAATAGGCATCGACCGTGCCAACGTCGCGCCAATAGGCCTCGCCTTCGGAAGCCGAGCGCACGCACGATTGGCTGAAGCGGTGCGCATACGCCTTTCCGTTGCTCACGATGTAAGGGATCATATCCTTGCCGAAGTCGTGGCTGGAGGTGGCTTGATCCGCATCGCGCCGAAGCTGGTCGAAAAGGAATGCCGTCTCGAAAACGTAAATGCCCATCGAAGCCAGCGCCATGTCCGGATTGCCCGGGATGCCCGGCGGGTCCTTGGGCTTTTCGAGGAAGTGGACGATGCGATCCTTCTCATCCACATGCATCACGCCAAAGCCCGTCGCCTCCATGCGCGGCACTTCCAGGCAGCCGATGGTGATGTCGGCGCCGGTGTTGACGTGCTGCTGGAGCATCGGCTCGTAGTCCATCTTGTAGATGTGGTCGCCGGCCAGGATGACGATGTGCTTGGGCGCATACGCCTCGATGATGTCGATGTTCTGGTAGACCGCGTCCGCCGTGCCAGAATACCAGCCGGTTTCCGATATACGCTGGCTGGCGGGGAGAATGTCGAAGCCCTCGTTCCGCTCCGGCCGCAAGAAGTTCCAGCCGCGATTGAGATGGCGGATGAGGCTGTGCGCCTTGTACTGGGTGGCAACGCCGATGCGACGGATGCCGGAATTGAGGGCATTCGACAGCGCAAAGTCGATGATGCGCGACTTGCCGCCGAAATAGACCGCTGGTTTTGCGCGCTTGTCAGTGAGCTCCATCAGGCGGCTTCCGCGTCCGCCAGCCAGCACATAGGCCATCGCATCGCGGGCGAGCGGGCCAGACCTTACCGAGTCAACCATTGCAGATCCTCCCTTCACCCACATTGGGGCTTATCGTTTCATTGCTAAACACCGCCCCCTCACCCTGTCCCTCTCCTCGACGGGGAGAGGGACAGGGTGAGGGGGGCGCCACCTGTCGAGACTCTGGAGCGTCATTCTGGTTCGCTGTTCAGCCTCCCGCGTATTCTAAGTACACAGTTGCCATCGGCGGCAAAGAAATAACCGCGCTGGCTGGCTGTCCGTGCGAGCCTTGCCCCGAAGCGGTCACCGCACCGGCGTTGCCGCGTCCAGAGCCTCCATAAACACTCGCATCCGTGTTGAGGCGCTCGCGCCATTGGCCTGCAAAGGGCAATGGCAACCGATAGCGGTCGCGCGGCACCGGCGTGAAGTTCGTGACGATCGCGATGGGCGGGCCGCCCGAGCCATCCTTGCGCAGCCAGGCGAACACGGAATTGGCGGCATCGTCCGCCACCAGCCACTGGAAGCCCTCTCCCTCGCAATCGCGGGCGTGCAGCGCCGGGGTGTCCCGGTAAAGACGGTTGAGGTCGCCGATCAGTGCCTTGACGCCGGCATGGGCGGGGGCATCGAGCAAATGCCAGTCGAGACTCTTGGCGTGGTTCCATTCGTCCCGCTGGGCGAATTCCTGCCCCATGAACAGCAGCTTTTTTCCGGGATAGCCCCACATGAAGGCGTAATAGGCCCGGAGGCCCGCGAACTTCTGCCAGTCGTCACCGCCCATTTTGCTCAGCAGCGAGCCCTTGCCATGCACCACCTCGTCGTGGCTGAGCGGGAGCACGAAATTCTCGCTGAAAGCATAGAGCAGGCCGAAGGTGATGTCGTTGTGGTGGTGGCGCCGATGCACCGGGTCACGCTGCAGATATTGCAGCGTATCGTGCATGAAACCCATGTTCCATTTGAAGCCGAAGCCGAGACCGCCGGTATAGACCGGCTGCGACACACCGGGAAACGCGGTCGATTCCTCGGCGATGGTGACGATGCCGGCTTGGCGACTATAGACGGTCTCGTTCATGCGTCTCAGGAAGGCGATCGCCTCAAGGTTCTCGTTGCCGCCCTTCTCGTTCGGAATCCACTCGCCGGCTTTACGCGAATAGTCGAGATAGAGCATGGAGGCGACGGCATCGACGCGCAAACCGTCGAGGTGATAGCGCTCCAGCCAGAACAAGGCATTGTTGATCAGGAACGCCGCGACCTCCTTCCGGCCGAAGTTGTAGATGGCGGTGTTCCAGTCCGGGTGGAAGCCCTTGCGCGGATCGGCGTGCTCATAAAGCGCGGTGCCGTCAAAGTGGTCGAGGCCGTGGGCGTCGGTCGGGAAATGTGCCGGCACCCAGTCAAGGATGACCCCGAGGTCAGCCGCGTGGGCCTTGTCGACAAAGCGCGCAAAGCCCATCGGGTCGCCGAAGCGGGAAGTCGGTGCATATAGTCCAGTCGGCTGATAACCCCAGGACGGATCGTACGGGTGCTCGGTGACGGGCAGCAGCTCAAGATGGGTGAAGCCAAGATCGCGGGCATAGGGCACCAGCTGCTCGGCCAGTTCGTCATAGCTCAGAAAACCGCCATTTGCGCTCTTGCGCCAGGAGCCCAGGTGAACCTCGTAGGTGGACATCGGCGAGCGGCGCGGATCGCGATGCAAGCGCGCGTCGAGATAGGCCGCATCGCTCCAGCCGAAATGAGAAGTATCGGCCACGATCGAGGCCGTCCTCGGCCTCAGCTCGGCGGCAAACCCGAAGGGATCGGCCTTTTGCGGCAGCAAGTTGCCATCCGGGCCGACAATCTCGTACTTGTAGGGTGTGCCGGCTGAAATCTCGGGAACGAAGATCTCGCACAGCCCGGACCCTATCCGCTTTCGCATGACGTGCCGCCGGCCGTCCCAGACGTTGAAATCGCCCACTACTGAAACCCGTCGCGCATTCGGTGCCCAGACGGCGAAATGCACGCCATCGACACCCTCGTGACGCAAGGAGTGCGCGCCGAGCTTGTCATAGAGCCGCAAATGCGTGCCCTCGGCGTTGTAGTAGTCATCGAGCGGACCCAGCACCGGGCCGAGGGCGAACGGATCGATGAACGACCAGGTTGCTCCGTCCTTGGCCGTGGCAAGGTAGCGAACTGGCTGGCGCGCGGAAATCGCCAGCTGGCCCTCGAAGAACCCCGCCTCGGCCCGCGCGGGCAATTCGCCGAGTGCCGCGCCGGTCAGGGTTTCCGCGCGGAGTTTCGAGGCACCGGGCACGAAGGCCCGCGCGACCCAGCCGCCGGGGACCTCGTGCAATCCAAGAATACCAAATGGGTCGGTGTGGGTGCCAGCCATTATGGCCGCCACCTCCGCCGCGCTCGCCATCCAGCTTTGCTGCAACATGGCGGGGCTTCCTGTCAGTACGTGGAGATATTCCAGATGTCGGCGGCATATTCGCGAACCGCGCGGTCCGACGAAAACCAGCCGACACCCGCTGTGTTGCGAATGGCGCTCTTCTGCCAGCCGGCAGTGTCTGCCCAGCGCGCATCGACCGCACCCTGGGCGGCGGCATAGGCATCGAAATCGGCCGTCACCATGAACCAGTCATGCTGGTAGAAACCATCGATCAGGCCGCGATAGCGATCGCGGTCGCCACCCGTGAACAGGCCAGAGCCGATGTCGTCCAACGCCCCCTTGAGGGCCGCCGATCGTTCGATATTGGCTCGCGGATCGTGGCCAGTCTGACGAAGGGCGGCGACTTCGGCCGCGGTTCGGCCAAAGATGACGATATCGCGTTCGCCAACCCGCTGGCGGATTTCAACATTGGCTCCGTCCAATGTACCGATGGTCAGCGCGCCGTTGAGGGCGAGCTTCATGTTGCCGGTTCCCGAGGCTTCCATGCCGGCGGTGGAAATCTGTTCGGAAAGATCGGCGGCGGGCACGATCACCTCGGCCAAGCTGACATTGTAGTTTGGAATGAACGCCACTTTCAGCAAGCCCCGCATGGCTGGGTCGGTGTTGATGATTGCTGCTACATCGTTGATCAGGTGAATCGACTGCTTTGCAGCATAGTAGCTGGGCGCCGCCTTGCCAGCAAAGATCTTTACTCTGGGCATCCAGGCCGCCGAAGGGTTTTCCTTCATCGCCCGGTACTGTGCCACAATTTGGAGAAGATTGAGCAGCTGGCGCTTGTATTCATGGATTCGCTTGATCTGAACATCGAACAGCGCGTTCGGATCGACCGCGACGCCCAACCGGTCCTTGATCAAGACCGCCAGCCGCGCCTTGTTGGCCAGCTTGATCGCCTTGAATTTGTCGCGAAATACCGGGTCCTCGGCAAATGGCTTCAGGCGCTCGATCCGTCCAAGATCATCCAAGACCTCATCGCCGATCGCCTCGCGGACCAGCGCTGTCAGCCCGGGATTGACCCCCTGCAGCCATCGCCGTGGAGTGACGCCATTGGTTTTGTTCACGATCCGGCCCGGGTAAAGCCGGTCAAGATCGCTGAACACCGAAGCCTTCATCAGATCGGTGTGGAGCTGGGAGACGCCGTTGACCTTGCGGGCACCGGCAAAGGCCAGATTTCCCATCCGCACGCGCCAATCGCCGTGGCGGTCAACCAATGACACACGCCCGGCCATGCCCAAGTCCCCGTTGGGACTGGCAGGCACATCGGCCGCCACCCGCTTGTCGAGCGCGTAGATGATTTGCATGTGCCGAGGCAGAAGGGCCTGCATCAGATGCACGGGCCAGCTCTCGAGCGCCTCGGGCAAAAGAGTGTGGTTGGTGTATGAAATCGTGGCGCGGGTGACGGACCAGGCATCGGCCTCCTCAAGGCCGTGAACGTCCATCAACAACCGCATGAGTTCGACAACGGCGATCGCGGGGTGCGTGTCGTTGAGCTGAATCGCCACCTTATCCGCCAGATTGCGAACGTTCTTGAACCGCTCGACGTGGCGCGAGAGCAGATCCTGCATCGAGGCGGCCGCAAAGAAGTATTCCTGCCTCAACCGCAGTTCCTGTCCCGCCGGCGTGGCATCGGAAGGATAGAGCACCTTGTTGATGCTTTCGGCGTGGGCCTGATCGTATTGCGCGCCGATATGGTCGCCGCCATTGAATTGGTCGAGCCGCAGAGGCTTGGGCGCGCGAGCCCGCCACAACCTCAGGCTATTTATGCGCCTGCCGCGCCAGCCGACGACAGGGGTGTCGAACGCAACCGCATGGATGACCTCGGCCGGCCGCCAAGCGCCGGGCTTGCCGCCCTCCGCAACCTCAACGGTGCCCCCAAACCCGATCTCGAAAACCGCATCGCGCCGCTCAACTTCCCAAGGATTGCCGCCGTCAAGCCAAGCCTCGGGTTCCTCGATCTGGCGGCCATCCTCGATCAGCTGCCGGAAAAGCCCGTGATCGTAGCGGATGCCGTAGCCAAAGGCCGGAATGCCGATGCTCGCCATGCTCTCCATGTAGCAGGCAGCGAGCCGTCCCAGACCACCATTGCCAAGGGCGGGATCAGCTTCCAGATCGGCCAGCGAAACCAAGTCGCCGGCGCCGAGCTCCGAGAGGCTGGCCTCCAAGGTCTCGGTCAGGCCCATGTTGTTGGCCGAATCACGCAAGAGGCGGCCGATCAGGAATTCGAGCGAGAGGTAGCAAACGTCCTTGCTGCCCGCGAGTTGGCTCTCGCGCTTGGACGCCAGCCAGCGGTCCATGACCTGGTCGCGAACCGCAAGGCTTGCCGCGGACAGCCAGTCCCGCTTGGTGGCGAGTTGGGGCTCCACGCCCATGCCGCGCGTGAGTTCGTCAAGGATGGATCGGGACAACGGACTGAGAGCGGCGGTATCCCGGTTGGCGGACATCGCCTTGCTCGAATTCGCAGCTTCGCGGCGCACTATTCGGCCGGCCATTTCAGCGATGGTTGTCTGCAGGCCGCCGCGTTTTTGCATGAATGAGAACACTTCCGCTTGCTGTCGGGCAACCGATTGGATCCCTCGATTGCGCCCTCACCAGATAGCCGCACTTAACTGCCCGCCGTCAACTGGCAGGTGCCACGGAGCCTAAAAATCACTCAGTTGCTGCCCAAAAAAGCGCCGATGCCCCGGCGTCATCCGCAAATGGCGCAAGGACTGCGGCCAGGAACGTACAGCCTTGGCCGCGCCCTGGAACGTCGTGCTAAGCTGATCGGTGGCCTGGATCTCATCGTGAGCTGAGCCGGCTCGACGTTGCATGGTGCCGCATCGGCCGCCAGTCGGCACGCGTAACGCTTGATGATGGACGCGACTTTATTCAAGACGCCGCCTGAAAGTCAGTTTACGCAATGACAAGAGCCATGCCGGACGAACCTGTGCAATTGGTGGCGGCGCTGGCGGAACTCCGTGCTGGACGCTTGGATTCCGCCGAGGACCTTTGCCGCCGACTTGTTGCAATGTCCCCCAATGACGCCGCCGCGCACCAGCTTGCGGCGACCATAGCCCTGCAACGTGGAAAGCTCAGCGAAGCGGCTCGCTGGACCAGGTCGTGTCTGGTCCTTCGGCCAGATCATCCACCTTCGCTGACACTCTCGGGCAGAATTGCGCGCGCGTCTGGTGATCCAACACATGCCGTGCTCAACTTCCGGCGCGCCAGCGAGTTGGCGCCTGGCCGGCCGGAGGCGTTGTTCCTGCTGTGCGCGGCCTTGCTGGAACAGGGCAAACCCGAAGCGCAGGAACTGCTCAAGCAGCTGTTCCAGCGGTTTCCTGACTATGCGGACGGCTGGCAAGAGATCGGGGCCGTATTGCGCAATGCCGGACAAATCGAGGCCGCTGCGGCAGCCTTCGCGCGCGCCGCCAACGGCTCCAAGGAACCCGGGCATCAACTCCGGCTTGCCGTCACCCTGCAATCCCTCGGCCGGCTTGCCGAGGCCATTGCCGCCCTACATAAGGCACTTGAAGCGGCGCCCGATCATCTTGAGGCCCGGCTCTTGTTGGCTTCGTGCCTGCGACAAGGCGGTGAGCCCCGATTGGCGCGGATCGAACTTGAGAGCGCAACAAGCCTTGAGCGCGAAAGCAGTCGTGCCTGGTTCTCGCTGGGAGTGGTCTGCGATGACCTCCAAGATATCCCTGGTGCGATCGCCGCCTATCGCAAGTGCATTGATCTGCAACCCGATTCTCCGGAAGCCCTCGTGAACCTGGGATTGAGCTTGCAGAACACGGGCGACTTGACAGGTGCCTTGGCCGCCTACCGGCGGGCCGTGCAATTGCGCGCCGATACCTTCGGCCGGATCGCGCAAGGGCTGAGCGCAGCCAGGACCGGCCAACTGTGGCTTGATCTTAAAAAATTGCGCCGATCACTCACCTCGTGAGCGGGTTCGGCGCACGCGAAATTTCCGGCGATAGACGCCGGGCCTGGTGAGCAGGGCGGCGGCGGTGGTTTCATAGCGTTTCGCCTCCTCCGGCGAGAAGGCCTCGCAATGCAAGTCCATCACCTCACGGGAAACCGGAAAGCACTGGGCGACCGGTGTGCCACGGGCGAGAACCCCCTCGAAACCAGGATCCGTCCAAAGGGCGGGAAACAGAACGCCGACGTCGGTGAACTGGTCACAGTCAACCAGCCCCGTGAGCAGCCTGAAGGGGAGGTCGGCGCGATTGATCGGATGGGTCGCGAACAGCGAGTAGCCGGGTTCCAATTCGATGGTCCAGAAGCTGTTGAACTTTACGACCGCGGTGTCGGGATCGTAAAACGGCGTTCCGGTGATTTGCGCGGGAACGTGAAAACTGATCGGTGAGCGCGGATGGGCGGCCACGGTCAGCGGCGGGTGATCCCAATCCCACGACAAGACCCCGCCACGCACATGCACGTCGCAAGGAAGTGGTATTACGAAACCGTAGGTCATTGCGTCGACGAAGGGCGGGCACTGCTTGACCGTGCGCACGCTCTCGCCGTGTGTATCGGAAAAGGCGGTACGCGGCATGGCGCGAAGCCACTCGGGCAAGGCTGCGCGTGCCAGCTTCGGCGTCTCGAGGTTCGGCAGCATCGCGGGATCGCACCGGAACACGATTTTCATGATCGCCGATCGATGTCTGGTGGATGTTCAGTGCGAGGTCTGGCTGGTTACCGATGATTTGCTGTGATAGGGTGGATTGTGAACAATTCCAATCAAAACTGGGTATGACAATGCGCAGGTGGTGGAGGGTCGCAGGTCTGGCCGCCGTCACATTCCTGGCATTTGGAACAGTCCATAGCCTTGCCGAGGACGCCGGGGAGACAAAATTTGAAATCCCCCTGGGCGATGTGCCGCGCTTCACCGACGAGGCATCGGCGGTGGCAGCCTGCCAGCCCGATAGTGTCGTCTGGGCCGACCGCAAGACCGGGTTCTACTATCCCAAATTCTACGCCGACTATGGCACGACGAAATTCGGCTTCTACACCTGCTACAAGCAAGCGGTGAAGGCGGACTATTGGAGCTTGACCCCCGCCTCCGACGGCGGGCACAAGGGCCGGACGTTCCCACAATTCTTCTGTGGAGCCTGCTTCTAAGCGGTTGTAAGTGGTTGCGACAGGGGCGGTTTCCCACCCCTGTCTCGTCAGTCCAAATCTCGGGACTCAGGTCTTCTTGGCAGGCTGCTGCGCCTTCCAGGTCTTCAACAGCTCGTCATAGTCGACGGTCACGCCCTGCGGCTTCTCGTTGGCCAGCTTGCGTTGCGGGGCGATGTTGCCGTCCTTTTCGGACTTGGCGTACCAGTATTCCGGGTCCTTCTCCTCGTTCATCTTGGGACCCAGCTTGCCCTGCACGCCTGACTTCTCCAGGCGGGCCATGATCGCATCCTGGTCGCGGGCCAGGCCATCCATCGCCTGTTGCGGTGTCGCCTCGCCGGAAATGGCCTTCGAGACGTTCTGCCACCAGACCTGGGCCAGACGGCCGTAGTCAGGCACGTTGACACCGGTTGGCGTCCAAAGCACGCGGGCTGGGCTGCGGTAGAACTCGACCAGACCGCCGACCTTCGGCGCGATCTTCGTCATCTCGTCGTGCCATATGTCGCTCTCCCGGATGAGATGCAGCGAGAGCAGCGATTTCTTAAGCGTGACGGTCTTGGACGTGCAGAACTGCGCATAGAGCCAGCCGCACTTGGTTTTTTCTGGTGCGGCGTATTTCAGCAAGGTCCACAGGCCGACGTCCTGGTAGCCGAGCTTCATGCCCTCTTTCCAGTAGGCTCCGTGGGGGCTGGGGGCCATGCGCCATTTGGGCGTGCCGTCCTTGTTCATGACCGGCAGGTCCGGCACGCTCAAGGCATGGGTGAAGGCGCTGTACCAGAAGATCTGTTGGGCGATATGGCCCTGGCCAGGCACCGCGCCAGCTTCCAGGAAGTCCATGCCCGAGGCCTCGGGGGGTGCGTATTTCTTCAACCATTCCACGAACTTGGTCGTGGCGTAGACAGCCGCCGGGCCGTTGGCGTCGCCGCCGCGGCTGACCGATGCGCCGACGGGAACGCCGTTCTCGATGCGGATGCCCCATTCATCGACCGGCTTGCCGTTGGGTAGGCCCTTGTCGCCATTTCCCGCCATCGACAGCCAGGCGTCGGTGAAGCGCCAGCCGAGAGACGGATCCTTCTTGCCGTAGTCCATGTGGCCATAGACCTTCTGGCCATCGATCTCCTTCACGTCGTTGGTGAAGAAGTCGGCGATGTCCTCGTAGGCCGACCAGTTGACGGGAACCCCGAGCTCGTAGCCGAACTTTTTCTTGAAGGCGGCCTTCAACTCGGGCTTCTGGAACCAGTCATAGCGGAACCAATAGAGGTTCGCGAACTGCTGATCGGGCAACCCGTACAGCTTACCGTCCGTAAACGTTGCAAAGTCCAGGCCGATGAAGTCCTTGAGATCGAGAGTCGGACTGGTAATATCCTTGCCGTCGTTGGCCATGAAATCGGTGAGCGAACCACCGACGATGTCGTTGAAGCGCGGATGGGTGCCGATGAAATCGCTGTCGTTCATCCAGAAATCGTAGATCGGCTTGCCCGACGCGATCTCGACCTCGATCTTCTCGACCAGCTTGCCCTCATCGAGCAGCTCGTGATTGACCTTGATGCCGGTGATTTCAAGGAATGCCTTGGTCAGCGTCTTCGATTCGTAGTCGTGGATGCCGAGGATTTCCGAGATCGTGCTGACTTCCATGCCCTTGAAGGGTGTCGATGCCTTGATGAACCACTCCATCTCGGCCATCTGCTGCTCTTTGGTCAGCGTTGACGGCTGGAACTCGCTGTCGACCCATTTCTTGGCTGCATCCATTTGCTGGGCGTAGCTGGGTGTCGAAGTGATGATCGCTGCGCTTGTGACGGCTGCGGTCGCTGCAACGGCGGCCCCACCCTTCAGTACGTCACGACGTTTAACGTCCATTTTTGCTTCCTCCGGATTGTCCCACCGAACACAACGCCCGGCAGGCAGGCACTCAAAACTCAGGCAAAAGTGAAAATCCCAATGCCGTAGAGCACGGCGAGCCCAAGTGGATACCAGAGGGCGCCGCCCCCAAATCGCATCCACAGCACGAAGATGAAACCCGACCCGATCAGGGAAACAAAGAACCGGTCTCCCCGTGTGGTCGGAAATCGCAAGATGCCCACGCGCGGCGTTTCCGGCCTGAACACCGCCAGCAACGTGAGAATGATCAGCATCGAGGCGATAAAGCCGAAAAACAGAGCCGTCTGCCACGTCCAGGCCATCCAATCGAGCATTGCGGGTCCCCTCAGACGCGGCCAAGGGCAAAGCCCTTGGCGATGTGATTGCGCACGAACCAGATGACCACGGCGCCTGGGATCATCGTCAGCACGCCGGCGGCCGCCAGCAGCGACCAGTCCATACCCGAGACCGAATAGGCCCGGGTCATGACCGCGGCGAAAGGCAATGCCTTGGCCGATGTCAGGTTCGTCGCCAGCAACTGCTCAACCCACGAAAACATGAAGCAGAAGAACGCTGTGACGCCGATGCCGTTGGCGATCAGCGGCAGGAAGATGCGGATGAAGAAGCGGGGAAAGGAATAGCCGTCGATGGCCGCCGTCTCGTCGATCTCGCGCGGCACGCCGCCGACAAAACCCTCGAGGATCCACACCGCCAAGGGCACGTTGAACAGGCAATGGGCAAGAGCAACGCCCAAGACCGTGTCAAACAGCCCCACCGCGTAGTAGAGCTGGAAGAATGGCATCGCGAATACGGCAGGCGGCGCCATGAGATTGGTCAGCAACCAGAAGAAGAGGTGCTTGTCGCCAACAAATGCGTATCGATTAAACGCATAGGCGGCGGGCAATGCGACAGTCACCGAGACAACCGTGTTGATCGCCACATAAAGCAGCGAAACGCCAAAGGCGTGGACCCACGCGGGGTCATTGAATATGGCGATGTATTTCTCCAGAGTCGGATGCCGGGGAATGATCGCAAGGCCCGATACAATGTCGGTATTGGTCCGCAAGCTCATGTTGATGAGCCAATAGATGGGCAGCATCAGGAGAATAAGATAGACAGCGACGCCAATCTTGGCAGTGAGACTTTGCTGCATCAGACATCCCTCCGGCGCTCGATCTGGGTCATGATGGTGTAGAAGACCCAGCACACCGTCAGGGTGATGAGGTAGTAGACCATCGACATCGCGGCGGCGTTGCCGAGGTCCACCTGCCCAAGCGCGATCTTGACCAGGTCGATGGACAGGAACGTGGTGGCGCTTCCCGGGCCGCCACCGGTCACGACAAAAGGTTCCGTGTAGATCATGAAAGTCTGCATGAAGCGCAAGAGCACGGCGATGACGAGCACCTTTTGCAGTTTTGGCAGCTCGATATTGGTGAAGGTCGCCCAGCGGCTGGCGCCATCGATGCGCGCGGCCTGGTAGTAGGCATCGGGGATCGCGCGCAAGCCCGCATAGCTCAACAGCACGACCAGCGGCGTCCAGTGCCAGACGTCGATCACCACGATCGTCGTCCAGGCCGAAATGGTGTTCTGGGTGACGTTGTAGGGCAGGCCAATCCCCGTCAGCGCGGCCCCGAACAGGCCAATATCGGCGCGGGTGAAAATCTGCCAGATGGTACCGACGACGTTCCAGGGGATTAGCATGGGCAAGGCGACGAGCACCAGCGAGATACCCACCGCCCATCCCTTCTTGGGCAGGCACAGCGCCACCGCGATTCCCAGCGGCACCTCGATCAATAGCGAGGCCAGCGAGAACGCCAGGGTGCGGAACAAAGCGTCGTTGAACCTTGCGCCGATCTCCGTCGTCGGGTCGAGCAGCGCGCGGAAGGCGGCATCCCCGTTCCAAAAGAAGCTATTGGCGCCGAGCGTGTCTTGCACCGAATAGTTGACCACGGTCATCACCGGGATGATCGAGGAAAACATCACGAAGGCCAGCACTGGCAGCACAAAGAGCCAGGCATAGTTGTTGATGGGTTTGCTGGTCATGCCGCTGCTCCGGGGACGCGGACGTCATCGGCATAGACAAGTGTGTGTTTCGGATCGAACGCGACCCTGGCCTCATCGCCGATACTGGTGATGTCTGGCGGCACCGAGGCCACCAGTTGGTGTTGGCCAAGGCTGAGATAGGCGAGGCGCTTGCGCCCGAGATCGGCGATCCTGCGCACCCGCACCGCGACACCGGGCCCCGAGGTCAAGGTCGCATAGTCGGGCCGGACACCGATTTGAATGCGCTGGCCACTCGGCAACACAGGATAGGACGCGCCCAGCTGGATCTCGCTCCCCTCGACAAACGCCCGTGAGCCATTCACTTGGGCCGGCAGCAGGTTCATGCCCGGAGAGCCGATGAAGTAGCCGACAAAGGTGTGTTCCGGCCGCTCGAACAACTCGGCCGGGGTGCCGATCTGCACCGCCCTGCCATCGTTCATCACCACCACCTTGTCGGCGAAGGTCAACGCCTCAATCTGATCATGGGTCACGTAGATCATCAGCAGGTTAAGCGCGCGGTGGACCGCCTTGAGTTTCGAGCGCAGTTCCCATTTCAAGGCCGGATCGATCACTGTCAGCGGCTCATCGAACAGCACCGCCGAAACGTCGGCCCTGACCAGCCCGCGGCCTAGCGAGATTTTCTGCTTGGCATCGGCGGTAAGACCGCGCGCGCGCCGGTTGAGATCGGCCGTCAGTCCCAGCATCTCGGCGATCTCGGCCACCCGGCTATCGATGAGCGGTTGTGCCAGCCGCCGGTTTTTCAGCGGAAAAGCAAGATTCTGGGCTACCGTCATGGTGTCGTAGATGACCGGAAACTGGAACACCTGGGCGATGTTGCGCTGCTCCGTCGGCAGGTGCGTCACGTCCTTCTCGTCAAACAACAGCCGGCCCTCCGATGGGATGACCAGGCCAGAGATGATGTTGAGAAGTGTCGTCTTTCCGCAACCTGACGGTCCGAGCAAGGCATAGGCCTGGCCTTGCTCCCAGACGTGCCGCAGCGGCTTCAGCGCGTAGTCCTTGTCACTGCGCGGCTTGCCGGCATAGGCATGGGCAATCCCGTCCAACGTTATGCGCGCCATCGGTCCACTCTCATGCTGATTTCGCCATCGCGGGAGTCGACACCAAGTGCCCGGCCGCATCGAATACGAAGGCGCGGGCCGGATCGAGACTGACTTCGACGTCGCTACCCGGCTCCCAGACCTGAAGGTCCTTGGCCAGGCAAACCCAGACTCCAAGCCCCACTTCGACACGCACAAAGCTCTCCGAACCGCTGATCTCGGTCACCGCGACCTTCCCCGGGAACGTCAGTCCCGAAGTGAGCGAGGTTCCGATCGCCACGGCGTCGGCGCGGAAGCCGAGCCGGTACGCGCCGTCAGGCAGTTGCGCTAGCGGACCCGACGCAGGAACGGTGCGATCATTTACCAGCGTGAGCATCGGGCCGCTCTTGCTGACGGCCAGCTCGTTCAGCGGCGGATCGGAAAAAACTCGCGCCGCATCAATGTTAGCGGGCTGGCGATAGACTTGGGCGGTTGGCCCTACTTGCGTGACCCGGCCTTCGCGCAGCGTCATAACCGTGCCGCCGAGCAGCAGCGCCTCGGTCGGCTCCGTGGTCGCATAGACCAACACAGCGCCGGTCTGGGCAAAGATGCGCGGCAGCTCCTCGCGCAGCTCCTCACGCAGTTTGTAGTCCAGGTTGGCCAATGGCTCGTCGAGCAGCACCAGCTCGGCCCGCTTGACGAGAGCACGTGCGATGGCCGTCCGTTGCTGCTGGCCGCCCGAAAGTTGCGCCGGCATCCGTTGCAGGAGGTCCTCGAGCCGAAGCAGGCGGGCGGCCTCGCGAACCCGGGTCTCGATTTCGGTCCGGTTGACACCCGCGACCCGCAGCGGCGACGCGATGTTTTCGTGCACCGTGAGCGAGGGATAGTTCACGAACTGCTGGTAGACCATCGCCACCGAGCGCTTGCGCACCGCCAGCCGGGTGATGTCCGTCCCGTTCGAGACGATCCGTCCCGTGGTTGGCCGATCGAGGCCGGCCATCAGGCGCATCAGCGTGGTCTTGCCGGCGAGCGTGGGGCCGAGCAGAACATTCATCGTTCCCGGCAGAAGCGATAGCGACACATCGCTGATCAGCGGCACGCCAGCTTCCGATAGGCCAATATGATCCAGAACGAACGTCACGCTTTGCTTCCCCATGTCATCATTGGGCGGCCTGCCGCGAGGCTTGCACGGTCTTGATGTGATCGTCGATCGCGACGATGTCCGTGGCGGCAAGCCTCAGCCCCAGCTTACTGCGTCGCCAGACGATGTCCTCGGCCGTCATGGCCCACTCGGAGGTCATCAGATAGCGGATTTCCGCCTCGGTCAAATCGGCGCCAAAGTGACGGCCAAGATCGTCCAGGGATTTGGCCGTGAGCAGGATTTCCGGAACCAGGGTTCCATAGGCGCGAGCCAGCCGGCGCGAAAAGCGAGGCGAAAGAAACGGGTAGCGCGACCTGACCAATTCGACCTCGGACTCGAAGCCTTGAACCGGGAAGTCGCCGCCGGGCAGTGGTGATTGGGCGGTCCAGCCAACAGGCTTCCGTGCTTCGGGAAGAAACGGCTTGAGCAGTCCCAGTGCCGACTCGGCAAGCCGCCGGTAAGTTGTTATTTTTCCTCCATAAACACTTACCAGCGCGGCCGCGCCATCGACGGCATCGACCTTCAGAACATAATCGCGCGTCGCCGACTGGGCCTCCGAGGCCCCATCATCATAGAGGGGACGCACTCCGGAATAGGTCCACCTGACGGTGTCCTTGGTCACAGCTGTCCGGAAATAGTCGCTGGCCGCCTTGCACAGGTAGACGATCTCGTCGTCCGAGGTTTTCGCGGCGCCTGGATCGCCGGCATAGTCCAGATCGGTGGTCCCGATCAGGGTGAAATCCTGCTCATAGGGAATCGCGAAAAAGACGCGGCGGTCGGCATTTTGAAAGATGTAGCACCGGTCATGCGCATAGAGCCGATCGACCACGATGTGGCTGCCCTTGACCAGCCGCACCGATGCGGGCGCGTTCTGGTGCAGGATTGTCCCCAAGACATCTCCTACCCAGGGGCCAGCGGCATTGACCAGCGTGCGCGAGCTAATGGTGCTCACGGTGCCGGTCAGTTCGTTCCTAACGGTCAACTGCCAGACACCATTGTCGCGCTTGCCGCTGAGGCATCGGGTCCGGGGTGCGATGACCGCGCCGCAATTGGCGGCATCGCGGGCATTCAAGACCACGAGGCGAGAATCCTCCACCCAGCAATCGGAATATTCAAAGCCCAAGACATATTCAGGCTTGAGCGGTTGGCCCGATGGGTCGTCGCGCAGCCGCAAGGTCCGCGTCGGCGGCAACAGCTTGCGCCCGCCGAGATGGTCATAGAGAAACAGACCCAGGCGCAGCAGCCATGCCGGCCGCAAGCCGCGGTGATGGGGCAGCACAAACCTCAGTGGCCAGATGATATGGGGCGCTATCCGCCACAAGGTTTCGCGCTCGAGCAGCGCTTCGCGGACCAGCCGGAATTGATAATATTCGAGATAGCGCAGGCCCCCGTGAATGAGCTTGGTCGCGGCGCTGGACGTGCCGGAGGCCAGATCGCCCTTTTCGCAGAGAAAAACCGACCAGCCGCGTCCGGCCGCATCACGGGCAATTCCGCAACCATTAATGCCGCCACCGATGACGGCAACATCATAGAGTTCGCTGGCCTTGCCTGTTGCCACGCAACTATCTCCACCCGCCAGTCGCATGCTTGCGAATGTAGGCTTTGCCTATCTCTGGTTCAGGGGAGGCTATAACGAACAAAACGCGCAACGCAAGCGAATAAAACGAACATCAGGTGGCGTCGATCGTGGACTCGACCTGGGCAATGGCCTCCATTTCCGATGGACCCCCGGTCTCGATGACCTTGACCTCGCACTCCGCACACATCTCAACGATCGCCGGCGACGGCAGCCGGTCAGTGATGAACACGTCGATTTCAGACATATGGGCGATTCGCACCGGCGCCGAGCGCGAGAATTTGCTGCTGTCGGCGACCAGCGCGATCTTGCGCGCATGGCCGATGATCGCGCGCGATATCTCAACCTCGCGAATGTCGAAGTCCAGCAACGTCCCGTTCGCATCGATCGCCGATGTTCCAATAATCGCCGTGTCGACCCTAAATTGCTCGATTTGCGAAACCGTGACCGCGCCCACGATGCCTCCGTCACCATGTCGGATTGTGCCGCCCGTCAGAAACACCTCGATGTCCTTCTGGTGATGGAGTTCGTTGGCCACGTGCAGGTTGTTGGTGATGACCAGCAGTCCGGAGCGCCCCGCCAGCGCGCGGGCGACTTCCTCGGTCGTGGTGCCGATGTTGATGAACAGCGAGGAGTTGTCGGGAATGAGCCTGGCGGCGGCTTGGCCTATCAACCGCTTGTGCGGCTGGGCGACGAGCTGGCGGGCCTCATAGGCGAGATTCTCGACCCCTGAGGCAACGATGGCTCCACCGTGTACCCGCACCACCCGGTGAGCCTCGCTGAGCTCGTTCAGGTCGCGGCGTATCGTTTGCAGGGTAACGGAGAAGTGGGTGGCCAGGTCCTCGACCGTCACTCTTCCAGATTGTCGGAGCAGGTCGACGATCTTGGATTGCCGATACGTCGAGGCGCGCGACGATGAGACCGTCATTGCCATTTGCCTTGCCGAAGCTTCAAACACTCAGATTGAAGGCTATCGAAATCCGCAAGCCCGTGCCGCGATATGGCCGGACTTGGTGAAACAGCCAGGACGGAAACAACAGCAGCAGGCCGGGACGTGGACGGATGGTCTCGGCAGCCCCGACCGATTGGCCGTCCTCGCCGGAGAATTTCAGCGTTGGCGCGTACATGCCGGGGCCGGCGCCTCTGGGATCGAGCATCTCGAACTCCCCGCCAAGGCTTGGGTCGGTCGCGCAGCCCCCATCCTCGACATAATAGCTCCCGGACCAGAAGGCGCCGGGATGATAGTGGCAGATATTGGCATCGCCCGGCCCATTGACATTGGCCCAAGCCATGACGCTCCAGCTTGGCCGCACCGGTTTGCCCTCACGATCGGCGGTCATGCGGTTTGCCAGTTCCTTGGCCATCTCCAGAATGTCGGTGACTGGCTGTCCTCCCCATTTGAGAATGTTGCGATCGGAATGCCAGCCACCGGCGTTCGACGCCTGAACCGAGGGCGACTCTCCTCGACGTTTCAATATGGCCGCCAGCAATTCGACGTTTCGCGCTTCAGCATTGGGCACTTCGAGCGCCGCCACCGGCGTGGCAAATAGTCCGCGTACTGCGACGTTCAACCTTGAACTCATGGGAACCTCTCAGTACTGATCAGGCAACCGCGACGGCTTTCGGGCAACAGGCCGTGACCGATGGCCTATGTTTGGCGGCGGCAGCATAGTCCCGAAGGCCAAGTGCCGCAATCGGCGCGCCCTGCGACGTCTACTGCGCGGGTCCTAAACCGTTCTCGCCGCGTAGAAATTGACCACGACGTGCTCGGCTTCGGCAAAAAACAGCCAGCGCTCGATGATGACACCCAAGGCGGCGCCCATAGTCGCCAGCACAAGCGCAGCGGTCTCAAGGCCGCCACTCAGGTCCGTGGCCACCAGGCAAAGGAGGAACGGTGTCGCGAACAACGCTATCAGAACAATCGCGCGCAACCTCCTGGTGTGTTTGCGGGCGACCGCAAAGCCCATCTCGCGCATAACGAAATTGGCCTGCGAATGCGGCGCTTCGAGTTGCCGGACTCTTCCAAAGCGCCCAAGCCCAGTGGCGGTCCCTGGGTTCGCCAGTGGCTGCACCAAGTCGATGGCGCGCCAATAGGTAACCTTCAACCCGCACGCGATAACGGTGAGAATGGCGGCAGCCCGCGAAGTTCCGCCGGCACTGGTTCCAGCAAGAGCCGACAACATGCTCAGCAGTACACACCCCGTCGCCAGCGCCAACGCCACATAGATAGGTGTCGTAAGTGGTTGATGCCATTGCCGGACAGTGAGAAGACTCTGGTAGATCATGCCGGTGGCCAGAACGGTAAGCGGCGCCAGCACGCAAGCGAGCAAGGCGGCGACCGCGAACACGCCATCCGTCCGCCCCAGGATTGACCACCCGAACCACATCACCACCGTCGGCACATAGGTAGCAACCGCAAGCACGCCTTCGCGCGAAAGCCAAGACGAACGCCATTGCGACAGCGCCCGCCATGCTCTTTCAGGGTGGCCAAGATGGAATGTGGATGAGAGGAGACCGGCTGTTATCAGCGCCAGTGCCAGACTGAGGCCAAGCAAGCCAAGCAACCGGTCCGGCGGCAGCGTGCCGGTGAGCACGCCCAGCCCCATCAGGCACAAGAGCCCATAGCCCGCACCCGATGCGGTAGTAAACAGAATAACGGAATAAGCTGGGTGCATTTATTGTCTGCTGGCACCGCGTCGTGCGACGCCAATCAGTTCAAGCGAGCAGGGTTGAATCACGGACCCATCCCAATCGCCGAACCATGCGATGTCGCTGAAGCCGGCTTGCGCAAGCAGCCGATCCAGCGTCGCCCGCGGCGCAAAGCGCAAGCGACTGCGACTGACCTTGCGCTCGTCCATCCGCTTGAAATGAAAGTGGGACTGCAAGTCGATGACCTCCGCCGTCGTGGCTGGACTTGCCTGGTGGTGGATTTCGACGGGACCAAGCCAGAGATGCTCCAGGGACACCGATTTTTCGTGGGTCCAATGCCGCCATTCCTCCGCCAGCGGATTGCGCGATTCGAAGGCCAGCCGGCCACCAGGAGCAAGATGCCTGGCAAAGCAGATAAGCGCGGCGGAAATATCCGTAACCATCTCAAGAACCTGGAAAGCGTGGCCAGTTAGCACGATCAGGTCGAAGCGCTCTTGCAGTGTAAAGGCGCGCATGTCGCCCTCGACCCAGGTGACGGCATCGGCCCCAGCCTTGGCCCGTGCCGCCGCCAACATGCTCGGCGCGGGATCGAGCCCGGTGACACGGTGGCCCCGCGCGGCCAACAGGAGCGCCAACCAGCCGGTGCCGCAGCCAGCCTCAAGAATGCGCAATGGCACGATGCCCGCGAGCGGAACGTAGAAATCGCCTTCGCGCCCGCGCCGGCCCTCGACATCGTAAAGCGCAACCAAATCGGGATCGGAATAATGGGTGGGCATGACGCCATGCGTCGCGGAATATGATCCTCTCATCCGCTCAATGCCTTGTCGATCCAGGCGAACAGCGTTTCGACAGGGGAGCCTCCCCCGACCACCGGAGCCGCTGCCAACGGCGTGGCGGTGGGTCCGGACCGCTTTTCGCGCGGCGGCAGATATTTGTTGGTCGGTCTGAATCCGAGCTCCGGCATCAGATCGTAACCGCCGCGCGCGGCGACGTTCCTCGAAACGGCACTATCGGGATCGCCGAGATCGCCGAACGCCCGCGCACCCGTCGGGCAAGCACGAACACACGCCGGTTCGCGATCCTCGACGGCGAGGTTCTCATTGTAGATTCGATCAATGCAGAGCGTGCATTTCTTCATCACGCCGTCAAGATAGTCATATTCACGCGCGCCATATGGACAAGCCCAGGAGCAGAGCTTGCAGCCGATGCAAGTGTCGGGATTGACGAGCACGATGCCATCCTCGGGGCGCTTGTAAGAGGCCCCAGTTGGGCAAACAGTGACGCAGGCCGGCACCTCGCAATGCAGGCACGAGCGCGGGAAATGCACTGTTCTGGCGGTTGCTCCCTCGCCGACTTCATAAGTATGCACCCGGTTCAGCCAAGGCCCGCTGGGGTCGGGGCCGTAAGGGTTCTGATCGACCAGCGGCGCGGAATAACCTTGCGCGTTCCACTCCTTGCATGAGGTCGCGCAGGCCTGGCAGCCGACACAGATATCAAGATCAATGACCAGGCCGAGTTTCTTGCCCGAGGCCGCGGAAAGCGTGGTCATCGTGAAACCTTGTCAGGATCGCCAATGGTCGCGAACTTGGGGACAATTTCCCTTGCCTCGTCTGCCCTGCATTTTTCCATTCGCACCCTGAGATCATACCAGGCGGCTTGTCCAGTTACCGGATCGGAATTGGAATAGCGGTAGCCGCCGGCGTCGGCTGGAAGCAGGTCGGCGATGAGATGGTTCAGCAGGAAGCTCCGCTGGCTTTCTGGCGCATCGGGTGAAAGTCCCCAAGTGCCCGAGCGCTTGGCGATAGCGTTCCATGTCCACACCGTCTCAGGGTTCATTCCCTCCATCAGCCGGATCTGGCACTTGATGCGACCGGTTGCGCTGGCCAGCCAGACCCAATCGTCATCTGTCAGATCGTGCCTGGCGGCAAGTTGCGGATGCACAAAGAGCCGGTTCTCATTGGTGATCTGCCGCAACCAAGCGTTCTGGCCGCCCCAGGAGTGGTACATATGCATTGGCCGCTGTGTCACGGCATAAAGTGGGAAGGGCTCGTTGACGGCCGGCTCGGCACCTGCAGCGGAATACCAAAATGGAAGCGGATCAAAGTACCTTGCTATCCGGGCGCGGTGTTGGTCCGGGGGCTGCACGGCGCCGTGACCTTCGGCGGCCAGACGGAACCGTTGCAGCGGCTCGCAATAGAGTTGCATGATCACCGGCTCGGCCGCGCCAAGGAACCCGACGCTCACGGCCCATTCGAGATAGGCCTTGTTTGCGTGCTTGAAAAAGCGCGCCTCGGGCGGCAGGTGATGCATGTGAAAACAGCCGTTCTCGATATAGGCCTTGAGCTGATGCTGATTGACGGCACCGCGCCCAAAGCTTTTGCCGTCCGCTCCGCGCCAGCCGGCCAGGGGCCCAATGCCTGGTGCCCGCTCGTGGTTCACGATGTAATCGGCATAACCGCCGGGATATCTCGGCTTTCCGGCGGTATCGATAAATCCGGGGAGCCCGAGCCGCGCGCCGAGATCGAGCAGCACCTCCTGGAATGGCCGCACATCGCGGTTCGGCTTAACAACGGGCTGCCGGATGGCATCCGCGGCGCCGTCCGGGTCCGAAATCGGCCGATCGAGCAGCGAGATGCAGTCCCAGCGCTCCAAATAGGTCGTGTCGGGTAAAACCAGGTCGGCATAAGCCACGGTCTCGGAGGCAAAGGCGTCGGAATAGATGAATCTCGGGATCTTGTAAGCACCCGTCGACTCATCCTTGGCCGTCAGATGCTCAACAACCGCTGGCACATTCATCGACGAGTTCCAGGCCATGTTGGCCATGTACATGAAGAGCACATCGACCGGATACGGATCCGCCAACGCGGCGTTGGTGATGACCATATGCATCAGTCCGTGATTGGCCAGCGGTGCGTCCCACGAGTAAGCCTTGTCGATGCGTTGCGGATTGCCGGCCGCGTCGATCAATAGATCCTCAGGCCCCATTGGGAACCCCAAAGGCGCGCCGCCCAAAGGCGAATCGGGCGCGACCTTGCGTGCCGGGCGAACCGGCGGCGGCGCTGGCTTGGGATAGGGTGGCTTGTAACGGTAGCCGCCGGGGCAATCGATGGAACCAAGCAGAATTTGCAGGATGTGGATCAGCCGGCAGGTGTGGAAGCCGTTGGAGTGCGCCGAGACACCACGCATGGCGTGCATGGAAACCGGCCTGCCGATCATCGTGTCGTGTGATCTGCCTGTCCAATCCGTCCACGGCTGATCCAGCGTGATCGCCTCCTCGAAGGCCGCGTGAGCCAGCTCGCCAGCAATCCGGCGTATCGTGTCCGCCGGGATGCCGCAGGACCGCGCCGCGTGCTCGGGTGAATAGTCCGCTCCAAGATAGCGGGCCGCCAGCAGCGTGAACGAGGGCACCGCCTTGCGGCCATCGGCCAGCGCATACTCGCCCGTAAAGGCAGGCTCGGCGGCCCCGCTCATCGCGTTGACGATCGCGCCTGTCTTTCGATCCGCACACAATGGATGTCCCGCCGTGTCGCGCGCGATCAACCCATCCTCGGCCGTCCCCGGCGCGCGGATCACCAGCCAGCCGGCATTGCTGTAGCGGGCGAGATAATCGAGATCGATCCTGTGTGTCCGCAGCAGCTCGTGGATGAGTGCGCCGACGAAAATTCCGTCTGTTCCGGGACGAATCCCCAGCCATTCATCGGCGATGGCGTTGTAGCCCGTGCGCACCGGGTTGATTGACACGATCTTGACGCCACGGGCCTTCAGCTTGCCCAGCGCGATCTTGATCGGATTGGAGGCATGGTCCTCAGCGACACCGAACAGCATGAAATACCTGGTCCGGTCCCAGTCGGGCTCGCCGAACTCCCAGAACGAGCCGCCGAACGTGTAGAGTCCGGCCGCCGCCATGTTGACCGAGCAGAAGCCGCCATGGGCGGCGAAATTCGGCGTGCCAAACTGGCTTGCCCACCAGCCGGTGAGAGCCTGGCTCTGGTCCCGGCCGGTGAAGAACGCAAGCTTCCTGGGATCGGTGCGCCGCACATCGCCGAGCCACTTGGCGGCGAGCTCAAGGGCCTCGTCCCACGTAATCTGCTTGAATTCACCTGATCCGCGCGGGCCAATTCGCAACAGCGGCGAAGCCAGCCGCGCCGGTGACAGGTGTTGCATGATGCCCGAGGCGCCCTTGCCGCAGATTACGCCGCGATTCACCGGATGGTCGCGATTGCCGTCGATGTATTTGATTTCACCGTCCTTGATATGGACGAGAATTCCGCAACGGCACGCGCACATATAACAGGTCGTCGCCTTCACTTCGTCGGCGGGCGGCGGGCTGAAGTCCACGACAGGTTGCATGGTTGGATTATTCGAGTGTCAGCGTCGAAGAGGGATTGCCGCGGCCAAAACAGGACTTGCTGGGAATGCCTCGGCGCCCCGTCTCGACGGACATCGCATGGCCTCAGAACTACCTTATCGACCGTAGGCCGGTAGAAATGACAACGCAAGAGAGGCTTGCCGGCGTTCGATCATGTGCGGACTGACTAGCATTCAAGAGCCGCGATGACAGACCGGCTGAAGCGCCAAGGCCTTTGACAGCGCCGCGTCTTAACCAGGATCATGTGACGCCTTTTGAGCCTAGTCGCTGGGTGTCGGGTTCTGCGCGGTAGCTTGGCCAACTGCTGAGGTTGCGGGTGACCTTCTCAAGGAATGCGGCACGGTGCTCGGGCGTCGCATGATTCATGTCGTATAGCGCGAGATATTCGCAACGCGCCCGCGATCCGACCACGCTGCGCAACATCCGCGTGACACTTCGGCGCGCCGGATCGCCAACCAGCCATGTTCGCCATCGGTCACCCCCATAGGTGCATACGGCCGTCAATCTCTTGATATTGCGCAGGCATGTCGAGTAGTCGCCATTGTCCGCCATGGTGAAACTGACGCCAGGCAGAAAGACCTTGTCGAAGAAACCCTTCAGGATCGCCGGAAATCCTTGATTCCATACCGGATAGACCATGACCAGGGCCTCGGCGGCCAGCAGCCGGTCGACATAGGGGGAAACGCGGGATCGATTGATTGTGACGTCGTGATACTCGAACCTGTCCTGCCGGCTCATCACCGGGTCGAAGCCCTCGGCATTGAGATCACAGTCGTCCACGTCATGACTGCCGGCGCGGAGGGTTTCGACGACCTTCCGGTGAACCGAGGCGACAAAGCTGGTCTCGACCGGATGGGCAAAAAGCACGAGCACGCGCATGGTCTAAGGCCCCGCATCCCTGGTCCTTGCCTCAAGACCCGGGAAGAGAAAATTTTGTCCTGCGCGGTAGTCAAAGGCTGGGTCCTCCCAGGCGATCATTTTGCCGGGATTGAGCAGGCCCTTGGGATCCGCCTCGCGCTTGAAGGCGAGTTGCACTTCGTCTGTCTGCTTCATGCCACCCTCCTCAAGGGTGTAGCGATGCGGATTGAAGATCGGAGCGCCCATCTGCTCGTGAATCGCCACAATTTGATCGAGCCGCTCGGCTGTGCTGAAGCGGACCAGCGGCAGACCGAAGCAAGTGATCTTGCCGTTAAAACGCACGAATTCGAGGTGGCCCATTACCTCATCGCCGAAATATTCGTGGATGCGTTTCAGCGTCGCGAGTTGATCCGGGAAGGGATAGAGAACCTGCAAATAGGTCATTGCTGGGTCGACGCGCAGGGCGCGCAAGGTTGTGTGGTTCCAACTGAGTTCGGTATTGGACGGCAGCCCCCTGGTCGCGTCGGCGCTTGCCTGCGAGGCATCAAAGGCGATTGACGCGGACTTGTAACGCCGCGTCAACGCGCGCAGGGCATCGAGCCCATGAGGCGCAACCATCAGCAGGACCGCGTTTTTTTTGCGCGCCAGTAGCTGGCGATGACGCAAAAAGTAGTCGTATGGAGCAGGGCTTGCGACGACGGTTATGAGCTTGGTCAGGATTCCGTCCTGCTCGGCCAGGGCATTGGCATAGGCGGCCGCTGCGTCGAAGGCGTCAAAGGCAACGATTACGTCCACCCAGTCGTAAGCTGACGTCAGTGGCATCTCGACCTCCACGATGATACCGTTGGTGCCGTAGGCGTGGGCGGCCTTGTGCAAATTCTCACCAGTCAATTCCATCGACCGGGGCGTTGCCTCCATCGTCAGTATTCGCAACCGCAAGATATTGCCGAGGTCGCGCAGACCACCCCATTGGATCGAACCGACTCCGCCCGAACCACCGGCGATGAAGCCGCCGATCGAGGCGGTCGCGACCGTGGAGGGATGCATCCGCAAGGCTTGTCCACTGGCGCGCGTTTGCCGGTCAATATCCGCCATCAGCGCGCCCGGCTCGCAAATCACTCGTCCGGGATGGATGGCGACAACCTTGTCCATCTCGGCAAGGTTGAGAACAATCCCACCGGCCAGTGGCATCGCCTGGCCGTAGTTGCCTGTCCCAGCGCCGCGTGGGGTGACGGGGATGCCGGTAGCGAATGCAGCGGCGAGCACCTGCCGGACTTCGCTCTCTGATTGGGGGGTCACGACCAGGTCGGCGGTCACGGTGCTAAGCTGCTGCTTCAGTATCGGCGAATACCAATAAAAGTCGCGGCTCTTCTGCTGGACCAATGCTGGGTTGGCCTCGGACTTGATGCCGCCGATCTGGCTGCGAAATCCAGCGATGTCATAAATTGGCTTCATGGCCGCAGACCCTCAAGGCCGTCGAGTTCCCGGTAGGACGGCAGTGTCTGGTCGATGGCTTGGCCCGCGCGCAAGACAATTCGGTCAGCCTGCGGGCGCGAAAACAGCTCGGTATAGGAGCGCGCCGAGGTCACGATAAGATCGGCCGGCGCGCCTTTCGCAAATGGCCTGGTGCCGAGGCCCATCACCCGCCAAGGTGTCTCGAAAATGGCCGCTGTCCACGCTGAAACCGGATGGTCCATATGCAGGATGCGAACACCCTCGCGCCAAACCTCGAGCATGTCGAGATCGCCAAACGGAAAGAACGGGTCCCGCGTGTTGTCGCTGGCGATCATCACGGGAACGCCGGCCGATTTCAGCTCGTGCAGTGCGGTTATCCCTCGCCAGCGCGGCGTGCGGCCGCCGTGCCGGTCCTGCAAGTACATATTGCACATGGGCAGCGACACAACGTTGAGTCCGGCCCTGGCGACCAAGTCAATCGACCGCTGGAAGCCAGGCTCGTCCTGCCGGCTGAGCGAACAGCAATGTCCCACCAGAATCTTGCCAGCAAACCGGTGATCGATGGCGGTTTGGGCGACAACGCCGAGCGAGACGGCGGCGGGATCCTCGGTTTCATCCACGTGAAAATCGAGATCCCAACCCTTGCGCGCGGCCACGGCAAAGAGCGTGTTGAGGGCATCCTGCAGGTTCGGGATCATATAGGTCACCGCGCCCAAGATCCCCGAGCCGTGCGCGGTCACCATGGCCTCGACGTCCACCATGTGATCAGCATTGGCGACCCAATCGACCCCGTACAGGGGAGCTGCCTGGAGATCAATCCGTCCGCGCCATTTCTCGCGCATCCGCGAAACGACGGGCCAGCTCAATCGCGTCTGCGGACCCACGCTGTCAACGTGACTACGGATCGCGCGCGTGCCATGCGCATACGCACAGCGCAGGCTGAAATCCATGCGCGCGGCGACGTCGTCCGCGCTCCAGTTCTTAAGCCGATCAGCCTCGACGGTGGTCAGCGCGCTTGCGAAAGTTCCGTCGGCATTGTGAGCACGCGGCCAAATATGGCCCTTGTCGAGATGCGTATGCACGTCGGTAAAACACGGGAGGACGATGTCGCCCCCAAGCGCCACGCGCGGCAGATCGATGCCTAGATCGCTCCCGGAATGGGCAATTTCAGCAATGCGGCCATCGGCAACGACTATATCGCAGCGGGCGAAGCCTTCGGCGTCCGCCGGCCTGAAATCGGCGGTGAGCAATGACGCAATCAGCCGAACATCGGCAAGCAGGTAGCTTCTGGACTTGGGGATCGCCGGTCCAGTCATGTCCCACGCTCGCGCTCGCTGTCGTGCCATCGCCGCAGTAGCAGATGCGAAAGGATCGCGAGAGCCAGATAAATGATGATGCCCGTGGCCGAAATCAGCACCAGCGCTGCGAACATGACCGGAATGCGTTGCCGGAAGCCAGCCTCGACAATGCGGTACGCCAACCCTGCGCCTTCACCGGCAGAGCCGGCGGCGATCTCGGCGACGATGGCGCCGATCAATGCGAGGCCGCCGCCGATGCGCAGGCCGCCCATGAAATAAGGAAGCGCGGAGGGTAAGCGCAACATCAGCAGCTGCTTCCAGCGCGAGGCACCATAAAGCTGGAAGAGATCAAGCAGATTGTGGTCGGCCGAACTCAAGCCCAGAACCGTGTTCGACAGGATCGGGAAAAAGGCGACGAGAAAGGCGCAGGTCAAGACCGCAGTATTGGTTCCCAGGTAGATCAGCAGCAATGGTGCAATGGCAACGATCGGTGTGACCTGCAGGACGACCGCGAACGGGAAAAGCGCCCGCTCGACGACCCGCCATTGCGTGAAGAGGATTGCCAAGGCAACGCCGCCGATAACGGCAGCCACCAGTGCCTCGATGGTTATGGATAACGTAACGTACAGGGATCGAAAAAGCGTGACCCAGTTCTCGACGAGCGCCGTGGCAACCAGGCTAGGGGCGGGAAGGATATAGTGCGGAACGGAGTAGTAGCGCACCGCGCCTTCCCAGACCGCCAACGCCAGCAGCAACGCCGTACCGGGCAGGATGATGTTGAGCACCTTCGAGGCCATCATGCCGTGTCGTCCGCGATGCTTTCATTCATCGCCAACCGCAGCGCGGCGGACGTCTGACGGCATTTCTCGGCGTAGGCCGCGCTAAGGCGAAATTCCTCGTTGCGCGGCAGGGGCGCCGGCACCGAAATTTCCGTCACCACGCGCCCCGGATGGGCGGCCATGACGAGGATCCGGTTCGAGAGATAGACACTTTCATAGACGGAATGGGTCACGAAAACGACGGTCGCTCCGAGTGCGCATTTTAGAGCTACAAGATCGTCATTCAGCTTGCCGCGCGTGATCTCATCGAGCGCCGCGAAAGGCTCGTCCATCAGCAGCATCGCCGGCCGCGTCACCAGGGCACGGGCAATGGAAACCCGCATCTTCATGCCGCCCGACAGCTCGCGCGGATAGACCTTGGCAAACCCATTCAGCCCGACACGTTCCAGCGCCTCCATCACCCTGGCCTCGGCGGTGCGGCGCGATTGGCCGGCAAGCCGCAGCGGCAGCCAAACATTGGCGAACACCGAACTCCAAGGCATGAGCGTCGGCTCTTGAAACACGAAGCCCAGCTCTGGCCGGACGCCCCGCCAGGCCAGTTCGCCTCGCGTGGGTTGGGTCAAACCGGCAAGCAAACGCAATATGGTGGACTTGCCGCATCCCGAAGGACCAAGCAGCGACAGGAACTCTCCATCGCGAACGTCCATGTCACAGCCCGATAGGGCCGTAACACCGTTCGCAAAGGTTTTCGCGATGCCACTCAGCGACGCCAGCGGAGCCGTCGCGACCGCTGCCCCTGCAGCGCCAGCGTCGGGATCGGCGGCAACGGCCAAAGACATCGTTTTATCCGTGCCCTAACTCATTTCGGATGCAGTTCAAGGCCGACGCCCTTGTCGACGAATTGCAAAGTGTAGGCCTTCTTGTAGTCCAGGTCCGCCTTGACGACCTTGGCCCTCGCCATTTGATCAAAGAAATCCTTCATCCGTGCATCGGTCATGGCGCCAATGCCCAACTTCAGCGTGTCGCCGGAATCGACAATGCCATAGTCCTTCAATTTGGCCATGGAGAAGGCGATCTGGTCGTCGGTCATATCCGGATTGTCCTTCTTGATCCCGGCGTTGGCGGCGGCATTGTCGCCGTAGAGATAGTGATACCAGCCGATGGTCGAGGCATCGACAAATCGCTGCACGAGATCAGGCGACTTGGCGACGATATCGGCGCGAGTTTCAATCGTTGTCGCATAGGTCGAATAACCCTGGTCGGCGAGCAGGAAGATGTTGGGCTTGAAGCCGCCTTCCTTCTCGACCGCGAAGGGTTCCGACGTCAGGTAGCCTTGCTGGATCGAATTCTTGTCGCCAATGAACATGGCTGAGTTGAAATTGTAGGGCTTCACGGTCTCGTCCTTGAAGCCATGGGCGACCTTCATCCATTCATAGAAGGTCGCGACGCCGCCCTTGCTCACGATGGCCGCCGCCTTTGGCAGGTCAGTCCACCTATCCAGCCCCACGGCTGGATGCGACATGAATATTTGCGGGTCCTTCTGGAAATGGCCTGCCACCACCACAATCGGTATGCCCTGCTCAACGGCATCGAACGCCTCGAGCATGTTGCCGCCCATGACAAAGTCAATCTTGCCGGTTGTCAGCAACAGGGTGTTGTTCTTCTGAGGGCCACCCGGCACAATCGTAACGTCCAAACCGTATTTGGCGTAGGTGCCATCGGCGACCGCCTGATAGTAGCCCCCGTGCTCGGGTTCGGCGAGCCAGTTGGTGCCGAACGACACTTTGTCGGCTGCCAGGGCGGAGCTGCCCAACAAACAAATGAACGAGAGACTTGATAGAACGACACCAGATATGGCTTTCATTCCGTTGCACTCCCCGGCACCACAAACACCCCTACTGCACTGCACAATCAAATGTCGCACCCTTTTTTGTGCGCTGCAAGCGGCTGATTGACGGGCGTGCAGGCGGCACATAGCATTGCCGTCATGCACCCACTTATGCCTCCAACAATTCATCCGCCCTTCGCGCGCTATTCGCATGGGATGGAAATTCCGGCGGGAAGCAGGCTGGTCTTTTGCTCTGGGCAGCTGGGCATCGGCCGGGATGGCGCCATCCCAGGCGATATGCAAGCGCAAGCCCGGCTCTGTTTCCAGGCCATCGGGGCGATTCTCGGCGAGGCCGGCATGACCCTTGCTGATCTGGTCCGTCTGAATGCCTATGTGACGGAGCCGGATTATCTCGGTGGATACATGCTGGTCCGAGACGAGTTTGTTGCTGTCCCGCCGCCGGCATCGACTCTGATGATCGTGAAGGGCTTCGCGCGGCCTGAGTTCAAGATCGAGATCGAGGCCGTGGCGGCGCGCGCGCCCTGATCGGCCGGAGAGGCTCATGCTATCAACGAAATACTGGGCAGACCTGTCGTGGCAGGATTTTCAACACGCTGACATGAAGTCAGTCGTGGCGGTCCTTCCGGTCGCCGCAATCGAGCAGCACGGCCCGCACCTGCCCGTGGGCGTGGATACTTTCATTAATGAGGGCCATCTCGCGCGATGCGTCGCCCGAATGCCGGCGGACCTCGACGTGCTGATCCTGCCTACCCAGAGCATTGGCAAGTCCAACGAGCACATAGCGTTTCCGGGCACCTTGACGTTGTCGATGGAAACCGTGACGAGGGCATGGACCGAAATCTGCGAGAGCGTGGCGCGCACCGGCTGTCGCAAACTTGTGTTCGTCAACTCGCACGGTGGCAATGTGCCGGTGATTGACGCCGTCGCTCGCGATTTGCGCGTTCGCCTCAGGATGCTTGTCATCAACGCCGCTTGGAGCCGGTTCGGCTACCCCGATGGTATGTTCGAGCCGTCGGAGAAGAGCCACGGGATTCATGCGGGCGACTACGAGACATCGTTGATGCTGGCGATCAGGCCCCAAACTGTGCGGATGGCGGAGGTCCGAGATTTTGTCAGCACCGGCGCCGCCATCGAGAAAGAGTTCAAATGGCTGCGACCGACACTGTCGAATAATTTTGGCTGGATGGCGAGCGACCTCAATTCCCTCGGCGCGGTGGGTAATGCCTCCGCCGCCACGGCCGCCAAGGGCGAAGCCTGCGCCGACCACGGCGCCGCGGCCTTCATCGAATTGCTGCGGGACGTTGCGGCATTTGACCTGGAACGTCTCATTCAGGGCCCCCTGGGTTGACGGGTGCCGGGGCCCAGCCCACTTCACCCCGATTGTTTGCTGGCGATCTTCAGTATCCGCGCGCGGATTGGGCTCAAGTCGCGCCCAAGACCCATCGCGTCGGAGCGGCGGTCCAGGACGGCCCTTCAGAGTCCTTTTCCAGCGCAACTGTCGATGACCAATTGACAACCCCCAACGCACACGGCGCCGAGGGCGCCGCGAGCTTCTTGCAGCCAACTAGCGACGCGTCGTCGATCGTTCGATCAATTGGCCTTGCACGATTTTCAGCTGCCCTCCCGCCGATGTATTGGAAGAAATCATTGTCTTTAGCGAAGCGATGGCTTCGCCGACCATCGATTTGCAATCCTGCTCCACAGTCGTCAAATCGAGGGCACTCCAGGATGCTTCTGGGATGTTATCAAAACCTGCAACAAGCACCTCCTTCGGTACCTTCAGGCCAAGGACACTCCGCAGCGCGTCCAGAACTCCAATTGCCATCAGATCATTCGCACAAAAAATTGCTTCCGGGACCGCGCCACGCCGTTTCAATTCAATAACGGCATCAAAACCACCTTGATACTGATAGCCTCCGGTCAGAACATCGACACTGAGACAATTGTGTTCGACGAGGCGGGATCGATAGCCGCGCAGCCGTTCTTTGCTCGCATGGCTGCCTTTTGACCCGGCAACGAAGGCAAATGTTCGCGCCCCTCGAGAAACGAACAGGTCGGCGACGAGTGACCCACCGCCTGCACCATCGGAACAGACGGACGATACCCACTTATTCTTGACTGGCGTATTGAAGGAAATGGTCGGGATCCTCAGGCGGGCCAACGCAGCTGCTGCTTTGTTTGTCAGGACAGGCAGGGCGCTGACGATTGCGTCGATCCGGTAGCTAGCCAATTTCGGAACGATGCCGTCGAGCGAGTGTTCCTTGTCATTGTGAACGAGTAGAACCTGCAACTCCTCGGTCTGTAGAGCCTTCGTGAATTCCTCGAGCGCCCTCGCGTAGAACGGGTTGCTCGTACCGCTGATCACGACTGCGACCAGATGGGACCGGTGCTTCAGCAGGATGCGCGGCAGAAAGTTCGGGCTATAGCCTAGTTTTTCGGCCGCCTGGTACACCTTGCGGCTGGTTTCCTTCGAAACCAGCTTGCCGCCGGAGAAAGTCCGCGAGACCGCCGACTGGGATACTCCCGCCATCCGGGCGACGTCGGTCGAAGAGGGATACCTGCGATTGTGTTTCATACCATCCATGACAGATGAGGCTGGCGCGACGCGACAGCCGCACGGGCCTAAATCGTCTTGAGCATTCCGCCGTCAATGAAGTAGGTCGACCCGACACAGTAGCTGGCTCTCGCCGAGCAGAGATAGACGAAGAAATCGGCGATCTCTTCGGGGGAGGAGAAGCGTCCGATCGGAGAGTTCTCCTTGGCCAGGCCGTCGATATAACCCTTCCAATCGCCACCTTTGTCAGCAGTCAGTTGCTTGGCTGTCTTGACCCAATCGGGCGTCAGCACAAAGCCCGGATTGACGACGTTGACCCGAATATTGTCCTTGATGAACTCAGTTGCCATGGTCTTCGAAAGCATGACGAGCGCGGCCTTTGTGACATTGTAGATTGGCTCATACCAGAGCGGTTGAGCCGCGCAGATCGACGCATTATTGAGGATGACCCCGCCGCCGCGCCGTTTCATTGCGGGCACGAGCCCGCGAGCGAGGCGCACGGCGGCCATGACGTGCAGATCCCAATAGCTCTGCCATTTCTCATCGGGGGCGTTCATGATTGTTTCGTTGCTGCCGGTTCCGGCGTTATTTATCAAGATGTCGGCACCGCCGAATTCCTTTTCGGCGGCGGTTACGACGCTGGCAACTCCGTCGCCTGTCGCGACATCGGCCACCAGTGCCCTGACCCGCACCTTGCCGACGCTCGCAATTTCGGAACGAGCCGTCTCCAGTCGCTCGGAATTGCGGGCCACAATGACGATATGAGCGCCCTCCGCGGCGAGACCCTTGGCCACGGCCAGACCGATGCCGATGCTGCCACCGGTTATCACAGCGACCTTGTCGCGCAATCCCATATCCATGTCTGAAACTCCCAGGCTTATTTGACGATCGGAATCTTCGATCGATCGATGGTGATGGCGACCGCGGCGATCAGGACCGCACCGAACACGATGTTCTGGGCAAAGATGTTGACGCCAAGAAATGTCATGCCGATCCGCACGACCGATATGATCAAGGCGCCAATCAATGTGCGCCAGATACTGCCGACACCGCCGGTGATTGCGGTGCCCCCGACGACCACCGCGGCTATCGATGGCAGCAGCATCTCGGCTGCAAGGGTTGGTGATCCGCTTGCGAGGCGCCCGGCAAGAACGACACCCGCCAGTGCCGCGAATACCGCCGAGAGAACGTAGGCATAGATCTTCTGACGGTCGACCTTGACTCCGGAGGCATAGGCCGCCGGCTCGCCCGCTCCGATAGCCGCACTGTAGCGGCCAAAGCGCGTCTGGCTCTGCAAGATGTGGGCGACCACGAGAACGATGAAGCCGATGATAATGACGTTCGGCAGGCCGAAGACAGTGCCAGTTATCCAGGTCTGATAGTCGCGATCCAGCTCACCGAGCGTGATCGAGCGCTCCTTCGAAAGCACCAGGGCGCTGCTGGCCAACACACCGCTCATGGCTAGGGTGGCAATGAAAGATGGGATTTTGAGCAGCACATGGGCGAGACCCGACGCGAGCCCAGCCAGTATGCCCACCCCAAGCGCGAGCGCGAATGAACCATAGCCTAGGCGTGCCACCGTGAGGGCAACAATGACACTGGCGAGCGATGCCATCGATTGCAACGAAAGATCAATGCCTCCGAGCATGATGACAAAAGTGACGCCAGCCGCCAGGACAAACAAAACGGCGGTGTCGCTCGCCAGCTGCAGAAGTGTCGATGGACGCAGGAACGACGGCTGCAACACACCAACCAGCGTCACCAGCAGAACAAGCGTCACCAGGGGCAACCATTGCCGCAGCTTGTCCCGGTCGAGTTGTTGAATGAATTTCTGCATGATTGGCCTCAAACCATATGCTGGATGAGATCGATCTGCCGTGGCTTGTGCCCGGGCGGAGCCTCGGCGCGATGCGTGATCTTGCCGTCGCGCATGACAAGCAGCGAATGGCTGAGGCCGATCGTCTCTTCCAGGGTGTCGGAGGTGAGGATCACGGCAACGCCGTCATTCGTGACCGCGCGGACGAGTTCATACACCTCCTCTTTCGCGCCGACATCCAGGCCCCGTGTGGGGTGATCGAGAATGAGGATCTTGGCCTTGGCATTCAGCCATTTCGCCAGAACGACCTTTTGCTGGTTGCCGCCTGACAGGTTGAGGCAGAGCGTATTTATGCTTGGTGTGCGAATGTTCAGCCGCTCCACCCAGCCTGCGGCCAGTTTGCGCTCCCGGCGGGAATCGATCAGGCCGTAGTTGGTCAGGCTGGCGAGGTCGGCCAATGTGATATTGGCAACGACCGACAGGAACAGTACCAGGCCCTCTACCCGGCGTTCGCGCGGTATGTAACCGATGCCGAAATCGACGGCCTCGGCCGGTCTTGTGAAACGCACCTCGCGACCGCCAATCTGCAAGCGTCCGCCTTGGTGCGGAGCAAAGCCCGATAGGGTGCGCGTGAGCTCTTCGCGCCCGGAGCCAATGACGCCAGCGATGCCCAGGATTTCGCCGGAATGCAGCTTGAACCCAATGTCCTGATATGCATGACCCAGGGTTAGCCCTTCCGCCTCTAGCACGACTTCCTCCCGGAAGGGCCTTTGCAGAGGCTCGCGGTAGTATTCGGCTTGCAAGCTGCGGCCGACCATCACCTGGTGCAATTTGGTGACATTGGCATCGGCTGACCTCAGGTCGGCAACGACCGCGCCGTCTTTCATGACGTAGATGCGGTCGGACAATTCGAGCACTTCGTCGAGCCGGTGTGAGACGAAGATGAACGAGGCACGCGACTTGAGCGACCGAACACGCGCAAACAGCACCTCGATCTCCGCTCGCTCAAGAACGGAGGTCGGTTCATCAAGCAGGACGACAAGGTGCCCCGCAGCGTGCTCTTCCAGTGTCAGGGCCTTGGCCAACTCGACCATCTGGCGTGCGGCGAAACTCAGATCATTGGCACGAGAACGCGGATCGACGTTGACTTCGACCTTTTCGAGCTGACGGGTAGCAGCGGCGTAAAGGGCCCGCCAATCGATGACGCCGTAGCGCGAGAACTGTGCTTCATTGCCGAGATAGATGTTTTCACCGACGGTCAGATTGGCGAGAAGCGACTGCTCCTGGAAAACCATGCCTATGCCCTTGCTGTTCGCGTCGGCGGCATTCGCTAGCGTTGTCGGCTTGCCTGCGATGCGGATCTCGCCCGAATCCGGCTGGTAGACGCCGCTCAAGATCTTCATCAGTGTCGATTTGCCGGCCCCGTTCTCGCCGATCAGACCGATCACTTCTCCGCGACCGATCTCAATCGAGACTTTCTTGAGCGCATGTACACCTGGAAAGCGCTTGTCGACGCCCACCAGCGAAAGTACGGGCTCGGCCGGCGTATTGCTCATTTCACGATCCGCAACAGCTTGCGATCGATGGAAAGGGCAACCGCGGCGATGATCATCAGGCCTTGCACGCCAATCTGTACGCTTGGCGGAACTCCCATCAGCACCATCCCATTGGCGAGCACGACGACAATCAGAACGCCGATGAGTGTTTGCAACACGCTACCATGCCCGCCCGAAAGCGCGGTTCCGCCCACCACGACCGCGGTTACGGTGGTAAAGAGCCTTCCATTGCCGATCTGGGCATTGCCGAGCCCGAGTTGTGCCGCCGCCAGAATGCCTCCGATGGCATAGAAGACACCGGCAAGTGTGAAGGCGATGATCCTGACACGGACAACCGAGATTCCCGACAGCACCGCCAACTCCTCGCCGCCACCAAGAGCATAAATGTGGCGCCCGAATCGGGTGTAGTTCTGGATCGTGAAGGCGACGGCCAGGCAGGCCAGCGCCAGCCACGCCCCCCATGGAAAGCCGAGAAAGCGTTCGATCGCGAGGCCGCGTATCCAGGGGTCGTTGATCCGCACCGCCATCCCTCCGAGCAGCGCGTTGGCTAGGCCGACCCCCATGAACCAGGTGCCAAGCGTTGCCATGAACGACGGTATCCTGAAGTGAACATGCATCATGCCGTTGATGAAGCCGAACAAGGCACCGATGGTCAGAACGGCGAGCACCGCGAAGATGCCGAGGTCGTTGCCATTGGCGCCGTTAAGCGTGAGCAACGACAAGATCACAGCAGCCAACGTGAGCCCACCCTCAACCGACAGATCGATCGACCCCATCAGGATGATGAATGTCGCGCCGATCCCCAGCACGAGCGGTATCATCGCCGCCTGCGCAATTCGTTGCGCATTGCCGAACGACATGAAGTTCGGATTGATGAGCGAGATGAAGGCGCACAGAGCAACGAGGACGACAACCGGAGCCCACGACGACGCCTGCCAACTTCGCGCTTTGGCAATCGGC
>Ga0075018_10000005_pt1 | contig 45254 bp, 44 predicted proteins | sample ColStrG_CSR_2014_FD_71471 | JGI IMG/M metagenome (GOLD analysis project Ga0075018, IMG submission 71471) | Freshwater sediment microbial communities in response to fracking from Pennsylvania, USA - Cold Stream Run_MetaG_CSR_2014 | ecosystem: Environmental > Aquatic > Freshwater > Creek >... | reverse complement strand
GCGCCATGTCCTTCTCGGTGAAGGCGCGATACAGTTGGCCGATTAGCTTGACGCATTCCTTCACCTGGTCGCCCTTGAGGCCAAGCGCGAAGGCGATGTCGCGGCCATGGAACTGCTGGTAGCCAGCCGCCGGATCGATCTGCACGGTGACGATTTTTTCGGGTGTTTCGTGCGCCACCTTCTCAATATCCACGCCGCCCTCGGTCGAGGCAATGAAGGCCACGCAAGATGTGGCGCGGTCGACCAGCGCCGAGAGATACAGTTCGCGGGCGATGTCGGAACCCGCCTCAACATAGAGCCGCTTGACGGTTTTGCCCGCCGGGCCGGTCTGGATCGTCACCAGCGTTTTGCCGAGCATGGCGGTGGCCGCAGCCCGCACGTCATCGAGCGACTTGGCGAGACGTACACCGCCTTTATCTCCGGCAGCCGCCTCCTTGAACCGCCCCTTGCCGCGTCCACCCGCATGGATTTGCGATTTCACCACCCAAACCGAGCCGCCGATCTGCTCGGTCGCCTTGACCGCTTCGTCGGGCGTGAACGCCGCCGCGCCCTTGCCGAGAGGCACGCCGAACTCGCGCAGAACGGCCTTGGCCTGGTATTCGTGGATGTTCATGGAAAATCCAGGGATTGGGGATTAGTTATTAGGCATTAGAAGTCAGGAGGTGCTGGAGAAGCTCTACTAATCCCCAATTCCTAATTCCTCACTTCACTTGCCTTCCGCCACCATCTCGATTTCAACCTTCGCCCCGCCCGGCAGCGCGGCGACGGCGACCGTCGTGCGGGCGGGATTGGGCGCAACGAAATGCTCGGCATAGACCGCGTTCATGGCCGCGAATTCGCCAATGTCGGTCAAGTACACGTTGCATTTGACGGCATGCTCGAAGCCGAGGCCGGACGCTTCGAGCACCACCTTCAGATTCGCGAAGGTCTGGCGGGTCTGCTCGGCGATTCCGGGGCCAACGAGCTTGCCCGCCCCGTCCGTTCCAGTCTTGCCGGCGAGGAACACCAGATTGCCGGTGCGCACCGCGTGCGAATAGGGACCCGCCGCGCTCATGCCGGGGGGATTGATTGCCTTGCGTGCCATTGATATTTCTCCTTAGGCGCCCAGTTGCGGCGCTAGCTTCAGGCAGGCGTCCACCAGCCCCTTCACCGATTCCACCGAACTCATGAATGCCGAGCGCTCGCGCATGTTGAGGTCGATTTCCACCACGCGCTCGACCCCGCCTGCGCCAATCACCACCGGCACACCGACGTACAAGCCCTTCACGCCATATTCGCCATTGAGATAGGCCGCGCACGGCAGAACACGTTTCTTGTCGCGCAGGTAGCTCTCGGCCATCTCCAGCGCCGAATGGGCGGGGGCATAGAACGCCGACCCGGTCTTGAGCAGATTGACGATCTCAGCGCCGCCATCGCGCGTGCGCTTGACGATATCTTCCAGCTTCTGGTCCGTCAGCCAACGCATCTTCACGAGGTCCGGCAGCGGGATGCCCGCCACCGTCGAGTATCGCACCAGCGGCACCATGGTGTCGCCGTGGCCGCCGAGCACGAAGGCCGTAACATCCTCGACCGAAACACCGAGCTCGCTGGCGATGAAATAGCGGAAGCGCGAGGAGTCGAGCACCCCCGCCATGCCGACCACCTTGTTGGGCGGGAGGCCGCAGGCCCGCTGCAGCGCCCAGACCATCGCGTCAAGCGGGTTGGTTACGCAGATGACGAAAGCATCCGGCGCATATTTACGGATGCCCGCGCCCACCTGGTCCATGACCTTGAGGTTGATGCCGAGCAGGTCGTCGCGACTCATGCCCGGCTTGCGCGGCACGCCGGCGGTGACGATGCAGACATCGGCGCCCTCAAGATCGGAATAGGAGTTGGTTCCCTTGAAGTGGGCATCAAAGCCCTCGACCGGGGACGCCTGCGAAATATCCAGCGATTTGCCGTGGGGCAGTCCTTCCGCGACGTCGAACAGCACAACATCGCCCAACTGCTTCTGGCCGATCAGATGGGCAAGCGTGCCCCCGATCATTCCGGCGCCGATCAGCGCAATCTTGTTGCGGGCCATGGAAGTTCCTTCTTTGGGGTGGTGCGGCGGCCGTTACCGCCGGCGGCACGATTGCGAAAAGCGATAGCCCGAACGGCGTGTCGGTTCAAGGCGGGTGGTTCAGCGGCAAACCCTGCACCTGCGGGGCCGTCAGAGTTCCCTTGGACCGTGCGTCAACGCCATCCGTGTCAGCGCCTGCTTCAGGATCTCGATCCTGGCCACAGATTCCTCGATCCGCTCGGGCTTCAACCGGCCGTCGCAAAGTCCCTGCTGGATGGCCGCGATCAGCTTGACCGGCAAATCGACATCGGAATCGCGGTTGGTGAACAGCAGGATGTCGTTGCCCGCGGCGACGGCCTTCACCGCCGCCTGCTCCAGCGAGTTGTCCCGCCGCGCGGCCGCCATGTCGAGATCGTCGGTGATCGCCACACCCGCAAAGCCGACCCGCTTGCGCAGCATCCCGCCCACTGCGTCGGCCGATAGCGAGGCCGGCACGCCTTGTGTCAGCGTCAAATGCGCGATGTGCCCCATCATCACCATGTCAACCGCGCCCTCGCCTACGAGGCAGGTGTAGGGCGCCAGCTCGCTTTCGCGCCAGGTTCGCGTGACATCGACGCTGCCCTCGTGACTGTCGCGCAATGCCGAGCCGTGACCGGGGAAATGCTTCAGGGCCGTGAGCACTCCATGATCGCGATGTCCCGAAAGGAAGGCGCGCGAATAGTTGATCACGGTCACCGGATCGGCCCCAAAGGATCTGCCAAGCTGTGTGATCAACGGATTGCGGGCCTCGAAGCCCAGATCCACGACCGGCGCAAGGTTGAGATTGAAGCCGGAAGCCCGCATCGCGGCGGCCATCGCGCCATAGGTCTGGCGAGCGGCCTCTACGGTTGAGCTGGTGGCAACACGGATAGCCGAAGGCTCGTAGCCATAGCCCAGTTGCGAACTCAGGCGCTGGACCTGGCCACCCTCCTGGTCGATGCCCATCAACAGCGGCCATCGGCTAGCCGCCGCATGGAACAACCCTGTCAGGCTTTCAACGCCCTGCCTGCTGACCGCGTTTTTGTAGATGAAGCAGATTCCGCCAACCAGCCCGTTGGCGATGTGCTCGGCCATCCGGATGGCGCCGGGGGTTTGGGCCGAGGCGCCGTCAAACCCCACCATCAGCATCGGCGCGATGCGCTCGGCCGGGTAGAGCGCGGCGCCACGCGCCAAGCGCGGCAGCGCCAGCAGGGCGCCCGAACCCGCCAGAAACCGCCGCCTGTTCAGAGCCATTCCGTTGCCTGGGGACCTATTTGCATCTGAGTGAGGACAATCCTATCGGGCAACGGCGCGGTCGACAAGAATACGCCCTCAAGCGGTCAAGGGCGGCAGATTTGACCGGGTGCGGTGAACGCGCGACAACCGGCGCTTGCCGCCCCTGCGGACTCACCCTATAGACCTTGGCTTTAATGACATCCACCGCCAAGCTCAACGGGCTCAGCTTCCCGCACCGCCATTTGCTCACAGTCGAGGGCTTGACGGCTCCGCAGATCGTTGGCCTCATGGATATGGCCGAGGACGCCGCCAAGATCAGCCGCGAGGTGCGCAAGAAACGCGACCGGCTGGCCGGGCGCACGCTTATCAACCTGTTCTTCGAGGCGTCCACCCGCACGCAAAGCTCGTTCGAACTGGCGGCCAAGCGGCTTGGCGCCGACGTCATCAACTTGGCGGTGTCGCAATCGTCAGTCTCCAAGGGCGAGACGCTGATCGACACGGCGGTGACGCTGAACGCCATGCGCCCCGACATGCTGGTGGTGCGCCACCATTCTGCGGGCGCGGTGGAGCTGCTGGCCCAGAAGGTCGATTGCTCGGTCATCAATGCCGGCGACGGCAGCCACCAGCACCCGACCCAGGCGCTGCTCGATGCCTTGACCATCCGCCGCAACAAGGGCCGGGTACAGGGACTGACCGTGGCCATCTGTGGCGATGTTCTGCACTCGCGGGTCGCCCGCTCCAATATCAGCCTGCTCGGCACGCTGGGCGCACGGGTGCGCATCGTCGCGCCCTCGACGTTGCTGCCGCCCAATGCCGATCGGTTCGGCTGCGAGGTGTTCACCAGCATGAAGGATGGGCTCAAGGACGCCGATATCGTGATGATGCTGCGCCTGCAAGAAGAGCGGATGAGTGCCTCCTATGTGCCCTCCAAGCGCGAATATTTCCATTTCTTCGGGCTGGACCAGGAGAAGCTCGCCTTCGCCAAGCCGGACGCCCTCATCATGCATCCCGGGCCGATGAACCGCGGGGTTGAAATCCATTCTTCGGTCGCCGACGACCCGCGCAGCGTCATCCGCGAGCAGGTCGAGATGGGCGTCGCGGTGCGCATGGCGGTGCTGTCGGCGCTGGCCCAGCATCTGCCGAACGCCTGAGTTCGCGCTTGGTGCTTCCGCCTCGTGCTGCATTGCCACCGGAGGCTCGGGAGCTCGGACACCGGCTCGGCGTTTGAAGAGTCGGCGAAGTAAGCCAATCTGATGAATGGAATGCTGGAATTTTGCGCCAGGGATGCGAGCGGTTCATGCGCACTCAAGTCGCGATCGTTGGGGCCGGGCCGGCGGGTCTGCTGCTCGGCCAGCTGCTGCACAAGGCTGGCATCGATACGGTGATTATCGAGCTCAAGTCACGCGACCATGTGCTGGCGCGAATCCGCGCCGGCGTTCTCGAACAGGGTACCGCCGATATGCTGGAGGCGGCCGGGGTCGGCGCGCGTATGCATCGGGAGGGACAGATTCACGAAGGTTTCTCGCTTGCCTTCGACGGCCGCCTGCATCGCGTCGATCTGAAAGCACTGACCGGCGGCAAGACGGTGCGCGTCTACGGCCAGACCGAAGTGACACGCGATCTAGCCGAGGCACGCGACGCTTCGGGCGCCAGAACGATCTATGAGGCAGAAGCTGTCTCCATCGCCGACTTCGACGGCTCATCCCCCAAGGTGCGGTTCACCACGGCTGGCATCGCCCACGAACTCGCCTGCGACTACATAGCCGGATGCGACGGCTATCACGGTGTCTGCCGCGCCGCCGTCCCGCTGACCGCGATCCAGCTGTTCGAGCGAGTCTACCCGTTCGGATGGCTCGGCGTGTTGGTCGATAGGCCACCGGCGGATCATGAACTTGTCTATGCCAGCAGCGCACGCGGTTTCGCGCTCTGCTCCATGCGCTCGGCCAGTCGCAGCCGCTACTACGTCCAGGTGCCGAGCGATGAACGCATCGAGACCTGGCCCGATGATCGGTTCTACGACGAACTGCGCGCACGGCTGCCGGAAGGTATCGCCGCGGCCGTCACGCCCGGCCCGTCGATCGCCAAGGGCATCACCCCCTTGCGCAGCTTCGTGGCCGAACCGATGCGATTTGGCCGCCTGTTTCTGGCCGGAGACGCTGCCCACATCGTGCCACCGACCGGCGCCAAGGGCCTCAACCTGGCAGCCAGTGACGTGCGTTATTTGTCCGAGGCAATGATCGAGCATTATTCGCGGCGGTCCCGTGCCGGGTTAGATGCCTATTCCGTCCGCGCGCTCGCCCGGGTCTGGAAGGCCGAGCGCTTTTCCTGGTGGATGACAACTCTGCTGCACCGAATGCCCAGCGCCACTCCCTTCGAGCAGCGTCTCCAATGGGCGGAACTCGACTATCTCGCGCAGTCCGTCGCGGCCTCGACCGCGCTTGCCGAGAACTACGTCGGATTGGCGGTTTGAACCGACTGCAAGGTCCGTTGCCGCGTGCCACTGGGAGCGCGGTCATTTTTTGGCTTGGCGCTCGGCCCGCAGCAGCTTAGCCGGTCGATCAGCAGGACAATCACGCGCAGCGATCAGTGGGAACCATTGAACGCCTTGTAGGCGCCTTGCAGGGCCCACGCGGCCACCGTTGCCGTCCGCCCCTCGCGGTTGCGAAGCAGCGCCCGTTCGGTCTGGCTGGCGAATGTCCAGGTCTTGGAGAAGCCGCTCCGGTCCTTGTAGCCAGGCGCGTCAGCTTGCGTCCACGACTTGCTGAATACGTAGTAGGCGGAGGGATCGGCGTAGCCCGGATCAGTCTTGTTGATGTGGGCGAAATCGGGCTTCCAGTTGGAGAGCGCCATGAGCTCGAAATTGTCGAACTCGGTCAGGTTTCCCTGGTGATAGACACCGTTGGCATGGGCCGGCACACCCATGTCCTCGACCATGTGGAGCATGATGCCAACAAGGAAATAGGCCTGCCGCTTGTCGCCGGCCCGGTAGGCGGCAAGACTATCGTGCCACCAGCCCTCGATATCATCGGTCCCGGCATTGGTGCCCTTGTGGGCGATGCGCTTTGCATCGAGATCGATGCCGTATTTGGTCCCCTTGACCGGCAGTTCGTGCAACTCCTCGTTGGCGCCCTCGATCAACTGGGCCGCAAACTGACTAACCTCTGGCATTTTGACGTGGCTGATCGCCCATTCGGTCAGATAGCTGTGCGTCGGATGCGTCGGGTTCAATTTGACGCTGTCCCAGGCGCCGACATCGGTTGCCGCGCTGGCGACCACGATGGCCGCGACTATTGATATCAAAGCGTTTCTCATGGCTGGCAGCCCTCAACCGATACCTGCAAGAGGCCCTTTCGACCACCAGCATAGCAGACGGTGGATGAGAAAGTGGGCAAAGAGCATCGATCAACACAGTCCGGTGTGTTACCAAGCCGCGACGCACTAGCGCTACACCTGTTCGACGAAGGCCTTCCGAATGCCCCCGGCCACGAAAACCCCGCGCCGCGCGACTGACACGCCGGCGATCGTGCTCATCAATGCCCGCCTCGTCGATCCCGAGAGCGGGCGCGACGAACCCGGCGGCCTGCTGATCGAGGATGGGTTGATCGCCGATCTCGGGCCGCATCTGCGCCGCAACGCACCCAACGGCGCCACCGTCATCGACGCCAAAGGGCATCTGGTGATTCCCGGTCTGATCGACATGCAGGTGTTCACGGGCGAACCCGGATTGGAGCACCGCGAGACGCTGGCCTCGGCGAGCCGGGCGGCGGCGGCGGGCGGCGTCACGACAATGATCTGTATGCCAACCACAGATCCGGTGATCGATGATCTGGCACTGGTCGACTTCGTGCGGCGGCGCGCCCGCGACACCGCGCTGGTCCATGTCCACACCTTCGCGGCCCTGACCAAGGGCCTCAAGGGCGAAGAAATGAGCGAGATCGGACTGTTGCGGTCGGCGGGGGCGGTCGCGCTGTCGAACGGTCGACGCAGCGTCGCCAATGCCGGTGTCATGCGCCGCGCGCTGACCTACGCCCGCGACTTCGATGTGTTGGTGGTGTCGGCCACCGAGGACGAGACGCTGGCAGGTGCCGGAGTGATGAACGAGGGTGAGGTGTCGGCGCGACTCGGCCTACCAGGATCGCCGGGAACCGCCGAAGTGATCGCGCTGGAACGCGACTTGCGGCTCGTGGAGCTGTCGGGCGGCCGCTACCACGCCGCGCAACTTTCCACCGGCGACGCGATCGATGCCGTGCGCGCCGCCAAGGCCAGAAAGCTGCCGGTGACCTGCGGGGCAACCATCAACCACCTGACGCTGAACGAGAACGACATCGGTTCCTACCGCACCTTCTTCAAGCTGCGGCCGCCTCTGCGCGGCGAGGACGATCGGCGGGCGCTGGTGGCGGGCGTCGCCGACGGCACCATCGACGTGATCGTCTCCAGCCACGATCCGCAGGGCACCGACGGCAAGCGGCGCCCCTTCGCCGAGGCGGCTTATGGTGCCATCGGGCTGGAGACGCTGCTGCCGGCGGCGCTCCGCCTGCATCTCAATGGCGAGATCGGGCTGATGCCGCTTCTCGCCGCCATGACCATCAATCCGGCCCGAATTCTGGGATTGCCCTCAGGACGCCTCGGCAAGGGCGCGCCCGCCGACATCGTGGTGCTCGACCTGGAGGCGCCGTTCATGGTCGACAAGGCCAAGATGCATTCACTGTCGCGCAATACGCCGTTCGACGAGGCGCGGATGCAGGGGATCGTGCGGCAGACGATTGTTTCGGGCCAGCCGGTCTATCCGTTTGCCGCCACGGTGGCACCTTGAACCCGCACAATTTGATCCTTTTGTCTGCGGTCATCGGCTATTGGCTCGGCTCAATTCCCTTCGGCCTTTTGCTGACCCGTGCGGCCGGGCTCGGCGATATCCGGCAGATTGGCTCGGGCAACATCGGCGCAACGAATGTTTTGCGTACCGGGCACAAGGGGCTGGCGGCGCTGACGCTCTTCCTCGATGGGGCCAAGGGAAGCCTGGCTGTCCTGATCGGAAGCTGGCTCGGCGGCGACTTAGGTGTCCCGGCCGGAACCATCGGATTGGCTGCGGGAGTTGCCGCGTTGCTCGGACACATTTTTCCGATTTGGCTCAAGTTCAATGGCGGCAAGGGTGTCGCCACCTTTATCGGCGTTCTCCTGGCCGTCTATTGGCCGGCCGGGCTGCTGTTCATCGCCCTGTGGCTGGCGACCGCCTATCTCAGCCGCTATTCATCACTTTCCGCGCTGTTGGCCAGCGTCGTCGCGCCGCTCGCGATGCTGGTGGCGCGGGTGCCAGGCGCCGCACTCCTGTTGCTGATGTCCGCGCTACTCATTTACAAACACCGGGCCAATATCGAGCGGCTGATCGCGGGCAACGAGCCGAAAATCGGCCAGAAAAAATGACGAGCCGGCCCATTCCGGTGCCCCGCCCCCGGCGGCACCTGACCGACGCCCAGCGCCTCGCCTGGCTGCGGCTGATTCGCTCGGAGAATGTCGGCCCGGTCACCTTCCGCGAAATGCTCAACCAGTATGGCGGGGCCGAGGCTGCGCTCGCGGCACTGCCGGAGCTGTCCCGGCGCGGTGGTCGTCGCCGCGCTCTCAAAATATGCGAGATCGCCGACGCCGACCGTGAAATCGCGGCGGCCGATGCCGCGGGCGCCCGGTTGGTGGCCCTCGACGAACTCGGGTATCCACCGCTGCTCGCCGTCATCGAGGCGCCACCGCCCGTGCTCTACTTCGCCGGGCGCTCGGAGTTGCTCGACCATCCCATCGTAGCCATCGTCGGCGCGCGCGACGCCTCGGCGGCCGGGCGCAAGATCGCTGGCCAGATCGCCCGCGACCTGGGCCGCGCCGGCGCCGTCGTTGCCTCCGGGCTGGCGCGCGGGATCGACACGGCGGCACACGAGGGCGCGCTTGCGTCAGGCACCGTCGCCGTGGTCGCTGGAGGAATCGACGTCGCCTACCCGCCCGAGAACGCCGGCCTGCAAGCGCGCATCAAGCAAGACGGCGCACTGATCGCCGAATGCGCGCCGGGCCTGGAGCCGCGCGGCAAGGATTTTCCCCGCCGCAACCGGCTGATTTCCGGCATGGCGCTCGGCGTCCTGGTGGTCGAGGCCGCCGTCCGTTCGGGTTCGCGGATCACCGCCGACTATGCCAAGGAGCAGGGCCGCCAGGTGTTCGCCGTGCCAGGAAATCCTCTCGATCCCCGGGCAGGTGGCACCAATCAGCTGCTGAAGCAGGGCGCGGGACTTGTCACGGATGCGGCCGATATTCTGGGCGCGCTGAGCCTCCTCAAAGGGTCGTTGACAATCACAAGCCAAATCTCGGAACCAGACGCCACGGTTCTGGGGTCCCAGATGCCCGACATCGCCCAATCGGATCGCGAGCGCGTAGTCGAGGCCCTGGGCGCGGCACCTGTCGCGCTGGACGACCTGGTTCGTGCCACTGGCGTGGCTGTCCGCGACGTGCGGGTCGTGCTGCTCGAACTCGACATCGCCGGCCGGATCGACCGCAGCCCAGGCCAACGAATCGCGTTGCGGCCTTAGCGGCGCCTGAAATTCCCACGGCTATGCAATTCCCCTCCCCTTGACGAGGAGGGGCTAGGGGCGGGGGTGAAGACCTTGGCTTTGCTTCATCGGTTGGGCTGGAACCGTTGCCTTCACACACTCGCCCATCCCCGCAAGGGAATGGAAAAATCAGCGGTCCGCCGGGTCCGCTAGTTGCTCGTAGGCGTTGAACTTGAGGGGGTGCCTGGGTCCCGCCTGGCCTGCCGCTCCGCCGAGTCCAGAATAGCACCCAGCGGGCCCAGGCCGCTGGCCTTGGCCAGTTCCCTGAGTTCATGAAGCATGTCCACAATATAGTCGGCCACCTCGTCAAAGGTCGGATCGGCAGGGAGGTCGCCTTGACCCGCCGCGTCGGCAACACGACCTTCTGAATGATGCCTGTCGCGCTCTTCTGCTGGTTCGTCGATCATCACACGCGCCATCCAAGGATTGATGCAACTTCAGATTGTCTAAATAGACACCAATCCTTAGAGGTGGTGCAATCTGTAATTGCCGTACAAGTAGAGTGAACGCCCTAGGTGCAATCCCAGGTAGCAAAGACCCCAGGATTTGACAGCGCCGGTCACCTTCTCCATTTTCGGCCGCCGCTTGCACCAGGGGCCGGTCGGGCCTATGTGGCACCGGGCGCCGGACTGGTTTGATTTGCTGGCGCGGAAACTCTCCGTCAACCCCCGAGGCAGAATGCAAGTCGTCGTCGTGGAATCGCCTGGCAAGGTCAAGACGATCAACAAATACCTCGGCTCGGACTTCAAGGTCATGGCGTCCTACGGGCATGTCCGCGATCTCAATCCCAAGGACGGGTCGGTCGAGCCGGACAATGATTTTGCCATGCACTGGGATGTGGAAGGCAAGGCCGCCAAGGTCCTGGCCGAAATCACCAAGGCGGTGAAAGGTGCCGACAAGCTCATCCTGGCGACCGATCCTGACCGCGAGGGCGAGGCGATCTCTTGGCACATCCTACAGGTGCTTGAGGAAAAGAAGGCTCTGAAGGGTGTCAAGGTCCAGCGCGTGGCCTTCAACGCCATCACCAAGAACGCGGTCACAGAGGCCATGCAGCACCCGCGCGAAATCGACGGGCCGCTGGTGTCGGCCTATCTGGCGCGCCGGGCGCTCGACTATCTGGTCGGCTTCAATCTGTCGCCGGTTCTCTGGCGCAAGCTTCCGGGGGCCAGGTCCGCCGGCCGGGTTCAATCGGTTGCGCTTCGGCTTGTCTGCGACCGGGAAGAAGAGATCGAAGCCTTCAAGACCGACGAGTATTGGACCATCGAGGCTTTGCTCGCCACGGCCAAGCAGGAAGAATTCAAGGCCCGGCTGACGGCAGTCGCCGGCAAGGGGCTGAAGAAGCTCGACATCAAGGACGCGGCCACGGCCAACGCCATCAAGGCGGCCATCGAGGGCGGCGATTTCAAGATCGTCTCGGTCGACAGGAAGGGCACGAAGCGCAACCCTTACGCGCCCTTTACGACATCGACCTTGCAAATGGATGCCAGCCGCAAGCTCGGCTACTCGGCCAAGCAAACCATGAACATCGCCCAGCGCCTCTATGAAGGCGTGGAGATCGGCGGCGAGACGACTGGGCTTATCACCTATATGCGGACCGATGGCGTCCAGATCGTGCCCGAGGCCGTCTCGCAAATCCGCGATGTCATCTCCAAGGAATTCGGCAAGAACTACACGCCGTTCGCCCGCGATTGGAAGTCCAAGGCCAAGAACGCGCAAGAGGCCCACGAGGCGATCCGGCCAACCGATCCGCGCCGTACCCCGGACAGCCTGCGCCGGCATCTGGAGAAGGACCAGGCCGCGCTCTATGACCTCATCTGGAAGCGCACCATAGCCAGCCAGATGGCGCCCGCCGACATCGAGCAGACCGCGGCCGAGATCGAGGTCGCGGGCAAGGATGGCAAGGGTTACGGCCTGCGCGCGACCGGCTCGGTGATCGTGTTCGATGGCTTCCTCAAGGTCTATGAGGAGGGGCGCGATGACCGCGTCCGCGCCATCACCAAGGGCAAGGACGACGTCGAGGACGACGAGAACAGCCGCCGGCTGCCGGCACTGATCCAGGGCGACCATCTCAAGGACAAGGGCATCGAGGCCGATCAGCATTTCACGCAGCCACCGCCCCGCTTCACCGAGTCCTCGCTGGTCAAGCGCATGGAAGAGCTGGGCATCGGCCGACCGTCGACCTATGCATCGACCCTGGCCGTGCTTGTCGAGCGCGACTATGTGCGGATGGAAAAAAAACAGCTTGTCCCGGAGGACAAGGGACGGCTGGTCACCGCGTTCCTCAAGAGCTTCTTCAAGCGCTACGTGGAATATGATTTCACGGCGGACCTGGAAGAGCAGCTCGACCTCATCTCCGATGGCAAGCTCGACTGGAAAGAGGTCTTGCGCCAGTTCTGGACCCAGTTCACCGCGGCGATCGGCGAAACCAAGGAGCTGCGCGTCACCCAAGTCCTCGACGCGCTCAACGAGATTTTGGGCCCGCATGTCTTCCCGCCCCGCGAGGACGGCAGCGACCCGCGCTCGTGCAAGGCCTGCGGCACCGGCAAGCTTAGCCTCAAGATCGGCAAGTTCGGCGCCTTCATCGGCTGTTCCAACTACCCCAACTGCAACTTCACGCGGCAGTTCTCCGAGACCGGCAAGGACGGCTCGGAGGCAGTGGCCGAAAGCAAGCTCTTGGGTAACGATCCCGATACCGGCCTGCCGGTAACCCTTCGCAGCGGCCGCTTCGGCCCCTATGTGCAGCTGGGCGAGGCCGCGGAAGGTGAGAAACCCAAGCGCGCCTCGATCCCCAAGGGCTATGTGGCCAACGAGGTCGAGCTCGAACTAGCGTTGAAGCTGCTCAACCTGCCGCGCGAGGTCGGCCTGCATCCCGAGACCGGTTTGCCGATCCAGGCCGGCATCGGGCGCTACGGGCCGTTCCTGCTGCACGACAAGAAATATGCCAATCTGGAAAGCGCCCAGGACGTGTTCGAGATCGGCCTCAACCGAGCCGTGACCGTGCTGGCCGAAAAGAAGGCCGGCAAGGGTCGCGGACAGGCCAAGGCCGAAGTGTTGAAGGCGGTGGGCGACCACCCGACCGAGGGCGGCAAGATCGAAGTGCTGAGCGGCAAATACGGCGCCTACGTCAAGCACGGCAAGATCAACGCCACCCTGCCCAAGGGCGTCGAGCCCAAGGACGTGACGGTGGCGCAAGCGGTGGAGCTGATCGCGGCACGAGCCGCCAAGGGTCCGAGCAAGGGGCGCGGCGGGTTCAAGAAGAAGGCGGCGGGCGCGGCGAAGTCCGAGGGTGCCAAGGCCGTGCCAAAGAAGGCCAAGCCGAAGGCGAAAGCCAGGGCCACCGCCGATGACGCGGCTTAGTGCTGTGATCAGCCCCCGACTGTCATCCCGTGCACAGACTTTCAACGGGGTGACGGCTGTGCCCATCTCCACCCCTCACCTCAACCCCCTCCCCAAGGGAGAGGGGGAATGTGCGGAACTGTCGGTGAGCCTATCGTTCCTTCTCCCGTGGGGAGAAGGACAGGATGAGGGGTTGAGCAGGAAACGCGCGCACGGGTTGGCGCCGTTTGCTCGGCTCCACCCATGACCAAGCGGCCGCGCACGTCAAGACCCGCCGGCCCGCGCCCCCCGCCGACGCGCGAGGCGGTGCTTGACTTTATCAACACCTCGCCGGGCAAGGTCGGGCGGCGCGAGATTGCGCGGGCGTTCGGCGTTTCGGGCGACGCCGGCATCGGCCTCAAGCAGCTCCTCAAGGAAATGTCGGAAGCTGGCCTGCTCAACAACACCCGCAAGAAAATCCGGGGCGTCGGCAAGCTTCCGCCAACCGCGGTCATCGAGGTGCTGGGTGTCGATGCCGAGGGCGATCTCCACGGCGAGCCCGTCGATTGGGATCGCGAGGACGACGGTGCGCCGCCACGCGTGCTCATCCGGCTCGACCGCCATGGCGAGGCGGCCGGCGCTTCGCTGGGCCCCGGCGACCGCGTGCTGGCGCGCATCGAGCCTCTGCGGCAAGACAATGGCGACGGCTACAGCCACGAGGCCCATCCGCTCAAGAAGCTCGAGCGCGAGCGCCGCCGCCTGCTGGGCATCTACCGCGCCAGTTCGCGCGGCGCAGGCGGCATGATCCAGCCGATCGATCGCAAGCAGCTCAAGGACTGGCGGATCGAGGCGGGCGATGAAGGCGGGGCCGAGGACGGCGAGCTGGTCCGTTTCGACATCGCTCGCACCGGGCGCGGCAATCTCAATCGTGCCCGCATTGTCGAGCGCTTGGGCAATCCGTCCGACCAGCGCCAGATCAGCCTGATCGCCATCCACGCCCACGGCATCCCTGACCAGTTCCCCGATCGGGTTCTGCGCGAGCTTGACGAGTTACCAAAGCTGACGCCGGCTGCCCGCCAAGACCTGACGAAAATCCCGCTCATCACCATCGATCCAATCGATGCGCGCGACCACGACGACGCGGTATGGGCCGCCCCCGACGACGACCCGAACAACCCGGGGGGCTTTGTTACCATCGTTGCGATCGCCGATGTGTCGTTCTATGTGCGCCCCGGTTCAGCCCTGTCGCGCGAAGCCGAGAAGCGCGGCAACTCGGTCTATTTCCCCGACCGCGTCGTGCCGATGCTGCCCGAGAAGATATCCAATGACCTCTGCTCGCTGAAGGACGGCGAGCTGCGCCCGTGCCTTGCCGTGCGGATGATCTTTGACCGGAACGGCAAGAAGCGCTCGCACACGTTTTCGCGCGGGCTGATGCGCTCGGCGGCCAAGATCAGTTACCAGCAGGCGCAAGCGGCTATTGACGGCCTGGGCGACGCCGGACCCGCCGCCGGTGTGCTGGAACCGATCCTAAAGCCGCTGTGGGCCGCCTGGGCGGTCCTCGAGGCCGGCCGTAACGCTCGCGCGCCGCTGGAACTCGACCTCCCCGAGCGCAAGATCGTTCTTGGAGCTGATGGCAAGGTCGCACGTATCACGGTGCCCGAGCGTCTCGCCGCCCACCGGCTGATCGAAGAATTCATGATCCAGGCCAATGTGGCCGCGGCCGAGACGCTGGAGGCCAAGCGCACGCCGCTCATTTACCGCGTTCACGCCCCGCCCGCGCCCGAGAAACTGAAATCCTTGGGTGACTTCCTGGAAACGCTCGACCTGAAGATCGCCAAGTCCGGGCATCTCCTGCCGGCGCAGTTCAACGAGCTGTTGGCCAAGACAAGGGGCGCGGACATCGCCGATCTGGTGAGCGAGGTGGTGCTGCGCTCGCAAATGCAGGCCGAATACAATCCCGAAAACTACGGGCATTTCGGACTTCATCTTGCAAAATATGCCCACTTCACCTCGCCGATCCGCCGCTATGCCGATCTGGTCGTCCACCGGGCGCTGATCCGCGCCCTCGGGCTGGGCAAGGATGGCCTCACCGACGATGAGATTGGCCGGCTGAAGGTCACGGCGCAGGCCATCTCGGACGCCGAGCGCCGGGCCATGCAGGCCGAGCGCGAGACGACCGACCGGCTGATCGCGGCCCATCTTGCGGACCATATTGGCGCGGCCTTCCAAGCGCGCATCTCCGGCGTGACGCGGAGCGGATTGTTTGTGCGGCTGAAGGAGACCGGCGCCGACGGCTTCATCGCCATCTCGACCATTGGCCCCGAGTTCTTCATTCACGACGAGGCGCACAACGCGCTGATCGGTGAGCGCTCGGGACAGATTTACCGGCTCGGCGACCGGGTGGAGGTCAAGCTGGTCGAGGCGATCCCGACCGCCGGCGCATTGCGGTTCGAGATGCTGTCGGAGGGTGGCAAGGGCGTGCTCAAGGGCCAGGGCATTCGGCTCGGCAAGCGCGGCCGCCAGGGCCGTCCACCCAGGCTGCCCGGATCGAAGCGTCGCACTTGACCTGAGCGCCGCGCCGGCCGACATGAGGGCCATGCCCATCGAACGTTCAATCGGCGGCGCTCCTGTTGCCAGCGGCCAATCGGACCGTCCATTGTCCAACGCGCTCTGGCGCGGGTTCCGCCTGCGCTGCCCAGCCTGCGGCAAGGGAGCGATGTTCAGCGCCTATCTTAAGGTCAATGATCGTTGCCCGGCGTGCGCGGAAGAGCTGCATCATCACCGTGCCGACGACGCGCCGCCCTATTTCACGATACTGATCGTCGGCCACATCATCGTTGCGGCGCTTCTGAGCGTCGAATTGACCTTCGGTCCGCCGATGTGGCTGCAAATGGTTGCTTGGCCGATCCTTGCCGTTGTGCTCTGCCTCGTGCTCCTGCCCTGCATCAAGGGGGCGCTTGTGGGGCTGCAATGGGCGTTGCGGATGCACGGGTTTGAGGCGGCGAGCCGGGCCAAGGGCACACCATTCATCGACTACGATCCGATGCACCAGGCTCCCGATCGTGGCCCCAGAACCTGACGTGGCAAGTGACCGCGTGGTCGCCCCCCGCAACGCCGCCTCGCTCGTGATTGTCGAATGCGGCCCGGCTGAGCCAAGGGTTCTGCTCGGCAAGCGACGCCCAACCCAGACATTTGCGCCTGGAAAATATGTCTTCCCCGGCGGTGGCCTTGATCCCTCCGACAGTGAACTGGCGACCAGCCGCCGGCTGGCCGAGCACGATCGCTTCGCGCTGAGCCGCGATCCTGGGCCGGAGTCGGCGCATCTGACGCCCGAAGCCTTTGCCCTTGCCGCGATCCGCGAGACTTTTGAGGAAACCGGGCTGGTCATCGGCTCGGCTGGCCCTGAAACCGTGGCCCTGGCGCCAGCGGCTTGGCGACCGCTTGTTGCCCTGGGTGTGGGGCCGAATATCGAGGCCCTGTCCTTCATCGCCCGAGCGATCACTCCGCCCGGCCGGCCAAGGCGCTTTGACGCCCGGTTCTTTATCGCCGACGCCGCCGCGATATCGCACCGCGTTGCCGACAATGACGGCGAATTTGAGCAGATCGACTGGTTCGGCTTTGCCGCGGCGCGCGCACTCGATCTGCATGGGATGACACGCAGCATCCTCAATGAAGCCCAGCGTTTCATGGCGCTGTCGGCCTCGGAGCGCAGCGTCGCGCCCGTGCCCTTCTACTTCGAGAGCGATCAGGGTTGGCACCAGAGCCGCATCCTGCGCCAGGCAAACACTCTCGGCACTTGACTTCGATTGCTTGCCGACTAAGGTGCCGGCCACAATCGAATTGGCGCTCAGGCGCCAGCACGTTCATTGAGCAGGCGCATCGCCTGCGGTTCAAAGACCAAATGGGATTGCGATGGCCAAGCCAGCAACACTGAAGATCAAGCTGCTGAGCAGCGCCGGGACGGGTTTTTTCTACGTCACCAAGAAGAACCCGCGGACGATGACCGAAAAGATGGTCGCCAAGAAATACGACCCCGTCGCGCGCAAGCATGTTGAATTCAAGGAAACCAAGATCAAGTAACTTGATCCGCTTCGCCGAAGAGCTGCGAGCCGCGCCCTGATCTTGCTTTTGTCGACACCGCAAAAACGAAGAGCCCGCGACCACTCGGCAGCGGGGTAAATCCGAGGTGGTCACGGGCCCTTCCACGAGCACAGGTCAAAGAGGGCGTTGACCACAGCTCGATTCGACTAAGCCGCAATGTGTCAGACGATTGGCTCTGGCGTGAACTCCCAACTCCAGACATCCTAAACGCGGCTCTGAATTCGCATATCCTCGGCGGCCAAGACGTTTAATTTGAGGCCGCAAGCAGCCAAACCGTTGTTCGGTTCGTTCCCGCCATGCGTACCGCAGGGCCGGATGGGCTGATTCGTATGCCGTCAACGCACGGCTTTGCAAGCAAAAACTATTTGTCCAGTGTTTATGACGGCGTTATCCACAGCTTTCAAGTGCCGATTCACTCGGGACTTACTTATGTCAGGCCGCGTCCGAGACCACTCGATTGCGTCCGGATCGCTTGGCCGCATAGAGCGCCAGATCGGCGCGCTTGAAGATCGACTCGCTGGTATCGCTGGCAACTTCCAGGCAGGCAACACCAACGCTCGCTGTCACCGCAATGGCCGCGCCCGTCTGGCTGATCTTGAATGGCTCGGCTGCCGTGCCCTCGCGAAGCCGCTCGCCAACCCGGCAAGCCCTCTCAAGGTCGGTATCGGGCATGATGACGACAAACTCCTCGCCGCCCATCCGGCAGGCCAGATCGATGCCGCGCGTGTTGCGCTTGAGTCGCGCCGCGAATTCGCGCAGCACTGCATCGCCCGCGTCATGGCCAAAGCGATCATTGACCTGCTTGAAGTGATCTATGTCGGCCACCAACATCGACAGCGTGCGGCCCTTGTGCAGCGACTCGTCAACCAGCGTGCGCAGATGGTTTTCCATGTAGCGCCGGTTGTGCAGGCCGGTCAGCGGATCGGTCACGGCGGCCTCGACGCTTTGTTCGAGCCGGGTTCGCAGGAAGTCCGTATAGCGGCGGCGGCGAACTTGGGTGCGCACGCGCGCGAGCAACTCGTTGCGGTCGATCGGCCGCATCAAATAATCCGTGACCCCGAGGTCGAGGCCGCGCAGCAATCGCGCCTCCGCGCCAGGCTCGACCAGCACCACGATCGGGGTATGCCGAAGCTTCTCGATTGCGCGGATCTGCGAGCACAACCTGAGGCCATCGGAGCCGGTCAGACTGAGACTGACCATCACAAGGTCAAATTGACCGGCGATCAGCCGCTGCAAGGCCGCAGCCGGGTCGGCCTCCAGATGCGCCAGGTGTTCATGGCCAAGCGCCTGGACAATTCTCTGGGCCGAACGCTGGTTGTCGTCGACGATCAGAATTCGCTCGGGTTCATTGCTGGTCTGGTGCTTTTGCTGGAACGACTCGAGCAGCCCCATCTGCTCGCCGGTGCTGGCGCGCATCCGCATCTCGTCGGTCAAGGTCTTCAGCCGGGCGAAGTTGCGAACCCTTGTGATCAACGCAATGTCATCGACCGGCTTGGTCAGGAAATCATCGGCGCCGGCCTCGAGGCCCTGGACACGGTCCGAGGTCTGATCGAGCGCGGTCACCATGATGACTGGGATGTGCTGGGTGCGCGGATTGGCCTTGATGCGGCGACAGACCTCGAAACCGTCCATGCCCGGCATCATGATATCGAGCAGCAGGATGTCGGCGCGCTCGCGATTGCAGATTTCCAGGGCGTCCGGCCCGTTGTTGGCCGTCAGCACTTCGAAATACTCGGCGGTCAGCCGGGCTTCGAGCAGCTTCACATTGGCGAGGATGTCATCCACCACCAGCACGCGCGCAGTCATGGCCAGCCCTCTTCGACGCAAACGCCACCGGCAGATATCAGGCTGCCCCGATAAACTGCCGAACCGTGCCGAGGAACATGGGAACCGAGATCGGCTTTGAGATGTAGGCCTCACAGCCGCCCTGACGGATCCGTTCCTCGTCACCCTTCATGGCAAATGCGGTGACGGCGACGACTGGGATACTGCGCAAGGAGTCATCCTCCTTGAGCCACTTTGTAACCTCCAATCCCGAAACTTCGGGGAGCTGGATGTCCATCAGGATCAGATCCGGGCGGTGCTTGCGGGCAAGTGCTAGCGCTTCCAATCCGGTCCGGGTCTGCAAAGTGTCGTAGCCATGCGCATCGAGAACGTCGTGGAACAGTTTCATGTTCAACTCGTTGTCCTCGACAATCAATACAGTCTTCGCCATGTTTACCGCCTCCGCCCCTGAGGTCACGTCTGGCTGCCCTAACCGAAGCCAAGGTCATCGCGAACACGAACTCAGTTCACGCTGGGCGCCGGTTTCACCAATTCTGCCCGCATGACAAAACCTAGGATGCCTGAAAGCTGTAAGTAAGTATTTAATCACTAGCCGATTTGGCGGTTGGAGCCCGAAAAGAGAGGTTATTCCATGCGCCGGCCGCCGGTAGCCCTCGAAGAGGCCGAGACGATCGCTTTGTCCGGGCTTGCTATGCTGGCCGATGCCCCCGAGCGGATGGGCCGCTTTTTCGAGTTGAGCGGACTGGATGCCACCCAGATCAGGGAATTGGCCACGACAGCCGCCTTCCAGACCGCGGTTCTCGCGTTCATCCGGTCCGATGAGTCCCTGTTGCTCGCTTTTGCCTCGAACCTAGGCATCGACCCGGCTCGGGTTGCTGATGCCGAGGTGTTGCTGTCTGGATCACCCGCCAGGCGCTGAGACGGATCGCACTGCGCCACCGGGACTAGTTGCCGCATACCGCTGGCTCATAGAACTCGATCTCCGACAGCGTTCCCCTGACGGTAAGCGTCCCATAGTCGATGCCAAGCTTGCGAATAACGCCGTTCTCATAGAACAGAAACGACATCTCGTGGGCCGGCAATCCCTCGGCCTTGTCACTGCCGGCATCGTAGTAGGCAATGGCGACCGGCCAGGACTTCAGCCTTGCAAGCCGTTCCACATTCTTGATCGGCTCAAGATCGGACGCGGCGGCATCAGAGTGCATCTCGCCAATCACGGAATTGGTGAAGAAGGCCTTTTGCCCCTTGTCGGAGCCATCATAGAGGTCGGCTGACATGATGTGATCACCACGCAGCGCCGCCGCCAGAAGATGAATGGTGTGCTGAACAGGAAATAAAGTACCGGGCGCCAAGGAGACCTTGCTTGAGGCCGGCTTGGCCAGATTGACCGCGACTTTTCCGCCCTGCCCGTCCCGCACCGCGTCACCCTTCGTTTCGTCGGTGGCGGCCTGGTTCTGGAAGTCGTTGTAACTGAACCGGTATTTATCCCCTGCCGGCGCTTCCCAGGTTGACGAGCGCAGGTCGCTCAAGGTCGAGCCGCCGTCACGATTGCTGACATTCATGACGAACCGCATATTCTGGGTAAAGCCGTCGCAGGCATTGCCCGTGATCTCGAAGACCAGACGGCCCTGGATGGCGGCAACCGCCGAAGCGCCGTGGGTGCCCCCGAGTTCCAGATCGTACACGGCCCGGTGGGGAGCAATCTTGCTGGCCTCGGGCAATGAAACAGACGCCGCCAAGGCCGCGACGTTGCCGGTCACGGCAAGCAGCAGAACAGCGGCGAAACGGGACAACGATCCAATTGCCATATTTTGCTTTCTTCGCAAGGATATTGCGCTCACGCGGCCCACCGATGGCGAGTGCTACCTCAAGTTGCCCTCGTTCGCCATCATGCGCAACGATGGCCCGGTTGCCAGCTCACCTCCAGCACCCTATCCCAGGATTGATGAGATTGACTGAAAAAAGGTTCGCGGAGAATGGCTAGCCCCGCCTTGGAACGAGGCCCGGCCCTGGGCTGGCCTCTCAAACCTGTCGCGCATCGGGGCCTGCACGCCGCGGCTGCGGGGCGGATTGAAAACACCGCCTCAGCCTTTGAAGCGGCCATCGCGCGGAATTACGCCATCGAACTGGACCTCCAAAGGGCGCGCGGGCACGAGCCGGTGGTCTTTCATGACGAGACGCTGGATCGGCTCATGGAGGCCAAGGGAAAAGTCTCGACCCGGACCCCGGCAGCGCTCAAGCGGCTCGCTTTTCGCGCCTCCAATGACCACATAATCGGCCTCGGTGAATTGTTGACCCTGGTGGCCGGCCGGGTACCCCTGTACATTGAAATCAAGACGATGTTTGAAGTTCCTGGTGCGTTCGTGCGCAAGATCGCCGAGCGTTTAGGTGCTTATCAGGGGCCAGTTGCCGTGATGTCTTTCGACCACAAGGCGATGGAGCTGATGCGCCGCCTGGTGCCGGATATCCCGCGCGGCATGATCTCCTATCGCTGGGACGATGATTGGATGCCGCAACTGCCGGCACCGGAGCGCAAGAAACTGCGCGATCTCGCCCTTCACCCAGAGGTGGCGCCGAGTTTCATTGCCTACGACATCGACGATCTGCCCGAGCCCGCACCCCTCGACCTCAGGCAGCGGTTGGGCATTCCGCTATTGACCTGGACCGTGCGCACGCCCGAGCAGCGGGCCCGCGCCGCTCGCTATGCCGATGCCATCCTCTTCGAGGGGTTTGAACCTTGAGTGTCCGGCCCTCAAGGTTCGCCGCAAATCTCGCGGTCGCGGGCGGCATGACTGAGATCGATGCGGCGGCGTGGGATCGGATTGCCAATCCCGACCCTGCCAAATTCGATCCGTTTGTCACCCACGCCTTTCTGTCGGCGCTGGAAGCCTCGGGTTCAATCACGCCGGAGACCGGCTGGTTGCCGCGACATCTGCTTCTGAACGATGAAGGTGGCCAGTTGGTCGCCGCCATGCCCAGCTACCTCAAGAGCCACAGCATGGGCGAGTTCGTGTTCGACCACGGCTGGGCCGACGCCTATGAGCGGGCGGGGTACGACTACTACCCCAAACTGCTATCGGCGGTTCCGGTCACACCCGTGCCAGGGCGGCGATTCCTGATTGGGCCCGATGGCGATCCAGTCCAATCGCAGCAGACGCTGACCCAGGGCGCGATTGAGTTGACCAAGCGGCTGAAGGCGTCCTCGCTCCACATCACATTTCTTGACGACGCCCAGTCGGAGGGGGCCAGTCAACAGGGTCTGCTGCTGCGCTCGGGGCTCCAGTATCATTTCAGCAATCCCGGCTTTGCGACCTTCGATGACTTTCTGGCCACGCTTGCCTCGCGCAAGCGCAAGACCCTCAAGCGCGAGCGGCGGGATGGCTTGGCCGACGGCATCAGCATCGAGTGGCTGACAGGTGCGGACATCACGCAAGCCCATTGGGATGCGTTCTTCGCCTTCTACATGGACACCGGCGGGCGGAAATGGGGCTCACCCTATCTCAACCGCCGCTTCTTCAGCCTGCTGGGCGAAGCGATGGCGGATCGCTGCCTGCTGGTGATGGCCAAGCGGGCGGGGCGCTATATCGCGGGCGCGCTCAACATGATCGGCGCCGAGGCCCTCTATGGCCGTTATTGGGGCTGCACGGAGCATCACCCGTTCCTGCATTTCGAGGTCTGTTACTATCAGGCCATAGATTTCGCCATTGCGCACAAGCTCAAGCGTGTGGAGGCGGGGGCGGGGGGCGAGCACAAGCTGGTACGCGGCTACGAGCCGATGACAACGCACAGCGCCCACTGGATCGCCGATCCTCGTTTTGGCAAGGCCATCGCCGACTACCTCGCCCGCGAGCGCGAGCATGTCGAGCACCAGAGCGAGGCGATGGCCGAGATGATGCCATTTCGCAAGGGCCAACCGACGGGCTCAACCGAGGATTGAACCATGCCGTATGATCAGAGCAACATCTTTGCCAGGATTTTGCGTGGCGAAATTCCGTGCCAAAAGATTTACGAGGACGACGGCACACTTGCCTTCATGGATATCATGCCGCGCAGCGACGGCCATGCGCTCGTCATCCCGAAAGCGCCGTCGATGGGTCTCGACGACGCCAAGCCCGAGACGATCGCCAAGCTGATGGCGGTGGTGCAAAGGCTCGCGCCGAAAATACGCGACGCGCTGGGCGCCAGCGGCTACCGGCTCGCGCAATTCAATGGCGCCGAAGCCGGGCAGACGGTGTTCCATCTGCACTTCCATATCATTCCGATGTATGCCGGCGTGGCGCTGCGCCCGCATGGCGGCAAGATGGGCGATCCGGCCACGATCATGGCGTTCGCGGATAAAATCCGCAAGGCGCTGGCTGCGTAGGGCGCAATAGGCCCCATCTTCGGGGGCCGTATTGCGCCGCAGCGGGGCGCCCGCCATGTCCGCGCGGTGCAATACGCTGCGCTATTGCACCCTACGTCCAGCGAACTGGGCCGGATCGGTCACTCCTGAACGTCATCGTCCTCAACCGTTGCGGGCTTGCCCTTGCCGGGCTTGCGCGGTGGCGGGGGCAGCGACTTGGGGCCGCCACCTTTGGCGGCTTCAAGCGCCGGCACGCGGCCCGGCTTGCGCGCGGCCTTCGGCCCCTCGATCTGGCGCGGCGCATCCTTGGCGCCAGCCTGGGGTGCGTTGAGATATTCAAAGCCGAGCTTCTTTTCGCCCTCGCGCGTCACCACGATCACCCGCACTGTGCCGCCTTTTTCGAGCTTGCCGAACAGCAGCTCGTCGGCCAGCGGCTTCTTGATGTACTCCTGGATGGTACGTGACAGCGGCCGGGCCCCGAACTTCTCATCAAACCCATGGTCGGCCAGCCACTTGGCCGCCTCGTCGCTGAGCTCGATTGAGACGCCCCGGTCGGCCAGCTGGGCCTCGAGCTGGATGATGAACTTATGCACCACCTCGAGAATGATCTCGGGGCTGAGACTGGAGAACGGCACCACCGCATCGAGCCGGTTGCGGAATTCCGGCGAGAACAGACGATTGATCGCCTCCTCGTCCTCACCCTCGCGCCGCGCCCGGTTGAAGCCGATCGGCGCCCGGGCGATTTCAGATGCGCCCGCGTTCGTGGTCATGATCAGGATGACATTGCGGAAGTCGATCTGCTTGCCGTTGTGGTCGGTCAGCTTGCCGTGGTCCATCACCTGCAACAGGATGTTGAACAGATCGGGATGGGCCTTCTCGATCTCGTCCAGCAGCAGGACGCTGTGCGGATGCTGATCAATTCCATCCGTTAGCAGACCACCCTGGTCGAAGCCGACATAGCCTGGCGGCGCGCCGATGAGGCGCGAAACCGTGTGCTTCTCCATGTACTCGGACATGTCGAAGCGCAGCAGCTCCACGCCCATGATGGCGGCGAGCTGCTTGGCGACCTCGGTCTTGCCGACGCCGGTGGGCCCTGAGAACAGGTAGCAGCCGATCGGCTTTTCCGGTTCGCGCAAGCCCGCGCGCGACAGCTTGATCGCGGCCGAAAGCGCCGTGATCGCCTTGTCCTGACCGAACACCACGCGCTTCAGATCGCGCTCGAGATTGAACATCACCTCGGCGTCGTCCTTGGAGACGGTTTTTGGCGGAATGCGCGCCATGGTGGCCACCGTCGCCTCGATCTCCTTGACGGTGATCGTCTTCTTGCGCTTGGCCTCCGGCACCAGCATCTGCGAGGCGCCGGTCTCGTCGATCACATCGATGGCCTTGTCCGGCAGCTTGCGGTCGTGGATGTACTTGGCCGCCAGCTCCACCGCCGACTTGATGGCGTCCTTGGTGTACTTGACCTTGTGGAAGTCCTCGAAATAGGGGCGCAGGCCCGCGAGGATCTTGATTGCGTCCTCGACCGTTGGCTCCTTGACGTCGATCTTCTGGAAGCGGCGGACCAGCGCCCGGTCCTTCTCGAAGTGCTGGCGGTATTCCTTGTACGTGGTCGAGCCGATGCAGCGCAGCGTGCCTGATTGCAGCGCGGGCTTCAACAGGTTGGAGGCGTCCATCGCCCCGCCCGAAGTCGCGCCGGCACCGATGACGGTGTGAATTTCATCGATGAAGAGGATCGCGCCCTCATGCGCCTCGATCTCCTTCATCACCGCCTTCAGCCGCTCCTCGAAATCGCCGCGGTAGCGGGTTCCGGCCAGCAGCGCGCCCATGTCGAGCGAGAAGATGGTGGCGTTGAGCAGCACCTCGGGCACTTCGGCGTTGATGATCTTGCGCGCCAGCCCCTCGGCGATGGCGGTCTTGCCGACGCCGGGATCTCCGACATAGAGCGGGTTGTTCTTGGAGCGCCGGCACAGCACCTGGATGGTCCGCTGCACCTCGGCCTCGCGGCCGATCAGCGGATCGATCTTGCCTTGCCTGGCCTTGAGATTGAGATTGACACAGAAAGTTGCCAGCGCTTCGCCGCCGGGCTTCTTTTCGTCATTGCTTTCGGGTGCCGGGGCCTCGTCACCATCAATGCCGCGCACGGAACGGGGTTCCGAGAGGCCCGGCCGCTTGGCGATGCCGTGAGAAATATACTGGACCGCATCAAACCGGCCCATTTCCTGTTCCATCAGGAAGAAGGCGGCGTGGCTTTCGCGCTCGCTGAAAATGGCGACCAGCACATTGGCGCCCGTGACCTCCTCGCGGCCCGAGGACTGCACATTGATCATGGCGCGCTGCACGACCCGCTTGAAACTGACGGTGGAGGTCGCCGGTCCGTCGCTGTCGGTGACAAGGTTGTCGAGTTCGCCGTCGAGATAATCGGTCAGCCGCTCGCGCAACTCGTCCAGGTTGACACCGCAGGCCCGCATCACGGCCGAGGCGTCCCGGTCATCGATCAGCGCCAGCAGCAGATGCTCGAGCGTGACAAATTCATGGCTGCGCTCCTTGGCATATTCGCCGGCCAGGCGCAGTGCCTGTTCCAGGCTTTGAGAGAGCTGAGGTACGGGTGAGGCCACGGCCTGTCACTCCTTTTCCATCGTGCATTGCAGCGGATGCTGGTGCTGGCGCGCGAAATCCATCACCTGGGCAACCTTGGTCTCGGCGACCTCGAATGTGTACACGCCGCAAATGCCCACGCCCTTGTGATGCACATGCAGCATGATCATGGTCGCCTCTTCGCGGTTCTTGGCAAAGAAATGCTCCAGCACAAACACCACGAACTCCATCGGAGTGAAGTCGTCATTGAGCAGCAGCACCTTGTAGAGGCTCGGCTTCTTGGTCTTGGGCCGGGTCTTGGTGACGAGGTCGGTCTTGGGCCCGCTGCCGCCGGTACGCCCCGCACCACCGGGCTTGTTCATTTGAAGGAGTTGCATGGCCTACCTGTTACGCCAATTCTCGTGTCAGTCGATCATGCCACCCGTGTCATGACTATGACACGAGTTCGTTCGGGTCACTTTAACGGCAGCGAGGGGGGAAGGGCAACGTCACCGGTCACAAAAGCAGACGGCCAGCCACCGCCCGCCGGACCGCCGGGCTGTGAGGTGTGTCGCCATCCGAGCCGTTTCAAGGCCGGCGCAACCAGACCTCGCCATCTAGCCAGCCCGAAACCCGGTGCCGGCCGCCCAATTCGGCAACAGCGGCCGGCTTCACGTCCGTGCTTCTGGCGCAGGATCGCCTTTGCAGGTGCCCGCCAGCCCCGCCGCCATTCAGAGTTAACCAGACGCTAACGGGCCCGGCGATAGGATTGGAGCGGCATACCAACTCGCGCCGCAAAGACGCCCGAAAACGATGGTTCCTGTCGTGCGTCTCGCGTGGGCTCGGCGATTCGATCTGATCAAGTCAAAGGACGGCTTTGCACGTGCGAAAGGGACCAAGGCCGAGTCGCTGGATGGGCGTCCTTTGGGCAACGCTCACACTTCTGGCCGCAACCCAATTTTGGATCGCCCCGGCGGCGCGCGCGGCCGACTATTCCGACATGGTGATCGACGTCAATTCCGGCTCGGTGCTGCACGCAACCAACGCCGACGCGCCCCGCTTTCCCGCCTCGCTCACCAAGATGATGACCCTCTATATCGTCTTCGACATGATCGAGCGCGGCCGGCTGTCGCTGGATACCAGGCTCACCATCAGCGACTTCGACGCTGCCGCGCCACCCTCCAAGCTCGGGCTGGCCACAGGCGAGAGCATCACGGTCAACGACGCGATCAAGGCTTTGGTGACAGCCTCGGCCAATGACGTGGCCAGGGCCATCGCCGAGAACCTCGGCGGCGATGAGGAGCGTTTCGCAGCGTACATGACGTGGCAAGCCCACAAGCTCGGCATGGCGCGGACCATCTTTCGCAACGCCTCGGGCCTGCCCGATCCCGAGCAGACCTCGACGGCGCATGATTTTGTCACCCTGTCGCTGCGGCTCTATGATGATTTCCCGCAATATTTCAAGGTCTTCAAGACCGCCTATTTCGCCTGGGGCAAGGCTCGCTATCGCAATCACAACGGCCTCTTGTTCAACTTCCAGGGCAGCGATGGCATCAAGACCGGCTACACCCGCGTCTCCGGCTTCAATCTCGCAGCCTCGGTGCATCGCGGCAGCAAGCATGTGATTGGCGTGATCTTCGGCGGCAGTTCTGTCGGCGAGCGCAATGGCCGGATGCGCAGCCTGTTGACGGCGGGCCTGGCCAAGGCCGCCAACAGTCGGACGCGAGTGCCCGCCGCCATGGCTTTGGCTGCCAAGACCGCCGGCAAGAGGAAACTAGTGGCTGCGACTCAGCCTGCTGTTGCAAAGGCCGCGATCAGTTCAGAATCGGGTACCGACGCGCTTGGCGCGCTCATCGCCCGCACGTCTCCCAAGACCGCCGCCATGGCCCCGCCGCCGCCCGAGTCGGTTGGCGACCCGGCCGCCGCCGGGCCGTTCAACATCCAGATCGGCGCCTATGCGACCGAGACCGAGGCCAAGCAGCGGCTTGGCACCACGCTTGGTACCGCTCGCGACATGCTGAGCGGCCATCAACCGGTCGCCGTCGTTTACAATGCCGCCAACCGGGTCTGGTACCGCGCGCGATTCGCCGGCTTTGAGCGACCACAGGCCGATCAGACCTGCAGCGCGCTCAAGAACAAGCATATCGACTGCATTGTGATGCGCGCCGACTAGCTCAAAACCTCGATTTTATAGGTGGTTGCGGCCGTCGGGCTCTTGACGGCGGGACGCCGCCGCTCGACAAGGGCCCATGACGATCGCTGCCCAGCCCCGGCGTGCCAGCCGCTTCAACTCCTCTAGCGTGCCCAACCTCATCACCTATGGCCGCATCGTGGCCGTGCCGATGGTTGCCGGCCTGATCGCGTTCGCCGACATTGGTGGCGTCTCGAACCTGTGGTGGTGGGCGCTGGCGATCTTCGCGGCCGCTGGCATCAGCGACTATTTCGACGGGCTGCTGGCGCGCTGGTACAATGAGCAGTCTGAACTTGGCCGGATGCTCGATCCGATCGCCGACAAGCTGCTGGTGGGAGTCGTGCTGCTGGTCTTGGTCGGCAAGGGGATCATCGGCGGCTGGTCGCTGGCGGCCGCCATCATCATCCTGTCGCGCGAAATCCTGGTTTCGGGCTTGCGCGAATACCTGGGCGGACTGGCGGTCAAGATGCATGTGACGTGGCTTGCCAAATGGAAGACGGCGGCGCAGCTGGTGGCGTTGGGTGCCTTGATCGCCGGCCCGATTGGCGCGCAGGCGCTGCCATTTCTGGAGACGCTTGGATTGGCGTTGCTGTGGGCCTCGGCGCTGCTGACCGCCTACACCGGCTACGAATATCTGCACGCCGCCTTGATGCACGCGACCACGGACCCGGAACCGGACGCGAAATGACCGGCAACCGGACAGTGACGTTGCGCTATTTCGCCTGGGTGCGCGAAAAGGTCGGGCGCGGCGAGGAACAAGTGAGCCTGCCGGACTCGGTGGCAACCGTCGCGGATCTGACCGCCTGGCTCAAGTCGCGCGGACCGGAATACGCTGCGGCCTTCGAGCGCGACACGGTGATCCGTACCGCCATCGATCAGAACCACGCCAAGCCGGGAGCCGCGATTGCCGGTGCCCGCGAAATCGCGTTTTTCCCACCGGTGACCGGAGGCTGAGATGGCCGTCCGTGTGCAGGCCGAGCCGTTCGACCTGAACCACGAGGTCGCCTCACTTACGGCCGGTCGCAAGGACGTTGGCGCCATCGTCACGTTCACGGGCAAGGTGCGCAGTTCGGCTGATGGCAGCCCGCTCGTGGCCATGACGCTTGAACACTACCCCGGCATGACGGAGGCCGAGTTGGCCCGCGTCGAGGCAGAGGCGCGCGCGCGCTGGCCGCTGCACGATTGCGTCATCGTGCATCGCCACGGCCGGCTTCTGCCGGGCGAAGACATCGTGCTGGTGGTGACCACATCGGCGCACCGGCAGGCCGCGTTCTCGGCAGCCGAATTCTTGATGGATTACCTGAAGACCGGCGCCCCGTTCTGGAAACGCGAAGAGCTGGCTGACGGCACCGCAGCCTGGGTCGAGGCCAAGACCTCGGACGACGAGGCGACCGGCCGGTGGAGCGGGCGCTAGGAGGCGCCCCATTCGCAAACGCTCCGATATTCCGGGCGCCGCACGCCATCGATGGTGACCACCGAGCGCCTGATGAACTGGCACTGCCGGCAACTGTAGCTGGACAGACAGCCGCGAACCGAGGCATGGCGATTGAAATTGCAGGTGAGGATGACGTGGCAGTCCTTGCCCGCCGCGAGCCCCTGGGCGCTAACGCCAGTAATGCCAGGCGCCAGGCCGGCGGCCGCCACCATCAGACTGAGAAAGACGAACCGCATACTGGCCCCCCGGGGTACCGACTCGATTCAGCCACTATCTCGCATCGCGCCGCCAGAGGCAAGGTAGCACCAGGCAACCGTTGACAGCGGCGGCAAGTTGTCCCCCTTTCGCCGTTCAAGGCCTCAGCGCGACACCCACCATGCTTCTCGACCGCCGAACACTCATCGCCGGCAGCACCGCCGGCCTCTTGGCCTCGGCCCTGCGGCCAGCCAACGCAGCCGTGCCAAAACCCTACGACTGGGCGGCCAACCCACCTGCCGCCAGCCGCGAGGCCTTCATCGCCTGGATGACAGCCAATCGTGGCGAGGACCCCAAATTCCTCGGCCGCCGGTTCGACAAGTTCCAAGGCCTGCTGGCGAACCACGATCTGTGGGACGACCGCAACAAGCGCGCCTATCTGCTGACACCGCGCGAGGAGTTCGTCACCGCCAAGAACCTTGAGCGGGCCTATGACACCCATTTCCTCGATATCGGCTTCGGCGTCACCATCACCGGCCCCCATTCGGTCGCGCGCATGACCAATACGCTCGACGTTGCCAAGGGCGACAAGGTGCTCGAGATCGGCACTGGCTCGGGTTACCAGTCGGCCTACCTCTCAAACCTGACGGACAAGGTCTGGTCGATCGAGATCATCAAGCCACTCGCGACGCGCACCTGGGCGCTGTACGACCGGCTTGTCGCGGCCGGCTATGGCGAGTTCGCCGCCATCACCCACAAGCACGCCGACGGCTACTACGGCTGGGAGGAGGCCGCGCCGTTCGACAAGATCATCGTCACCTGCGGCATCGACCATGTACCACCGCCGCTGCTTCAGCAGCTCAAGGTCGGCGGCATCATGTGCATCCCGGTCGGCCCTCCTGGCGCCCAGCATGTACTCAAGATCGTCAAGGAGCAGGCCGCGGACGGAGCCATCAAGGTCACCCGCTCGGACATCTACAAGGGCGTCATCGTCAATTTCGTTCCCTTTACAAAGCTGGAGGGGGACGCCATCAAGGGCACGCACAGCAATTGAGGGGGACATGATGTTCATCATCGGCAAGTCGCCGTCAGGCGGAGGAGCCGCTGCGCCCGCGCCGGTGATGAACATCGTGTCCCCGAATCCGCAGGATAGGCGCGGCACACATTTTTGGAGAGTTCACAAACAATGGGAAACGTGGCGGTCATTGGCTCGCAGTGGGGCGACGAGGGCAAGGGCAAGATCGTCGATTGGCTGAGCGAGCGCGCCGATGTGGTCGTCCGCTTCCAGGGCGGGCACAATGCGGGGCACACGCTGGTTATTGACGGCGTGGTCTACAAGCTGGCGCTGCTGCCCTCAGGCATCGTCAGGCCGGGCAAGCTGTCGGTCATCGGCAACGGCGTGGTCGTCGATCCGTGGCACCTGGCCGAAGAGATCGCCAGCCTCAAGGGCAAGGGGATCAGCATCACCCGCGACAACTTCCGGATTGCCGAGAACGCGACACTGATCCTGCCTCTGCACCGTGAACTGGACCAACTCCGTGAAAACGCCGCCGGCGCGGGCAAGATCGGCACGACCGGCCGCGGCATCGGTCCGGCCTATGAGGACAAGGTCGGCCGCCGCGCAATCCGCGTGATGGACCTGGTCAATTTGCAGGAACTGCCCGCCAAGGTCGACCGGCTGCTCGTCCACCACAACGCGCTGCGCAAGGGGCTTGGCGAACCGTTGATCGACGCGGGAAAACTGCTGTCGGACCTGGCCGGCATTCGCGGTTCAGTATTGCCCTATGTGGATAGTATCTGGTTGCTGATGGATCAGCAGCGGCGGGCCGGCAAGCGCATCCTGTTCGAAGGTGCCCAGGGAGCGTTGCTCGACATCGACCACGGCACCTATCCATTTGTCACGTCATCCAATGTGGTAGCTGGGCAAGCGGCGACAGGCTCGGGCATGGGGCCAGGGTCCGTGCACTACGTGCTTGGCATCACCAAGGCCTACACCACCCGGGTTGGCTCGGGGCCGCTGCCAAGCGAGTTGACCGATGCCACCGGCGAGAGGCTGGGCGAGCGCGGCCGCGAGTTCGGTACCAATACCGGGCGCAAGCGCCGCTGCGGCTGGTTCGATGCCTGCCTCGTGCGCCAGACCGTCAAGACTTCGGGCATCAACGGTATCGCGTTGACGAAGCTCGATGTGCTTGACGGGTTCCCCGAACTCAGGATTTGCGTGGGCTACAAACTCGATAACAAGGTTCTGGATCACTTTCCGGCCGAGCAGCGCGAGCAGGCGCAAGTAGAGCCGATCTATGAAACGATGCCGGGATGGACGGAATCGACGCAAGGCGCCCGTTCGTGGGCCCAGCTGCCCGCCGCCTGCATCAAATATGTCAAGCGCGTCGAGGAGTTGATCGAAGCGCCCGTCGCCATGCTTTCCACCAGTCCGGAGCGCAACGACACGATCCTGGTGACGGATCCATTCGCCGCTTGACCCTCTGGACACACGGGTCGCCATTGAGTCCGGCGCACAGTTTTTCTAGGGGTTTTCCACAAGACAGTGGTAAGCTGCCCGACATCATTCGTTTGCCTCGTCTCGGGCTTGTCATGGTCAGACAGACGCAAGGATGTGTCATGACACTTCATCACAGCCACTCACCTGATCGACGCGATGTCGTCTGCGGCGGGGGCGCCGCTGTATTTGGCGCGATGATTGCCGCGCTGCTTGGCGGGACCAAGCCAGTGCGGGCGGCACCGATTTCCGGGGCGGTTCCGGAGCTTGACCGCGTCGCGGTCCGCGTTGTCACCGACAACTATCAATTCGCCGTCGCACCGAGCCGGAAGGTCGCCAATGTCGATATCGAACATTTCGGCTGGGGGATAGGTGGCAACAGACCGCCAGGAAAAACGCTGGTCAGTGAATTCGGACTCTCGATGCATGTCGAAACGCAACGCGCTGGCGAGTCGAGGAATGTGCTGGTGGATTTCGGCTTCACGCCCGAGGCGCTTGTCAACAATCTCGGTTTGGCGGGGATCGATCCGGGCAAGCTCGACGCCCTGGTTCTGAGCCACGGTCACTACGACCATTTCGGCGGTCTCGCCGGCTTCCTTCGAGAACACAGGTCCGCGTTGAAGGCCAAGCTGCCGCTCTTTATCGGTGGTGAGGAGGCGTTTTGTTCGCGAGAATGGACCGCATCGGGTGCACACGCTGATTTCGGCGCGCTGGACCGGGCCGCGCTAGAAACCGCGAACCTTTCGGTGACTTATGCCGAAGGGGCAGCACTCCTGGCCGATCACGGTTTCACGACAGGACAGATCGAGCAGTCCAGTTTTGAAAAGCTTCTCTCCCCCAGCGCGATGAAGATCGGCATCGAGCACGGTGTTGGTTGCTTTGCCGACAAGCTCCCCGAGGATGAGCGAACCAAGACCCTGGTGCCCGACCAGTTCCGTCACGAAATCGCCACCGCCTTCAACCTCAAGGGACGCGGGCTGGTGGTCTTGACCTCATGCAGCCATCGCGGCGTGGTCAATGCGATCAAGCAGGCGCAGGCGGCCTCGGGGGTCAACAAGATCCATGCCGTCATCGGCGGCTTTCATCTTGCACCCTACAAGGAGGATTACGTCCGCGAGACGGTCATGGCCCTGAAGGCCATGGACGCCGATTACATCATACCCCTGCATTGCACCGGCGAACCCTTCTACGAGATGGCCAAGGCCGAAATGCCCGCCAAATTGCTTCGCTCGTACACGGGAACGCGGTTCGTGTTTGGGGCTTGAGCATCAGGTCCTCGCGGGCTGATTGGCTCACATGCCGCTCTCGCAAGCGATCCCGCCTTGCTCTCACGGCGACCTCCCGGCTAACATCGCTCCCAACAGTCAGAACAGTGGGATGGAAATCATGCGATTTGAGAGCCCGGCGACGGTCGAGGAAGCCGTGAAGCTCCTCGGCGGCGAGTCCGGCATGGCCAAGGTGTTGGCCGGGGGGAGCGACCTCATCGTCCAGATGAAGTCGGGGCGGATCGAGCCCATGCTCATCGTCGATATCAAGCGCATTGCCTCGATGGGCGCGATCCAGGCCGAAGCCGGCGGCTTCCGTATCGGTGCCGCCGTGCCGTGCATCGCGCTGGAAGACCACAAGGAGCTGAAGGCCGCCTGGCCGGGCGTGGTCGAGGCCGCGCGCCTCATCGGTTCGACCCAGGTGCAGGGCCGCGCCACCATCGCCGGTAATCTCTGCAACGGCTCGCCCGCTGCCGATAGCGTGCCCGCGCTGGTCGCCGCGAGCGCCAGGGTGCGGGTGGTTGGAGTCAAGGGCGCGCGCGATGTCGACGTGATGAACGTGCCCACGAGCCCCGGCAAGACGTCGCTGGGCAAGGATGAAATCGTTGAATCGATCTTCTTGCCCGCCAAGCCCGCCAAGTCCGGCGATGCCTATCTGCGCTTCATTCCGCGAACGGAAATGGACATCGCCGTCGTCAGCGCCGGCGTGTTCCTGACCTTGGACGCCAGCGGCACCGTTACGGCCGCCCGTGTTTCGCTTGGCGCCGTCGCACCCACGGTCCTGCTTGTGGCGCCGGCCGCCAAGGCGCTTATTGGCAGCAAGCTCGATGCCAAGGCGCTGGAAGCGCTGGCCGCTGCCGCGTCCGCCGCCTGCAACCCGATCGACGACAAGCGCGGCACCAAGGACTATCGCATCAAGGTCGCGGGTGTGCTTGCCCGCCGCGCCGCGGAAATCGCCTATGCTCGCGCCAAGGAGCGCAAATAATGTCCCAGATTCATGTCACCACCAAGGTCAACGGTGATGCCGCGGAATTCCTCTGCGACGCCGACGAAACGCTGCTCGATGCCTTGCGCGATAGGCTGAACCTGACCGGCGCCAAGGAGGGTTGCGGTTCCGGCGACTGCGGCGCCTGCTCGGTCACCATCGACGGCAAGCTGGTCTGTTCATGCCTGACGCTTGCCGCCGAGGCCGAGGGTCGGGCGATCGGCACCATCGAGGGGCTGGCCAAAAACGGCAAGCTGCACCCGTTGCAGCAGAAATTCCTCGAACACGCCGCGCTACAATGCGGCATCTGCACGCCGGGCTTCCTGGTCGCCTCCAAGGCGCTGCTCGACCGCAATCCCAACCCGAGCGAGCACGAAATCCGCTACTGGCTGGCCGGCAATCTCTGCCGCTGCACCGGCTATGACAAGATCGTCAAGGCGGTGGTTGATGCCGCCGCCGAAATGAGGAGCACCCGCTGATGGCACAGGACGCCAAGATCGAAGGCAAGGGCCGCAAGTTCGATGTGGTTGGAACACGCCCCATCCGCCCGGACGGCATCGACAAGGTGACCGGGCGCGCCCGCTTCGGCGCCGACATGAACATGCCGGGGCAGCTGGTGGGCAAATTCCTGCGCTCGCCGCACGCCCACGCCATGATCAAGTCCATCGACACCTCGGCCGCCGAGAAGTTGCCCGGCGTCAAGGCGGTGATCACCGCCAAGGACCTGCCGGACCTCTCCAACGGCAATCAGGACGTCCACGACACACTCATCAATGTCATGGCCCGTGACCGAGCGCTGTATGACGGCCACGCCGTTGCCGCCGTCGCCGCGATCAGCGGCCCGGTGGCGCTGGCCGCGCTCAAGCTCATCAAGGTCGATTACGACGTGCTCGGCCATGTCACCGACGTGGACGAGGCGATGAAGCCGGACGCGCCGCTGGTCAATGGCGGGGCGTTCACCGAAGGTGTCGAACCCAAACCGAAGACCAGATCGAATATTCTCAGGCGCCACCAGTTCGGCCACGGCGATGTCGACAAGGGCTTCAAGGACGCCGATGTCGTCGTCGAGCGCAACTTCAAGACCGAGGCAACCCACCAGGGCTATATCGAGCCGCACGCTTGCGTCGCCAGCGTCAACGCCGACGGCAACGCCGATCTGTGGACCTGCACCCAAGGCCACTTCAACGCCCGCAACATGAGCGCGGCGATCCTCGGGCTCGAAGTCTCCAAGCTGCGCGTCACGGCGTCGGAAATCGGCGGCGGCTTCGGCGGCAAGACGGTGGTGTTCATCGAGCCCATCGCGCTCGCCCTGTCGCGCAAGGCCAACCGTCCGGTCAAGGTCGTGATGAACCGCGATGAGGTGTTCCGCTCGACCGGCCCCACCGCTTCGTCATCGATCTGGCTGAAGATCGGTTGCAAGAAGGATGGCCGCATCACCGCCGCTGAGGCGATCATCCGCTTCCAGGGCGGGCCGTTCGGCGGCTCGCTGGTGGACATGGGCGCGATGGCCTGTTTTGCCTGCTACGATCTGCCCAACGTCAAGACCGTCGGCTACGACGTCGCCTGCAACCGGCCCAAGGCCGCGCCCTATCGCGCACCCTCCGCGCCGATGGTCACCTTCGCGACCGAAAGCGTGCTGCAAGAGGTCGCCGACAAGCTCGGACTTGACGCCGCCGACATCCGGCTGAAGAACGCGGCCAGAGAGGGCACCAAGTCGTCCTATGGCCCGACCTATGGGCCGATCGGCATCCGCGCCACCATCGAGGCGGCCAAGGCCCATCCGCACTACAAGGCACCGCTGGGCAAGAACCAGGGGCGCGGAATCGCCTCGGGCTTCTGGTTCAACTTCGGCGGCAACACCTGCGCCAATATCAATGTCAACGCCGATGGCACGGTGGCGCTGGCTTACGGCAATCCCGACATCGGAGGTACCCGCGCGTCGCTCAGCCTGATGGCGGCCGAGGAGATGGGCATCCCCTATGACAAGGTGCGCTGCATCATCGCCGACACCGGCGCACTCGGCTACAACGACAACACCGACGGCAGCCGCGTGACCTTCGCGGCCGGCATCGCCACCATCGAGGCGGCCCGTGCCGCCATCAAGGTGCTGTGCACCCGCGCGGCCAAGACCTGGGGCATTTCGCCGGATGCTGTGACCTGGGAAAAGGGTTTTGCGAAACCCGCTGGAGCGAACGCCGGCAAATTCGAGCCGCTGTCACTGAAAGACATCGCCGCCACCGCCGCCAACACCGGCGGGCCGATTGCCGGCCATCATGAGACCTTCGCCGACGGCGCGGGTGTCAGCTTCGGCACCCACATCGCCGATGTGGAGGTCGATCCCGAAACCGGCAAGATCAGCGTCATCCGCTACACCGTGGTGCAGGACGCCGGCAAGGCCATCCATCCGGCCTATGTCGAGGGCCAATACCAGGGCGGCGCGGCCCAAGGTATCGGCTGGGCGATCAATGAGGAATACATCTACGGCAAGGACGGGCGGCTCCAGAATTCGGGCTTCCTTGATTACCGGATGCCCGTTGCCTCCGACCTGCCGATGATCGACACGGTGATCCTGGAAATCCCCAATCCCGGCCATCCCTATGGCGTGCGCGGGGTTGGCGAGACGCCGATCGTGCCGCCACTGGGCGCGGTCGCCAACGCGGTGGCGGCGGCCACGGGTTGCCGGATGACGGAAATCCCGATGTCGCCGCCCAAGATGCTGAAGGCGCTGGAGGCGCGCAAAGGGGCAGCCTAACCATCGGGGACACGCTGTTCATCTTCGGCAAGGCCTTTGCGATAGTCGGCTTGGGTGCGATGCCGAAGATGAACAGCGTGTCCCCGCTTGCCCGATGAGGTTTCGGGACCCAATGGCGTTGGGGCGACGGCAGCCGGATGATGGAGCTTGCGGATGTCACCACCCAAGATGTTGAAGGCGCACAGAGGATGGGCTTGAACCTTAAAGGGGACACGCTGTTCATCTTCTGCGAGGCGGGTTGCGCCGATGGTCGCCAGTGTAAAGCCGAAGATGAACAGCGTGTCGCCGATCCTGTGCGCGGAGAATGGACGTGAGGTCGCGCAAGTCGGCACAAGGTCCGGAACTGGCCAAGCCGAAACTCCTGGTCAAGCTTGGTGGGCCGCTGATGTCGGCGGCGGGCGGGGAGACCGAATTCGAGGTCGAAGCCGCGACCATCCAGGAAATGCTGAGCCGGCTGGGCGAGGCCTATCCCGCCCTGCGGCCGTTGCTCGCCAAAAGCGTCAGCGTCGCCGTCGATGGCCAGGTCTATCGCGGCGCCTGGCAAAAGCCGCTGCGCGAGGGCGCCGAAATCTACCTGCTGCCGCCGATGCAGGGCGGCTGACGCCTATTGCTTGGCGGCATCCAGCGGCACCGCGACAAACCTGATCTCGCCCTTGGGGTCGGACAACAGGATGAGCGCGCTCTTGCGCCCGGCCGAGCGCACGGCCTCGATCCGCGCCGCGACATCGGCGGGCGTGGTCACCTTCTCATTGGTGATCTCGACGATCACATCACCCACGTGAATGCCATGCGAGGCACCGGCGCCCTTGGGGTCAGCGGTGGTCACTGCCACCCCCTCAACCTTCTCGGCGATCTCGAGTTTGGCTCGCAATTCCGCGGTCAAGGTCTCGAGCGTGAGCCCCAGCGCCGCGTCGGGGGTGGCACCCGCCCCCGCATCCGGATTGGGTGGCTTGGTCGGGTCCGGCGCCGGCAGCCCGCCAGTGCCCTTGTCACCGGCACTCTCGCTTCCCGCCGTTTCCTCAAGGCGCTGGACCGTCGTTGTCACCGTCTCGGGCTTGCCATGGCGCAAGAGCTCGACCTTGACCGTCTTGCCGATGGCCGTGAGGGCAACAATCTTGGGCAGGCTCTTCATGTCGGGCACCGGTTGCCCGTCAAAACCGACCACCACATCGCCAGCCATGATGCCGGCCTTTTCGGCTGGTCCGCCGGGTGCGACCTGGGCGACGATGGCGCCCTTGGCCTCGTTCAGGCCAACGCCGCCGGCCACGTCGTCGGTCACCGACTGGATCGAGACGCCGATCCAGCCGCGCCGGACTTCGCCATGCTCGCGCAACTGGCCGACGACCTCGGAAGCGACGTTGATGGGGATGGCAAAGCCAAGTCCAATCGAGCCGCCGGACGGCGAAATGATCGCCGAGTTGATGCCGATGACCTCGCCGCTCATGTTGAACAGCGGACCGCCGGAATTGCCCTTGTTGATGGCCGCATCGGTTTGCAGGAACTCGTCATAGGGCCCCGAATTGATGTCGCGCTTGAGCGCGGAGACCACGCCGACGGTCAGGCTGCCGCCAAGCCCGAACGGGTTGCCGATGGCCATCACCCAGTCGCCGACCCGCATCTTGGCCGAGTCGCCAATTCTGACGGCGGCCAGCGGCTTGTCGGGCTTGACCTGCAGGACGGCAATATCGGTCTTGAGATCGCGGCCGATCACCTTGGTGACTTTCAGCCGCGTGCCATCGTTGAAGTTGACGTAGATCTCGTCGGCGTCGGCGATGACATGGTTGTTGGTGGCGATGACGCCAGAGGGGTCGATGACGAAGCCCGAACCCAACGAACTCACGCGCTGCGCGCCACCCGAATTGCCGTTCTTGTCGAAGAAGTCCTTGAAGAATTCCTCGAATGGCGAGCCTTTCGGAACCTTGGGCAACGGCACGCCCTGCGGCCCCTTCAGGGTCTGGGAGGTGGAGATGTTGACCACCGCGTCAAACAGTTTCTCGGCGATGGGCGCGACCGAGGGCGGCCCCTGCTGGGCCGCGGCGGGCGTAAATCCGAAAACTCCAAGAGCCACCAGAACCAAAACTCGTCTCAACATTGCAAAGCTCCCAATACCTTGGCCGGCCGGCTCCCGAGCAATTCGCGCCCATCTTTCTATCTCCTCTCCTTCTTACTTCAAGGGGGAGAAGCGGACCACGGCCCAGCTACTTTGCCGGCGGCGGTCTGATGCCGTTGGGATCGGCGAAGTACTTGAAGAATTCGCTATCCGGCGACAGCAGCAGCCGCGTGTCCTTGGACTGAAGACTCTCCTCGTAGGCCTTCATGGTGCGGTAGAAGGCAAAGAAGTCGGCGTCCTTGGAGTAGGCGTTGGCCAGCACCGTGTTGCTGTTGGCCTCGCCCTCGCCGCGCGTGGACTCGCTGTCCTGAGTCGCCTTGGCGGTCAGCACCACCACCTGGCGGTTGGCGTCGGCCTTGATGATGCGCGACTGCTCCTCGCCCTTGGCGCGCCATTCGGCGGCCTCGCGCTGGCGCTCGGTCTGCATCCGCTTGAACACAGCGTCCCGGTTCTGCTCGGGCAGGTCCGCCCGCTTGATGCGGACATCCACGACCGTCACGCCGAGCTCGCCGGCCTTGGTGTTCACCTCGGAGGCGATCCGGTGCATCAAGTCCTCGCGCTTGTCGCGCACGACATCACGGAAGGTGACGCCGCCAAGCACACTGCGCAGTGAGGCGCCAATGAAATCGCTGAGCCGCGCCCGCGCGCCCTCTTCGGTGCCCACCGACTTGAAGAACTTGAGCGGATCGTCGATCCGGTAGCGGGCAAAGGCGTCGACCACCAGCCGCTTCTGGTCGGAAACCAGCACTTCGAGCGGACGGGTGTCCAGGTTGAGTATCCGCTTGTCGAACAGCACCGCGTTCTGTGCGACCGGGATCAACCATTGCAGGCCCGGCTCGCTGATGGTGGCCGAGGGCTTGCCGAAATTGAGAACCAGCGCCTGCTCGTTCTGATGCACGATATAGAGCGAGTTATAAACCAGCAGCCCCAGCATCACGAGGCCAACCAACAGGGTCGTGAGTATTCCACGCATGGTCATTGCCCCGCTGCCGGTTGGGCCGGCTTGGCGATGTCGCCGAGCGGCAGATAGGGCACCACGCCCTGTCCCTTCTGATCGATGATGATCTTGCTGGTGTTGGTGAATACCCGCTGCAAGGTCTCAAGATAGATTCGCTTGCGAGTGATCTCGGGGGTCAGCTTGTAGGCGTTGTAGACCTTGGTGAAGCGGTCGGCCTGGCCAATGGCCTCGGCCTCGATCTTCTCACGGTAGGCCTGGGCCTCCTGGCGGATGCGCTCGGCATCGCCGCGGGCCTCCGGCACCACCTTGTTGGCGTAGGATTGCGCCTCGTTCTGAGCCCGCTCGAAGTCTATTTTCGCCGCCTGAACATCGCGGAAGGCGTTGAGCACCTCGCCCGGCGGATCAACCTTCTGCAGCTGGACTTGAGTGACCTCGATCCCGGCCTTGTAGCTGTCGAGGGTCTTTTGCATCAAGGCGCGGACCGAATCCTCGGTCTTGACGCGATCCTGGGTCAGGATGGGTTGAATGTCATTCTTGCCGACAACTTCGCGCATCGCGCTTTCGGCCACGTCATGCACGGTCTGGGCGTGTCCGGTGTCGAGGAACTCGCGCCCATCCTTGATGTTGAACAGGAAATCCTGCGGGTTCTTGATCAGCCAGAACACGGTGAAATCGACGTCGACGATGTTCTCGTCGCCGGTCAGCATCAGGCTCTCTTCGGGGATGTCGCGGCCGGTGTAATTGCTGCGCGGATCGGCGATGCGCTGGAAACCGACCTGAAGCTGGTTGACGACCGTGACTTTGGGCGTGAACACCTCCTCGATCGGCGGAGGAAGGCGGAAGTTCAGGCCATTGCTGAGCTGCCGGTCGAACTTGCCGAAGCGGGTGACGATGCCCAGTTCGTCCGGGTTGATCCGCACGGTAAAGAGATAAAACGCCGCCGCCGCCAGCGCCAACAGCCCGACGATGGTCAGGATGCCGCTGCCACCGGTGCTTGGCATCACCTGCTTGAAGCGGTCCTGGCCACGCTTGAGCATGTCCTCGAAATCGGGCGGCTGACCGCTGCCGCCGTCGGGGCTGTTGCCCCAGGGGCCGCCATTGCCGCCCTTGCGGCCTCCCCCTCCGCCTTGACTGCTCCAGGGCATCGCGTCCTCGTTTGATCGTTGGTTTTCGGGGTGCGGCCCGGCGGGCCTGGGGCGAGGTATAGGCAAGCCTCTGGCGCAAGTCCAGGGCGGCGCGGAGTGCTCAGGCGATCCGGTCGAGCGTGAGGATGACATAGCCGCAGCTGTCGCCCGGCGCCGCCTCGTGCGGCTCGCTGGCGGTTTCGCGCCATTGGCTGGGATCGAGGGCGGGGAATGTGGTATCGCCGGCCGCGTCCATGTCAACGCGCGTGAGGTATAGCCGCACGGCCAGCGGCAGCGCTTGCGCGTAGACTTGCCCGCCACCGATCACCATCAGCCACGGAACGCCGCGTTCGGACGCCAATTTGCGGCCGGTGGCCAAGCCCTCCTCGAGCGAACGGACGGTCCCCACTCCCTCGCGGCCGATGGCGGTGCCGCGCGTGATCACAATATTGTCGCGGCCTTTCAGCGGGCCCTTCAGACCCTCCCAGGTCTTGCGCCCCATGAGGCAGGGATGGCCCATCGTAATCTCGCGGAACCGGCGCAATTCCGACGGCAGTTTCCAGGGCAGGCCATTGTGTTCGCCGATCACGCCGTTGCGGGCGACGGCGACAACCAGGGCGACGGCGGGGACAGTGTTGCTGCTTGACATCGGGGCCGGAAATAGGCCCTTTTCGCGAAGTTGTCGATGCCTTAGCGGAACCACGCCAATGCCAGCGGAAGCGCCGAAACTCAGCGGAATTCCGATCCTCGGCTTTGGTACCTATCCGCTGTCGGGCGCGGCTGGGAGGACGGCAATCGAGATGGCGCTGGAAGTTGGGTTCCGGCACATCGACACCGCGCAGATGTATGGCAACGAGGCCGAGGTTGGACGGGCCATCGCCGCTTCGGGGCTTAAGCAAAGCGAGGTGTTCGTCACCACCAAGGTCAACGGAGGGAACCTTGGCGTTGGCCGGTTCCTCGCCTCGGTGCGCGAGAGCCTGGACCACCTGCAGATGCGCTGCGTCGATCTCCTCCTCATTCACTGGCCGCCGGGCGATGCGAGCGAGATCGAGCCGGCGATCGATCGGCTCAACCAGGCGGCGGAGGATGGCCTTGCGGCGCGGATTGGCGTCAGCAATTTTCCGGTTGCCTACTTGCAAAGGGCGGTGACCCGGAGCGCCCGTAAGCTGGTCAACAACCAGGTCGAATTCCACCCGTTCCTCGACCAGACAAAGCTGCTCAAGGCTGCCGCCGGATTGGGACTGAGCCTTAGTGCCTATTGCCCACTCGCCCGTGGCACGGTGCTCACTCATCCCGTGGTCAAGACCATCGCCGAACGGCTTGGCGAACCTGCGTCCGCTGTCGTCCTGCGCTGGATCATCCAGCAAGGTGTCATCCCCGTGCCCATGACCACCTGGCGCGCCAATGCCAAGGCCAATCTGCGTGCCCTGGGCATCACCCTCGGCGACGAGGACATGGCCTCCATCAGCTCGCTGACGGTAACCAACCGGCGTTTTGTGTCGCCGGGCAACATGAGCGCGCTTTGGGACCGCCCGTAGGTGCGTGTGAGAGAAACCTTAGCCGCCGCCGTCAGATAGATCGAGTGAATCTCACCCCATGCCGGCCGCCATGACCTACGACTACATCATCATCGGCGCCGGTTCGGCGGGAACGGCGCTCGCCACCCGGCTGAGCGAGGATCCATCGATCAGCGTCCTGCTCATCGAGGCGGGCGGGCGCGACTGGCACCCGCTGTTCCACATTCCGGCCGGCTTTGCGCGCATGACCAAGGGCATCGGCAGCTGGGGCTGGTCGACGGTGCCGCAGACGCATATGGCGGACAGGGTGTTCTGGTTCACCCAGGCCAAGGTGCTGGGCGGCGGCTCAACCATCAACGCGCAGATCTACACCCGCGGCCACCCGTCCGACTTCGACGGCTGGGCGGCGGCCGGCTGCACGGGCTGGGGCTATGAGGACGTTCTCCCCTATTTCCGCCGCTCCGAGGACAACGACACATTTCAAAACGACGTCCACGGACGCGGTGGCCCCATCGGCGTCAGCCAACCCGCCGCGCCGCTGCCCATCTGCGAGGCGTTCATCGCCGGCGCGGGCGAACTCGGGCTGCCCCGCCTGGCCGACCTGGCCGGCCGCGACACCTTTGGCGTCGGTTACTACCAGCTCACGCAGCGGGCCGCCCGCCGCTCCTCGGCCGTCACCGGCTATCTGCGGCAAGCACGCGGCCGGTCCAATCTCCGCCTCCAGCTGGTGCGCCATGTCACCCGCATCCTGATCGAAGCGGGACGGGCCACTGGCATCGAGGCCAACGGCCCCCAGGCGGGCGATCTCACCACCTACCGCGCCGGCCGCGAGGTCATCGTCGCCGCGGGCGCCATTGGCTCGCCAAAACTGCTCATGCATTCGGGCATCGGTCCCGCCGATCATCTGAAACTCGTGGGCATCCAGCCCGTCCATGACCTGCCCGGCGTCGGTGGCAACCTCCAGGACCATCTCGACATTTGCGTCATGTGCGAATGTACCGGCGAGCACACCTATGACCGCTTCCAGCGCCCGCACCATGCCGCGCTTGCCGGGTTGCAATATCTCGCCACGCGGCGAGGCCCTGCTGCCTCCAGCCTGTTCGAGACCGGCGGTTTTGCCCAATCCAGCGCCAAGACCGGCGCACCCGACATCCAGCTGCATCTGGGCCTGGGTTCAGGCATCGAGGCGGGCATCGCCAAGCTGGCCCATGCCGGCGTCACTCTGAACACGGCGTTCATGCGGCCGGCGTCGCGCGGCACAGTGCGGCTACAGAGCAACGACATCGCCGCCCATCCGCTGATCGACCCCAACTATTGGGCCGAACCCTCCGACGTCACCGCGTCGCTCGAAGGCCTGGAACTCGCCCGCGCCATCATGCGGGCCAAGGCGCTGGCACCGTTCGTGCTGGCCGAGCGCGTTCCCGGCCCCGAGGCGCGAACGCGCGCCGACCTGATCGCCTATGCCAATCGCAGCGCCAAGACCGACCATCATCCGGTTGGCACATGCGCGATGGGGGTCGGGCCCGAGGCGGTGGTGTCGCCCGATCTGAAGGTACGGGGGCTTGACGGATTGCGGGTGTGCGATGCGTCCATCATGCCAACGATCGTATCGTCAAACACGAACGCGACGGCCTACATGATCGCCGAGAAGGCCGCCGCATTGCTTGCCGCTGGCGACTCCGCATCGCGGAGTCGGCCGCCAGCGGCTGCTACCTTCCGAGGGTGAGGAATCTTGCTGCTAACGTTGCATTGGCCGCACCGGGAACGGGGACACACTGTTCATCTTCGACAGCAAGATTGCGCGTTGATGTGGGCCGCCGGTTCATGCCGAAGATGAACAGTGTGTCCCCGTTCGCGCTTGGCGCGCCCAGACGGCTGGACGCTTCGACGAGGCGCCGCGGGTCGTGACTATAGCGGTTGGGTGCGACCGCTAAATCAGCCGCTTCTGCTCTCCCGCCGGCCTTTGCAACTCCGGCCCGTCGCGGCGCGAATTGCTGATCGCCTTGTCCACCGCCACGGCTTCGAGCAGATCGGCCGGCGCTGGCACGAGCAGCCGCGCGGCGTCCTTGGCATCCAGGGCGCGAGCGTCCAGCCAGCCCTCGAACAGCTCGGTCGCAAGGATCACCGGCATCCGGTCGTGGATGGGCTCGAGCGTGGCGTTGGCCGAGGTGGTCAGGATCGCCATCGTCTCCAACTCGCTGCCGTCCGCGCCTTGCCAATGTTCCC
>Ga0075018_10000004_pt1 | contig 49579 bp, 51 predicted proteins | sample ColStrG_CSR_2014_FD_71471 | JGI IMG/M metagenome (GOLD analysis project Ga0075018, IMG submission 71471) | Freshwater sediment microbial communities in response to fracking from Pennsylvania, USA - Cold Stream Run_MetaG_CSR_2014 | ecosystem: Environmental > Aquatic > Freshwater > Creek >... | reverse complement strand
CGGCCCTGCCGCTGTCCGAATACCTGGTGGTGCACCTTCGCGAACAGGCCGACGTCTCGCATGCCGATGGGCGCGCCAGCGACACGAAGCGGGCGCGCCCGCTGCTCGCGCGCGTGCCGCCTGGCATTTACCTGGAACTGCTACTGGCGCGCGTCGCGCAGGAGGTGGGGCTGAGCAGCGATCGGCTGCGTGAACTGCTGAGCGATACCTCTGATCCGGGATACACGGCCCCCGCACACGAACATCGCGGCGACGCGCCGCGCGGCGGCCAGTCTCAGCGCAGTGCACGACTGCCGCGCAGCACCAGCGGCGGCAGCGGTCGCCGCGGCCTGCTGACACAGGCCATCCAGATGTTGCTGCATTTCCCGGCCGCCGGCGCCGCAGTGCCGGCGCCGCTGTGCAGTGCGCTGGCGGCGATCGGTGATGAGGAGGTGGCCGGCATCGGGACCCTGCGTGAACTGCTGGACACCATGCGCGCCGGCACTGCGCGCAGCACGGCGCAACTGCTCGAGGCCTGGCGCGAACGACCCGAAGCGCGGCGGCTCGCGGAGCTGTACGCCGAGCCCATGCTGCTCGACGCCATGCAGGCGCGCGCCGAGCTCGCAGGCCTGCTCAGCGGTCTCATCGACCAGGTCAGGAGCGAGCGCAGCACGCGACGGTACGATGAGCTGCTGGCACGGGTAAACGCCCGCAGCGCCAGCACCGAGGAGCTGAAGGAATTCCAGCAGCTGCTGAAAGGGAACGTAAGCACATGAAATATAAAACAAAAATGTCGATGCTGGCGCAGCAGCAAACGCCAGCGGGCAGCAAAGTGCAGCTGGCGCTGCCCCCTGCCTATTAGGTAGAATTAGCGGATTTTCCGCATTCGGCGCATCTCCCCCTGATTGTCCCTCTGTTAAGGAACGATCGGGCAGGAGTTCTTGTCCTGAATATTCATCAAGGGACTGCAATACAGATGACGCGCAAGCCAACCGCTCCTGCCCTGCCCCATCGCAAGACCGCTGCGCATCCGCCGGCGGCGGCCAGGAAGGCGCCGGCGCGCCACCCCGCCACCGTCAAACCCGCTGTGGCAAAAAAGCATAGCCCGGCCGCGCGCGCCGCGACGCCGCCGAAAAGTGCAGCACTCGTCAAGGCGACCGCGGTGCAAAAATCCGCAGTCGTGGGCAACCGGCCCGCCGTGATCGCGAAGGCTGCCGTTGGCAAGGCACTGCCCCAGAAGCCCGCTGAACGTCCCGCCGCCGTCGCGCCCAAGGCGCTGCCGTTACCCGCCGGCAAGGCGCGTGCCGGCACTGCTCCCGCAAAAGGCGCGACGCCAATTTCCGGCATCGAACGGCGCGTCATCATGCCGGAGGATCGCCAGTCGCAGCTGAAGCTCCTGATCGCGCGCGGCAAGGAACAAGGTTACCTGACCTATGCGCAGGTCAACGATCACCTGCCCTCGGAAATCGTCGATCCCGAGCAGATCGAAGACATCGTCAACACCATCAACGACATGGGCATTCCGGTGTACGAGAAGGCACCGGACTCCGAATCGCTGCTGGCCTCCGATCCGTCGGCACCGGCCGATGAGGAAGCCATTGAAGAAGCCGCGGCCGCGCTTGCGGCGCTCGATGCCGAACTCGGCCGCACCACCGATCCGGTGCGCATGTACATGCGCGAGATGGGCACGGTGGAACTGCTGACGCGCGAAGGCGAGATCCGCATTGCCAAGCGCATCGAGGAAGGTCTCGATGCCGTGCGCCTGGCGCTGGCCAGCTATCCGGCCACCCATGAGCACCTGCTGCACACCTTTGAACTGGTGAAGGCCGGCCAGGCGCGCCTGGTCGACCTGGTGGTCGGCTTCATCGATCCCAACGCACCCGACGTCATCGCCCAGCCGCAGAACCCCACCAAGATCGATCTGGCGGCGGTCGCTGAAAAGGCCAACGAAGAAGAAAGCGAAGACGGCGATGCCGAAGAGGAAGTCATCGACACCGGCCCCGATCCGGAAGAGGTCGCGCGCCGCATGGCCGCAATCCGCAAGCACCTGCAGACGGTGCTGGCCGCGCTCGCCAAGCAGGGCGTGGAGGATCCGCGCACCGACAAGGCGCGCAAGAAACTCGCGGCTGAATTCATGGAGCTCAAGCTCTCGCCGCGCATGTTCGATGCGCTGACTGCGCAGCTGCGCGTGCATATTGGCGAGCTGCGCCAGATCGAGAAGGAGATCATGGTGATTGCGGTGCGCGATGCTGGCATGCCGCGCAAGGATTTCATCACCAGCTTCCCGAAGAATGAAACCAGCGCGCGCTGGCTGGCCAAGCACATCAAGGCCGGCAAGAAGTATTCGGCGCCGCTGACCCGCCTCAAGGAAGAGATCGAGCGCCGCCAGAGGAAACTGCAGCAGCTCGAGGTGCTGCGCCACCTGCCGATCAGCGTGCAGAAGGACATCAATCGCGAGGTCTCGATCGGCGAGGCCAAGGCGCGCCGCGCCAAGAAGGAAATGGTCGAGGCCAATCTCCGCCTGGTGATCTCGATCGCCAAAAAATACACCAACCGCGGCCTGCAGTTCCTGGATCTGATCCAGGAAGGAAACATCGGCCTGATGAAGGCGGTCGACAAGTTCGAGTATCGCCGCGGCTACAAGTTTTCGACCTACGCCACCTGGTGGATCCGCCAGGCCATCACCCGCTCAATTGCCGACCAGGCGCGCACCATCCGCATTCCGGTGCACATGATCGAGACCATTAACAAACTTAATCGCATCTCGCGGCAGATGCTGCAGGAGATGGGCCGCGAGCCGACGCCAGATGAACTGGCGGTGCGCATGGAGATGCCCGAAGACAAGGTGCGCAAGGTGCTCAAGATCGCCAAGGAGCCGATTTCGATGGAGACGCCGATCGGCGACGACGAGGATTCGCACCTCGGCGATTTCATCGAAGACACCTCGGTCACCTCACCGATCGAGCAGGCCACCAGCGAATCGCTCCGTGAGACCACGCATTCGGTGCTGGCGCAGCTCACGCCGCGCGAAGCCAAAGTACTGCGCATGCGCTTCGGCATCGACATGAACACTGATCACACGCTCGAGGAAGTCGGCAAGCAGTTCGACGTGACGCGCGAGCGCATCCGCCAGATCGAGGCCAAGGCGCTGCGCAAGCTCCGCCACCCGAGTCGCAGCGAGCAGCTGCGCAGCTTCCTGATGGACGACTGAGCCCCAGCAGGCTGAGTAACCCCGAGTGACTGTCCGGACCGAGACCGTGGTGTCCGCGGCCGTCGCCGGCACTGTGGTCCTAGGCTACGCACTGCTGGTTCACCTGACCACCATCCACGCCGGGCATAGTGCCTTGGGCGCACTACTGACTATTGGCCCGATTGCCTTGCTGGCGCTGGGGCTGGCCTGGCGCTCGACACAGCGCCTGGTGGGCATTGGATCCTGCCTGTTTGCTGCCGCGCTGATCGCCTGGTACTGGCGCGCACTGACGGCGCACTTCGTGTGGTGCTGCCTCATCCAGCAGGTCGGGCTTTATGGCCTGCTCGGAATTTCCTTCGGCCGGACGCTCAGGCGCGAGCGCGTGCCGCTGTGCACCCGGGTGGCACTGCTGGTACACGGTACGCTGCCCGCGGAGGCACTGCGGTATACGCGCCAGCTGACTATGGCCTGGACCCTATTCTTTGCAGCAGTCACTGCAACAATGCTGCTGCTGTTCCTGACCGCGCCGCTGGCAGTGTGGTCGGCCTTCGCCAATTTCGGCGCCGTCGCGCTGGTGATGCTCATGTTCCTGATTGAGCACCGGGTGCGACGGCGGGTGTTGCCCGCTATGGCTCACGTGGGTGTGATTGCCACCATGCGCGCGAGCGCCAGCGCCGGAATTGGCGCCGTGGAACACCGACCGTGAGCGCCAGCATGTTGCGCGCCCGGCTGATACGCCAGGCGGCGCAGGGCTACCGTGCCAGCGGTCGCTCAAGTTACTACTTCGCAAGCGCCAAGCTGCGGCACGATCCTTTTTATACTCTGTTGTTGACTGAGGGGCTGGTCCCGGCAGGTGCGCGCATCGTGGATCTGGGTTGCGCCCAGGCGTTGTTGGCCGCGTGGCTGGCGGCCGCGCAGCGCTGTTACCGCGCTGGCTACTGGGATAAGAGTTGTCCGGCGCCTGCAACCGTAGCCAGCTACCGTGGCATCGATCGCAACGAATCGGAAATCAGGCGCGCCCGACAGGCGCTTGGCGACGCAGCCGACCTGGTCGTAGGCGATCTGGGTGCGGCGCCGCTGACCGGTGCGACACTGATCGTGATGCTCGACGTCCTGCACTATCTTGATTTTGAGGCACAGCGGCGGCTGCTGAGCCGTGTGCGTGCTGCGCTCCCGGCCGACGGCGTGCTGCTGGTACGGGTTGGCGACTGCGCGCACGGCCTGCGTGCACAATTGAGCGGCTGGGTGGATAGCCTGGTGCTGCGCCGGCGCGGCTACGGCAGCGGCCCGCTGCACCGCAGGCCGTTGGCGGAATGGCTGCTGCTGCTCGGCGAGCTTGGCTTTACGGTCCATGAAGTCGCTCGCCAACAGTCACTGACCTACGCCAACGCCCTGCTGCGCGCAACTGTGCAAACGTGCTAGCGGCCGGCGGGAACACCCAGCCGCGCTTCCAGGGCGCTCATGCCTCGGACTGCGTCAATACCGGCCGAGCGCGCCAATCCGACTGGCAGGCAGCGTGACTTTTGCCTTCGCTGAGAACTGGAACTGCTCACAATCTCACGCTTATCAGGTGCGCCGATCCGAATTCGATCGCATACTGATAAGGCGCGCCGAGCAGGTCAGGGCTGGCTGGAGCTCTGGCAGGCGCAGTAGCTGCTGGACGTGTAGGGCGCGGTATGCGAGCAGTAGAAAAATCGCGGCATTGTGAGACGCTGCCGTGCGCTGTGCTGCTGGCGCTCAGCCTGATTCTGCCGCGCTGCACGCTCGCCGATTCACGGCCGTTGTGGGAATGGGGGGTGGGGCCGAGCGTGGTCGCCTTCAATGACTATCCAGGTGCAGCCAGCTCGCATCGCTATTTCTTGCCGCTACCCTATATCCGATATCGCGGCACTTTTCTGCGCGCAGACCGCGAAGGACTGCGCGGCATACTGCTGGACACGCCCAGGGTCGCGCTCAACGTCAGTCTGGGTGCCTCGGTGCCAGTGCGTAGCCGCGACGCCGCAGCTCGCACCGGCATGCCAGATCTGGAGGCGCTGCTCGAAGTGGGTCCGATGCTGGCTGTGCACCTGTGGTCGAATGAGTCGCGCCGCTGCCAGCTGGATGTGCGCGTGCCAGCGCGCCTGGCCGTTACTGTAAGCGGTGCGCCGCACGACGTGGGCGGATACCTCGCGCCGCAGCTGAACCTTGACGTGCGGCGCGTCGGGGGCACGCCAGGCTGGAATCTTGGCCTGCTGGCGGGTCCGCTGTTCGCGTCGCAACGCTATAACCAGCATTTCTACTCGGTGGCCGCAGCCTATGCGACTGCCGCGCGGCCGGCTTACCGCGCCGCGGCGGGTTATGCGGGCAGCGAAGTGATAGTTGCGCTCTCCAAACGGTTCCCGGGATTCTGGGTCGGCGGCTTTGTGCGTTACCTGAACCTGGAATCTACGGTCTTTGCCGACAGCCCGTTGCTGCAACGTCGCCACGACCTCGCCGCCGGTGTCGGTCTGGCGTGGATCATCGGTCGATCTGCTCGTCGAGTAGAGAGCGAGGAATGAACACCCTGTCATGACACCGTCCGCCACGCATCTGGTGCTGATCCCGAGCTTCAATCCGGGAGCCAGCGTATTTGCGACTGTGGCCGCCGCCCGTGCGCAGTGGGCCCCAGTGTGGGTGGTCGTCGATGGCAGCACCGACGGGACTGGCGAGCAACTGGAGCGCCTGGCGGTACAGGACCCGCAGCTGCAAGTACTGCGCCTGGCGCGCAACCGCGGCAAGGGCGCTGCAGTGCTGGCAGGCCTTGAGCTCGCGGCTGAGGCGGGCTACACCCATGCGTTGACCGTAGATTCAGACGGCCAACATCCCTGCGAGTGCATTCCAGCCTTCATGCTCGCCTCCCGCGCGTCGCCCGCATCATTGATCCTTGGCGAACCGCAGTTTGACGCCAGCGCACCGAGCCTTAGAGTCAAGGGTCGGCGAATCTCCAACTGGTGGGCAAATCTGGAGACGCTGTGGGCCGGAATTCACGATTCGCTGTTCGGCTTTCGCGTCTATCCAATTGCCCCGTTGCTGAGCATCATGCGTCGGCAGCAGTGGATGCGCCGCTTTGATTTCGACGCCGAGGCCGCTGTGCGCCTGTGCTGGTCGGGGGTGCGGCCGATCAACCTGATGGCACCGGTGCGCTATTTTCGTCCCGACGCGGGTGGCGTGTCGCACTTCCGATATGGGCGCGACAATCTGTTGCTGACCTGGATGCACGCGCGCCTGTTGTGCGGTTTTGTGCTGCGCCTCCCGATGCTGCTATGGCGCCGCTTGCAGGAACCGGTAGCGCAGATATAATCGCCGGCGGCGAGTTGGCGCTCGCGCCGTGCAGCATCGGCATTGTTACCTTGTCATGATTGGGCCAGGCTCCCGAGAATAACGCCAGGCGCCCGCCAGCCCTCTCCCCGCCTGAACCAATCAGTCGCTTAAGGAAGATTCGTGAAGTCGGATGCTGATGCCACTGCCCGCGTGCCCGCCCCGCTGGAGAATCTCGATGCCATAGTGCACGAGCTCGCCACGTTGATCACACAGGCGATTAACCTCGATGTCGACGCCGCGCAGATCGACCCGGACGCGCCGCTATACGGCGAAGGGCTCGGTCTCGATTCGATCGACATTCTGGAAGTGGCCCTGGTAGTGGCCAAGCGCTACGACCTGCAGCTCAAGGCCGACAGTGAAGAAAACCATTCGATCTTTTCCTCGTTGCGCAATCTGGCGCGGTACGTGGCCGCGCATTCTGCGCTGGTAGCCTCAGCACCGTAGCGCATGGCGGAGCAGCGATCCACGCGCCAAGCTCCCGCGCCGAGCCTGTGCCCGATTCCCAGCCTGAGGTAGCTGTGAGCGAAACGCTGCCACTGCTTGCACATACCGCACCGGATTCCCCGGTGGCGTACCGCGCTGGCGTGCCGATACCCGCCCGGCAATTCATCGCCGACGCGCAATCACTGGCAGCCAGACTGCCGCCGGGCGCGCCAGTGCTGAACGTCTGCGCTGACCGTTATCGCTTCGCAGTGGGCCTGGGCGCCGCAATACTGGCAGGACAACGCAGCCTGCTGCCACCCACACACACACCCGAGATCATTCGCCACCTGCGCGCCGGCGACCCAGCCGCCGTGTGCCTGACCGATCAGTCCGACTGCCGTATCGAACTGCCGCTAGTTAGTTTCCCGGCGGGGCATGCATCACGCCCGCGCGACTGGCAGGTGCCGCTGATTCCGGAGCAGCGCTGCGTCGCCGACGTCTATACATCGGGCTCTACCGGCCTGCCGTTGCCACACCGCAAGCGCTTCGGAGCGCTGGTGCGCAGCGTCCGGATCGGGGCGCATCGACTTGGAATTGACGGGTCGCGCCGGCGAGCGGTGCTGGCCACTGTGCCGCCACAACATATGTATGGCCTCGAGTCCTCAGTGCTCCTCAGCCTGCACAGCGGCGATGCTTTCTGTGCCGAGCGGCCTTTCTACCCCGCGGATATCTGCGCCACGCTGGTCGCATTGCCCGCGCCGCGCGTGCTGATATCCACACCAGTGCACCTGCGGGCGCTGCTGGCCGCAAATCTTCCGCTACCGGCAGTTGATCGGATAGTCTCGGCCACCGCCCCGTTGTCCCTGGCCCTGGCCCAGGAGGTTGAACAGGGCTTTGGCGCGCCGCTGTACGAAATCTATGGCTCAACCGAGAGTGGCCAGATTGCCAGCCGGCGGCCGACCCAGTCGCGCGTCTGGGAGCTATACACGGATGTCGTCCTGACCACGCGCGCTGATCGGGTTTGGGCAGGCGGCGGCCATATCGAGACCGAGGTTGCACTTGGCGACACGATCGAGGCCATCGACGCGCAGCACTTTCTGCTCGGCGATCGGCTGCAGGATGTAGTCAACATCGCCGGCAAGCGCAATTCGATTGCCTACCTCAATCACCAGCTGCTCGCGATACCGGGGGTCCTCGACGGCACATTCTTACAGCCCCCGGAAGCAAGCGATTCGCTCACCGGAGTGGCGCGACTCAGTGCTGTGATCGTGGCCCCTGGTCTCGATGCCGCCGCGGTACTCGCGGCGCTGCGTGAGCGCATCGACCCCGTGTTCCTGCCCAGGCCACTGCTGCTGGTGCCGTCCCTGCCGCGCAACAGCACGGGCAAACTTCCGGCGCAAACGCTGCGCGCACTGGTTGAGGCGCACTGAAATGGCCGATGCCGCTGCGGTCAATGCACACACACGCTTTCGCATCGCGGCGAATCATCCCGCACTGCCCGGCCACTTTCCCGGCGCACCGGTCGTCCCCGGTGTGCTGCTGCTGGCCGAGTGCCTGCAGCAGCTCGAGACTCACGAGGGCCGCAGATTGCGATGCCGGCGCATAGAACGCGCCAAATTTCTGCGGCCGGTAGCGCCCGGCGACACGATCAGCGCGAGCTTGAGCCTCGGCGCCACCGGTAAGGCCAGCCTGGACCTCTACGTCGGGAACCTACTTGTGGCGCAGGCGACATTGCTGTTCTTGCCACCAGCTCATGAGCCTGCGCGTGCCTAACGGCGGCGCGTCCCGGCGCCGCAATGCGCAAGCGTGGGTGTCCAAGCCCGAGCGCGGAAACTTGAGCCTGCTGCGGGCGATGACTGCCCTGTCGCTGCGCTGTGGCAGGCGCCTCAGTCGCCCGGTTCTGTATCTGATCGTGAGCTACTACTGGCTGGCCGCCCCGGCAACGGCGCGCCACATTCGCCGCTATCAGCGCCGGGCGCTCAAGGATCAACCGCGCGCGCGTGATCGGTTCAGGCAGCTGCTCAGCTTCGCGACCTGCGTACACGACCGCGTGTTCCTGCTCAACGACCGCTACGCTGATTTTGAGATTGAAGTGCGCAATGAAATATTGCTGGAACGCGTTTTGGCGCGTGGTCAGGGCTGCTTTCTAATGGGTGCGCATCTCGGAAGCTTCGAGATCACGCGCAGCTTTGGGGTACAGCGGCCGCAGGTATCGGTCGCCATGGCGATGTATGCCGAGAATGCGCGCAAGATCAGCGCCGTACTCGCCGCCATCAATCCGCGCAGCCCGCCGTCCATCATAGCGCTGGGTAACATTGACGCCATGCTGCAGATCCGGGCCAGACTGGACGCGGGCGCATTTGTGGGCATGCTTGCCGATCGCACGCTGGGGGACGAGCCGACCGTACCACTGGACTTCCTCGGGTCGCGTGCGCCATTTCCACTCGGACCCTGGCGCGCTGCGGCGCTGATGCGCCGGCCCGTGCTGTTCATCGCTGGTCTGTACTGCGGGGGTAACCGTTACCGCATAGTCGTAGACGAGGTGGCGGATTTCAGCCTGACGGAGGCGGCTGGCCGCCAGCAGGCAATCCAGGCCGCGATAGTTCGGTATGTGGAGATTCTGGAAGGCTACTGTCGCCAGTACCCCTACAACTGGTTCAACTTCTTCGATTTCTGGCATGAGCGACCCTCGACCACCTGAGCTGTCAAGGCGCGGGCCCCAGGTGCCGAGCCTGGCGTTCATCGCAGTGTGCACTGTGGCCCTCGCTGCGAGTGCAGTGCCAGCGGCCCCGGCCGAGCCGATTGCCGTACTGCTGGCAGAGTTTGCCAAGCATCCTCATGAGCATGCGAGCTTTGCCGAGCAGACCTACTCCCGCGTTCTCACGCACCCTGTCGATACGACCGGCGAACTCTACTTCGATGCGCCCGACCGCCTTGAGAAGAAAACCCTGACGCCCGTGCCTGAGGACCTGCTGGTCGAGGGCGAGAATGTGACCGTGACACGCGGAACGCACCGGCGCTCATTCCAAATCGGCGAGTTTCCACGCCTGCGCCCGCTGCTGGAGGGTTTACGCGCCACGCTGGCCGGCGATCTGGCGGGCCTCACCGCGCACTTTGCGGTAAGTTCCGAGCCGACCGACGCGGGCTGGTTGCTTACGCTCCGGCCCCTGCCAGGCGACCCGCAGCCCCTATTCCAGCGCCTACAGATTGGTGGCCGGGATGGCCGCGTGCGGAGTCTGGAGATTGAACGCGATAGTGGCGAAAGATCCCTGCTGAAGGTCACTTCCGCGGAGCAGCCTTGAAGCAGCGGCAATTTCTTGTCGGGGGACTGTGGTTGCTGGCAGTGGCCGTGTGCAGCTTGATCGTCGCACGGGCGCGCTATTCGACCGATCTGTCGGCGTTCCTGCCCGCCACACCCGATGTCCGCCAGCAGTTGCTGGTGCGCCTGCTGCGCGATGGTCCGAGCTCGCAGTTGATATTGGTCGCGATCGAGGGGACTCAGCCTGGCACTCGCGCCCTGCTGTCGCAGGAACTGACGCGCTCGCTGCGCAGCACGCGGATCTTTACCGTGGTGGCCAATGGCGAACCGGAGGGGTTTGCACGCGAACGCTCGCTGCTGTTCGCGTACCGCTATCTGTACAGTCCGGCGGTCAATCGCAATCACTTTACGGTCGCCGGACTGGGCGCCGCCATGAGTGCAACGCTCGCACAACAGGGCGCCTCGCTCGCCCTTGGGGGCGGGGATCTGCTCGCGCATGATCCGACCGGCGAGATTCAGAACATCCAGGACTGGCTTGATACGGCTGCCCAGACCCGCACCGATCACGGCGTATGGGTTGCCGCGCATGGTGAACGGGCGATACTGCTGGCACGTACCGTCGCGGCGGGGTCGGATACCGACGGGCAGCAGCAGGCGCTGGAAACTGTGCGCGCTGCGTTTGTACGGTTGCGTGCGCGCGTACCAGGCGCCGCACAGGCGCGGCTGGTGTTGAGCGGCCCCGGGGTATTTGCGGCGCAGGCTCGCACTACCATCCAGCACGAGGTGCGCCGCCTGGCGGTGCTCAGTACGCTGCTGATAGGGCTGCTGCTGGTGCTCGTGTACCGATCGATCGTCGTGCTGGTGCTCGGGTTCCTGCCGGTGGTCTCCGGTGCCCTGGCGGGCCTCACCGCCGTCGCACTCGGCTTCAACGAGGTCTACGGCATCACGCTTGGCTTCGGCATCACCCTGATCGGTGAAGCGGTGGACTACTCGATCTACCTGTTCGTGCAGGCCGGTGCCGCAGACCGCTCACAGTGGACCGTGACGCTGTGGCCCACTATCCGTTTGGGCATGCTCACTTCGGTATGTGGCTTTGCCTCACTCCTGCCCTCGGCATTTCCAGGCCTGGCACAACTGGGCCTGTATACGGTGGCTGGCCTGATTGGCGCTGCCCTGGTGACACGCTTCGTGCTGCCAGTGCTGCTGCCAGCCGGGTTCGCTGTGCGGCCGCTCGCGATCCCGCTGTTGACCCGCTCGGTGGTCGCGCTGCAGCGGGCACGGTGGACGCTGCTGCCGCTGGCGTTACTTGCCCTGACTGTGCTGTGGCTACATCGCCCGTCACTCTGGAGCCGGGAACTGAGCGCGCTGAGTCCGGTTTCGCAAGCGGATCAGCGCCGCGATGCGCTGCTGCGCGCGGATTTGGGTGCCGCGGACGTCAGCAACCTGGTAGTAGTCTCAGCGGCAACGCCCGAGGCGGCGTTACGTGGCGCCGAGCTGGCAAGCGATCAGCTCGCGGGACTGGTAGCGGATCAGACGCTGGCTGGCTACGATTCTCCAAGCCGGTACCTGCCAAGTCTGGCGATCCAACAGGCACGCCGCGCCAGTCTGCCGGAGGCCCGGATCCTGCGCGCGCGGACTGTTGCGGCTGCGCAGGACGCCGGATTCAATGCGGCTGCGCTCGAGCCGTTTATGGCTGACGTAACTGCAGCGCGTAACGCACCGCTGCTGACCCGCGTCGATCTGGTGGGCACGTCGCTTGGCGCCGCGCTGGACGCGTTGCTGGTGCAGCTGGACTCGAGGTGGATTGCGCTGCTGCCGCTGCGCGCGCCGGCAAGTGGTGTCGATGATGCGCGGGTCGCGGCGGCGCTGGCGCCGATAGTACTCCCAGGAGTAACCGTCACTGCACTCAATCTCAAAGCGGAATCCAACCTGCTGTACCAGCAGTACCTTGATGGGGCCCTGCGTCTGTCCGCTGCCGGCCTGACTGCGATTGCGCTGCTGCTGTGGATTGCGCGGCGCTCATTGTGGCGAATGGCGCTGATCCTGCTGCCCTTAGGCCTGGCGGCGCTCACGGTGGCCGCCGGATTTGCGCTCGCGCACCGGCCCATGAATCTGCTGCATCTGGTTGGATTGCTGCTGATCTTCGCCGTCGGCTCCAACTATGCGCTGTTCTTTGAGCGCCGTGGCGCACAGTTCAGCGCCGCGCATACCTCACGCACCTTAAGTTCCCTGCTGCTTGCCAATCTCACCGCGGTGATCGCCTTTGGCGTACTGAGTAGCTCCGCGGTTCCGGTGCTGAATGCGCTCGGTGCGACCGTGGCGCCGGGCGCCTTCCTGGCCTTGCTTTTTTCCGCAATGCTGGCGCGCGGATTCTGGCCCCATGCACGTTGAGCTGGTTGCTGCGCGGGCTAGTGCGACCGCGGCCGAGCGCATCGTTGTGCTGCCAGGCGCTTACCAGGATTCCGGCGATGCCTTGCGGGCCGGATTCGCCGATGCGATTCGGGAACGCGGCTTGCCAGTGGATCTGGCGCTTGTTGACATGACACTGGCCCACGTGACTGACCGCACCGTGCTGGCACAGCTGCGTGCTCTGGCGCTGGCGCCGGCCCGCGCCGCTGGCTGCGAGCGCATCTGGCTAGCGGGCATATCGCTGGGCGGCTTTATGGCGCTACTCTACATGGCCCGTTATCCCGCTGAAGTAGACGGGCTGTGCCTGCTGTCACCGTATCTTGGCAATCGCATGATCCTCACTGAAGTTCTGAGCTATCCATCCCTGGCCGACTGGTACGCCAGTGCTGCCGCCGGTAGCGGCGACGAGTGGTCTGAGGAACGCGATCTTTGGGGCTTCATCGCCCAACACGCACCACTGGGGCCACGCTGGTATCTTGGTTTCGGCCATGAGGATCGCTTCGTCGCTGCGCACCGGCTGCTGGCCAGGCAACTGCCAATGAGCGCTGTCGACGAGGTCGCCGGCGGCCACAACTGGCCCGTGTGGCGGCAGCTGTGGGACCGGTTTCTGGTGCGGCTGGAGCCCGCGCGATGAGCCGCCCGGACCAGGTGCGCACCGCTCGAGGCTGGTTGCTGCTGAGCGCGCTGATCCACGTGCTCGCACTCGCGCTGGTAGCATTGCCCTCTCACCGCTGGGCGCTCGCGTTTGCGCTGGTACTCGCCAACCATCTGCTGCTGACCATCGCTGGCCTGTGGCCGCGCAGCGGGCTGCTCGGCCCCAACCACACCCGGCTCGCGCCGCACGCCCACGCAGCCGGGGCCATCGCGCTCACCATCGACGACGGCCCGGACCCAGCCGTCACGCCCCAGGTGCTCGAACTGCTGGCGCGTTCTGGCGCCAAGGCCACGTTCTTCTGCATTGGTGAGCGCGTCGCTGCGCATGCTGCGCTCGCACTCGAGATCCTGCGCCAGGGTCATCTGATCGAGAATCACACCCAGCATCACCGCCTCAATTTCTCGTTGCTGGGTCCGCGCGCTATACGGCGGGAGATCGCTCAGGCCCAGGCAGCGATTGGTGCCAACGCTGGCACGCGGCCGCGTTACTTTCGCGCGCCTGCGGGACTACGCAATCTGTTTTTGCAGCCGGTGCTGGCGGGCGAGAATCTCGAGCTGGTCAGCTGGACGCGACGCGGATTCGATTCGGTCGCACGCAACCCTGCCGCAGTGCTGGCGCGGTTGACGCGCAAGCTCCGCGCTGGGGACATTCTTCTGCTGCATGACGGCCACGCCGCGCTTGGCGCCGACGGCGTGCCGATAATCCTAACCGTCCTGCCGGCGTTGCTGGCGCGAATAGAGGCCGCCGGACTGCGGACGGTGACCTTGGCGGGGGCACTGGATTGACGATGCTGCGCGTGGCGGAGCCGACCGCGCCGGCACCGCCGCTGCGCTTGCCGCCGCTGGCGATCTCGGCCATGACTGCTACCTGTTGCCTCGGCGTCGGCCTTGGCGCAACACGCGCGGCGCTCGCCGGACAGCGCACCGGTCTCACCCCTTGCAATTTTGAGACCGCCAGACTTGCCACTTACGTGGGTAGCGTTGCGGGTGTGGATTCTGAGCGCCTGGCCCCGACACTGAGCTACTACAATTGCCGCAATCATCGGCTGGCGCAACTCGCGCTCGCACAGGATGGGTTGATGACAGCGGTCGCGAGGGCGCAGCAGCGCTATGGCCCACGGCGGGTCGGGCTGTTTCTGGCCACCAGTACTTCAGGGATTTTCGAAACCGAGATCGCTTATCGACACCGTGACTCCTCGACCGGGCTACTGCCCGCGAGCCTGGAATACGCCGGTTCACACAATTTTTACGCGCTGGCGGCATTTGTCCGCGAGCTGCTGGGTCTCGACGGCCCGGCCGCCGTAGTCTCGACCGCCTGTTCCTCAAGTGCCAAGGTGTTCGGGATGGCACAGCGATTGATCGCTCTGGGCATGATCGACGCCGCGCTGGTTGGCGGTGTTGACTCGCTGTGCCTGACGACGCTCTACGGTTTTCAGTCACTACAACTGACTTCGGCGCGTCCATGCCGGCCGTTCGACGCACAGCGCGACGGCATTTCGATTGGCGAAGCCGCGGCGTTTGTACTGCTGGAACCCATCGCGGCCGCAGCCACTGGCGCGTTGGCGCTGCTGGGTGTAGGCGAATCCAGCGATGCCTACCATATATCGGCGCCGCACCCCGAAGGGCTCGGCGCGCGCCTGGCTATGCAGGCTGCTCTGGACGCTGCCCAGTTGCCGGCCGCGGCCGTGGACTATATCAACCTGCACGGCACGGGCACACAGAGTAACGACAGTGCCGAGAGCAAGGCCGTCGCCGGATTATTTGACACCCGCGTACCCTGCAGCTCTACCAAGGGTGCGACCGGCCATGCGCTCGGGGCCGCCGGCGCCCTCGAGGTGGTCATCAGCGCCATTGCCCTCAATACCGGCACACTGCCGGCTGGACTGCATTGCGACAATCCCGACCCGGCCTGCACTCTGAACTATCTGCGAGGCAATCACGCGGCGCGGGCACGTGTCGCTCTGAGCAATTCCTTCGGCTTTGGGGGCACCAACTGCAGTGTGCTCGTGGGACAGCAACCATGAATGGTAGCCTTGGGGCCGCCCTTGACTCGATCGGACTGCTGGGCCCTGGCCTTGGCGGCTGGCCGCAGGCGCGGGCGGTGCTGCGCGGGGAACAGGCCTACGCGCATCAGCCGACGCTGATCCCAGCGCCAACGACGTTGCCGGCGGCCGAGCGGCGACGCAGCGGCCGCGTCGTACACCTTGCACTCGCCGTCGGACAGGAGGCGACTGCCGGCAGCGGCACCGACCTGACGGCACTGACCACGGTATTCGCGTCCTCTGCTGCCGACAGCAACAATTGCCACGAGATTCTGCTGACCCTGGCCTCGGCCGACCGACAGCTATCGCCGACTCGCTTTCACAACTCGGTTCACAACGTGACCGCCGGCTATTGGAGCATCGCCACGCGCGACCTGGCCCCGTACACCGTCGTGTGTGCCTACGACGGGAGCTTTGCCGCCGGCCTGCTCGAAGCCTTGAGCCTGGTAGCGAGCAGCGCGACCGATGTGCTGCTGGTGGCTTATGATGTTGATTACCCGACCCCGCTGCGCGAGAAGCGGCCGATAAGTGATGCCTTCGCGGTGGCGCTGCTGTTACGCCCGCGCACCGGACCGCGCAGCATCGGTAGGCTCACTGCGAGCTTCGCCACGGCCGCCGCGGATAGCATGGTGTCTGCCAGACTCGAGGCGCTGCGCCTTTCAGCGCCGGCAGCGCGCGCACTTTCGCTGCTCGAGCGAGTCGCGGCCGAGCGCTCTGGAGCGAGCGCGCTCGAGTACCAGGCTAACGGGAGCCTAGTGGTGGAGTACCTGCCGTGCAGCTAGATCACGCCTGGATCGCGGCACATATTCCGCATCAGGGGGCGATGTGCCTGCTCGATGAGGTGCTCGAATGGGACGCCACAGAGATCGAGTGCCGGACCGCAACACATCGCCTGAAGAGCAATCCGTTGCGCACGCTGGATCACCTTAAGGCCATCTGCGCCATTGAATACGCCGCGCAGGCGATTGCCGTGCACGGTGCGGTCAATGCCGCCTCGCCCGGCGTCGGGCCTGGCATGCTCGCCAGTGTCCGCGCAGTAGACCTGTACGCGGATCGCCTCGACGACCTCGCCGGGGACCTGATAGTGCGTGCGGTACGCATCGGTGGCGATGAGACTGCACTCCTGTATCACTTTTCGGTCAGCAGCGATCGGCTGCTGCTGGCATCGGGGCGCGGTACGATCCTGCTGCGCAGCAGGTCGATTTCATGAAGGCCCACGTCTATGCACTGGTGACCGGCGGTAGCGGCACCATCGGGGCGGCCATCGCCCAACGTCTGGCCACTGCCGGGCACTTTGTCTATGTGCATGCGGGCTCAAATCTGGCAGCAGCCGAGGCCGTCGCGGCGAATCTGCGCCAGACCGGCGCCGGTGCGCAGGCCGTCTGTTTTGATGTCAGGGATGCTTCGGCCTGCCACGCCGCCCTGGCGGCGCTGCTCGCACGCGGACCGATCCAGGTTCTGGTGAACAACGCGGGAGTGCACGATGATGCCATTTTTCCGGGCATGAGCCCTGAAAAATGGCATCGGGTGATCGACGTCAATCTGCACGGCTTCTATAACGTCACCCAGCCCCTGACGCTGCCAATGATCCGCACCCGCTGGGGTCGCATCATCTCGGTCTCGTCGGTGACGGCGCTGATCGGCAATCGCGGCCAGGTCAATTACGCGGCTGCCAAGGGGGCATTGAACTCGGCCACGCGTGCACTCGCGCTGGAATTGGCCACCCGCGGCGTGACTGTCAATGCCGTCGCGCCTGGCATCGTTGCCGGCCCGATGACCGACGGGCTGTTCGATGCCGAGATGATCGCGCGCCTGGTTCCTATGAAGCGCGTGGGGACGGCCGCGGAAGTGGCTGATCTGGTCGGGTTCCTGGCCTCCCGCGAGGCCGGCTACATCACCGGTCAGATTATTTCCGTGAATGGCGGCATGGCCTGACAGCTACACTCAATGACGAGCGCGATCGATCAACACCAGATCGGAATTCGTCTGCTGCCGATCAAGTACGATTTCACGGCCGTCGCTGGACAGGTCGAAGTTGCCGATGGAAAAATCGTTCGCCACGTGGGTGAGCTGCCGCTCAGCGCCACTGGCAATATCGAGCAGCCAGAAATCCTTGTGCTCGACCGGCCCTCGCAGTACCAACAGGGTGTGCGGCCCGCGAAAGAAGGCCACGCGTCGCGCACCGCGGGTGAGTACCAGGCTGCGCAGCGGATAGGCGCGACCATCAGTGGCGGCGGCCCGCAGCGGAAAGGTGGTGCCCACGTCCGGTCCGGAATACACCAGGAACTGGCCGTCCGGCGACCAGCTGGGGTCCACTGAATACTCTGAGACCAGCAGCGCAGGCGTGGCGCCACTGAGCGGGAAATTGTACAGGCGGGGCGTGCCATTCTGACTGACCGCACACACGACCGACTTGCCGTCCGGCGCCCAGGCCGGGCTGCCGCGCAATTCGAGATCGTTCCTGAGCACCCGGTTTTCCGTGCCATCGTGACGCACCAGGCGCAGTTGCGTACGCCCGTCGCTCTCCGCCACGAAGGCAATGTGCTGGCCGTCAGGCGCTATTGCCGGGGCGCCGACCACCCGCGCACGGGAATTGCTCCAGACGGCACGCGTCGTGCCCTGCGCGAACTTCCAAAGGCCCGCTGAACCCCCCTCGGTCGTCACGTACAGAAGGTAGTTTGGTCCCAGGCGTGGCGAGGTGGCGTGCGCACTGTCGAGCGGCAGGCGCGCAATCTGCGCCTGATCGTCGGCGCCATCGCCAAGGGGTAACCGCCACAACGTGGACTTGGGCGCCGCCACGGTCACCACCAGCCGTGTCGCATCGGCACTGGCGGCCAGCGAAGTGTAATGCTCAATGCCTGACGTGAGTCGGTGGACGGTACGGCGCTGTATATCCAGCGCATAGAGCCACGGCCCCGCACCTTCCTGGTCGGTGGCCAGGTAGGCGAGCGTGCCGGGATCCAGAAACACCAGGTGCGAGACGCGGGTATTGAGCGTGGTGATCCGCTCGGGCTGGCCACCCTCCGCGGCGATGCGCCAGATATCCCATTTCTCGGGCGGCTGACCACAGATGAAGTAGATCAATAGGCCATCCGGAGACCAGATCGGAAAATGGCAGTGCACGCCGGCCGGTGCGGTGTACAGGTGCCGCGCCATCGACTCGTGCGGCGCCCGCACGTACATCGGGTCGCCCGGCGCAGTTGAGTGGTACACGACCCGCCCGTCTGCGGACCAATCGTATTCTGCGGCCTGCGCAAGATAGGGGCGCAGCGGTCCGCCCTCTGGCGGCGCCGCCAGCAGGCTGATGTCTTCCGGCTTCGAGCCATCCGGCTGACGCGACCACATGGACACCAGACTCGCATCAGGGGAAAAACCCAGCGTGCGCAACGAGGAGTTGAAGAGTTCGCGCACACTGCCATGGGTAAGGTTGCGGAAGGTGCCGCTGCCTATGCGCGTTACCCACACATCCATCTGGCCATCGCGATCGGAAAGAAACGCCACCTGGGTGCCGTCGCGCGAAATCGTCGCCGAGTTCTCGCGCCCATCGAAGTCCGTCAGCGGCCTGAACTGGGCGCTGGCCAGGGGGTTGGTCCAGAAGTAGTCGCCTCGATGCAGCACCCAGAGGCCAATGCCAGCGGCGCAAAACACCAGCAGCCCCACGGCGCCCCACAGCGCGCGCCGGCCTGGAGCCTGAGGCGGAATTTGGGCCGTCGGTGCGCCTGCGTGCCCGTTCGCGGCGGATTCCGCGTCCTCAACCGGCTCGCGAATCAGGCGCGCCGCACGACTTTGCCACCATTGGTCCAGTTCCGGGCGAAACGCGTAGACCGATCCCTGCTTATCGTGCAGGTGACGATGCACGGGCATCGATTCGCGGCGTTCCCAGCGCTGCACCGTGCTGACGTCGCGCTTCAGGTAGCCGGCGATCTTCTTCCAGGAGTCCAGCCGTCCGTCCTGCCGGCCATCGGCGGCGGATGTCGAGGGCCTGTGTGGAGGTTCATTCATGCGGCGGAAACGTTGGCGCGAGGGGCAGCGGTTATCTTTGCATGCGTTCCAACCCACGGCAATGCGCGGTATTGCACCGCATGGCGCCAGGCAGCCGTGGATGCCGCGCTTTGCCGCTTGCGGGAGCGCGCGATGGATCCGATCGTCGCGGCGCGGTGAACTTTCCCGCGAATGGAGTACCAGCATGAACAGCAATCGAGCCAAGTACGCAATCCTCACGGGCGCGGCCCTCACGGTCGGGGCGCTTGCCCTGCAGATGCCGGGCCGGGCCGTGGCTACCCCGGCCAGTGCCGGTTGGGTAACGGAGACTCCGCTGACGACGGCCTTCTTCGAAAACATCAAGATCAGGTCCGGCGACGACGATCCAGGTGGCAACCTGGTGCGGCTGATCGCCGCCGACCCATCGGACGTGTATGTGGCGAAGAACACCGTCGCGCCCGGTGCCGACAGTGGTTGGCACAGCCACCCGGGGCCCAGCCTGGTGATCGTGAAGACGGGCACGGCCACGGTCTACGAGGGTGATGACACCTCGTGCACCGCAGTGACCTATGCCGCGGGCAGCGGCTTCGTCGACGCGGGCGGGAAGCAACTGCATCTGGTACGCAATGAGAGCACGACCGATACATTGGTGACGGTTGCGTTTCAGATCATTCCCCATGGTCTCGCCCGGCGCATCGACGCGCCCAAGCCGAGCCAGTGCCCGTAAAGACGCACTGACCGGCGGCGGCGCCGGAGTCCTGGCAGCGAATGTGGCAGAACTCCGGCGCGCTAGGGTCCCGTGGCTGGCTGGTGAACTCAGGTATGCTTCGCTGCCGACTTTGGGAGAACGCCATGGCCAATGTCTCCAGACGCAGTTTCCTCGGCGCGGCCAGTGCGGGCGCCGCGCTGGCCACCGGCGCCGGACTCGCCGCAACGCACGCACCGGGTCAGCGCCTGACTTCGCTGACCCAGGGCGCAGCGCCCATCAGCCCGGCCGAACACGCGGCGCGGATCGTCAAGCTCCAGTCACTGTTGCAGCAGCGCAAAATCGCGGCACTGCTGGTCGAAGCCGGATCGGCACTGCAGTATTTCACCGGCATCAGCTGGTGGCGCTCCGAGCGAACCACCGCGGCGCTGATCCCGGCCGAGGGCCGCACCGTAGTCGTCACGCCCTTCTTCGAGGAACCATCGATACGCGAAACACTGAAGATTCCGGCCGACGTGCGTCCGTGGATCGAGGACCAGAGTCCCTTCGAGCTGATCGCCGGCGCATTGCGCGAGCGACGTGCGGCCGATACGTCAGGCCTGCTCGCAGTCGAGGGCACACTGCGCTACTTTATCGTTGACCAGGTCACCAGGGCGCTGGGCGCGGGCTTGCAGATCGTGCCGGGCGAGGACCTGGTGCGCGCCTGCCGCGCGGTCAAGTCGCCCGCCGAGCTGGCACTGATGCAGGCGGCCAACAATGTCACGATCGCGGCCATCAGGCACGTACACGGCCAGATTGACGCCGGCATGAGCAATCCGGACATCATGAAGATCCTGGTGGCAGCTACCGAAGCGCTGGGCGGGACACACGAGTTCTCGCTGGTGCTGCTCAACGAGGCCAGCGCCTTTCCGCATGGCTCGACCACGCCGCAGCAGATACGCAAGGGCTCAGTCGTGCTGATCGATACCGGCTGCTCCGTGCACGGTTACCAGTCGGATATATCCCGAACCTGGATCTACGGGGAGCCATCGACGCGACAGCGGGAGGTGTGGAATACCGTCAAGCGCGGCCAGGAGATCGCGCTCGAGACCGCCGCGCTCGGCACTCCAGTGGGCGCAATCGACAAAGCCGTGCGCGCCTACTACGAGAGCGGCGGCTGGCGTCGTGACTACGCTCTGCCGGGCACTTCGCATCGCACCGGCCACGGCATCGGCATGGACGTGCACGAGTCGCCCTATCTGGTGCGCAGCGACACCACGCCACTGCAGGCCGGCATGTGCTTCTCCGATGAACCGGGCATCTACATTCCCGGCGAGTTTGGCATCCGCCTGGAGGATTGCTGGCACATGAGTGACAGCGGCCCGAAACTGTTTACACCGCTGGCGGCATCGCTCGACCAACCGGTGTGAGTGCATTGACGCCGGCGTGAAGCGGCTGCTGGCAATGCTGGTGCTGGCGTGCGCACCATCAGCGACCGTGTGGGCGCAAGCCGAAGTGAACGAGCTCGAAACCAGCTACCGGTTTCTGGTCACGGCACGCCAGGACGGCGGCGTGCAGCACCTGATCGCGGCGGGACCGATGGCCGGCAGCGCGCTGCCGCAGCATTTACGACGCGGCGACCTGGCAGATCGCAGTGCTGCGCGGCGCGGTCAATCGCCAAAGGTGACGCGCAGCGCCGTGCTCTCCGCCTGCGCGCGCGCGAGCAGCTCCAACCACGACGCCGCGTCGAGGCCATAATGCGTAAATTCGGCCAGGTGCGCCGCGGTGTCCGGAAGCTGCGCCGGGTCGCTCGCAGCATTGGCGCCGATCACCGCCACGCTCAGCACCGCCGCGAGCTCGCTGTGCGCGCCGCCGGCTTCCGGCATCACATCCTGATCGGCGACCGCCTGGCACAGGGCCTCGGGCATTTGCCAGTTGCGCGCGATCGAGGCGCCGATGCGCGCATGCCAGGCGGTAAGCAGTTCGATGGACATGGGTGCGTTCTGCGGTTGGGCCCCACCGTCGTCCAGACGCACATACAGATAGAGTTTGCCAATGTTATGCAGCAATCCGGCCAGCAGCGCGGCGTCGGGATCGCCCTGGCCGGTACGGGTCGCGATCAGGCGCGCCAGTGCGGCGACCTGTGTACCCTCACGCCACAGCTGCTGCAGCGTGGACCGCAGCCGCTGCAGCCTGGGCGCCTGACGCAGTTGCAACAGCGCATGCGCGTAGACGGCGCTGCGCAGCATGTCGTGACCGATGCGCAATATCGCCAGCTTCAGGTCCGAGAGCGGTCGCCCGCCGCGCATGAACATCGCGGAGTTGGCGAGCGTGAGCACCCGCACCGCCAGCCCTGCTTCGGCGCCTAGCAGGCGCGCCAGTTCATCGACATTAAAAGTCGGGGCGGCCAGCGCATTGCGGGCGCGCTCCGTGACCTTGGACCATGATGGCAGGGAAATCTCGCCGGCCTTGAGTTCGCGTTCGAGCGCGGCCATGAATGCGGCCAGCTGCCCATCCAGCTGTGCGGCGTTGGCACTCATGCGCTCACCGCACGCCTGGCGCGCGCCTGCTGCAGCGCGACCAGCACCCGGGCTTCGCCGCTGACCAGGCCGCAGCGCTCGGCAATCTCCCGCATCGAGGTGCCGCATTCGGCGAGGCGGGCGGCAGTCCGATAGTTCACGGCCTCGGCTGCGCTCTGCTCCGCTTGCGCGGCCGCCCGCGCGGCGCTGGACAGCGGCAGTACCGTGGGTGCACGGGCGAGCTGTTCCTGGGCATCGAGGCGCATGAGATCCAGCTGCTCAAAGATGCGTTGCAGGTCGCGTGACGACTGGCTTTCCAGGCGCCGCAACTGCGCCCACAGCAGCAGCGTCACGGCGCCAAACGCCGCCAGCACCAGCGCGGTGTTGACGGCGGCCCAGTCGAAGCGCAATGCAGGCAGGTGATGTGTCAGAAATTCCATGACTCGTTCCTTCTGAAGGTCTTTGAAGCAGTATTCATGCCAGCATCAGGGGCGCAGCGCCGCACCGGCGTGCCTGGAGCCCAGAATGATGATCGCAACACGCCGGTTGGCATTGCGCCCGGCGGCGCTGCCGTTCGACTGCAGGGGCCGGTACTGGCCGTAACCCACGACCGCCAGGCGCTGTGGATTGACGCCGTGTTCAGTGAACAGCCGCACCACGCTGCCGGCACGGGCGCCGGACAGCTCCCAGTTGGAGCGGAAGGCGCCGCTGTGCACCGGCAGGTCGTCGGTATGGCCCTCGACCTGCACGGCGTTCGGCCAGGGCTTGAGCGCCTCGGCCAGGTTCGCCAGCACCGGCAACGCAGCCGGCGCCGGTTCGGCCATGCCGCTGGAAAAGAGGATGTCGGCGCTGATTTGCACCTCGACCGCATCGCCGAGCTTGTGCACCTGCACGGCGTTGCTCTTGATAAGGCTGCTCATAACGCCGCTGACGTCGGTGGCGATGGCGTCGAGTTCCCGGACGCGCGCGGCCTCCGCCTCGGCCAGTCCGGCGTTCTGTGCCTGGCGCGGATCGGCCGAGCCGGCGCGCTGCGCGCCGTCACGCTGCGTGCCGCGCGCCTGCGGCAGCGGCATGTGCATGTAGGCCGGCATGCCGGCGGAGAACATGCGATTCACCTGGCTGATCGGCATCTGCTCGCTGACGTTGGCCGGCGGCTCACCGATGTCAATGGGCTGCGAGGACAGCGGTGTGCCGCGAAACGCCGCCGACAGGGCATTCGACAGCACCCGATACTTGCCGGAATTCACCGACGAGATGGAATACATCACGACGAAGAAGCCCAGCAGCAGCGTTACCAGGTCGCCGTAGGGAATCGCCCAGGCTTCGTGGTTGTCGTGCTCCTCGTGTTTGCGGCGGCGTGCCATGGCGGGTGCCTATTGCAGGTAACCGTGCAGCCGGCTCTCGATGGCCCGCGGATTGTCGCCCTGGGCAATGCTGATCAGACCCTCGATCAGCATTTCATGTTCGTGGGCGTGGCTCAGCACCGCGATCTTGAGTTTGTTGGCCATCGGCAGGAACAGCAGATTGGCCATGCCAATGCCATAGACCGTGGCGGTGAACGCCGCGGCGATGCCGTGCCCGAGCTTGGAGGGGTCCGCCAGGTTCTGCATCACGGCCATCAGGCCGAGCACCGCGCCGATGATGCCGAGCGTCGGCGAGTACACGCCCATGGCTTCAAACACCTTGGCGGCGCGCAGGTCAGCGCCCTCGCGTGCGTTCATGTCCACTTCGAGGGTGCTGCGGATGGTATCGGGGGCACTGCCGTCGACCACCAGCTGCAGACCCTTGCGCAGGAAGGCATCCGGCTCGCGGCGCAACAGCGGCTCCAGCCCCAGCAGTCCCTGCTTGCGCGCGATGCCGCTCCATTCGACCAGCTTGCTGATCTGCGCGGCCGGGGCACGTGCCGGCGGCACGAAGACCCACGGCAGCATCACGAAGGCACGGCGCATCACATGGAGCGGCGTCTGCAGGCAGGTCGCTGCCAGCGTGCCGACGACGACGATCATGAACGCCGCCGACGACAACAACGCCTCAACGCCGGCGCCCTTGAGTATGGCACCTGCGATTATCGCCACTCCGGCGAGCAGCACTCCGGCTATGCTGAGAATGTCCACTGCGGCAATTGCATCCCTCAGCTGCGCCACTCGGTCAGCAGTCCCTTCAGCCGCACGAGCGCCTGGCCGTGCAGCTGGCAGGCACGCGATTCAGTCACATTGAGCACCGCGCCGATCTCCTTGAGATTGAGCTCCTGTTCGTAGTAGAGCGACAGCACCAGGCGCTCGCGTTCCGGCAGCCGGTTGATGCCGTCGATGACCGCCTGGCGACGGGCGTCATCCACGGTCTCGGTCTGCGGATCCGGGCCGGCGTGCGGCAGGCGATCGAGCGTCGAATCCTCGCCCTCATCGGCGTCGTTCAGGCGCAGCAACTGGCAGCCGAGCGCATCTTGAATGATGTTGTGGTAGTCGGTGATCGACACTCCCATGTGCGCGGCCACGGCGCTGTCGCTGGCTTCGCGCCCGGTGCTCGACTCCACAGATCGGATGGCGGCGGCGGCGGCCCGCGCCTTGCGGTGCACCGAGCGCGGCGCCCAGTCGAGCTTGCGCAGGGCGTCGAGCATGGCACCGCGGATGCGGATGCCGGCGTAGGTTTCAAAGCTGGCGCCACGCCCGGCAGTGAAATGCTGGGCGGCTTCCAGCAGTCCGATCATGCCCGACTGCACCAGATCCTCGACCTCGACCTGCGGCGGCAGCCGCCCGGCGAGGTGATAGGCAATGCGCTTGACCAGATCGGCGTGGCGCCGCACCAGTACGTCGCCGTCGTGGGAGGGCGCAACGCTCGCGTAGGCTTGGGCACCGTTCATATCGCCACCTTCAGTCGCGCTGTTGGCCGCGCCAGTATTCGTTCGAGAAAAAACTGCAGTCCGCCGCTCGGCTGGTCGCGCGCCGGCCATGCCGTCACGCTGCGCGCCAGGCGGCGATAAGCGCGTGCCGCTGGTCCGCCGGGGTACGCTGCCAGCACGGTGCGCTGCGCGCACACGGCACGCGCCACGGCATCGTCACTGGGAATCTCTCCGGCATACTCCAGCGCCACGTCCAGAAACCGGTCCGTCACGCGCTGCAGGCGCTGAAACAGCCGCTGCGCCTCGCAATCGCCGCGCACCATGTTCACGAGGATGCGGAAGCGCCGCACGCAGCGCTCACGGCTCAACACCTTGATCAGTGCGTAGGCATCGGTCAGGCTCGCCGGCTCGTTGCGAATCACCAGCAGTTGGTGCTGTGCGGCCTGGCAGAAGGTAAGCACGGATTCAATCAGTCCGGGAGCCGTATCGATGACCAGGGTGTCGTAGCTCGCGGGCAGCGCACTGAATGCGTTGACCACCGCATTCAACTCCGGCAGCGGCAGCTGGGCCAGGCGCGTCACACCGGAAGCCGCCGGTATCACACTGATGCCATCAGCCGTGTGCAGCAGTATCTCCTCGAGGCAGCGTTCGCCCTTGAGCACCTGTTCTATGGTGCAGGCCGGAGTCAGGCCGAGCAGCACATCGACGTTGGCCAGACCCAGATCGCCGTCCAGCAGCAGCACCTTGCGCCCGGCCTCGGCCAGCGCCGCGGCCAGGTTGACCGCTACCGTGGTCTTGCCCGTGCCGCCCTTGCCACTGCTGATGGCAATCACCTGCACATCGGCGCTCGTGCGCTTGGCCGTCGCCAACTCAAGCTGCCGCATGTACTTCTCCTCCATAACGCTGCGCCAGCAGCTCCTCGTCGACACGGTAAGATCCAAGGCGCGCCAGCTCAGCGGCGCGTGCCACCAGTTGCCCGGCGCGCGCCACGCGCAGATCCTCAGGGATCCGCGGTCCATCGCTGATCAGGGCCACGGGCAGCTGGGTCCGCATCAGCGCCGAGAGCACGGCACCGAAATTCAGTGCTTCGTCACAACGGGTAATGGTGCAGCACAGCGGCGCGTAGCCGGCCGCGCGACGCAAGGTGTCGTCGAGTACATCGGCCTGGGTGCTGGCCGGCAGGGTCAGCATGCTGCGCATGGCCGGCAGCGCGGCGCGTAGCTCAGCGGCCAGAGCCTGCGTCGACGGCAAGGCACTGAGCCCGGGAGTGTCGATGAGCAGGCATTCGAATTTCGCGAGTTCGTCGAGCGCAGTGTTGAAGCCGGCCATGTCGGCAAAGCAAAAGCTGCGCACGCCCAGCAGGTCGGCCAGTGCCCGCGCCTGCGCCGCGGCGCCAATGTGTTCATCGTCGATCGTGGCGATAGCCAGCGACTCCGCGCCGTGCTCCAGCAACCAGCGCAGGGCGAGCTTGGCCAGCACCGACGTGCGGCCGGAGGCGGCAGCGCCAACCAGCGCGAGGATGCCGCCCTCCGCCAACGGCGCCTCGCAGGTGGCGATGCGGCGCGCCACGAGATCCAGGTGCAGGTGCTGCGCCTGCTCGGCGTTGAGTTCGGCGGGCAGATCACCCAGCACGGCCAGGGCGACATCGCGCGCCAGTCCAAGCTCGGTGAGCTCCCCCAGCACGCGTGCCCGCAACGGCTCACGCCGCGTAAAGTCATTCCACGCCAGCGCCCCCAGCTGCCGTTCCAGCATCAGCCGCAGCGTCCGCAATTCCTCGCTCATGGCCTGGTGCTCGCCGCTCCCCGCCGGCGGTCTGACGGGCGCGGGTGGCGCTGGCGGCACGGACAGCTGCGCAAGCGCTGCGGCGGCCGGCACTGCCGGCAACGCCCGCGCCAGCGCCTGGGCGTCGACCGCAGCACTGATTTCCACCCCCGTGGCCAGCGTACGTGTGCTCAGCAACACGGCGTCGGGACCCAGATCCATGCGCACTTGGCGCATGGCGTCACGCATATCGTGGCCGAGGTATTGTTTGATCTTCATTGCTGTTGCCATTCCTGGATGGTGATCATGGCGGCGACTCAGCGACCCACGGCGGCAATGAGCCGCACGCGCCGGTTGTCCGGGATTTCATTCCATGCCAGCACATGCATATTCGGCACGCTGGCACGCGCGAAGCGCGCCAGTGCGGAACGCAACGCCGGAGCGACCATCAGCACCGCGGCCTCACCGGCTCCCTCCTGGCGCCGCGCGGCCTCCACCAGCTTGGTGGCCAGGCGCTCTGCCAGTCCCGGCTCGAGCGCTGTGCTGCCAGCATTGCTGGCGACCAGGGAACCCTGCAGCAGCTGTTCCAGCTCCGGCTCCAGGGTCACGACCGGCAATTCAGCGTTGCTGCCGGCAATGTCCTGGACAATCTGCCGTGCCAGCGCAATGCGCACCTGCGCCTGCAACACCGCCGGATCCTGGGTGAGTGGCGCATGCTCGGCCAGCGTTTCGACAATGCTGCGGATGTTGCGTATCGGTACCCGTTCGCTGAGCAGGCCCTGCAGCACCCGCACGACGACGCCAAGCGCGAGCATTTTGGGCACCAGATCCTCAACCAGCCGCGGCGCACTCTTGGCCAGCCCGTTGAGCAACTGCTGCGTCTCCTCGTGGCCGAGCAACTCATGGGCGTGCGTCTGCACGATATGACTGATGTGGGTGGCGATCACCGTGCTGGCATCGACCACCGTATAGCCCAGGGTCTGGGCGTGCTCGCGACGCGCGGGCTCGATCCAGATTGCCTCCATCCCAAAGGCCGGATCACGCACCTCGATGCCGGCGGGTTTGCCGAACACGCGTCCGGGATTGATCGCCAGCTCGCGCTCGGGGTAGACCACACCGTCGGCTACGGTCACGCCGGCCAGACTGATGCGATAGCCGTTGGGGGCTAACTCCAGGTTGTCGCGTATGTGAACCGCCGGCACCAGGAAGCCCAGCTCCTGCGAAAGTTTGCGGCGCACACCACGGATACGGTTCAGCAGTTCACCGCCATTGGCCTTGTCAACCAGCGTGACCAGGCGGAATCCCACTTCCAGCCCGAGCAGATCCGCGGGCTGGACATCGGTCCACGACAGTTCCTGCGGTTCACGGCTCATCGGTGCAGGTGGCGCGGCCAGCGCCGCAGCCGCGGCTGCGGTCACTGCATTTTGGCGCGAGCGAAGCCAGGCCCCGGTGCCAAGCAGCGCGGCAAACGCCAGGAACGCCAGATTGGGCATGCCCGGAATGAGTCCCATGACACCCAGTAATGACGCAGCAACGGCCAGGCTGCGCGGCTGCCCGAACAGCTGGCGGTTCAACTCGCTGCCGAGATCCTGCGGCCGCGACATGCGCGTGACGATCACGGCAACGGCTGTGGATAGCAGTAGCGCAGGAATCTGCGCCACCAGACCATCACCGATGGTCAGTAGCGTATAGATCTTGGCGGCCTCGCCGAATGCCATGCCGTGGCTCATGACGCCGATCGCCAGACCACCGAAGATATTGACGATCAGAATAAGAATGCCGGCCGTGGCGTCGCCGCGCACGAACTTACTGGCACCGTCCATCGAGCCGTAGAAGTCCGCCTCGGAGCGCACCTCGATGCGTCGATTGCGGGCTTCGTCCTGGTTGATCAATCCGGCGTTCAGGTCGGCATCGATAGCCATCTGCTTGCCCGGCATCGAATCGAGGGTAAAGCGCGCACTGACTTCGGAGATGCGGCCCGCACCCTTGGTGACCACGACAAAATTGATGATGGTGAGGATGGCGAACACGACAATGCCGACCGCGTAGTTGCCACCGACCACGAACTCGCCGAACGCCTGGATCACATGTCCGGCTGCGCCGGTGCCCTCGTGGCCGTGCAGCAGCACGACGCGTGTCGAGGCGACGTTGAGCGCCAGGCGCAGCAGTGTGGCCAGCAGCAGTACGGTTGGAAAGACCGCGAAGTCGAGCGGCCGCGCCACATTGACCACGGCCATCGCCACCAGCACCGACACTGCAATGTTGAAGGTGAACAGCACATCGAGCGCCATCGGCGGCAGCGGCAGCACGATCATCGCCAGCACCGACAGCAGTAACAACGGCGCGCCGAGGCCGTGGCGCATCAGCTGCACGATGTTTCCTGCGGGACTGCCCGCTGCCAGCGCCATTGCGGCCATGAGTCGTAGTTCCGGCGCCGCGATCAAGCGGGCGCCACTCCTTTGTTAGTGTTCAGGAGCAAGTCCCGTGCCGCGCCCGCGGTGGCGGCTTTCTGTCGGTGTGCGCAGCGACTCCGTGCGAACCAGGTCACAGTTGGCCGTTCATTCGGCGGCCGGCGGCGCCACAAACTCCGGCGGCGGCGGGCTTGGCCGCCCGGAGCGCCTTGCCAACCGCACCTGATACACGTAGGTGAGCACCTGCGCCACGACCGAATACAGGCGTGCCGGAATCTCGTCACCCAGTTCGCAACCCGCATGCAGCGCGCGCGCCAGCGGCGGCGCCTCGATCAGGGGCACCGCATGTTCCGCAGCCAGCTCGCGAATGCGCAGCGCGATCAGATCAGCGCCCTTGGCAACCACGAGCGGCGCGCGCATGCGCGTCTCGTCATAGCGCAGCGCCACGGCATAGTGCGTCGGATTGGTGACCACAACATCGGCCCGCGGTACTTCCGCCATCATGCGGCGGCGCGCCTGCTCCTGCTGCGTGCGCCGGATACGGGCGCGCAGCTCCGGACTACCCTCGGCATCGCGCGTCTCTTCGCGAATCTCGTCGCGGGACATCCGCAATGAGCGGTGATGCTGCCAGAGCGCCAGCGGCACATCGACTGCGGCGATCGCCCCCAGCGCGCCGGCCAGGGCTATGAACGCGGTTCCGGCCAGTGTCAGCGCGCGCGCGATGGCCGGCTGCAGTGGTTGGCCGCCGAGGGCGATGAATTGAGCATATTGATGGCGCAGCACCAGTACTGCCACCAGCGCCACCACGGCAAAGCGCGCCAGGGACTTCAGCAGTTCGATCAATCCGCGGATTGAGAAAACCCGTCCCAGGCCACTCACCGGATCCAGCCGCTCCCAGCGTGGCAGCAACGCCGTGGCGCTGAAGTTCCAGCCGCCAATGGCCAGCGGCGCGAGCAGCGCCGCCGCCAGCATCAGCGCCAGCAGTGGCGCGACCGCCATGGCACTGCGCGTGGCCGCCGCGCCGAGTGCGGAGAGCAGGTAACCGCTGCCATCTCTGGGGCTGGCGCCAGTGGCCATTGCAGCGCGCATCATCTGCATGAGTCCGCCGCCCAGCACCTGCCCCAGGCCGTACAGGCCCAGCCCGCCTGTCAGGGTCACCAGCGCGGCGCTCAGATCCCGTGAACGTGGTACCTGCCCGCGTTCGCGCGCGTCCTCTAGCCGCTTTTGTGTTGGGCTTTCGGTCTGATCATGGCGCTCGCTCTCGGCCATGCCATGCTCAGGCGGTCAGGCGCTGCAACATGGCAAAGGCTTCATTCAGCAGCTGCGTGAATGCACCACCGATGCTCGACATGCCATACATCACCACGCTCAAGCCGAACACCAGTGTCACCGGCAGGCCGACCGCAAACAGATTGAGCGCTGGTGCCGCGCGACTGATGACACCGAATGCCAGATTGATGACCAGCAGCGCGGTAACCCCCGGCAGGGCCACACGCAGTGCGCCGCTGAATAGTTCGCCACCCCAGTCGGCGAGCGCGTGCAGCCGTTCCGGATCCAGTCCCGCCTCGCTCACCGGCAGGCCGCGGAAGCTCTCCACCAGGGTCGTGATGAGCGCCAGATGGCCATTCAGCGCCAGAAACGTCAGTGTCCCCAGTACCACGTACAACTGTCCCAGCGCCGGGGTTGACACGCCCCGCAGCGGGTCGACATTGAAGGCGAATCCCAATCCCATGCCGTTGGCGAGCAGTTGCCCGCCCATGGTCAGGGCATCGAATACCAGCTGCAGCGCGAATCCCATAGCCACGCCAATCAGCAGCTGCTGCAGGGTGATCAGGGCCCCGGCTGGCGATAGCAGCGGCGCTGCGTCGCCATGCGGCAGGAGCGGTGCCACCAGCAGCGTCGTGGCAGCGGCGAGCAGCAGGCGCAGCCGGCGCGGTACATAGCTGGCACCGAACACCGGAGCCACCATCAGGCAGCCACCAATGCGCACAAACGGCCAGAACAGCGCCCCGAGCCACGTCTGCAGTTCACTGAGTTCCAATACCGGTATGAGCACGCGTGCGCTTCCGCGCTAGCCAACCAGCGCCGGAATGCTCTCGAGCAGCTGGCGGGTGTAGGTCACCAGCTCCTTGAGCATCCATGGTCCGGCAACCAGTAACGTTACCGCCATGCCCACCAACTTCGGGATAAACGACAGGGTCATCTCATTAATCTGGGTGGCAGCCTGAAAGATGCCGACCAGCAGACCGACTGCCAGCGCCACCAGCAGCAGCGGTGCGGCCAGCAGCATGGTCATCTCGAGCGCATGGCGCCCAATTGTCATCACCGCTTCAGGGGTCATGTAGGCACTACTCTGCAGGCTCAGTGATAGAAGCTCGAGGCCAGCGAGCCCATCAGCAGTGCCCAGCCGTCGACCAGTACGAACAGCATGATCTTGAACGGCAGCGAGATCAGCACTGGCGACAGCATCATCATGCCCATCGACATCAGTACACTGGCCACCACCAGATCTATGATCACGAAGGGTATGAACAGCACGAAGCCAATCTGAAAGGCTGTCTTCAGTTCACTGGTCATGAAAGCCGGCACCAGCACCAGCAGCGGCACGTCCTTGGGGCTGTCATAGCCCTTGCCGCCGGAGATGCGCACGAACGTGGCGATGTCAGTTTCGCGCGTCTGCTCGAGCATGAACGCCTTGAGAGGCGCAAGACCACGATCGAGCGCCACCGAACTGTCGACGGTGCCGGCCATGTACGGATTTACCGCCTCAACCTTGATGCGGTCGATCACCGGCGACATCACAAACAGGGTCAGAAACAGCGCCAGTCCGACCATCACCTGATTGGGTGGCGTCTGCCCGGCACCTATGGCCTGGCGCACGATGGCCAGTACGATGACGATGCGCGTAAATGCCGTCATCATCAGCAGCGCCGCCGGCAGCAGGGTCACGGCGGTCATCAACGCCAGCAGCTGGATGGTCAGTGTGTAGGTCTGACCCCCGCCGGCGCTGTGTATGGTGAGCGCCGGTAATCCCGTTACGCCCGCCGAGGCGAGCGCCGCGCCGGTAGCTGACGCTGCCGCCTGTGCGCTGCCGTGCACGGCAATCAGCACGGCCGCCAATGCGCAGCCAATCAGTCTGGAGCGCCTCATAAACCCATGCTCCGGCGCAGTAGTTGGCGAAAGTTCGGCGTTGCCGCGCGCGGGGCTGCCGCGGGCGGCTCGCCCAGGTCGGTGGCGCCGGCCGGCAGCTCCGTCAATAGCCGCACATTGCCAGGCCCTACCCCGAGCAGTATCTGGCGCTCCCCGACTCGCAGCACTACGGCACGTTCGCGCGCGCCAAGCGAAATTTGCGCGACGACGCCCAGGGCTGGGGCCGGACCCCCACCGAACAGCCGTACGCGCCGCAACAGCCAACTCGCGCCAAGAACCAGGCCCAGCACCAGAACCAGTGCAGCGCTGACCCGCAGCATGCTTAAGGTCCCGCCCGCGGCAACGGACTGGATGGGCGGGGCGAAGCGTGTTGCGGATTCGGCGGCCCAGTCGCTCACTGGCACCAGCATTGCAAACCCGGCACTCAGGGTGAGCCGCAGGCGCAGGGGCGGTCGATCGTTTGGAGCTGTGGGCATTTGCATGCCCTGAACAGAGCAACCGGCGTGCCAACGGCGCCGACGGATTTCTGACTCGCTATCAGCGCAATTTGCGGATGCGGTCTGCGGGGCTGATCACATCAGTCAGGCGGATGCCAAATTTCTCGTTGACTACCACGACTTCGCCGTGTGCTACGAGCGTGCCATTGACGTATACATCGAGCGGCTCACCGGCGGCGCGCTCGAGCTCGACCACTGAACCCTGGTTGAGCTGCAGCAGGTTGCGAATACTGAGCCGGCTGCGCCCCACCTCCAGCGACAGCGTAACCGGAATATCGAGCACCACATCGAGGTTGATCTCGCCGCTGGCGGCGCCCGCCGCACCCGCAGGCGCCTCGCTCTGCAGTGGCTCAAGCGGCGCCGCAGTGGCCTGTTCGGCGGCAGCGCTCATTGAATTACGAAGCTCGTGAAGTACACACCCTCGATGGCTGCGCCCTTGCCACCTTCGGCGTTGATGGCCTTGCGCACCGACTCGAGAGTGGCTTCACGCAACTTCTCCTTGCCTTCCGGGGCCATCAGGGAATCGTACTGCTGCGCCGAGAACAGCAACACCAGATCGTTGCGAATCGCCGGTTCATTGCTCTTGATTGCTTCAACCACGGCCGGATCACGGCTCATCGCCTCGAGCGTGATCTGCAGAAAGCGCACGTTGCCTTCGGCGCCAAAATTGACCACGAAGGCCGGGTCGAACTTGTAGTACAGCGGCGCGCTGCGGGCCGTCGCGGCCGCCTCGCTGGCGGACACTTCGGAAGTCGGCTTATGCGGGCGCAGGAACCAGAAAGCGGCGGCACCGCCGCCGAGCAGCACCACCGCGGCCCCGATGACGAGCGGCAGCTTGCCGCCTTTCTTGGGCGGCGCGCTGACAGCAGGCGCCGCAGTTTTGGTCGCTGTTGACATGGTTACGATTCGTCCTGGATTGGTAGCTCTTAGGGTGGATGAAGCAAAGTGCGTGCCAGCCGGTTTTTTGGCGCCGCTCAGACATACTCATCGATCAGTGTCAGTTGTCGGCGCGGTCGGTGTGCCAGCTCAACGTCGCTATCGGCCGGGTTGTTCGCGGTGTGCGCCGCGCTGGGCGCATTCTGTGACTCACGTCGCAGCTGCTGTTGCACGGTAGCTTCACCCAGCGTCAACCCGGCACCGGTCAGCACTTCACGCAATTGCGGCAAGGCCAGTTCCAGGGCGCTGCGGGTCTCGACGTGCGCGGCGCCGAAGCTGACATTGACGTGCGATTCCTGCATGTCGATGTGCACGTCGATCGGCCCGAGGTGCTCCGGGTTCACCCGCAGCGTGGCCGACTCGATTTTCTGGCCAGCCAGCACCAGCACGCGCGTCGCAACGGCGTGGGCCCATTGCCGGTCCGCTACTGGCACCGCGACGCTCACCGCGGTAGCCGTCGTCGGCGCCTGGACACTGGTACCCGGCACGATCTGCACAGCACCTGCCAGTTCGGTAATCGCACGATTCGCGAGGGCACCGCCGTCCGCAGCGGCGCCTTTGTCATTGCCGTTGCCAGCGCCAGCGCCACTGTCCGACTGCGTGCCGTTGTTGGACTGGGGACGGGCGGAAATATCACTGACCAGGTCGGCCAGCAGGGACATCGAGGATATGGCCGGCGCATCCGAGGGTCCCGCGCTGCTGGCAGCAGCCGCGGCGGCATCAGCCGGGACTGGCTGCGGATTGGCAGCCGTGCCGGGTTGTGGCGCGACCTTGGGTCTGTTCGCCTGAACCAGCTCGACCGCCAGTGCGAGCAGTGCGACTGGAGCCGTCGCGGATTTACCACGGCCCGGGCTCGCCGCCACCGGAGCATCGTCGCCGAGCGGCCGCATCGCAGCCAGCAGCAGTGCCGCGCTCGCGGCGTTCGTGGACGCGCCCGCCCCCGTCGCTGCGTCCGCGGCTGCGGCCGACCCGCGATTGGCGGGATTCGCCGCCTTGCCTTTCACGGCTCCCGGCTTCTTGAGTTCCGGCGTCTGCGCGGCGGCACCAGCGGATGCCGCGACCGGCACCTTATTCGTAGCGGCTGGCAGCGCGCCGGGGACCGGCAGCTTGGCCTGCAGCTGCTGCAGCATGCTCGTCAATGACACCTGGGCACGCACCGCGTAGCTCGCCTTGCTGTCTGGCGCCGCGGTTGGCACCGGGGCCGGCCCCGCCGTTGATTCTTGCGGCGCTGCGTTTGCTGGCGGCAACGCGGCCGGCAGCGCAATCGACGCGACGGTCGCCGTTGTTGCCGCTGTTGGCACCGTGGGCGCCGGATCCAGCCGCAGGCTGGCCAACGCCGCCGAGAACAGCGCGCCGGAACCGCCGCTGCCCGCAGTCGCCGGCACCACCGGCAATTCCTTGCCGCTTACCGCGCCCTCGAACGGCGGCGCCGTGGCCCGCGGGGTCATCGCGACACCAGCATGCGTTGGGCGCGCTCGTCGCTCTCGGACTGCAGTTGCCGGTCTTCCATTTTGTTTTCCTCCGTGTTGGCGTGCTCCACCACTTTGCCGACCGCCTGCTTACGGGTGGCGGCCGCGCGCCACACTGAACGCGCCTGCATGCAGTCGCCGCGCAACTGCTCGACGACACCCTGCTGTGTGACAATCGCCTCGCCGAGTCGCGCGATGAATACTTGCTGGTCCCGCAGGCCGCGCATCGGCGCTCCGGCCGTGGCACGGGTGCGAAAGCCCTGCTCATACTCGAGTCGGTAGTGCTGCAGTTCCTGCAGCCGCCGCTCGGCTTCGCTCAGCCGGCGCTCGGCCTCGGCAACGCGCGTCGCCTGCTGCCGCTCGTTCTGTCCAGCCAGCTCCTTGACCGGCTGCAATCGACTGCTACGCTTCAACATTCTTTGTCTCCTCATTTGGCAACGGTGCCGGCCGCCAGCAGCTGTTGCAGCTGTGCGGTGCTGTGGGCCAACGACACGCGTTCGTGCATGTCCTGTCGCAGATAGCTCTCGATACGGGGCCAGCGGCCGATGGCGTCGTCGATGCGTGGATCGCTCCCGCGCTGATAGGCGCCGATCGTGATCAAGTCGCGGTTGTGCTCGTAGAGCGCCGAGTACTGGCGCAATCGGCGGGCACCGTCCAGATGTTCCGGCGCGGCGATGTCGTTCATCACACGACTCACCGACGCCTCCACATCGATCGCCGGATAGCGGCCGCCGTCGGCGATACGCCGCGACAGCACGATATGGCCATCGAGAATGGCGCGCGCGGCATCGGCGATTGGATCGTTGTGGTCGTCGCCCTCGACCAGGATGGTATAGAAGGCGGTAATGGAGCCGCGGGCATTGCAGCCATTGCCGGCGCGCTCCACCAGCTGCGGCAGCCGCGCAAATACTGATGGCGGGTAACCTTTGGTGGCGGGTGCTTCGCCGATTGCCAGGCCGATCTCACGCTGCGCCTGTGCGAAGCGGGTCAGCGAGTCCATGATTAGCAGCACGCTGGCACCCTGATCGCGAAAATATTCGGCTACCGAGGTGGCCAGCCAGGCGCCGTGCAGGCGCATGAGTGGCGGATGATCCGCCGGTGTCGCGATGACTACGGCGCGCGCCAAGCCGGCGCTGCAGAGTATGCGTTCGATGAATTCCTTTACTTCCCGGCCGCGCTCGCCGATCAGGCCGACGACAATCACATCGGCCTGGGTGTAGCGCGCCATCATGCCCAGCAGCACACTCTTGCCGACACCGCTGCCGGCAAACAGTCCGATGCGCTGGCCGCGCCCCACTGTCAGCAGGCCGTTGATGGCCCTGACGCCGACGTCCAGCGGTTCGGTGATGCGCGCCCTGGCCAGTGGGTTCACCGGCGTGCCGGTCAGGCGCACGCGCCGTTCGACCAGCAGCGGACCGCGCCCATCGAGCGGTTCACCGGCACCATCGATGACCCGCCCGAGCAGTCCCGGGCCGACACCGACCGTGCCAGCGTATGGAATGGGCAGTACCCGCGAGTCGGGCTTCAGTCCATGCAGGTCGCCCGTGGGCATCAGATATAGGCGCTCGCCGGCGAAGCCCACTACCTCGGCGTCGATGTGGGCGTTGTCGGACGTGACGATCTCACAGCGATCACCCACGGCCGCCAGGCAACCGGTCGCCTCGAGCGTCAAGCCGACCATGCGCGTCAGGCGACCGGCCACGGGCGGCGGTGCCAGATTCGTAACCCGCAGCGCGGCATCGCGCAGACCCTGAACCCAGAGTTCCTGGCGCCGCTGGCGCATCCCGCTCACAATGGTGCTCCAGCCGGCGTCACGCGCTCATCCCCGAGCGCCGTGGCGATGGCCGCACCAAGCCGCGACTCGACCTGCGCATCGATAGTTGAGTATTCACTGGTAATGCGGCAACCGCCGCGTCCGACCACCGGATCCTCGATGAGCGACCAGGCACGCTCGGCGCCCGGCTCGCTCAGGCGCTCGCGCACCAGCGCGGCATCTTCGGGATGCAGGTGAATGCGGACTTCCCGCGCACTGGCTGGCAGCAATACCAGCGTCTCGCGGATGACGGCGATGATCTGCTCGGGATGGATGCGCAGCTCCCGGCGCACCAGTTGTCTGGCAATGGCGCCGGCCAGAGCGCCGAGTTGCTGGTGCACGCTGGCGTCCAGCTCGAGCAACGGCCGCGCCAGCAGGTCGAGTATGGCGGCCAGGCGCGCGACCTGCAGGGACTGCTGGTCCAGCAGCTGTTGCTGCGCGCTCTGGACCGCGGCATTGCCGGCCGCACGGCCTTCAGCGACACCATGCTCCCAGGCCTCGCGCTCCAATGCGTTCAGGTTCTCGATCCGACGCTGGCCAACCACCGGCCCATCGACCCGCGGCAGCGTCCAGGCGGCCAGCGTAGTCGCCTCAGACATACTCGTCTCCACCTTTGCCGCCCAGCTGCACCCGGCCTTCGTCGGCCATGCGGCGGGCGGTCACCAGAATTTCCTTCTGCGCCGCTTCGACTTCGCTGAGCTTGACCGGCCCTTTGGCCTCGAGATCGTCCTTGAGCATCTGCGAGGCGCGCTCGGACATGTTCTTGAAGAATTTCTGCTTCAATTCCTCATTGGTTGCCTTCAGCGCCAGGATCAGCTTGTCACCGGGCACCTCACGCAGCAGTTCCTGCATGCCGCGATCGTCAATCGAGATCAGATCGTCGAATACGAACATCAGATCCTGGAGACGCTGGCTGAGCGTGGCATCGCTCTTGGCGATCTCCTCGATGATCTTGCCCTCGGACGCCGCACCCACCAGGTTGAGTATCTCGGCCGCAGCCTTGGGTCCGCCGAACCCGGACGTCTTGCTGGCGCCACTGCCCGTGAACTGCTTTTCCAGCACTTCGTCGAGCTCGTTCAACGCCGAAGGATGCACGCCATCGAGCATCGCCACGCGCACTATCACGTCGGCACGCATGCTCTCCGGCATGGAAATCAGCACGGCACCGGCCTGATCGGGTTCCAGATAGGACAGCACAATGGCGACGATCTGCGGGTGCTCGTGGCGCAACATGCTGGCGATGGCCTTCGGCTCCATCCACTTGACCGCCTCCAGGCCGCGACTGCTGCGGCCGCGCAGCACCCGATCGATGACGCTCCCGGCCTTGTCGGTACCCAGCGCCTCGGTCAGCACCTTGCGCACGTAGTCGCCGGAATCGATGCCGAACGAGGTCTGCTGCTCGACGCGTGCCGCAAACTGGCCGAGCGCATTGCTGACGTCCTCGCGGGAAATGCCGGCCAGTTGTGTCATGGCGGCGCTGACCCGCTGTACATCCTTGGCGCCCAGGTGCTTGAGTACCTGGGCGGCATCCTGTTCGCCAAGCGTCAACAGCAGGATCGCCGCCTGTTCAACACCGGAACGGCTGCTGGCGAGCTCGCTCATCACTCACCCACCCAGGTCTTGACGACCTGCGCGGCGCGCTTCGGATCCTGCGCGACAATGGTCTTGGCCTGCACCAGCTGCTGCTCATAGGCCAGTGGCTGAGCGGCACCGGCTCCGCCCACCAGTTCGCCGCCGGCCGCGCCGGCCTCATGCCGATCGGCCATGGCCAGTTGCGGCAGCGGCGCGGCAGTGAGGCTGCGAATCATCGGTCGCAGGATGCCCAGCGCAATGGCCAGCATGACCAGGGCGCCCAGCGCCAGCCGCGCGATATCCTGAACCATAGGACGCTGCCACAACGGCACGCTGTCGGGCTGCAGCTGGGCGTTGTCCGCATGAAACGCCTCGTTGACGACGCTGACACTGTCACCGCGCGCTTCATCGAAACCGGTCGCGTTCTTGACCAGCCGCGTGATGTCGTCAAGCTGCGTTTTGCTGAGCGGCTCGGTGCTGCTCTTGCCATCGGCAGCCACCTTGGTCTGATTGTCGAGTAACACCGCGATCGTGAGCCGCTTGATGCGGCCACCCGGCTGGTGCGTGTAACTGAGCGTGCGATCTATTTCGAAATTGCGTGTTGCCTGCTTGCTGACGCTCTCCGGCACCGTGGCGGCGGCGCCGGAAGCGGCCGCACCGGCGGCAGCACCCGCCGCGGCGCCTGGCGCAGCGGCAGCATTGGCAGTGGCGGCGCGCACGGGGCCGGCAGCCGGAGCCGCCACGCTGCCGCCGACCGGCGGTTGATTGCTGAGAGCGCCGGGCACGCCGCCGCTGGCCGCTTCTCCAGCCGGGGCGGTCTGTTCCGCGGTCTGCTCGCTGCGTACCACCGCACTGTCAGGCTTGTATTGCTCGTGCGCCTCCTCATTGTCGTTGGCATCAAGATCGACGGTAACTTCGGCCCGCACCCGGCCAGGCCCAAACAACGGCACCAGCAGCGCCTCCACACGCTGTGCGTACGCGTCCTCGACGCGCTGCGCGGCGGCGAAGCGTTCACTCTGAATGCTCGCAAGCCCCGAGCCGACCGCAGTCAACAGCCGACCCTGCTGGTCAACCAGCGTCACCTGGTCGGCACTGAGCTCCGGAATGCTCGAGGCGACCAAGTGCACGATGGCCTGGACCTGGTCGGGTTCGAGCCGTGCGCCAGGCCGGACCTGCAGCAGCACCGAGGCGCTGCTGGGGCGACGATCGCGCACGAAGGCGGACTGCTGGGCGATAGCCAGGTGGACGCGCGCCGCCACCACCGACTTTATCGTGGCGATAGTGCGCGCCAGTTCCGTTTCAAGCGCATATTGGTAGCGTGCCGTCTCCATGAACTGACTGACGCCAATCCCGGATTCCTTGTTGATGAGATCAAGGCCGCTGCTGCTGCTTTCCGGCAGTCCCTGCGAAGCGAGTTTGAGGCGCGCCTCGCGCACCTGATCGGCCGCCACCATCACCGCTCCGGTGGCGTCGTTGAGCTTGTACTTGATACCCGCGGTCTGCAGCGCCTGGACCACCTGGCTGGCATCGGCGGCCTCCAGGTTGCCGTACAACACGCTCCAGTTCGGTCCCTGCCACCACAGCATGACGCCGACACCTGCTGCCACAGCGGCAGCGATGCCAAACAGCAGCAGCACCGGCCGCAGGTTGAAGGTTGCGGCGCGCGGCGCCGCCAGTAATTGCTCATTGGCCATGGGTTACAACCACCTAAATCGCCATGTTCATGATGTCCTGGTACACGGTCACCAGGCGATTGCGCACTTCAGTCAGCGCGCGAAAAGATATGGCCGCCTTCTGCGATTCGAGCATGACTTGCGCGAGCTCCACCCCGGGCACACCCCGCTCATAGGAATCGGCCAGGCTCGCTGCACCCTGCTGGGCATGGTTGACGGCGTCGATGCCCTGCTTGAGCAGCTCGCCGAATCCGCTGACGCCGCTGGCCGGGGCGCTGCTGGCGCTGGCGGTACGGGTAACCGAAAAGCTGCGTATCTGCGCCAGCACTTCGTTGATCTGCATCTGGCTCATGCGACACTCCCATTCAGGTTTAGGCCGATGCCGGCGGCGCGCATGCGTGCCATCTTGTAGCGCAGCGTTCGCGGGCTGATTCCCAGGCGTTCGGCAATGTGCTCACGGCTCACGCCGCCGCGGCGCAGGTTGGCGAGTATCAGCTCGTATTCGGCTGCGGCGCGCGTCTGCGCGAGACCGGTGCTGACACTGCGCCTGGCGGCGGCTGATGTGGCCACGGTGGCGGCGCCGGCGGGAGCCTGCGCACCGAGCTGCTCAAAGGAAATGTGCTCGGGCGCCAGGCTGTCGCCATCGCACAGCACCAGGGCGCGTTGCATGACGTTGTCCAGCTCGCGCACATTGCCGGGCCAATCGTGCGCCAGCAATTGCTGGGCAGCGTCAGCCGTCAGCGCCGGAATACGCGTGCCGGGTTTGCAATGGCTGGTCAACAGACGCATTGCCAGGGGCAGGATGTCGGCCGGCCGCGCGCGCAGCGCCGAAAGCGCCAGGGGGAAAACATTCAGGCGGTAGTAGAGATCTTCGCGAAATCTGCCCGCCGCCACCTCTTCACGCAGGCGCCGATTGGTGGTCGCCAGCAGACGCACGTCGAGCGCCACCGGCAGACGCGCACCCAGGCGCTCCACCTCATGCTCCTGCAGCACGCGCAGCAGTTTCGCCTGCAGCGCCAGCGGCAGCTCCGAAACCTCGTCGAGCAGCAGCGTGCCGCCCTGCGCCTGCTCGAATTTTCCGGCGTGCGCGGCGTGTGCGCCGGTGAAGGCGCCGCGCTCCCAGCCGAACAGCATCGCCTCAAGCATGTGCTCGGGTATCGCCGCGCAATTGACCGCCACAAAGCGGCCCAGGTGGCGCGCCGAATGGCGATGTACGAAACGGGCGACCACTTCCTTGCCGGTGCCGGATTCGCCGGCAATCAGCACCGTGCAATCGCTTATGGCGACACGGCGCGCGAGTTCCAGAAGTTGCAGCGAGGCGGCATCACAGGCCACCGGATCCGCGCCATCGGTGCCGATGGGAGCCGCCGTGCCGGCGTGCGCTTGAGATTCGAGTGTCGTGGGCATCGGGATTGCTCTGCCTTGCTTTCAGGTCGTCTGACCATGGAGAGAGCAAGTTGCGTGCCGGCCCTGAAGATGTGATGGCGGTCTCAGCGGCAGGGGTTTGCCGCCGGCAATCGTCAAGTTCCCGTCGCGCTAAGCTCCCCGCCAGCGAGACCGTACTTGCGCAGTTTTTCCACCAGCGTGGTGCGCCGCAGTCCGAGCAGGCGTGCCGCCTGCGCGACGGTGCCACCGCCGGCCTCGAGCGCCTTGCAGATCAGCCGGCGCTCGAGATTTTCGAGATAGGCGCGCAGATCGAAACCTTCATTGGGCAGTTCGCTCAGGATCTCCGCATTGGCAGCCGGCACTGCGGCGGCAGTTACTACGACGGTGGGTGCTACGGCGGTGGGCGGATCGCGGTGCAGGCGCTGCGCATCGGCCACCACCGCAGGTTCCACGACCGCATCCGGCTGCCAATCCGCCGGGCGGTAGCGCGGCGGCAGATCGGCGACACCCACTGGCGCGCCACCACACTGCACGCCCATGCGCTCGAGCAGATTCGCCAGCTCGCGCACGTTGCCGGGCCAGCGGTATTGCTGCAGAGCCAGTATGGTTTCGGGCAGCAGCCTTACCACCTGCCGGTGAGTCCGCAGCACCCGTTCGCATAAAGCCGCGATCACCAGTGGCAGATCCTCGGCGCGCGCGCGCAGCGGTGGTATTTCCACCGGCACGACATTCAGCCGGTAGAACAGATCCTCGCGAAAACTGCCCTGGGCTATGCGCTCTTCGAGATTGCGATGCGTGGCGGCCAGGATGCGCACGTTGCAGCGCTGTGGCGTGCAACCGCCTACGCGCTCGTAGCTGCGCTCCTGCAGCACGCGCAGCAACTTAACCTGCATGACGGGATTCATGTCGCCGATTTCGTCCAGAAATACGGTACCGCCTTCGGCGAGCTCAAAGCGCCCGCGGCGCGTACTCAGGGCGCCGGTAAAGGCCCCTTTTTCGTGGCCGAACAGCTCACTCTCGAGCAGTTCGCTGGGAATGGCTCCGCAATTGATGGCGACGAAAGGTCGATCGCGACGGCTGGACAGATCATGAATCGCCTGGGCAACGACTTCCTTGCCGGTTCCGGACTCACCCAGAATCAGCACGTTGCTATCGTAGGCCGCCACCTGCTCAATCAGTCGGTTGACGCAGCGTATGGCCGCCGATTCACCGGTAGGCAGAATCGCTGCCGCAATGCCCCCTCCCGCAACCGCTAGTTTCACCTGTGTCCTCACGCCGTTGATGTCAACACCGTGTGAACATATTACGAACGAAATGAGCGAAAAGTCGGAACTGCGTCACGCGCCGGGCGTGCGCATCGTCGCAGTTTCGTCAGCTATTCCGGGACTTGCGGGCCCCGGCAATCCGTTGCCGGTGCTTCAGGAAGCAGAACTGCTGTATCAGCTCGGCGACCGGTGGCGCTAAATCCACGAACGCCGCCCGCATGCCGCCGCCGTGGTTGTCGGTGACCTCAGCGTACAGATCCAGGGATTGCGGCAGCGATGCGCGCAGCCGGATGCTCAATATCCCGCGCCCACCCACCGGAGGTATGAGCGTCTTCTGCTGCCATGAGGCGCCCAGCGCGTTGAACTGCACCGGCACCGCAGCCGCCGCCGGCGCTTTCTCAATCAGTGATTCGAGCAGCCGCAATACCAAATTCAGTTTCAAGTCGAGGCGTGCCAGTTCCGCCGCCAGCGGCGTCAGTTCCTCATGCTTATCGCGTATCGGCTGCTCCTCTACAGCGACACAGGCCTGCAGCAGCAGCCGATTGGCATCATTGAAATTGCCCAGTTCGTAGCGATCGGGCGCCTGCACCAGCGTACGCCACTGCACCGGCAGCACATCCTGGTAGGCGAGCTCGTTGTGCAGCACCACGGTATCGGCACCTTCAAAATCCCCGGCTCCCATCGGATTGTCCTCCACTGGCAGGCTGCGCGCCGCGGTCATTATTCTAAACAATCCCACGCCGACGCGCCGATTAGCCAGTACCGCCGGGCGCTGGCCGCGGCGGGCGTACCACCGGTCCGATGGCCACCCAGGCGCTGCGGATTTCGCTCAGCAGGCTCGCCACTTCCCTGAGGCATTCGCCATTGTTGTCGACATTGGCACGCAGCAGCTGGCGCATCATGTAGTCGTAGAGCTGACTCAGGTTGACAGCCAATGCTCCGCCCTGCTCCAGATTCAGGCTGCCGTGCAGCTCAGCAATGATCGTGGTGCAACTGCTCAGCAGCTGCGCCTTGCGGGCGATCTCACCACGATCGAGACAACCGCGCGCGATGGTTACGCGTTCGAGCGCGCCGTCCATCAGCATCAATACCAGCGCGTGCGGATCGGCATCGGAGACCCCGCCGTGTACGGACACGCTCTGGTAAGCCGCGAGCTTGGATTTGGTGCCGTAGGCGCTCACAGACCGATACTCCGAACCTTGCTGGTTGCTCTGCTAACGGCGCGCAGCCCGTGAACTGAAGGGTCGTGCCGCGCGCGCTCCCGGGTCAACCGTTGGACTTGCCCTGTACGGTGGGCAGTGCGGCAAAGGCCTGGGTCAGGTAGGCCGAGGTGGTCTGCAGCGAGGACAACAGCGAGTTGAGCGCCGAGTACTGCTGCGTCAGGGTCGCCGCCAGAGCATCCATCTGCTTGTTCAGCGCCGTGGTCTGATCGGTCAGCGCGCTGTTCTGCTTGGTGAGCGTCTTGGCGCGGCTGTCCAGCGCCCCACCCCCGGCGAGCTCGGCGCCAATCTGCTTGTTGAGCTGCGAGGCGATACCGTTGGTGCCGCTGAACAGCTGGCTGACGGCGGCGAAGTTGCCCGCCATTGCGCTCTGCAGTCGGCCGCTGTTGATCGACAGCGAGCCGTCGCTCTGGGTGGTGATGCCGATGCTGGCCAGGGAATTGTAGTTCGAATTGCCAACCAGGCTGTACAGCGCCTGGTGGATCTGGTTCTTGGCGCCACTGAGCAGCGGGTCGCCGAGCATGGGCCCGGCCGTCGCGCTGGCCGCGTCGTAGCTGCCCAGACCCGCCAGCACGGTCTGCATGGTGTTATACGCGGTCACGAAACCCTGGATATTCTTTGTTACCGCGCTGGTATCCGTGGCGATGCTCAAGTTCGCGGCATTGCCGGTGGTGGTGGTGCCGGTCAGACTCAGCGTCACGCCGGTCAGCGCATCGGCAACGGTGTTGCTGGGGCTGGTGTAGGCGACGCCGGCGACACTGAAGCTGGCGTCGGCGGCCGGAGCGTTCTGGCTGTAGTTGCCGGTATTGCCGGCACCGTACACCAGCGCGGCCAGGCCGGTGCCAGCGTCCTTTTCGGCGATCTGGATGGTATTGGCGGCGCCCGACTGCGAAGCGGAGAGCAGCAGGTGTGCGCCGTCCGTGCCCTGAATGATGGCGGCGGTGATGCCGGGATTACCGGGCGCGCCATTGATCGCCGTAGCGATACTGGCCACCGAACTGTGAGCGGTGTCGATCGCCACATCGAAGCTGGTGGTGCCCAGTGTCAGCGTCAGCGTGCCGGTCCCGACGATCGCGGAACTGCCGCCGCTAAAAGCCGTCGAGAGCAGTTGCTGGGCGGAAGCCAGGCTGGTAACGGCGATACTGTAGCTGCCGCTTACGGCATCGGCGCCGGCGGTAGCGGAGAAGACTGCCGCGTCGGAACTGCTCGCGACTTCGGAATTGAATGCCGAGGGGGTGCTGATCGCGCCCAGCGCACCCTGGAAGGTGGCGAGCGCGCCCTTCAGCGTGCCGAGCGCGGTGATTTTGGTGGTGATCAGCGAAGTCTGGTTGGCGATCTGGGTATCCTTGGGCGCCCGCGTCACCGCCACCAGCTGCGATACCAGGCTGCTGACATTGATGACCGAACCGCCGGCCGCGCCCGCGCTGCCGCTGCTGGCCACCGACACCGGCGCTGAACCGCTGGTTGCCATCAGCGCGCCTTAGTGCCCTGCAAAAAGCCGCGGGGCGGAGACCTTGCGGTCCCCGCCCCGATTCATCGCGGGTTGCAGCCACCCGTTTGTCATTACGGAAGCTTCTGCAACAACGTCAACACGTTCTGCGGCACCATGTTGGCCTGCGCTACCATGGACGTGCTCGCCTGCTGCAGAATCTGCGCCTTTGCCAAGTCCGAGGTGGCTTGGGCGTAGTTGGTATCCTGGATCTGGCTGCGCGCGGACGTCAGGTTCGTGGCCGTCGTCGTGATGCCGCTGATCGCGGCCTGGAAGCGGTTCTGGTAGGCGCCGAGCTGAGCGCCCGAGGCCGCCACCGTCTGCAGGGCGGTGTCGACCTGCGCCAGCACCAGGTTGGAATTGTCGACGTTGGTCACATCGGCACTGTCGAGGAATTTGGCGGCCGTCGTGACCACCGGAGCGGCGGCCGACACGCCAAAAGCCGTGATTGCCAGAGTACCAGTGCTGACGTGGACGTTGCCCGCAGCTACGCTCAGCGCGCCGGTGGGCGTCTGGCTGGTGGTGCTGCTGATCTGGATGCCGGTACCGGCGGCATTGATGGTCGCCACCAGGCCGCCATCCGACTGCGAGAGCTGGTTGACCGATGCGGCAATGGTCTTCAGGTCGGTCGTGGCATTGCCCGTGAGGGCGATCTGCGACGAGCTGGTGATATTGCCCGCGGTATCGGTGTACTTGAACGTATAGGTGTCGCCCTTGACCAGCGCTGCCGCACCGTAGGTGAGGGCCGCGCCACCGGCGCCGTCCGTGTACAGCTGACCGAGATTGGTGGCTCGGGTATCGGCGACCGAGCCCACGGTAATGGTGTTGCCCGCATTGGCGCCGATCTGGAAGGTGGCGCCCTGAAAGCTGCCGTCGAGCATGTTGACGCCGTTGAACGACGCGTTCTGCGCTACGGTATTGATGTCAGCCTTGAGCTGCTGAAACTGCTGGTCGAGGTTCTTGCGGTCCTGCGCGCTATTGGTCGCGTTCAGGGACTGCACCGCCAGGTCGCGCATCGTCTGCAGATCGCTGACGATCTCGCCGAGTGCGCCGGAAGCCGTCTGCGCCAGCGACACGCCGTCGTTGGCGTTGCGAGCCGCCTGGTTCAGGCCGTTGATCTGCGAGGTCATGCCGTTGACAATGGCATAGCCGGCCGCGTCGTCGGCCGCGGTGTTGATGCGCAGGCCCGATGACAGTTGCGCCAGAGCGGTCGACAGCTTCATGCCCGACGTCGACAGATTGCTCTGCGCGTTGAGCGAATTGATGTTTGTGTTAAGGACCAGTGACATTGCCTTTGCTCCTGATGGTTAGTTCAGGCGCCGGACACCAGTCCGTCGCTCTGTGACAACATGCGCGGCGCTGCTGCCGCATCCTGCTTCGGTGCATTTATCGGTGCCCGGCATTTGAACTTGATGGTCACTGGGCGCCACCGAGGAAAAGTGCCAACCACGTCACAGTTCACCGGCCTACAGGTACTTGAACAGTGACAGCTGCGCCACCTGCGCATAGGAGTTCTCCGCCGCCTGTAACCCGAGGTACTGCTGGCTCAGCTGCGAAGTCGCGGCGGCATAGTCGAGATCGGCAAGATTGGAAATCTGGCCGGTGACCGTGGTGCTCTGGCTGTTCAACGAGCTCGCCGTGCTGCTGATCAGCGCGATGCGCGCCCCGACGTTGGTGCTCACCCGAGACACCTGACCCAGCGCCTGATCCAGCTGCTGTAGCGTACCGCCAAGTGTCGAGGCCAGCTGCGCGCGCGAGGCGGGACTGCTGCCGACGCTCTTGAGCGCGCTGCTGAGCTTGTCGAGCGTAGTGAAGACATCCTGGCTGCCAGCCGATGCTACCGTGAAAGTGTCGCCAGCCGCAGGTGTGCCGCTGATGCCCATCTGGACGCCATTGAAAGCGATGGTGCCACTGCCGCCGGAATAGGTTCCGGCCACAGCGTTACCGCTGCTGTCCGTGACGGGATTGCCGGCGGCATCGGTAACCTTCCAGTGGCTGGCATCCGTAAAGCTGACCGTATATTGCCCGCCGACCCACGCCGCCGGGTTGGTGACGCTGCCCGCATCGATGACACCCGTACCGCTGTTGCCGGCGGCCGCCGCGGTGGTGAAAGTGCCGTTGCCGCCAGGCACACCCATGTAGATCGCCGATCCCGCGTCACCCAGTTGTACCGAGGTACCGCTGGCGATCGGCACGCTGCGCGTACCACTGTCGCCCGCGTAAATCATCGCACTGCTGGCGCCGCGCACGAACGGCTGGGTGCTGGCGGAGTAACCGGAGAACAGGTAGTCGCCCTGTGCGTCCTGGCGGTTGGCGATGCCCTGCAGCTGCTGGCCCAGCGACTGGATCTGGGTCGCAATGGCCTGCAAGTCGGCAACATTGTTGGTGCCGCTGTTGGCCTGCACTACCAGGTCGCGCACCGATTGCAGCGTACCGGTCGAATCGGCAAGCGCCTGTTCCTGCAGTGTCAGGCGGGTGTTGGCCGTCTGGCCGTTGCTCAGGAACTGTTGGATCTGGGAGCTGGCGGCATTGAGCCCGAGCAACTGCACCGTGGCCACCGGATCGTCGGCGGGACTGTTGATGCGCTTGCCGGTAGCCAACTGCAATTGCGTCCGCGACAACGCCGACTGCTGGTCAAGTATCGCGTTGACGGCGTTCTGGCTGAGCATCGATGTGGACATGCGCATGATTTTTTGCTCCAGACTCAGGAACTCAGACCGCATTCATCAATGATTGAAACAGCGTGCCGGCCACCTTGATAACCTGCGCCGCCGCCTGATAGGCCTGTTCGAATTTCAGCATGCGGGCCGCCTCCTCATCGAGATTGACGCCCGAGACGCTGGCTTGCGCGGCTTGCGCGCTCTGCAATACGCTCTGCTGCGCGGCGGCACCGGTCTGCACCTGGCCAGTCTGCAGGCCCACGGTGCCGACATAGGCGGCCACGGTGTCGCCCAGCGACTGCTGGCCGCTGCTCAGCACTTTTTTGTCAAGCACGCCGGCCAGCAGCAGCGCGTTGCGATTGTCGCCGCTGCCATTGGCATTGTCGTTGATCGCGAAACTGTCACCGCTCGCTGGCGTGCCGCTGACGGTCACCGCAATGCCGTTGAAGGCAATCGGGGCACCCGGGGTATAGCCGCCCGCGGCCACGGTGGTGCCACTGGCATCCTTGATCGCAAAGCTGGCCGCACTGGTGAAGCTCAGCGTGTAATTGCCGCGCACCCAGACTGCCGTGTCGGGCACGCTACCGGCGTCAATGCTCGCACTTCCGGTGTTGGCGCTGGCGGCACTGGTCAGTAGCGGCGCTGCGGCAGCGATCCTGGTCGGATTATCGGTCAGCAGTGTCAGTCCCGCGACCGCCTGGCGCGTGGGCTGCACCAGAAACACGTCGCCCGCCTGGGCGCTGCCGTTGACGGTCATCGTGAGCCCCGCACCGACCAGGGTCGTGCTCGCCCCGCCGCCACTGACCGTGAGCGCCGCGCTGGCGCCACTGGCGACGTCCGTCAGGCTCCAGGCGCTGCCGTTATACCGGAGATAGTAGTCGCTGCTGGTCAGCCCGCCGAGATCCGTGACGGCTGCGGTGACGGTTTCCGCGCCCGTGTTGACCGTGGCGCCCAGGGC
>Ga0075018_10000003_pt1 | contig 52207 bp, 51 predicted proteins | sample ColStrG_CSR_2014_FD_71471 | JGI IMG/M metagenome (GOLD analysis project Ga0075018, IMG submission 71471) | Freshwater sediment microbial communities in response to fracking from Pennsylvania, USA - Cold Stream Run_MetaG_CSR_2014 | ecosystem: Environmental > Aquatic > Freshwater > Creek >... | reverse complement strand
TAAATTTTGCGTGAACCTATAAGTGAGGGTAATAAATGAGACGGGAGGAAATGGCTGATTTGACGGCATTTGTGGTGGTCGCCGAAGAGCGCAGCTTCACGAAGGCCGCTGCAAAACTCGGCATGTCGCAATCAGCGCTCAGTCAGATTGTAAGGCGACTTGAAGCGAGCCTCGGCCTGCAAATCCTGGCTCGAACGACGCGTAGCGTTGCGCCTACGGAGGTCGGCGAGCGACTCTTAGCAACGCTTGGGCCTATGCTTCAAAGCCTCGACGCAAGCTTGGAGTCCATCAGTGATCGTCAGCGGAAGCCAGCGGGCAGCATCCGGATCACGTCAGTCGAGCACGCAACAGCGACCATCCTCGCGCCCGCTCTGGCGAAGCTGCTGCCGGAGTATCCTGATCTTAGGGTCGAGATCATCAATGACTATAGGCGTACGGATATTGTGGCTGAGCGCTTCGACGCGGGCATACGGTTGGGCGAGCAAGTCGACCGCGACATGATCGCGGTGCGCATCGGGCCGGACTTCAACATGGCTGTCGTGGGGTCACCCGCCTACTTTAAGCAATGCCCGCGTCCAAAGACGCCCCACGACCTGACGAGGACGACTGCAACAACCTCCGGCTTCCGACCTCCGGTGGCTTCTGGCTCTGGCCGTTCGCTAAAGGTGGACGAGAATTGAATGTCCCGACCGAAGGGCCGTTGGCGAGCAACACAATCACGTTAAACCTCTGCATGGCTTTGGAAGGTGTAGGCCTCTCTTACTTGCCGGAGGACGTCCTTCGTGAGCACGTCGCTCAAGGCCGTCTCGTGAAGGTGTTGTCCGATTGGACGCCGCCATCATCGGGCTACCATCTCTACTACCCGAAACGGAGACAGCCGGCCCGTGCTTTCACGCTTCTAGTCGACGCGCTGCGCTACCGCTCGCGATGGACTTGAAATTTAAACTCTTGAATTCTGAAGCTCCGACGGTTAAGGCAAGATTATCTTCAACGCGGATGTGGTTCAGCCTCCAACTCCATCGCAGGAACCCGCGAAACAAATCGACTTTTCGTTGGCTGTCTTGGCGTGCAAACCATAGACTTTTAGCCGCTTGGCAATGTCTATGATCGAGCAGCAAAAAGTTGGATGGAAACATCTGAATTTTTCACCACAACGTTGACTTGATGTTGCGTCACCGCAAATTACAGGTCCGGGCCTTGTCGCGCGATTTCGCGAATAAGTGAAGGGTGACGGCTTCGGATCAATCGCGTTACGCATCAATGGTTTGATCATCGCTGTGCAGAGTTTGCAGACAATACGGCGGCCATCGTAACGGCGGCAATCGCTTCGCTGGTTTGCCTCCGTTCTACATCGATAAGCCGACGCCATCCTGCCGGGCGGGGAGACTGGCGTTTCGGCCCACACCGACGCAATAGCCCGGGATCTGCCATCTAGCGCAAGTCGCGAAGGGCCGGGTGCAGTCATGGTTTCAACCAAAAGATGATCGAGGCGGGTGTGCGCGAATATCATTTCCCCAGTCAATCAACTGCGTTCTGAATGCGATGTGGCGAGAAAGACCCCGATGGTCAGGTGATCAAGGCTTGCGGAACAAGAGTTATTTGCAAGGGGTGGATCCGCTAATTCTTAACGCGTCCCGGCAGTCGTGCCGATTGCCGGACAACGAGTTCGGCGGGCAGCACGACTTCGCGCCGGCTGATCGCTGCCCGGTCGATCTGCCTCAGGAGTATCTCCACAGTGGCCTCGATCATTGGTTGCGCGGACTGACGCACTGTAGTGAGGAGATAAGCGCCCCACGCAGCTTCGGGCACGTCATCAAAGCCGACGACTGATACATCCTTGGGGACCCGCAGCAGCAATTCGCCGCGCAGGACATCCATGACCGAAAATGCCATGTGATCATTGGCGACGAATATGGCGTCCGGTTTCTGCTTGCCCCGGAACAGTAGGCGGGTGGCCTCGGCGGCGGTGCCGAAGGCATAATTTCCGACCCCGCGGGACCAGACGGTCGCACCGTGGTCTGCAAGTCCCTGGTTGAAACCGGCTTCGCGGTCGCGGTTGGTTGAAGAGTCCTCGCTACCGGCGATGAAGGCGATGCGGCGGTGACCGCCTGCGACAAGAAAACCGGCGGCGAGCCGCCCGCCATTGACGTTGTCCGAGGTAACGCTGCTTGCCGGAGACTGTGGCACATAACGGTTGAACAATACGACGGGGATGCCGGTCTGCGCACATTGCTTGGCAAGATTCGAGGACAGGGTCGCCGACGCCATGACGATGCCTTCCACCTGATACTGAAGCATCTTCTGGACGACATCGTCCTGATCGCCCGGCTCGGTCATGAACAGAATGACGTGAAACCCCTTTTCCTGAAGCGCCCGCGACAACTGCTCCAATATGATCGGGTAAAGATGATTGTCGAGATAGGCGACGAGGACGGCGATGAGGCGTGAACGCCCGTTTATCATGGCGCGCGCCAGGGCATTCGGGCGATAGCCCAGCCTGCGTGCGGCCGCCAGCACTTTGGCTTTCGTATCGATCGAAACGCTTGCTCCGGACGTAAAGGCCCGGCTGACTGCGGACTGCGAGACCTTGGCGAGGCGCGCGACGTCCCCTGATGTAGCTTTGGGTTTCGGCATTTCTGACCCGATCGAACAGTGTCTCTGGAAAGCGGGAGAATTTCAAATTACCGATGAATCTGCATAAGGATGCCGAATTCGTTGAACATCATCCACTCCTTCTGCACGACGCCGCTTTCGATAACCCAATTATTGATGCCCCAAAGGCTGATTTGCTTGCCAGTCGGGCCACCATAGGGACCGTGGCCGCGGTGGCTGCCTTGCGCGCTCCAACGAACTGATACGGTGTAGCCGTCTTTAGCGTTGCCCATCCAATACACATCGTCGACCGAGAGATGCAAATCCGGGAACATCGCAATCATGGCCAGCACATGGGATCGGATCTGGCTGGTGCCGCGGTAAACGCGGCATCCCGAACCTTGCGAGACGATGTTGGGGGCATAGACCTGATCGATTGCCGCGAAGTTCCGGCGGTTCCAAATGGTCTGAAACGTTGCGCGAACGAACGTGTCGATACTGTCCTCTGGCGCTGGAATGGTAACGGCTGGCGGCTTGCCTTGCCCGAGCATCCGGCGCGGTTCACTCGCCATGATGTTCTGCGGGGCGGCGGTGCAAAGCGGCGCCGACCGCCGTGCCCACTCCACCACGTCCAACCCGAGCTGCCGGATGATCGCAGCCGTATCGTAGACGACATATTCGTGAAAGATCTCGTTCTCGCGCGACACGCAATTGGCGATGCACCAGATCTGGATGCGCTTTCCGGTCGGCTCGCCAAAGCGGCTATAGCCGGTGTTGGTTCCGATGATGGATGAGCGGTGCGAGGTGTGAAATCCCACGTTCTCGTCGCCAGTCCAGATCACGTCGTCGGCGACGATGCGAATGTCCGGGAACGCATTGTTCGTCTGGATAGTGTCGGCGATCACCTTGTCGCGCCCGCATTGCAGGCCGAAGTCGTCCCAAACCGTGCAGTCGTGGCTGTAGGTATCGTAGATGTAGCCGATGTCTTTTTCTTCCCAGATGCGGTGCGTAATGCGGATGATGTAATCGACGATGTTGACATAGCCGGGCTCGAAGCCGCGCATCGGCTGCGAGCGCAGGCCCTCGGGTGCCCGTCCGTTGAACCGGTCGGTGCCGCCCTTGCGATAGCTGTCGAGCGAAATTGAGAAATCGCTGGGCATGTGCGAGGGCGCAAGCGCCTCGTGGCGGACCCGAACGGCGTCCTGGCCTTGAAGTGCTCCTGGCCGTTGCGCCGGCAAATCGGGAGCCAGCGGGGCAGCTCGATCGGTGTCCTGCATCGCCATTGAGTGCTCCGTCGTTGGCACCTTCAGTGATCCTGTGGCCGGGCGCCGCTCAGTTGCGTGAGCTTGACCTGAACCAGCAGCGACAATTCATCGTAGACGTTCCATTCGTCTACGATCTTGTTATCCTTGTAGTGATAGTGGGTCATCCCCATCACCTGCAAACGCTTGCCGGTCGGTTCGCCCAGTTCGGTCAAAAGCCCGTGGCCGAGATGATGTCCCTCCATCAGCCAGCGGACCGCGACTTTGGTTCCGCCCTCTTCGCATGGCGTCGAACAAATGTGTTGCGGTGTAAAAGCTGCGTCGGGAATGGAGCCGATCAGCCCCAACGCCTGATGGATGACGGCGGCGATGCCGTTCATCTCGCGCATCAGCGGTCCGTGATATTGCACTGTCGGGGCGTAAACAGACTTCATCTGCCCGAACATCCGCCGGTTGAAGACCTCGTGCAGCCAACGCAGCGTGCCAGCTTCGATCTCATTCGTTGCCAGCGACGTGTCGGCCTCTGTTTCGGGTGGATACTGACCAAGCAGCCGCCGGTTCTCGCCGATATCGAGCGACGTCTGACCCTTGGCGAGTTGGAGGCTCGCTAGCTTCTCGGCATAGGTGTTGGGGTCGAGCCCGAGCTGTTTGATGAGCGCCATGGTATCGGCGACAACCCATTCGCGGTAGATCTTGTTCCGCAGCACCATGCAATCAGCGATGGTGTGCGACACAAAACTGCGACCGGTCGGTGCTCCGAGATGGCCGTGCTGGGTATGTCTGCCAGAACCAGTGACGAGATGGGAAGTATAAAATCCATCCACGTCGTTACCGCTCCAGATCACATGCGTGGCCATGCCGCGCCGTTCCGGAAACGACACGAGGCGCTGGATCGTGTCCCGGACGATATCCTCGCGATTGTAGATCGTGCCCATCGATCCGTAGAGCACGCAATTGTGCGTGTAGTGGCTATAGATCAGGCCGATGTCGCGCTCGTCCCAGATGCGATGTGTGCAGCGCACGATGTAGTCGACAATGTCGGTGTAGATGGGATCGAACCCTTCGAGCGATTGGCTGCGCGTCCGGTTCGCGGGCGCCAGTTCCGGATAGTCGCGGCGCTCAACCTGCAGCACGGCCTCCTCTGGCCCCTTGTGATGGAGCTGAGCGACTGATTTGCTGCCCTTTGCAGGAACGTCGGCCTCGCTCATGTCATCCTCTCTTGTTGCCGCTTCCCTGGCCCTTCTCACGAAGTCTTGCACGGCCTGAATACGTATGCAATGACTGCCGATGCGGCCCGAATGGCGTGCTTTTCCGGGCCCCAAGAGCCGGAGCGTTTACCATGAGCCAGCAAGCATCTTCACCCCTCGGCGGCGTCAAGCATCTGAAGGCTCCGATTGCCGGCAGCGCGGGCGTAGCCGAGTCTGTCGCCAAGCTGGTTGCCGGTATCATCGAGGATGTGAGGGATCGCGGCGATGCCGCGGTGCGCGACTATTCCCAAAAATTCGACAAGGTGTCACTGGCCAGCTTCGAGGTCACCGCCGGCGAACGGCAAGCCGCCGTCGCGGCGCTAGATCCGCAAACCCGTGCGGATACCGAATTCGCCATTAGCAATGTCGAGCGATTCGCCAAGGCTCAGTTGGCCACGATCCAGCCGCTCGAGGTTGAGATCCTGCCCGGCGTACACTTGGGCCATCGCATCATTCCGCTTGAGCGGGTCGGATGCTACGTACCCGGCGGACGCTATCCGCTGCTTTCGGCGCCGGTGATGACCATCGTGCCGGCGCGCGCGGCAGGTGTGGACGAGATCGTCGCGTGCCTTCCGCCTAATGCGCACCAGGCGATGATCGCGGGTTGCCACCTGTCGGGCGCACACCGGATCTTCCGGGTGGGCGGTGCCCAGGCCATCGCGGCTATGGCGCATGGCACACAGACGATTCCCAAGGTCGACAAGATCGTCGGCCCCGGAAATGTCTACGTCAACGAAGCCAAGCGCCAGGTGTTCGGCGCTGTCGGCATCGATCAGCTGGCCGGCCCCTCCGAGATCTACATTCTGGCCGACCGGACCGGCGATGCTGAAATGATCGCAACCGATCTGCTGGCACAAGCCGAGCACGATGTTCGTACGCGGGTGGGGCTAATCACGACTGAAGCGGCGCTGGCCACCGCAGTCCAGAACGAAGTCGAGCGCCAGTTGACGACGCTTTCGACTGCCGACGTCGCCGGCCCAGCTTGGCGCGACAACGGCGAGATCGCGATTTGCGAGACCGAGGCGGCGATGCTCGCCTATTCCGATCTCATCGCGGCCGAACACCTTCAAATCCACACCAAGGACCCACAGGCGACGGCCAAAAAATTGCGCAACTACGGTTCGCTGTTCATCGGCGAATTATCGAGCGTGGTGTATTCGGACAAATGTTCCGGCACCAACCACACGCTGCCGACCATGGCTTCGGCTCGCTACACGGGCGGGCTCTGGGTCGGCGCCTATGTGAAAACGGTCACGCATCAATGGCTCGATGAGCGCGGCGTCCGGGCGGTCGGTCCGCCGGCGGCCCGGCAAAGCGCGGGCGAGGGATTGGAAGGTCACAGACGGGCGGCGCAGATCCGGCTCGACCGACTGCAAGTGAAGGTCTAAGCCGGCGGCGGCCACGGGGCCAAGGCCTGCGGCCGCTCGAGTGCCGCGCCAATTCGGCAAATGATGCTCTCTTGGTGCATCGGGCCGACGATCTGCAGACCGATCGGCAGGCCGTCCGAAAATCCAATGGGGAGCACCAACGCCGGGTGCCCAGTGACGTTGAACGGCAGTGTGCGCATTGGTGTCCAAACTGGCTTGCTGCCATCGAATGTCGAGAACGGCGGCGCCGTTGTGAGGGTGTTGGCGGTTATGATGGCATCGAATTTGCCAAAGATGGTGGTATTGAATTGGCTCTTCAGGCGCGCCGCGACTTCGCGCGCTGCTGCGAGCTGAGGCGCCTCCAGCGGCAGACCGGTGGCAATATTCTGGAGCGCCAGCCGGCCATAGTTTTCAGCCTTATCTCGAAGCGAGCGGTCATGGCTGGCCAGCGCCTCGGCGTGAATGATGACGGCGCCGCAGTCTTCGAAAAGCTGATAGGGCGGCAGCTCGACGTCTTCGACAAGCGCGCCGAGCTGGGCTAACCGCGCCACCGCGTCGTCGATCGCGGCAACGATGGCGCTCTGGGTGTTCGGGTCGCCTCCAAACCAGGAGCGGGCGTAGGCGATTTTCAGTCCGGCCGCGCCCGCATCGAGACGGCGGCTCGCTGCTCGAGGGTCGCCGGCGGCCCGGCCGGTGAGGGCGTCCAGCGTGATCGCGGCCTCGGCGACGGTGGCGCTGATCGGACCACAATGGTCGAGCGAGGGCGCCAACGGAAATATGCCCTCCAGTGAAAGGGTTCCGTAGGTCGGCTTCAATCCAACGACGCCGCAATAGCCGGCGGGGCTGCGAATGGAGCCGCCCGTGTCGGTGCCGATGCTCGTGCGCACGAGCCCGCCGGCCACCGCGGCGGCGCAGCCGGAGGACGAGCCGCCAGTGATGTGCTTGGAGTTCCAGGGATTGACCGTGGGTGGGTACGGCGTATCGAAGGCAGGCCCAACCAGCGCGAACTCGTAAGTCGCCAGCTTGCCGAGGATTACCGCGCCAGCTCTCTTGAGGCGCTGAACAACGGTAGCATCGGCCGTCGGCTGATGATCCGCAAAGGCTCGCGAACCGTAGGCGGTGACTGCGTCCTTGGTGTCGATGAGATCCTTGATCGCGATGGGAATGCCATGCAGCGGGCCTCTGTCGCGTCCCGCTGCCAACTCTGCGTCGGCCCGCGCCGCGCTCGTCATTGCCGCGTGCTCGTCCGGCGCCACGAACGCATGATAGTGCGGGTCTCGCGCGGCGATGCGCTTCAGATGCTCTGCCGTCAGCATTGCTGACGTGAAGCTTCGGCGGCGCAGGCCGGAGGCTGCTTGCGATAGGGTGAGGTCGGCAAGGCTCATGGGTCGCGATCTTCGACGCGGAAGCTATAAGTCTCGATGCGCTTGGCGGCCTCCAGCAACCGCTTGGCGGCTGCGGTGACCTCTAAGAGGTCTTTAGGCGGAATCTGAAAACCGCGCCGCGCCGCAAGTTCGGCGATTTCGACGGGGGACGGACCCGCTTCGGTTTCGTTTTCTGCCATGATCCCGCTATCCCTTGACTGCGCCTGCCGTCAGCCCGGCGATGATGCGACGTTGAAAGAACATGACGAGAATGAAAAGCGGAGCCGTCGCCGACACCACTGCCGCCACCGCAAACATGACATCGCCCTCGGTTTGCACCGTGCCAAGGAAGCTCGCGATTTTGGGCACCATTGTCTGGTTGTTCTGGTTGAGCACCATCGCTGTCACGGCAAAGTCGTTGTAGGCGAGAAGGAAGCTGAACAACCCGGTCGTGACGACGCCGGGCCACATCACCGGCATGATTACCTGACGGAAGGCCTGAAATCTCGTGCAGCCGTCCACGAGTGCGCTTTCATCGAGGTCCCTTGGGATGGTCAGGAAGAACGAGTGCAGCATCCACAGGGTGAACGGCTGGTTGATGGCCACGAGCACGATGATTGCCGTGGGCATGTAGCCCCAGATGTTCAGCTCGAAGAAGGGGTATAGATAACCCGAGACGAGTGTGATCGGCGGCATGGCCCGGAACGCGAGGGCCGCCATGAGGAACCAGAAGGCATAGCGATTGGTGGAGCGGGCGAGCGCGTAGCCGCCAAGGGTGCCGAAGGTGAGCGAGATGATCACGACGAAGAATGTGATGATCGCGGTGTTGAGTACCGGCTTCCAGAACCCCCGCGTGATCCAGGCGCCATAATAGCCGTTGCCCGTGAAATGGCCGCCGGTTTGCATCTCGGTCTTGACGCCCAAAACGGCCTGCCACCAGCTGATGCGCGAAAAGAAATCGGCCTCGATCTTGAATGATCCCCATACGGTCCATAGGAACGGGAAAGCCGCAAGCACCAGCCAGAACGCCACGAACCCGTAGGTCAGCATCGTCAAGCCGAAGGATCGCCGGTAAGCGGCGGACGTCATGGCATGTGCCTCATTTCAGCTTGAACTCACGCCAGGCTTTGAACAGGACGGGCGTGAGCAGCAGCGCGATGCCCAATATCGTGACCATCGAGGTGGCGGCGGCCGAGCCGAAGAGCTGCTCGACCTGCCCGTGCAAATCCGTGTAGATGTTGAAGCTCAGCGAAGTCGCGTTCGCCTGTGCATTCAAGCCGACGATCGGCTCCAAGACGCGGAAATTGTCCATCAGCTGCACCAGGGCGACAAAGGTCGCCAACGGCGCCAGGTGCGGAATGGTGATGTATCGCACCCGCTCCCAGGCGCTTGCCCCATCTATCATGGCCGATTCGATGCGATCGGCCGGCACGGTCTGCAGGCCCGCATAGAATACGACAAAAGAAAACGGCGCATTGGTCCAGATGCCGTAGATGAACAGGGTGATCCAGGTGAGCAGCGCGGACGATTTCAGCGACAGCGTGGGGTCGCCGAATATGGCCTGGAGCGTAGCGCCGATGATGCCTTGCGAATTGATCATCCAGTAGAAGATCAAAGACCCGATCAGTGGCGTGACGATCATCGGCAGAAGCGAGAAATAGATGACCGCCCCCTTTAGCCCGGCGGGCAACCCAACGACCGCCAGTGCAATCACGAACCCGAGCGCCATCGCCAGCGGCGTGACGATGAACGTGTACGCCAGCGTGAACGTCAGAGCCCGGTAGAACGGCAGGGAGAGGACCTCGTTGAGCGCAGTCGTTCGATCCGGCGCCTGCCGAACCATGTCGCCGACCTCGCTGCCGGCAAGATGGTTGTGATCGAGATATGTGCCGAGGCCGTTGAATTTGCCCAGCGGCTGCTCTCGCCTGAGCTGCCGCGTGGCGTCGGGGTCGACCCGCATTTCCTTGGTGCAATCGAAGGGTCCGCAGGTTTCGACTTCGACCAGAACCTTGTCGTGCTGGACGTAGAAGGATTGAACCAGCACCGAGGCGACAGGCAGCGCGATGAACAAGAGCATCGCCACCATCGAGGGCAGAACGAAGGCCAGAAAGGTTCGGTGTGGCACGTTCGATCCGCCGACGATGGTGGGGGAGGACAACTCTCCCCCGATGCGCAGGGTTACTTTATGAAGCCGCCTTCCTTGGCCGCTGCCGCGTACGCCTTCTCGACATTGGCGAGTGCCGATTCAGGACTGTCCTTTCCCTGCATGAAATCGGCAAGACCCGTGCTTAGAGCCGTATGCAGGAGCCCCATATAGGGCAGCATCGGATAGGGCCGGGCATGAGCCGACGCCGTTGCGATCACACCGACCGCTCCGGGGCCGGGCTGATAGCCCTTGATGAGCCAGGCCGCCGCGTTCGGATTGTTCTTTGCCACGTCGGGACGAATGCCGTGCATCATGGCGCGGAACGAGGCCTCGGCGTCCTCGTCCGAGATGTTCTTGGCGATGGCAAAGCCGTCCCACCAGAGCGCGACCGCAGGCGTGGTTCCGCCGCCGACGGTGGGTGCGGCTGCAAACGCCGTGTTGGCGCCAATATCGGGGGCCGCGCTCTTGGGATCGATGGCGGCGCCGGCGAGCGAGCCCCATTGCGTCATAATCGCCGTTTTGCCGGCGAGATAGACCTTGTTCAGCTCATCGGCATCATAGGTCATATAATCCGGGCCCATATATTCCGTCATCGCCTTCATCATCTTCAAGGTGGCAAGGCCCTTGTCGTTGTTGATGGCCGGCGCCGCCGAACCCGGCTTGAAGAAGTCGCCACCCTCGCCGAGATACATATTGACGAATTCGGCCGCCAGATCCCAGCCGGCCTTGTCGGAGGCGGCCAAGGGATTGTCCATCAGCTTCTTGTCCCGGATGACTTTGGCTGCCGCCAGGACGTCCTCATAACTGGCCGGCGGCTTCAGGCCTGCCTTTTCCAGGATGTCCTTGCGGTAGAACATGTGCTGGGAATTGGCCATGAAGGCGATCGCCATCACCTTGCCGTCGATCTTGATCATCTGGGTCGGCTGAAGATTCTGGCCGTACTTCGCCACGAGATCATCCAGTGGGCGGATCAAGCCGTTGTTGAGCAGCGGCACCACCGAATTGCTGGCGATCAAGGCGACGGTGTATTGCGCCGGATTGACGGTGAGCGCCGGCACCTGCAGATTCTTATGCTCGGTCGTGTGATTGACAGTGATCTTGACCTTGTCGGTGGCGCATTCGCTGGCGGCCTTCGTGACCACCCGCAAGGCTTCGAAATCGTTGCCGAGAATTCTCACCGAGCCGGAAGGAATTCCGCAATCGGCCAGGGCTGCGGACCCCATCAGCAGACTGGCCGCACAGACGGCCGAAGCGAAAAGCTTGAGATGAACCATGGTTACGATTTCTCCCAGCTCGATCGATTGCTATCGGATTGAAACCAAAACACCGGCGGGCGCGCGGATTTTGCCCCGCCTGCCGGCATCATAGTCGCCGTCGCATACGTATGCAATGACAAGCGCGATGTTCTCTTCGAGGCGTCGGGGGGCGACGGCGCAAAGTTGCATACGTAGTCAAATTCTGCCAAGGTTCGGCGACTTTGATCCAAGGAAATTGGCTCCAGCGAGGCAGCGGAACAGCACGCATGGCCGGCATCCGTTTGAACAATCTCACCAAACGCTGGGGCAAATCGGTCGCGGTGGCCAATGTCACGCTCGATATCGAGGATGGCGAGTTCCTGGTGCTGCTCGGCCCCTCTGGCTGCGGCAAGACGACGACGATGCGCATGATCGCGGGGCTCGAGGACGCGAGCGGTGGCGAGGTCTGGATCGGCGACCGGCTCGTCAGCAAGCTGGAGCCCAAGGACCGGGACGTTGCCATGGTGTTCCAGAGCTATGGCCTCTATCCCACCATGACGGTTTTCGAGAACATCCGCTTTCCGCTGAAGGTGCGCCGCGTTCCCGTCGCGCAGCACAAGGAGCGGGTCATGCGGGCGGCCGCGATGGTGGAATTGACCGATCTGCTCGATCGGCGTCCGGCCGAGCTCTCGGGCGGCCAGCGCCAGCGCGTCGCGCTCGCCCGGGCCATCGTCCGCCAGCCGACGGTCTTCCTGATGGACGAGCCGCTCTCCAATCTCGATGCGAAACTGCGCGTTTCGACCCGCGCCCAGATCAAGAACCTGCATCACGAACTGAAGACCACCACGATCTATGTCACCCACGACCAGATCGAGGCGATGACGCTGGCCGATCGCGTCGTCGTCATGAACCGCGGCGTGGTGCAGCAGGTCGGCGCGCCGATCGACATCTATGACCGGCCCGACAACAGCTATGTCGCCGGCTTCATCGGATCGCCGGCAATGAACCTGCTCGAGGGGGAACTGGCCAACGGAGTTTTCAGCGCAAATGCGGTCAGGATCGCGGGCCTGCCGGCTGGACCGTCGGGGCCTGTCACCCTCGGCTTCAGGGCCGAAGACGCGGCCCTCGTCCAGACCGGCGGCGAGATCGTGGCGCCAGCCTATTCGGTCGAACTCCTGGGCGAATCCTCGATGGTGACTGTATATGCCGGCGGAGGGCTGGTTTCGATTAAGACGTCGAAGGAGTATCGCGCCGAGATCGGCTCGACAGTGCGTGTCGCGATCTCACCGGCGCGTTGCCATTTGTTCGACCGGGTCACGGGAAAAAGGCTCCCGATACGCGAATAGGCATGGGAGGATGGATAAGTCATGACGCCGCAAGAAATGGCAAAGCGCATCGTCCGCTACGGCGATCTCAAGCCTTGCCGCACGGCCTTCATCGACGCCCACACGCCGGGCTCGAACCAGAAGGAAAATTTCACTATCATCGGTGCGGGCGTCTCGGAGTCCGCCGATCAGCACATCCATATCCGCGACACGCCCGGCTTCAACATCGGCGCCGCCGGGCAACCGCCCAAGTGCCGCAACTCCCTGCACAGCCATCGAACCGCCGAAGTCTTCTTCGTGCTCAAGGGCCGCTGGCGGTTCTTCTGGGGCCGCTTCGGCACAGCCGGCGAAGTCGTGCTGGAAGAAGGCGACATCATCAACCTGCCCACGGGCATCTTCCGTGGTTTCGAGAACATCGGCTTGGACTACGGAATGATCATGGCCATCCTCGGCGGCAACGATGCCGGGGGCGGCGTGATCTGGGCCCCGCAGGTCATCGAGGATGCCAAGCAGCATGGGCTGATCCTCGGCAAGAACGGCCGGCTTTACGATAGCAAGAAGGGCCAGAAGCTGCCCGACGGGATCGCTCCCATGCCGCTGCTGACGGACCAGGAGCTGAAGGCCTTTCCCGAAACGCCGGTCAGGGAGATGGTGCGCAGCCATGTGGCGCGCTATTGGGACATGATGACGCTGGCCAGATCTGCCGCGTGCGACGTTATTGGCGCCGAGGCACTGTTGCGTGACAAGCCCGGCTTCGAGGTGGATTTCATCACCGGGGGCTCCATTCCCGAGTCGAGCTATGCGACCCCGCGACACGAAATTCTCATGGTCATGCGCGGCCACTGGAAATTCGGCTGGCCCGACGGGGAGACGGTGCTTGCCCCCGGCGATACCTGCGCTGTGCCGCCGGGCCTGCCCCACAGCCTCGCGCCGTCGATGACCGGCGAGGCGAGCATGTTCCGCATCCGCAACACCGACGACCCCGCCGGTCCCACCTGGAAGCCGCGCGCCTGAGGGCAAACTGGCAAGGAATATCGCATGACCGAAATCCTGACGACGCATGTTGGCTCCCTTCCGCGTTCGCAGAAGGTTGTCGATTTCCTGTTCGCGCGCGAACGCGGCAAAAGCTATGACGCCGCCGTCTTCGATGCAGCCATGACCGAGGCCGTGGATGAGACTGTGGCCAAGCAGGTCGAGGCCTCGGTCGGTGTCGTCTCCGACGGCGAAACCTCGAAAATATCCTATGCCACCTACGTGAAAGATCGTTATACCGGCTTTACGGGTGACAGCCCGCGCAACGCGCCGGCCGATCTGAAGCTCTTTCCCAGTTTCCTCGAGCGGCTGGCCAAGCAAGGCGGCACGCCGCAATACTCGCGTCCGATGTGTACGGGCGAGGTGCGCTCGAAGGGGCAGGGCGATCTGCAAAAGGACATCGCCAACCTCAAGGCCGCGATGCGCAAGCACGGCGCCAAGCGCGGCTTCATGAACGCGGCTTCCCCTGGCGTGATCTCGCTCTTCCTGCCAAACCAGCACTATAAGTCGAGGGAGGCTTATCTGGCGGCCCTGGCCGACGCCATGAAGGCCGAATATGAAACGATCGTGGCCGCCGGCCTCGACTTGCAGGTTGATTGCCCCGATCTCGCGCTGTCGCGGCACATGATCTTCACGGATCTTTCGGACGCCGACTTCGTCGCCCAAGCCGAATTGAACGTGGACGCCCTCAATCACGCGTTGCGCGATGTGCCCAAGGACAGGGTGCGCGTCCATATCTGCTGGGGCAACTACGAGGGTCCCCATGTCTGCGACATCGACATGGACAAGGTTTTCAGCACGCTGATGCGCACCCGCTCGCGCTATGTCCTGTTCGAAACCTCCAACCCGCGGCACGGGCACGAGTGGACCGTGTTCCGGGACCGCGCCAGGGAAATCCCCGACGACAAGAACCTCGTTCCCGGGCTGGTCGATACGACGACCAATTTCGTCGAGCATCCCGAACTGATCGCCCAACGGCTCGGCCGGTTCACAGCCATCGTCGGAAAGGAGCGGGTGATGGCGGGATCAGATTGCGGCTTCGGGACATTCGCCGGCTTTGGAGCCGTGGGCCCTTCGATCGCCTATGCCAAGCTGTCGTCGCTGGCCAAGGGCGCCGCGATCGCCGCCGCGGCCTGAACCAACGCTCAGAGCGATTGGCCGGTTTCGTGGACTCGGTCCAATGACTCGGGTGAGTCTGGCGCACCAGGATATCTTTGGCCGTCTCGGAAAGCGATTGAAGTTCCGCAAGGGGCCAGGTGCGTTGCGCATCAATGGGTTGATTGTCGCAAGGCAGAGGAAGCTGCCATTGGCCGTCTGACTAATCCGGGGGCAGCGCTGTTGCGAGATGAAGGCCGCTGCACTTCAATAAGCGGACGAAGATTCGAGCCACCCACACGAAGAGCCTTTGCCGATGAATCGCGTGAAACGTCGATCTGATCGGAAACCCACCTTCAAGCCGTTGACGTGATTTTGCCAAACGTGTCGGTCTCGAAGAAGAGCTGCGATGCCGAATCGATTCTCTTTTCCTTGATGGTTGAAGGCATGCTGATTTCAAGAGTGAAGTGGTCCTACCGACCTTTTCGCAACAACTGAAAAGCGCCGACGGTTGCGCGGGACTGGCTGATCTCGGTTGCCTTTGGCAGCGTGACTGGTGGTATTGCCCTTGTTGTTGCAGGAAATGCGCCTGAATGTTGATCTGAAGAGGTGCCAGGCCGATTTCTGTCACGACCCGCTTGCATTTGATTGGCAGACGAGTATAGTTTGCATGGCAAAGTAATTGAGGGCGCTCATTTGCGCGATCTGCGAAAAGCGTTGGATGATATCGGCATCATCCGGCAACAGATGGCGACCGGCACCGTGTTTCGCGGTTTCGGCCCAGCCGTTATGGCCTCAACGGGACTGCTCGCGCTGGTAACCGCTGCGGTTCAAGCTGCCTTCGTGCGTGGCGACGATGGAAAGACCAGCGAACCGCTGCAATTCTTCTCGGTCTGGGTCGGGCTAGCGGCCGTTTCAGCGTTGCTGGTCTTTAGTGAAATGCGTGCGCGCACGCGGCGGCACCACGGTGGCCTTGCCGATGTCATGCTTGCCAACGCGGTTGAACATTTCCTTCCAGCCGGCGCAGCCGGAGCTGCCGTCGCGCTCGTATTGTGGCGGTTCTCACCGGACACAGCTTGGATTCTACCGGGACTGTGGCAAGTGCTGGTCGCCATAGGCTTGTTCGCTGCGCAGCGCTTCTTGCCACGGGCCGTGGTGTTTGCTGCGTTTTGGTACTTCGCGACCGGCATCACTGTCATGCTGCTTTCGAGCCAGACACATATGCTTTCGCCCTGGGCCATGGGCTTGCCATTTGGTGCCGGGCAATTGCTGCTGGCTGCCGTCCTGCATCTGGCATTTCGGAGGAACAATGACGAAACCTGATGAAAAGGAGACTGTGGGTGAATCCGCACCCTTTGCTTATGAAGGGCTGGATCGGGTCATTCACGAGAAGGCACGTCTCGGCATCATGACGTCTCTGGTTTCGCATCCAGAAGGCTTGTCGTTCGGCGATTTGGCCGAGCTCTGCGGCCTTACGGTTGGCAATCTCAGCAGGCACCTGCAAGTTCTTGAAGAGGCCGGACTGGTGGGGATCACCAAGGGCTATCAGCGCAATCGTCCGCACACTCTATGCCAGATGACCCCCGTGGGACGACAACGCTTTTTGGACTACATCGGCGTGCTTGAACGCATTATTGGCGATGCCGCCAAGGCCACCAGAAACGCTGACAGGACCAAGGCGTCATCGCGCGGCTTGCGGTTTCGCCCAGCTTAGGCCCCCTTTTTTTGTCAGAAAGATTTGCAATGACAAATAATCTGCAATGCAAACGAAATAAACCATTGCATGTCGCCATCATCATGGACGGCAATGGCCGATGGGCAGCGCAGCGTGCCAAGCAGCGTTGGGCTGGGCACGCTGCTGGTGTCGAGGCGCTCAAGCTGGTCGTGGAAGCAGCACCCTTGCATGGCATCGATACGCTCACTGTATTTGCCTTCTCGGCGGATAACTGGCGCCGGCCCAAAGCTGAGATCAGCCAGCTGATGGGTTTTTTCGCTTCCTTTATCGGATCCGAGACGGCGCAGCTCATCGAGTGCGGAGTGCGCCTTTCGGTCATTGGCCGGAGGGACCGGCTTGGACCGGGCATCGTTGCCGCCATCGCGCGCGCCGAGGCGGCGACGGCCGGCGGCACGACTCTACATCTGCGAATTGCGATCGACTACTCGGCTCGCGCAGCAATTTTGCAGGCTGCCAACATGCCTGCTGCTGATGTCAGCAGGGAACTCACTATTGAGGAATTCTCGCTGCGACTTTGCGGTGACCTCACCACGTCAGATGTCGATCTGATCATCCGCACCAGTGGCGAACAGCGGCTATCCGACTTTCTTCTATGGGAAGTCGCCTATGCAGAGCTCCATTTCACGGAACGGCTCTGGCCAGATTTCGGTCCACAAGACCTGGCCTTGGCGCTGCACGACTACGCAACGCGGGACCGGCGCTTCGGTGCCATTCCCGAGCAGGTCAGCGCCGTGGAATGCGCGGAGCCCAAATCGCTTTCTGCGCACCCTCGTTGATCACTCCAACCGAAAGGGCGTAAGCGCCATGATCGCCGTCTCAGACAAACCGAGACCAACTGTGCTTAGGCGCGGAGGCCTTCACCTCCGGGCAACTGTAGCTGTCATTTTGATCACCGTAGCCGATTGGCTGTTCTTCAACCAGCCCTTGGGCATCTCAATCGCCGCCTTTTCGCTGGTGCTAGCGGCCGCCGCGATAATCGCCAATCCTACCGCTGCTCCGGCCCGGCGCATTGCCGTTTCTGTGACGGTCCTGCTAGTCTGCCTTATGCCAGTTGTTGAGGATTGCAATCCGCTGTCCGTTTTCTTTTCAATTCTTGGCGTGACGCTCTTTGTTCAGCTTACTATGGCTGGATTGCCCTCAAGCCTGGCTGGCAAATTACTGGAGGCCGCCTTGCAGCCGGTTCCGGGGTTTATCCGGGATTTCGAGACTGTCGAAGCTTCGGTCGAGATGGCGCCTGCGCCCTTGCCCCAGCCGGCATCGCCACTTGTCCGCTCGCTAGCCATTTGGATCGTGCCTTTTTTGCTTGGTGGGATTTTCATTGGCCTTTTCGCGATTGCCAACCCCTTGCTGGGAAATCTGTTCGAGGTCATGGACCTGAGGGCTGCACTGAGGGCGGTGCTGGACCTCTTGAGCCCTTTGCGAATGCTGTTTTGGTTCGCAACATTTGTCGCAACTTGGTCATTTGTCGCCATTTACGTGCCCTCAAAACCAAGGCCGGTGGCTTTGCCGCCACAGCTCTCACTCGAACCGGAACAGCCCGCGAATTTTCTATTTAACGACGCCTCGATCACCCGGTCACTGATGGTATTCAATCTTATCTTTGCCGTGCAAACCGCTTCTGACATCTCGTTCTTGTGGAGCGGCGTGGCGCTGCCCCGTGGCTTAACCTACGCGGACTATGCACACCGTGGGGCCGCGCCGCTCATTGTAGCGGCGCTTCTGGCGGGCGCGTTCGTTCTTGTCACCATGCGGCCGGGCGGAGCCGCGGAACGCTCCTACCTGATGCGCGCGCTGGTGTTTGCCTGGATCGCTCAAACGGTAATGCTGGTTCTATCGTCCATCCTGCGACTCGATCTCTATGTCTCGGTCTATTCCCTCACCCTACTGCGCGTCGCGGCCTTTGTCTGGATGGGCCTGATCGCAGGCGGCCTGGCGCTCATTGTCGCCCGGATCGCGATGCGGTGGCCGAATGGGTGGCTGATCGATGCCAATCTTACCCTTCTCCTTGTTACTCTTTATGCCTGCTGTTTCGTCAATGTCCCGCAGCTGATCGCAAGCTACAATATCGGCCACGACGGCCAGCCACCTTACCGGGCGACCCAGTGCCGCGATGTCGATGTCAGCTATCTGGCAAGTCTTGGTCCGCAGGTGCTTCCCGCGTTGGATACGCTTCGAGCGGAAAATCCAAGTGTCTGTGACGGTGCTGACAATCCGGCACACATAATCCCCCCGAGATGGCAGCTGATCAACGAGCATGTATCCCGCATGGCCAATTGGCGGGCCTGGAGCTTTCGCGGCTGGCGGTTATCAAAGTATCTCGAAGCACACGCTTACGATTGAGCGCTTGAAATCGAATTGTTTGCGGCTAGGGTTATTCACCTCGCTCATCAATAGTTTTACCGTCGTTGTGCAGAGTTTGCGGACATTTGCAGCTCGGTCAAAACTGTACCAGTACCGATAGAGCTGACGTCAGCAGCACCTTAGCAAGCAGACATGCATTGGGACGGCGAGGAAAGCGGGCCGAAAGGCAGATTTCCATGGATCGGCGAACTTGGCAGAGACCAGGCACCGGGTTGCTGAAAATATGGGCCAGCCCCGGACGCAGCGAATCTCTCTGAGTTTGATCCTCGGCCTCCGGCTTCGCATCCTAGTCGACGAAATCGGCTACTGCCTGCCGGAGGTCCGGGGCAACTCTGTCGCGCCTATGATGGCCATCGTGTCGTCGACCGCCGCGCTCATTTCTTGCGGATCAGTATCGGGTAGACGATATCGAGGCAATCAGCGAGGCGCTCGGGCAATGTCGACGAAGCGCCGACAATGAATTGCTCGATGAGCGCATGATAGACAAGGCGTGCCCGCGCTGAAGCTTCGACCCGCGCAAATCCGAGATCGCGAAACAGGCCATCGAGATAGGTCGGCCGCCTCTCGTCGACCTGCCGCTGCACGCTCCGCACCTTGGCATCTTGCGCGGACCAGAAGCGGATGGCTTGATCGAGACGACCGTCGTCCTGCGCGATGATTGTGAGTAGACTGCACAGGCGATCAGCGGGAGTGCCGCCCTGCGCCTGCCAGCCACTCAACACTGCCGCCAGTAGCGCACCACGATCTTTGAAGTGCCAATAGAAGCTGCCTTTGGTGACGCGCATCGTAGCGGCTAGCCGCTCGACGCGCACGGCATCGACGCCATCAGCCATTACCTTGAGCCCAGCGACGATCCAGTGCTGCTGGCCCGGGTTGAGAGTAAAAGTTCCATACGGCAGAGTATGTCGCGCGATAGGTCGGCGGGATGTCGATGAGCCCGAGCTTGCCGGCAAGCGAAAGGTCGATCAATACAGGAAGGCATATGCCGCTCCCGGCAAACACCGACAAGATCAGCGCGCGCCACGCTATCCGGGTCCCGCCAAGGTTCCAGTAAACGGCGCAGCCGATGTGGGCGAACAGGCTTGCCACCGCAAGGGCGTAGTAGGGGCCAAAGAACCAAGGCCACGGCCGCACTTGAAAGCTTGCGGCTGCTCAGCGAAAATCCGTCTCAAGACCGAGGCCGACGCGACCGTACAAGACCGCGGCGACATGGATCGTAAGGAACGCAGCAAGATACATGCCGGAGACAACCTGCAACCATGCAACGCTGCCATGCCTATTGCGCCACGTCTGGGCCGCCATCCACAGGCCGCTTCCGATTTGCCAGAAGAGCATCGCCAGCAACACCGGCTCGATCAAACCGTCGCGATACAACCGACGCGCCACCGCCATATAAGCCATATGCGCATCTTGACCAAAAAGACCAACGATGTGGTTCCCGAGATGCACCCACAGGAAAGTGCCGATGATCAGTGCCGAAGTCAGATGTGCCCGTCGAACAAGGTTCATTTGGTCACACTAACGTTCGTCGCATCAGGGCCTTGACGACAAGCGGGTGAATGCGCCCTACCGGCAGCATGTAGGCGCGGCCCAGCCAGTTGTGCACTTTTACGGCCGTGGCCACGACGTAGCTGTTCGGATCGCTCGAAGTGCCCTTGCGGATAGACACCCGCAAATCCAGGTGACGGTCATCAATGCCCAGCAACAACTCGTCCTCAGTCTTCGACAAAATACCGAAGATGCCGATCTGGTCGCCGACGTCAAAAGCTGCTGGCAGCTTGTCCGCTGCCATATTCAGCGCTCCGACCGATTTCAAGCCGACCCGGCGCACGAGTTCATTGCGGATGGACATGAGGGCATGAACCCACCGGGGCGTTGCGCGGGATGCGTGAAGATAAATCTCCGTGGGCGACAGTGTGACGTCGCGCAGGTCCGCGCGATAGGCGTCGTGGAAAGTCGCTGTTGCCAAGAACGGCCGCAACAGACTTTCACGAGGGATATCAGTTGTGGCGACGGTGCGCATGTTTTTCCCTCTCGGTGCATCCGACTTCGCACATTACTGCAACGCCAGCGTCGAGGGCCCGGCGATGACGAGGAACACGGGCCAAGCAAGATGGCGGCCGCGACTGGTGACAAGTATCACGATCCCCGTCACAAGGAATGTCGCCACGATTGCCGCGAGTGCCCAGCGGTCCTACCGGTCGAGCGCCGGCGACTGTGCCGGTGCGATCAGTGCCGCGCCTACCTACAGAAATTTGATGAAGTGCACCGGACAAGAGGGGATGGAGGTTCATCACGACGCGACCTCCGCTTGCCGAGCCGCCGATTCGATGTCCCCGGCTGGGCCGCGACGTTCCCAGCAATGCGACCGCAGATGGGCATCGGTGCTGACGATGTGCTGTTTGATCAAAGCCGACACCTCGGCTGCGTGTGTCAACGGCCCCATGTGTCCGGCGCCAGCAATCACGCGCACCTGGCTTGCTGGCAGCAATTCCGCAAGGTAGTCCGCGATGACCTGCGTTGGAGCTGGCGCGTTCCCCCCTCGCAAAATGAGCACCGGGAAGTTCAGTTCCGCATGGTCGCTTGGCGTTGCCTGATTGTCGATCAGGGCACGGAATTCGAGCATCCCCTTAGGCGCCCAGCGGAACAGTGCGTCCTGCGCAACGGGACGCATCATGTCCCAGGTACCGACACCATTCCAGTAGTCAACGAAGAGGCCAACTGCCCGGCGATAGTCGCCCATCACAACACCATGGCAGAACTGCCGCGCAAGGCTCGTGATCTCCGCATTCGCCTCGGCGCCGCGACTGCCCATCAGGCGCAGCAGATGAAAAGCGCATGGCTCATAGAGCACCATGCTGGCGATGCGGCAGGGCCGGAGCAGCGCCGCATGCAGTGCAACGCCGCCACCGTAGGAATGGCCAACCAAATGAACCTTGTGTTTGCTCTGATCGATGAAAGGAATCGGTCTCGCGGCTTCGTCGGCGATGGTGAAGGCGTGCTTACCCGGCCAGGGTCCACTCGATGGGGTGCCGTAGTGCTCTGGAGTCCGCAGGTCGAAGTTGTCGCCGAGCGTGTCGGCAAGAGTGTTCCACTGGCTGGCGCCGGAGCCCGAGCAATGCAGGGCGATCACCGGTCCGCCGCGCCGTCGCGGCGGACCATTCATGTCCATGGTCATAGCAGTCTGCCTTCTGTATTTAGATTGTTCACTGACAATTGTCCGCCGAGCGGTCTCGTGCCGGAAGAATTTTCACGGCCCTGCGGATATCGGAGCGGACCAGCCCTATGTCCCTAAGCTCGTGGTCGCTCATGGACATGAGGGCGGCTATCGCGGCCTGCTCGGCACGCTAAGCGATGAAGGCAACCGTCCAGTGGCTAAGGGCGGCAGCCAGTTTGAAAATCCGCGAGTGTTCGATTGTAGCCCGTTTTACGGCCAGTTTGTCAGAATGTGTGCTCATGATCATTGTCAACTTTCTTGTTGAACTGCTGCCTGTTAGGCCCACTTCGTGCGCCGCCGCGGCATGTTCCTCATCCTGCCAATCTCAACATCCGACCCGCCCTGGCGCCGTGATCACGGCTTCGAGGTATTCGCTTCGGACTATCAACGTGTCCGGGTCACGGTTCATGCGCTCCAACAGGCCGAGGATGTCGGCTTCCAGGGCCGCTCCGTTGGCGGCGTCCAGGGACGCCAACGCGCGGTTGGTTGGACCGTAGTAAGTTTTGAAAATCTCCAGCCAGTGGGCCGGCGAGCGATAGCGGAAGCTGAAGACCTGCCGCGAAGCCTTAACCTGATGTCCGGGGAACAACTCGGCCAGCCGTGCCTCGGTGCCCCATAAAGCAGGCGACTTAACACCAGCCGGCGGCGGTACATGCTTGCCGATGGTCTTGAAGAGCTGGCCGATAAAGCCGTCGGGCGTCCAGCTGGCAAGGCCGATGCGACCGCCCTTGCGCACGACGCGCGACATCTCGCGGGCCGCCTTCTCCTGGTCGGGCGCAAACATCACTCCGAACGTGGACAGCACCACGTCGAAGCTGCCATCGCCAAATGGAAGCGCCTCGGCGTCAGCCTTCTGGAATGCGATAGCGAGGCGCTCGGCGGCCGCGCGCTCCTTGCCACGGTCGAGCAGCGCTCCCACATAATCTGTGGAAGTTACGTTGGCGAAATGGCGGGCGGCTGCCAGCGTCGCGTTGCCGTTGCCGGCGGCGACGTCGAGCACCCGCTCGCTGGCGCGAAGGTCCACGGCCTCGCATAGGCGTTCACCGACGATCTGCAGCGTGGTGCCGACGATGGAATAGTCGCCGGTGGCCCACATAGCCTGTTGGCGCAGCTTGATAGCGGCGTAGTCGAGAGTTGCAAGTACTTGCGTCATGATCAAAATCTCCTGTGGTGACTGTTATCAAAGTGCTAACTTGAGTAGCCTCGCGGGGCGTCGGCGCTAATGACCGCCGTTCCGACGCTTCTGACCGTTCGTCCAAATAGCGGAGGCGACCCATGCCCGGTCCGCTTTCCGAAGTGCTCTACCCGTGCGCCTCAAGTCGGCGTCTTTCTCGATGCCCGGTTCACAGCCCCATGGGGCGTGGTTTCACGCAATTCGGAGGGGGAGGACCGGAGCGAGCAATCAGTTGGGGCCAACCAAGCTCGCTCCGGCGGCGGTTTCACTAGTCGGGCAACAAATCGAATGGACCTGTCGAGTTGAGATCGACGATCGTTTCCTCAAGCGCCTTGAGGTCGTGATGGTCTCCACTCTTCATCCAGAAAAATGATCCTGGCCCTATATCGTCGCCGCCCATCACATCGGACTTGATGCCCCAAGACACTTTCGCTTTGCCCGACACGACGGTAATGTATTCTGTGCTCGAGTGGCTGTGACTGCCGATCTCGAGACTGGCCGGGATCTTCAATCTCAAGCCGAAGGGACCTGATTTGGAGGGATCGCCGTAGAGCACGGCGACCAGTATCCCATTCGGCTGCTTTGGATCGAGCAGTCCCCAAGCCATTTTGTCGGCAGACGTGACGCCATGAGTCACTTCGCCGGCGCGGGCGGCCAGTGGCGATGCGAGCAAGCCTGTTGCGGCGAGAATGGCAAAGGCCGTTTGCAGCTGTTTGATCGCCGCGGAGTTGGGAGAAACAAGTTCCAGTGTCATGTTCGTTATCTCCTTAGGTGTGGTGAAGTTGTGCGGATTCAAATAGTCTAACCGGGCGCCGGCGCTAATGACCGCCAATCCGGGTCTTCTGACCGTTCGTCCAATTTGCGGAGACGACCCCATGCCCGATCCGCTGTCCGAAGTGCTCCGCTCGGTGCGCCTCATGGGCGGCGTCTTCCTCGATGCCCGGTTCACGGCCCCGTGGAGCGTGCTCTCGAGCATTTCGCCAGAGGAGTTTCGGCCGTTCATCGCTATGCCGGGCCAGGTGATCGCCTATCACGTGATCTTAGAGGGACGCCTGTTGATCGCCGTCGAGGGTCAGCCGCCCATCGAGGCACGAGCTGGGGAGATTGTTCTGCTTCCGCGCAACGACGCCAACACGCTCGCCAGCGCGACGGGCCTCCCGTCCGTAAGCGCCAACGCCCTGCTGCAACCGTCAGACAGCGGTGGATTGTTGCGGATCGTGCATGGAGGCGGGGGCGAGCCGACCCGACTCATCTGCGGTTTTCTTGGCGGCGAGCAGCACTACAATCCGTTGCTCTCGACGCTGCCAAGGCTTCTCAAGCTTGATATCCGTCAGGGCGCGTCGCGCGACTGGGTCGAGGCGTCGGTCCGGTTCGCGGCCGACGAACTGGTGCGCGGCGCCCTCGCGTCGTCCGGCGTCATGGCGCGGCTGTCGGAGCTGCTTTTCGTCGAAGCGGTCCGGAACTATGCGGCGAGCTTGAGCGAGGAGGAAACCGGATGGCTCAAGGGCGTCACGGATTCCCACATCGGACGCGCCCTGACGCTCATCCATGGCGACATCGCCAAGCCCTGGTCCGCAGACGAACTGGCCAAAGAAGTCGCCCTGTCGCGCAGTGCCTTCATGGAGCGCTTCACGGCCCTCATCGGCATGCCGCCGATCCGCTATCTCAAGACTTGGCGGCTGTTGACGGCGCGGCTGCAGCTGCGCGAGACGCAGGTGGCGATCGGCCAGCTCGCCCATGCGGTCGGCTATGAGTCGGAAGAGGCTTTCAGCCGCGCCTTCAAACGCGAGTTCGGGCTGCCGCCGGCGCGCTGGAGAGAGAGCCTGTCAGCTAATTGAATGAGCTTTTGGGCAAGGGTGCACAGAGCTGGCGACTAGAAACTATGGATGCTACTCTTAGGCCGAGATATCTCGTTGGTCACAATTGACAGGCGGCACCAACTTGACGGTGACTGGGCAGAGTTTGCAGACGTCGACCGCTCGATCAAGCCTGGGTCGGGATCGATGCACAGAGGGGGCCGCTGCGCTCCAGTAAGTCGACGCCAAAGTACCACCGCTCCATCGGCTCTTGCGCGCTGACGGATCGTCATGACCGCTGAAGTGGCAAAACCAACGCGCGACACCTCATGGACTACAAGGTCAAGCCGGCAGGCAGGGCGTCTGTGATGGCGGACTTCACGGCCGAATCGCGGGCCACCCCGCGCACCCATTCATAATAGATGCCCTTGGTGTTGGTGATGATGATGCCGGCGGCCGCCATGCGATCGAGGCCGGCGCGGTGATGCTGTGGCGGCGACGCAGTAGCGTCGTCGATGACACCGACATGGAACCCTAGTGCCGCCAGACCGATTGCCGATTGTGCTATACAGATGTCTGTCTCCAGGCCAACCAGCACACATTGTCGCCGACGCGTCGCCTCGATCCTTTGCATAATCTCTGGCTGGCCGCACAACCCAAGCATCATTTTGTCGTGGACGGCGGCGCCCGTGGGCAACTCCTGCAGAAGCGCCGGCACGAGCGGTCCACTCTGGGCGATGTCCTCCGCGGTCGCAATGATCGGGACTTCCAAATGCCGCGCTACCCGCATCAGCCAGCCGATCCGCGCTACGAGCGGCTCACGCCAATCCAAGGGCAGTTTACCGAGAAAATACGCCTGCACATCTATGACGACGAGGCGGGATTGCGTGGCATCGAACGGGCTGGTGGCGTGGCGGGCATGGGACTTGAACTCTGGTCAGATCGCGCACTGGCGGCTCTTGGGCCGAGTAGGGACGTTGTCGATGACAGTGCCACTCTCGACGCTAGATCGCAATATTGGGAGTTTAGGTGCTGGCCTATCTCTGATCACGACAGGCCCCTGTGTGGCTGTGTGACGGGGTAAGAAAGCGCTGGGCGAGCTCATTGACTTTCGCGTGCTGCGCGACACAACTCGCTCAACGACCACTCGGCAGAGAAAGCAGAACTTGCGGTTCGCCTGTCCGTGAGCACTTGTGGCGTCAGCGCCGGGTCTGCAACAGATCAACAAGCCGACACCGCTGGCTTGCGCCTCTTCCAGACCATCCGTCAAAATCCTGGTCTCGCTGGTGCTTGTTACGGAGCATCCATGAACGCTAAACAAAGTCCGCAGAGCAAGGCCATCTGCGCGTTACCGCATGGACAGCGGCCGTGCGTCGATCCAAATGCCGCCCGATTGACCGGATTCGACTGCGGCGCGAATGGCCGCCATGGAACGCAATCCGTCGGCGGCCTTGGGGTAGTGATCTGCCAGCGGATTTATGGCTCGCCTGTCGCGCTTTGCCGCGATGGCCTCGGCGAGGTCCGCATAGATATTGGCGAAGGCCAGCGGCATGCCCTCGGCATGACCGATGGTCACCCGCGAGGCGCGATCAGCCTCGGGCGTAAGGCCCGGTCCGCCACGCTCCAGAATTTGCGTACGCCCGTTCAACGGAGTCCAAAACAGCTGGTTCGGCCACTCCTGCGCCCAACGCAGACCTCCCTTTTCGCCGAAAACCTGGATGTTCAGGCCATGCATCCGGCCAAGCGCGATGGCGCTCGTCCAAAGCCGCACCGTGGCGCCGCCATCCATGCGGAGGCTGATCATCGCGTCGTCTTCGAGCTTGCGGCTGGCAATGGCGGAGACGAAATCGGCCGATAGTCTTTCGACGTCCTGGCCGGACACGAAGCTTGCCATGTGGAGCGCATGAATGCCGCAATCGGCGAAGACGGCCGAGATGCCCGCTTCAGCAGGATCATAGCGCCAGCGCACACGCGGGTTGTCGGCGTCGCTGGAGTCGGCGTGGAAGCCGTGCGCGAATTCCGCCTTCACCAGACGGACCTTGCCGAGATCGCCGCGCGCCACCATGGCCCGCATGTGGCGCACCAGGGCGTAGCCGGAATAGCCATAGTTGACCGCGCAGATATTGCCCGTGCGGGCGGTGACCGCAACGATGTCCTCGGCCTCTTCGACCGTCATCGTCATGGGCTTCTCGCACAGCACATGGAAACCAGTCTCAAGGAATGCCTTGGTGATTTCATAGTGCGTGGCGTTCGGCGTGGCCACTGTTACGAGGTCCACGCGATCCTTGCGGCCCCGTTCGCCCGCGAGCATCTCGCGCCAATCCCCATAGGCGCGCGCCGGCTCGATCCCAAGCCGTTTGGCAAAGTCGCGACCCTTGGCGGGGTCGGCATCCAGAGCGCCGGCTGCCAGTGTGTAGAGACCATCCAGAGACGCACTGATCCGATGCGCGGGGCCAATCTGGCTGCCCTCGCCACCGCCAATCAGTCCCCAATTCAATTTGGCCATGCTGGTACCGTCAGTTGAAGCCGATTAATGTCAAGAATTCGCGGTTCACCCGCGCATCGTTGAGCGGCGAGGTCTGTCCGGCCGGGTCACAATCCTGCTCGACGGTGCACCAGCCGGAATAGCCGTGATCGAGCAGGAGCTGGCGGACAGCCCTGAAATCCGTCATGCCCTCGCCGAGATTGCAGAAGATCCGGTCGGCACAAGCCTTGTAGAAACCGGTTCGGTTAGCGACGGCTTTGGCGCGGATATTTGAATCGATGTCCTTGAAATGCACGTAAACCAGTCGCTCCATGTGCCGCCGCATGAAGGCAACCGGGTCAAACCCGGCATAGTGCGAATGGCCGGTGTCGAGGCAGAGCTTCAGCAGCGAGGCGTCGGTATCGCCGAGCAGCCGCTCAATTTCGGGCTCGAAATCCGCGAATCCAGCGGCGTGCGGATGGATGCTGACCGTCAAACCACAATCGTCACGGCCCATTCGCGAGATGTCGGAGAACCTCTGGACAAATCCCTTCCACTCGGCGGCATCCATCTGGGTGGCTTCCCCCGGTCGCCCCGCCGTCGGAGTCCTCCGTGGCGATATGGAATCGATCAGCACAAGATGCTTGGCTTCATGCGCCTTGAGCGCCTTGCAGGTTCTTACGGCCGCTTGTCTGACATCATCCCATTGGGTTGGATCGTGGAATGCGCGAAAAACGACGCCGCCGATCAGTTCCAATCCCCGCATTTCGAGCGCGTCGCTCATGACCGAAGGGTCTTCCGGCATGAAGCCGATCGGGCCGAGTTCGATCCCGCCATAGCCCGCCGCCCTGCACTCATCGAGCACACGGATCCAATGCGGATTGCGGGGGTCGTCCGCGAATTCGACGCCCCAGGAGCATGGGGCGTTGCCGACTCTGATGCTCATGTGAGACTGCCTAGAGTTCGTTGACGCTGACCCACCGCTTTTCCGCAGCAGAAAGAAATGCGGCCTCGATGACCTGATTGACCAGCATCCCATCGTGGAATGTCGGCCAGACCGGAGTTCTGGTGGCGATGGCTTTGAGAAAATCGCGCGCTTCGATGATGATTTGGTCCTGGTAGCCGGTGCCGTGCCCGGGTCCTAGGCAGAACGGCTTGTAGTCGGGATGCAGGGGGCCGGTCAGCATCTTGGTGAAGCCTTGCCGGTCCGTCCTGGCTTCGCCCTTGTAGAGCCAGAGGGCGTTTTGATCTTCCTGGTCAAACCGGATGGCGCCTCTTGTGCCGAAGATATCGTAGGTATAGCCCATCTTCCTCCCGGTCGCGACGCGGCTGATGAACAACGCTCCCATCGCTCCTCCCGCGAATCGGCACATGATCTGCGCCTGATCGTCATTCGTGACCGCCTCCGGCCCATTCGGCCCCTGGCGGGTTTTGTGTACGGTTTCGATGTCGGCAATGAGCCTATCGATAGGGCCTGCCAAAGCCAATGCAGCATTGATGATGTGCGGCGACAAATCCCCCATGTTGCCGTTGGCCCGCGCCCGGGTCCGCCAGTCGGCCGGCAGCGCGGGATCGCTGAGGAAGTCCTCGGTGTGCTCGCCGCGCAAATAGGTGATCTCGCCAATCTCGCCGGCGGCGATGATCTCGCGCGCCAATTGCGAGGCTGGCGTGCGGATGTAGTTGAAGCCGGTCATGTTGGCTGCGCCACTGGTCTTTGCGGCAGCAACCATCTTGCGGCATTCGGCAAGCGTCGTTGCGAGCGGCTTTTCGCACAACACCGGCTTGCCGAGTGCGAGCGCGGCGAGAGCAATCTCGCAATGGGTGTCCTGGGGACTGGCGATGACCACGGCCTCGACCCTCGGATCGGCGACCAGTTTGCGCCAATCGGCGGTGCCACGAGCAAAGCCGAACGCGCGGGCCTTCTCGGCAGCGCCCGCCTCGGTGGTGGTGCAAATCATTTCCAGGCGGGGTCTGAGCGGTGTATCGAAAACCGCGCCAACTGCGGCCATCGCGACTGAATGGGCCTTGCCCATGTAGCCCGCGCCAACAATCCCTATTCCGATTTCTGCCACGCCGTTCTGCCCCTCACACCGCTGGCCATTGCAACACGTTGAGACCGCACTTAACCTGCCCCGTCAAGCCCAAGGGGACCAAAGCGTGAGCCTCGATCGCATCAAGGTCAATCGGTTCCTGGTTCTGGGGCGCGCCGGGATGGATCTCTATGCCGATCCGCCGGGAACCCGCATGGAGGACGCGAGGCAGTTCACGTCGGCGCTTGGCGGCTCTTCGGCCAATATCGCAGCCGGACTCTGCCGGTTGGGTAGCGCCAGTTCGCTGCTGGGCACAGTTTCGGACGATGCGGTCGGACGGTTTGTCCTCGCCGAACTTGGCCGCTACGGCATCGGCACCGAACATGTGAGGAGCGTTGGGGGCGAGGCGCGCAATTCGCTGGCCGTGGTCGAGAGCCGCGCGGAGAACTGCCAGTCGGTCATCTATCGCAACGGCGCTGCCGATTTCGAGCTTTCAACCGCCCAAGTGGAGGCCTGTGATTTCAGCCGGTTCGGCGCGCTGGTTTTGACCGGGACTAGCCTAGCCCGCGAGCCATCCCGGGCGGCAACTTTCCGGGCCATCGAGAAAGCCAGCGCCGCAGGCTTGATCACCATTATCGACATCGACTACCGGGCCTACACTTGGGCCAACCGCCAAGAAGCGGCAGAGGTATGCCTCCGCGCCGCGCAAGGCAGCCAAATGGTGGTCGGCAATGATGATGAGTTTGGCCTGCTTGCGGGCGACCAAGCCGCCGGGCTGGAGCTAGCAAAGCGTTTTGGCGAGCGGAAGGGTTCTGTCGCGATTTACAAAATGGGCGCTCGCGGCTCGATCACCTTTGCCGGAACGGAACAGATCGAGCTTGGGGTCTACCGCGTGCGACAGCTGAAACCGACGGGCGCTGGCGATGGCTTTCTGGCGGGGGTCGCATCGAGCCTGGCCGCCGGCCTATCGCTCGCTGACAGTTTGCGCCGCGGCACGGCGGTCGCCGCGATCGTCGTGACCCGAGTGGGGTGCGCGCCAGCCATGCCGACGCTCAACGAACTCATGTCTTTCATGGCTAAGAACCCGCCGTTGATATGATACCGAAACCGAGGCCCCATGCACATTCCGCCCTACGACAATTACAATGAACCGATCATCGGCCCTGGGGATGCCAAGGTGCCGCTGAATGTCTTCAATATCGTGAAGCTGAGGCGCGGCCAGTCCTTCGAATACGCAATTCCGGGCTACGAAACCGGCGTCGTGCCGGCGACGGGAACCGTCGATGTCGAGGTTGGCGCCGAGCGATTTACCGCCATCGGTCAGCGTAAAGCCGATGTGTGGGACGGAGAGCCCGAAGGTGTCTATGTGCCCGCGGGCGTCAGGGCCAAACTGATCTGTCTCAGCGATGCCGCCGAAATTTTCATCGCTGGCGCCAAGTTCGAAGGCGTGCTCGCCCCCTTTGCGGTGCGTGCCGCCGACATCGACAAGGTTCAGTACGGATCAGACGAAACCAAGACGCACCGGACGATCAAGCACATTCTCGGGACCAAATACCGGGGCCAGATGGGGCGATTGCTCGTGTCGGAATTGTTCACCGTCGGCCAAGGCGGGTGGTCCGGATTTCCTCCGCACAAACACGACACCGACCGCAAGGACGGAACGGGAGACACTATTGAAACGCAGCACGATGAGACCTACAATTTCCGCTTCCGCCCCAAGCATGGGTTCGGACTTCAACTCGTGCAGCGCGAGGACGGCAAGGTCGGCGAGGCCTATCACCTGGTCGATGGCTCCACGATTGTCCTGGACAAGGGTTATCACCCTTGCGTCGCCGCGCCGGGCTACGAGATGTACTATTTTACCATCCTTGGCGGCCTCAGCCAGCGGTCGCTGGTGCAGTATTTTCAGCCGGCTCACGCCTATCAGATCGAGACGATCCCGGGGATCAAAGACATGATCGCCAAGTTCAAATGACAGTTGCGACGCTGACAGAAATTCTGGCGCTGGCCGAGGGGCGAGGCGCCGCTGTGGCGGGTCTGGTCGTGCTGGGCTGGGAGGATGCGTGCGCCTACGCAGAAGCAGCCGACGAAACTGGGATTCCAATCATTCTGCAGGCGGGTCCCGGTTGTCGCAAGCACACGCCAATTTCTGTCCTGGGCAAGATGTTTCGCCGCCTGGCCGAACAAGCGCGCGTGCCGATCGCCTGCCACATCGATCATGCCCGAACGATCGAGGAATGTCGCGAGGGAATTGATCACGGCTTTACCTCGGTAATGATCGATGGCTCGTCGCTTCAGATCGAGGAGAATATTGCGCTGACGGCCAGGGTCGTTGCACTGGCCCGCAGGGCTGGCGTATCGGTCGAGGGGGAAGTGGGCGTTGTTGGATATTCAGGCGGCGCGGCCTCGGCCGTGACATCGCCGCAGGACGCCGCGATGTTTGATCGTGACTCGGGCGCTGACGCACTCGCCATTTCGGTCGGCAACACCCACCTTATGATGCAGGCCACGGCTAAGATCAACAGGGACGCGCTTCTTGCCATCGAGACCGTGACGCGACTGCCTCTGGTTCTGCACGGGGCAAGTGGAATACCTCTCGACGTGCGCCGGAATCTTGCGCACACGACGCGCGTGCGCAAATTCAATCTCGGAACGGAACTGCGGCGAGCCTTCGGCGCGTCCCTGCGTCGGGCGTTGGAATCGAACCCCATCGCGTTTGATCGCATCGAACTTTTGAAGGCGACCATTCCCGATTTGAAGCACGAAGCTATCAAGTCAATCAGTCCGCTTTGGTAGCGGCGGCCACCGGTAACAAATCGGTGCGATGGTCCTCAAAACTTTCTTGGTTCTGCCGGTGTGGTGCATCAGCGTGCAGATCGGAGCTGAGCAGGGTTTGCTGCCATTGGAGCAGTCCAGTTCTCTGAACACTGATCGGCACTTTGACATAGCTACAATACCTCAGCCAGCGGTCATTGGGTAAAGCAGACGGCGGGGGCCATCAGTGCAAGTTCTCTTCGATCGCTGGCACGGGCCGAGGCTCTCCGGCGAAAAGTTGACGCCTCGGGCTCAGAAGAATTCACGGTCGATTGCGCGCGGCGGTCAATGTATTGACGGCTCACCGGATGGGTTAGGCTTCCGGGTTGGCTGTGATCGCGGATACCTTGAGCAACTCCTGCCAGGCGTCGTCCGAAATGGCCCAGGCGGCCCAGTCGAGGGTTTGCTGGATGCGCTCGGGCTTGGTCACGCCGCAGATCGTCGACGCAATCCGCTTGTCGCGCAGCGAGAATTGCAGGGCCGCCGCCCCGAGTGGAATGCCGTGCCGCACACAACTAGCCTCGATTTGGCGAACAGGCGCAAGCGTTTGATCCGATGCCTGGGAATAGGCATAGCGCCCGAACTGGGCACCCTTGGCATGGAGCCCACCGCCGAATGGTGCTGCATTGAGGACCGCAATGCCCTTGGCGACCGAGAATTCGATCATTGGTTCGGTGTTCCGATTGACCAGCGAAAAGCGGTTGTGGGTGATCACGGCGTCGAATGGCCAATCGTTCATCAGGGGCATCATCACATCGATATCGCCTGCAGCAAGGCCGACGGACTGGGCGAGCCCCTCCTCTTTCATCTTGAAGAGTTGAGCGATCGGGCCGTCTCGATGGGTTGCTTCGCTGAGTGAGGCGCAACGCTCGGGATCATGAAAATGCAACAGGTGCACTCGATCCAGGCCGAGGGCTTTCAGGCTTTCCTCCAGGGACCGTCGTGCTTGTGCAGCGTCGAAGCGGTTGGTGGTGACGTCACGATCGAGCTTGGTCGAAATCACAAATTCTTTTGGCAGGCCACCAAGCTCGCGGATCACATCGCCGATGCGCTGTTCGCTCCGGCCCATGCCGTAGATGCGGGAGGTGTCGAGAAAGTTCACCGGCCCCGCCAAGATGGCGCGGATCGTCGACTTCCCGCGTTCCTCATGAACAGAATAGCCGTAGGTTTCGGGCATGTCGCCGATACCTGACGTTCCAAAACAGATGTTTGTTACCGCGAGACCTGTGCGGCCGAGTTTTGCTTTGGTGATTGGCGGTACGACGGACAAGGATCGTGCTCCGAATTGAAATTGCGGACTTTGCGCAACACCTAATCCAGGTGGAAGACCGGTTCCATCGGGGCCCACCAGTCGTCTGGCGCGCGGGAGTCCAGTGGCCGCTGCATCGGCATGCAGAGCTTCCACCAGTCCTGTGTCACGGGATCGGTGGCCATCGCGGCCATGTCGGCAGCATAGTCCGTGCCGTGATATTCGAAATAGGCGAACATCAGGTTCTCCGGCTGGCGCAAGAAGATCGTGTAGTTGCGGATGTGGCAGGCCGTGATGCGTTCTAGCACTTTCGGCCAGACGGCGGCATGCTCGCGTTTGTAGTCCTCGATCCGGGCCGGATCGATGCCGATGACTTGCCCCATGCGTTGCATCGCGATTGCCTCGATTAACTGATGGCGAAACTGGACCCGGGCACCGTCTGACGCTCGATGGCCGGCCAGTCCCAATCGATGCCGAGCCCCGGTTCGGTCGATGGAATGGCATGTCCGGCCTCGATGCGCATCGGTGAGCGGGTGAGTGTATCGAGCTGCGGGATGTATTCCACCCAGCGCGCATTCGGCACGGCCGCGCACAGCGCCACATGCAGCTCCATCAGGAAATGCGGGCATACCGGCACGTTGAAGCATTCGGCCAGGTGTGCAACTTTTAGCCAGGGCGTGATGCCACCGACACGAGCCACGTCCACCTGTACGATCGAACACGCACCCTGCTGCAGATATTCGCGGAAGTGCAGGTGCGAGTAGAGGCTTTCGCCGACCCCGATGGGGATGGTGGTCGATTGCGACAGGCGGATATGACCGCTGAGGTCGTCTGCGGTGAGCGGCTCTTCAAGCCAGGCGATGTCGATAGGCGTGAAACACCGTGCGCGCCGTATCGCCGCATCGATGGTGAAGCGCTGGTTGGCGTCGGTCATGATCTCGAAGCCAGGACCAACCGCCTTGCGCACCGCTTCGAGCCGGGCAACATCCTCCGAGACGTGCGGCCGGCCAACTTTGATCTTTGAGCCGCCGAAGCCTTGCGCCTTGGCGGCCAAGGCATCATCCACCAGCGCGGCCGTCTCGATATGCAGCCACCCGCCTTCGGTAGTGTAGAGCGGCACGCGATCCTGTGCCCCGCCTGCCATGCGCGACAGCGGTTCGCCGTGGCGGCGGCATTTGAGATCCCAGAGGGCGATGTCGATGGCAGCCAAGGCGAGCGATGTTATGGCGCCTACTGAAGTTGCGTGCGTGAGAAACAAAAGATCGCGCCAGGCTTTCTCGATGTCGCCGGCCTCGCGGCCCAGAAGAGCGGGGGCCAAAGTGTGCCGGAGCAAGGCCATGATTGATGGGCCTCCCGTGCCGATGGTGTAGCTGTAGCCCGTGCCAACCGCGCCGTCGGCGTCGGTGACGCGCACGATCGGCGTTTCCTGGCTGACGAAAGACTGGATGGCGTCGGTGCGCTTCACTTTCGGTTTCAAGTCGACCATCAAGGCTTCGACGCGGACGATCTTGGCCATGGCCGCTTACCCTTTCATTGATCCGCTTATGCTGCTTTTCGCGCGTGGATGTGGGCCATGATGGCCTGGCTGACACGGTCGTAGTTGCGGTCGTTCTCCACCTCGCCCTTGATGCGGTAGCCGTCCATGACGACGATGCGGTCCGCGACGTCGATCATTTCAGGCATGTCCGAGGTGATCAGGATGACCGCCGTTCCGCCGGTTGCCAATTCGTGGATCAGGTCGTGCAGATAGGCCTTGGTCTTGATGTCGATGCCGACCGAGGGTTCATCGACAATCAGCAGTTTGACTCCGGCCGCGATCCACTTGGCAACCGAGACCTTCTGCTGGTTGCCTCCCGACAAATTGCCGATGGTCTGCTGCAGCGACGGGGTTTTCACCTCGAGCCTTTCGATCACCGGCCCGACCGCACGGGCAACGGTGCGGCCACGCAGCAATCCGAGCCGGCCGGCCAGTCGCCGCCACACGGTGATGCCGGCGTTGTCGAGCACAGAGTGCATGAGGATGAGCCCCTCGCCTTTCCGGTCCTCACTGACATAGCCAATGCCGTGATGATGGAGTGCGTCGGCCACTGACCTGATGTGAACGGACGTGTTCGCAATTTTTATCTCGCCACCGGTCTGGCGGTACAGGCCAAGGACGGATTTTGCCAATTCGCTGCGCCCCGCCCCGACGAGGCCGTAGAGCCCGACGATCTCGCCGGGGCGAACCGCAAGATCGATCTCGCGATGTCCCAGGGCGCTGGAAAACCCGCGCAGCTCCAGATAGGGCGTAGTTGCAGGCTTGGGACGCGGCGCGCGCGAAGAGATCCGCTCGGCGCGGCCGATCATCATGGTGACCACGTCCTGCCGCCCCAGCCCGGCGAGCGGGACGCTGTCGCAGACATTGTGGCCGTCACGCAGCACCGTTACCGTGTCGCAGATCTGAAACACTTCCTCCAGCTTGTGACTGACGAACAGGATCGCGACCCCGTCGGCCCTTAGCTTGCGGATGATGCCGAACAGGGCGTCGGACTCGGCCGGTGTCAGCGAGGCCGTCGGTTCATCCAGCAGCAGGGCACGCGATTTCAGCGACAGCGCCTTGCCGATCTCCACCAGCTGCATCTGGGCGACGCTCAGCCGCGATACCGGCGTCTTTGGATCGATGTCGAGGTCCAGCAGCCTGAGCCAGTGCGCGGCTTCGTCATGTATGGCCACAAAATCGATGCGCGACAGCGATCCCGCGCCGAGCCGGTCGAGCATGATGTTCTCGCCGACCGAAAAGCGCGGCACCAGATTGCGTTCCTGGTGCACCACGGCGATACCGCGGGCTGCAGCCTCGCGCGGACTGTTGAAGCGCACCGGCGAACCGTCCAGCAGCACCTCGCCGCTATCGGGATGCTGCAGGCCAGTGATGATCTTGATCAGCGTCGACTTGCCCGCCCCGTTCTCGCCGAGCAGGGCGTGAACGCAGCTCGTCGCCAGCGTCATTGCCACATCGTCCAGCGCCTTCACGCCGGGGAACGATTTGCTGACGTGGCGGATTTCGAGAAGACTGCCCATCGTCACGCTCCAGCTGTCGCCATCTTGGCAAAGCGCCACTCGCGGAAGCGGTTGATGCCGACCGCCCACAGGATGAGGCTGCCGAGCACGATCTGCACCACGAACGGGTCGATCGAGAACAGCACCAGCGCCTGCGTGATGATGGCGATGATGACGACTCCGAAGAAGGTGCCGGCGACGCTGACATGGCCGCCGGACAGCGCTGCCCCGCCGATGACTGGCGCGGCGAAGGACGAGATCAGCCAATCGTCGCCGATGGTCGGTTGGCCGATCTGCAACCTGGCGACCAGCATCATGCCCGCCGCCGCCGCCAGCAGGCCAGAGATCGCGTGCGCCCAGATGACCGTGCCAACAGTATCGATGCCCGATAATTCCGCCGCCTGACGGTTGCCGCCCATGGACAGAATATAGCGCCCGATCCGCAGGCGGCGGAACAGGTACCAGAGCCCGAGTGCGGCAATCAGCATAGGCGCGATCAGCCAGGGGATCGGCCCTATAACAGCAGTGTTGCCGAACTGCTTGACCACATCGGGGACGCCATAGAACGGTTGCGCCTTGGTGATGCCGAGGTTGATGCCCTTGAAGATCTGCAGCGAGGCCAGCGTGATGATGAAGGCCGAGATGCCGGTGCGCGCAATGACATAACCGTTCGCCATGCCCGCCAACACGCCGATGGAGAGGCCCATCAGCACGGCGAGCGGCGTCGGCACACCAAGCACCTCGATGGCGCCAACGAAGCAGACGCCAACCAGGCCGCCGAGTGAGCCGAGCGCCAAGTTCATCTGGCCGACGCCCACGATCACAAGCTGGCCGAGCGCAATCACCATGTTGACCGCAATCGCCGAGAGCAGCACCAGGATGTTGAACGGGGTGAGAAAGCTCGGCTGTAGGGCGGAAATCACGAGTATGGCCGCAAGGCTGATCAGAGCCGGGCCGGCCCAATCGTTGTCAAGCAGCTGCATGCCGAAACGCTTATCCATCACACCATTCCCCGCGCCTTCAGGATCGTGTGGCGGGCGCGGTCGATGAGTACGGCGGCCAGCAACATGAAGCCAAGAAAGGCCTGCACCCAGAATTCGCTGACCCGCATCAGGAGCAGACCACTGGTGATGACCGTGACAAAGGTGGCACCAAGCAATGTGCCAATCACGGAGACGCGTCCGCCGGTGAGCAGTGTACCGCCCAACACCGGAGCAAGAAACGCCGGCAGCAGCCAATCCTGCCCGAGGTGGCCCGCCATCGAGGGCACGGCTGCTCCTGTGCGCGCCGTCAGCATCAGGCCGGCGAGGGCTGCAAGCGCCCCGGTGAGCATATGACAGATGATGACGGTGCGCCCGACCGGCACGCCGGACAATTCGGCAGCGCGCGGATTGGCGCCCGCCGCCAGTATTTCACGGCCGAGCCGGGTCAGACGATAGAGCACCGTAAGACCACCGCAGACCGCCAGCGTCACAACTAGCAGGGCCGAGACCGACCCCAGGACTTTCATCCGCCCGAAAGCGGTAACGTCCGCAGGCAGACCGTTGAAGGCCTGGGCCTTGGTGAGGTAGATCATCACGCCGAAGAAAATGCTCATGGACGCCAGCGTGATAATGAAGCTGTGTACGCCGGATCTCACAACGACGGCGCCGTTAATGCCTCCCAGCAGCGCGCCGAGAGCCAACGTAAAGGGAATGGCTGCTGCCAGCGGCAGCCCCAGCCGCTCGGCAAAATAGCCAAAGGCCATTGCGGACGATGCCCCGATGGCGCCGACCGACAGATCAAGCCCACCCGAGACGATCACAGCCATCATCGCCAACCCAATCATGGTGTCGATGCCGATCTGCCGGCTGAGCGTGAAGAGGCTGAATGGCGAGGTAAATCCCGGCAAGGCGGTCGCGAATATCGCCGCAGCAACGACGATCAGGGCCAACAGACCGAACTCATTGGACAGCAGTAGTCGCAACAGCACCGGCAAGCGTTCCTGCTCACCGGTACCGGTGTTCTCTGTAAGTGGTTCCGTGACGACGCTGCTCATGGTCCGCCCCGAAACGTCACGAGCACGTCATGTAGTCCTTCTCGAAGTTGGCCAGGATCGTTTTGGTGATGCCGCGCATGGCGTCCACATAGGTATCGACCTGTCCGGCATCAACAAACACGGTGCCCGAGTCGACGAACTTCTTGGTGAGCGCATTCGACTTCCAGGGCGCGTCTTCTTTCAGCTTGCAGCCACTGCGCAGCTTGTTCAGTACATAGGAGCCGATATAGCCCTGGCCGTAGGGGTTTTGCAGCATGGTGCCGTTGACAAAGCCGTCCTTGATGGCCTTCAGCACCACTTCGTCATGGTCGATGCCAACCATCTTGATACGCTTGTCGCCAATCTTGCGCAGTGAATTGGCAGCGGTCACGGCCGGCACCCAGGCGGTTGTCACAATGCCATCCACATCATTGGCGTGGGCCGCGAGATAGGCGTTTATCTTCTCTTCGGCCGGCTGCGGGGCATCGATATCGGCGATTACCTGCACGACCGTTACGGCGCCGTTGGTCTCGTCGGCCGCCTTCTTGACGGCGTCAATGCGCAGCTGCGTGTTGGGGTCCACAAGGAAGCCGGTGAAATGAGCAATGCGGCCTTTGCCGCCCATCGCTTTGATCAGCTGTTTGGTGCCGAGATAGGCCGAGTTGCCGGTATCAGTTCCCATGCAGAACAGGGCCGGGGTCGGGTCCTTGAGGCAGCCGGCCGTGGCGATCGCCATACCCTTGTTGTCGACGATCTCCTGCACTACGGCGTTGGTGCCGACAGCGTCACCCGGGAAGATCAGGAACGAATTGTAGCCCTGCGTCAGCAAGCTCTCGAGCAGCTGGCTCTGCTGGGCCAGTTCCCACTTTTGCGGCACGCGGTAGTCGCCGGCCGCAAGGCCGAAGTCCTTCATCGCATCCTTGCCCGCCTGCTCCCAGGCGCCGAAGTATGGATGTGGTCCACCCGGTACCAGAGCAACCTTGGTGTCGGACCCGGCAACTGCCGGCGCCACAAGCATTAGCGCCGCGACGGCCGCGAGGCCCCCTTTGATTAGCGACGTTCGCATAGGCATTCCTCCATGTGTTTGTTGGCGATTGGATCAGGACGATTTGGCCGGGCGCCGTGGACCATCAGCCCAACTTGCGCTCGCAGCTAAGATGCTAGTATACAAGTTCAGCCAGCGCAAGCTGGTCGACAGACCGAACTTGCAGGACCAGTCGACTGACTGTGAAAGGCGGCAATGCGAGCTACAAAACTACAGACAGCGCCCAATCCGAGAGGGCAAGGCCTTGCTGCCGTTGTGCTCGATCGCCATTTGCCGGCGGTCGAACAGGTCTACGCGACTTTGAAGCAGGCCATCATCTCCTGCCGCATACTGCCCAATGAGCCTGTCAGCGAGAACCGGCTGTGCAGCCTGTTCGGGGTCTCGCGGTCGCCCGTACGCATCGCGTTGACAAGGCTGGCCGAAGACGGATTGATCGAGATATTTCCGCAACGAGGCAGTTTCGTTGCGCCGATCAAGCTGGCGCAGGTTCGCGAAGGGCAGTTCGCGCGTGCTGCCCTCGAAGTCGCGCTGCTGGAGCAAGCGGTAGCAAACTGGACACGGGAGGCCTCACGCCAAGCGCGAGCCGAAATCGCGATCCAAAAGCGCCACGCAGGTGTTGGCGATACCTGGGAATTCTATCTGGACAACGAGCGGTTCCATGCGGCCTTCGCCCACCGTGCGGGTCTTGCAGGCGTTTGGACGACCGTTCAAAGCGTCAAGACCCTGCTCGACAGGATCGGGCATCTGGCCAACCCCGTGCCAGGTCACATGCAGCGGATCGTTGCCGAGCACACCGTGATCCTTGATCATCTGGACGCCGGCGACACTTTGAAGGCGACCGAGGCGATGCGGTCCCACATCAATTCGGTCGATAGAACCATCGAGCGGCTACGCCCTCTGTTCCCAGATTTCTTCGTCGAATCCTGACGCCAGATATGCGTGAGCCCGCATCGCTGCCAACATTTCAGCGTCCGATGCAGTTTGGTTCGTTGAGATTCCGGTCGGGGGCCAGTCGCATGAAACATCGCCGGTCCTGCCGTCGCTGTGCAGAGAAAGCGGCCATCGGTCGGCCCACGACGTCTTCCAGGGACATGTGATGCGCCCTCGTCTGCATTTGATCGACCACCGGACAAGACTATTCGCACCACACGATCTTGCCCTGGCGGACCCAGAAGTGGGACCGGCAGCCCGTAAGGAGCGACACAGACGGATGGAGCGTGGGATAACCTTGCTTGTCTATCGTGACATCCCAGCGTGGCCGGACTCCATCAAGAACCATCATTTCGAGCCGATGGCCGCAGCCGCACGGACACAGCAATCCGACACTCCAATCCTCGCCGTCGTCACACATTAGAATGAGGTCTCGGCGCGGCAGTCTGTCTGGAAGCGTGTCGCCAGCAAGGATATTGAGGGATCGCCGCGGCGCAAGGCGCGTCTTAAAGGAACGCCACCAGAAGGGAGATGGCTTCATGCAGCTTTCCTCCGGGGTGCAAGTGCCGGAAGCCCTAGCAATGGCTCGTGGAGACCTGTGCAAAGTGGCAGGGCCTCGTTAGACCTGAAACTGCCTTCGCCGAAATGCTCCTCCTCTCCGTCGGCCAGCATGAAGATGGTGCGCGCGAAATCACGGTTGGAGTTGTGGCGAAAAGGAAAAGCCCGGGCGATGAACTCCATGACGGTTGCGGAAGCGGCTCGCATGTTGAGAGAAATCACTGCCGGTGCCTGCTCCGCTATACCCTTCAGATAGCCCTCGGCCACACGGCGCTGGTGGGCTTCAGGAGCGACACGCGCGAGGTATTCAGCCTCGAGCGTGGCCGGCGAGTAGACATCACGGTCGAGGAGAGTGGCGCCACCAGGCTGCACGAAGTCGATACGGCCACATACTTCAGCGATCCTGCGCTCCGTGCCCTCTTGCCGGGTCGGTATCGATACGCCGACATTGAACAGCGGCATGCAGCAGGCGGCCGCTAGGCGGTCGGCAATGTGACGGCCTTCCGCCGTATCGACGCAGGAGAATAGGACGTCAGCTTCGCAAGCCGCCAGGATGGCATCGCGTGTGGCTATCGATTCCGGGACAGCATGAACTCGGCATTTCGGACTGTATCGGCGGATTGCGTCCTTGAGCATTTCGACTTTCAATTTTCCATCCGCAGCGTCTGCCGTAGTTGAGTTCAGGATGCGATCCAGGTTTCGGGCTTCAATCCGGTCGAAATCGATCAGGATAATCTCGCCGAAACCGAGCCGGGCCAGCTGCTCGGCGACGATCGATCCAGTCCCTGATGCGCCGATTACGCAGGCGCACAGGCGGGAGAGCGAGTGCCGCATGCCTTGTGTGAAGGCGATGGGCACAGCGGGAACGGACGGGCCGACATCCGCACCGGCCGGCCAAACGTGGATGTCATCGCGAGCGCAGATGACTTGGTCGACCGGTTGATATGGGTCACGACCGTTAAAGATGCGCACCCGCATGGCGCCAGACGGCACCATGATGGCTGAGAGGCTTGGTTTGTCGGTTGCTTGAAAAAGTGCTGGCAGGAGCAGCGTGTGGCTCGCATCGTCCTGGGACGAGAAGTTGAAGAAGCCTCCGGGGTGCGAGTGCAGTGCCACAATGGAGTAGTCACCTTCGTCGGCGCGATCGATCGCCTGTTCCGCATATTCACCGGGCCATGACAGCGCGTCGGGTTCGCGCCGGGTGCAGGCTGAATGCGGAACCAAGATGGTGTCGTGCACGAGATAGCGTTGTCGATGGTTGCCGACACGTCGGCAAAGCAGGAGGGCGGCGGCCTCGAGGCCATCACCGGGAAAAAGGTGCGCCAGAAGGCTCTGGTGGAGAGGACCTGGAAGTACCACGGATGTTAGAGCGTAGCTCATGCCTCGACTTCCCGGCGGAGCGATTCGTCGACGAGAGCGAGGTGTGTTGTCAGAGAGTCGCGCGAGCTGTCCCACTGGCGGTGACGCGACCAACGCTGGTGGGGGATGCCGCAGATGGTCTCGACTTGCTGGGTCTGGGGGATATCTCCGCCAGTCTGGCGAATGAGCGGCGGATGGCAATAGAACATGTCAAGCTGTGCCGCCGGATAACTTGTCGGGAACTCGATGGCGATCGTCGTATGTGCGGCCATATACCCGGCTGGAACCTGGTAGCATGGAAGCAACAACCAGCGACGCTGGCCGTCGAGAACGGTCTCCCAGCGGAGCCCAAGGCGGTCGAGATGCGTTTCGTCCTGAGGCAAGAGGGCAAAGTCGAGACGGCGAGGCAACGGGGCCTCGCCATTGTCGATCTGCTTGGGCATAAGCCGCAGTTTCTCGATGCCCTCGTGACGGAGATCGATCTCGGTCGAGAGGTCGACAGGCTTTTTCGGCTCGCCGGCAATCTTGAGCACGATGATCCAGGCGGCGGTCGGATCAAACCCGGCCTTCTGGATGGCATCCCGGACGAGGATGGTCGGATGCAGGGATTCGATGATGACCCCCTGGACATTCAGTTTCCAGGCATGGCCGTGCTGATGTGGTTGTCCGTGCCGATGTTCTGGGCTGTTCTGAGTGTGCATGTGTCCCTCCCGGGTAGGTGGGGCCGGCCGCCCCACGATGTGATCGATGGGGACAATATGGTATAGAGGTACGTCGGATTCGGTCGTACTCTTAAGCCATGCGCCACGAAAAAGCCGAACAAGTGCTGGTGCTCGCGCGCCTCCTGGCGGCGAACGCCGAAGGTTTGACGCTCGATGAGATCGTCCAGCGGCTGAATGTCGGCCGCAGGACGGCCGAGCGTCTGCGCGACGCCGTTTGGCGGATTTTTCCTCAGATGGAGGAGAAGCCTGATGGCAGCACGAAGCGCTTCCACATACCCGGCGGTATCGAGAGCTCCTTCAATAGTCCAACGACCGAGGAATTGCTGGCGCTCTCGAAGGCGGTGACGCACTTCAAGAACTCGGCAATGAAGGAAGACGGTGCTGCGTTCGAGCGACTTGAACAGAAAATCCAGGCGGCCATGCGGCCGCAGGCGATGCGGAAGATCTCGCCCGATCTCGAAGCATTGATGCGGGCGGAGCTGATTGCCTTGCAGGCGGGACCACGGGCCATCGAGGCACCGGAGATGCTGACGGCGCTTCGCGATGCGCTGCTGCGCACGAGGATGGTCGCGTTCACCTATTCCCGCGGCTCGAAGAAGGGTGCATCACGCAAGGTGACGCCCTATGGCATCATTTTCGGGCGCATGAATTACCTGGTCGGCCCGGAGGAGGGTGCGACGAAAATCAAGCACTGGCGGCTTGACCGTATCCGTGACCTGAAGCTGACCGATGCGGTCGCGACTGCGCCGGCAGACTTCAGCTTGACCGAGTATGCGCAGGCATCGTTTGCCTTCTTCCATGAAGCGCCGGAGGATGTTGTGCTGCGCGTGATGAAACACGGAATCGATGACAATTTCGAGCGTTGGCAATTCCACCCCAAGCAGACCGTCGAGTATGAGCCGGATGGCAGCGCCATCGTGCGGTTCCGCGCAAGTGGGATGCTCGAACTGGCCTGGCACCTGTTCACCTGGCGCAACAATATCCAGATCATTCACCCACCATCGCTTCGGGAAAAACTGACGTCCGAACTTGCGATCGCGCTGACATTCCACGAGTCGCCCGTCGCACCGGCCAGGACGTCGCCGCCAGAGGGTACGTCCACTTCTGACGTAGCGAGCTGACATGGTCATCATATGACCAAAATCCTCTCTGCCTCGCGGCTCAACGATTATCTCGGCTGCACCCATCAGTCGGCGCTCTGGCTGACGGACGCCAAGCCGGACGATGAAACCGACGCGACCCTTGAACTGGTGCGGGCCAAGGGATTCGCGCACGAAGCCGTGGTGCTTGCCGACCTCGAAAGGCAGTACGGATCGGCTGTCCGCATTCCCGACAAGGGACGGCTCGAGGACAGGCAAGCGGAAACGCTGCGGGCGCTAAAAGAGGGAGCGCCGCTCATCTATCAGGGCGCATTCTCGAATGGGCGCTGGATCGGGTTCCCGGATTTCATGGTGCGCAAGGTGGCGCCAAATGGCAGCGTCACTTACGAGCCCGAAGATGCGAAGCTGGCGCGCAGGGCCAAGGCCGAGCATGTCCTGCAGCTTGGAGTTTATGCCGATCTTCTGCAGGAGTTTGCGGGGCTTTCGATTGCTGGGGCCAAAATCCACGTCGCCGGCGGAGCGCCGGAGGTCTTCGATCTGCGATCGACACGCTACATTCTGAAGCGTCTCATGCGCGGGTTCGAGGCGTTCGTGTCCGATGCGGGACGTGTCACGCGCCCAGTGCCCTGCGTCGCCTGTAGCCAGTGCGACTTCAAGGGAAGGTGCGACAAGGAATGGCGCGATGCCGACAGCCCGTTCTTTGTTGCCGGGCTGAGCGGCGGGCAACTCCTGAAACTTGAAGCGGGCGGTATCACGACGCTCGATGGCCTCGCCAAATTGCCGGTCGGCACGAAGATCGCAGGTATCGGCAGCGAACCGCTGACCCGCTTGAACGCGCAGGCGCGGATGCAAGTGTCGGCGCGGGAGTCGGGCGTACACGCGACTGAATTGTTGCCGGTCGCGAAAGGCCGTGGCTTCTGCCTGCTGCCGCCACCTGATCGGGGTGATCTATATTTCGATATGGAGGGCGATCCGCTTTACGAGGGTGGGCTTGAATACCTATTCGGCATCTGGGGCAATCTCGGCGATGGCGGTGCAGACGAATTTGTGCCGATTTGGGCGCATGATCGAAAGCAGGAGAAAGATGCCTTCGAGGAGTTGATGTGCCTTTTCACGGCGCACTTCTCGCGCCATCCGGAGGCGCACATCTATCACTATGCCCAGTATGAGCCGGCCGCGCTGAAGCGGCTGGCGATACGCCACGCGACGATGGAAGCCGAACTCGACCAGATGCTGCGCGATCGTCGGTTTGTCGATCTCTACCGCGTCGTCCGGCAGGGCCTGCGGGCATCGACGGAAGGTCATTCTCTTAAGGACCTGGAAAAAATCTACTGGGACACGCGCGGAGGCGAGGTGACAACCGCGGCCGACAGCATTGTCGAGTACGAGCGCTGGTGCGTGAGTCGCGAGGATGCCATCCTGGATTCCATTGCCGCCTACAACAAGCATGATTGTGTCTCCACCGCGCACATGCACCGCTGGCTCGAGAAGATGCGTCCGGAGGGAGCCACATTCGGCATTGCGGATGAGGACGAAGACGACGGTAAGGCTGTTCGGAGCGGCGACAGAGAAGCCTTGCAGGCACGGAAGATTGACCTGGCACGGCGTATCAGGGCGTCGTCACAGGGTGATGAGCAGATTCGCGATCTCGTCGCAGAACTCCTGTGGTTCCATCAGCGCGCGCAGAAGCCTGGATGGTGGGCGGTCTTTGAGCGGCAGGCATGGTCGGACGAGGAGTTGACCGACGATGCCGAAAGTATCGGCGGGATCACGCGCGACCCGAGCGTCGCGCCTATCCCGGTGAAGCGCTCACTCGATACAACGTATCAATTTGCACCGCAGGATACGAAGTTGAAGGTTGGCGATCGACCAAAGATTGCCGCAACCAGGGCGCCAGCCGGCACGATCGTCGACATTGATCCGGAAGAAGGACGCGTTGTACTCCGGCGAGGCGTGAACGCGCAGCCATTGCCTGATTGCTTCGGCTTGATTCCGGCGCCGGTTGATCAACAAGGCTTGCCCGTTGCCGTCATGAACTTCGCTGAGCGCTTTGCAGCCGGTGATCTTCGCAACGATCAGGCCCTGATGGACATACTGATGCGCCGCCATCCGCGGTTCAAGGAACGCACGGCCGGCGAGCCGCCGCTGCGCAGCGGCGAGAACCTCGTGGAGGGAACAATCCGCGCGGCGCTCGATCTCGACAACAGCGCCCTGTTCGTCCAGGGGCCGCCGGGCACGGGCAAGACATACACGATAGCAGACACGATCGTTATCCTGTTGCAAACGGGTTTTCGTGTCGGCGTCACGTCCAATTCACACAAGGTGGTGCATAAGGTGCTCGAGGAGGTCGAGAAGCAGGCCACCAAAAGCGGGTTGAGCTTCGTCGGCGTAAAGAAGGCGACGAAGGATCATGCAGAAACAGAATTCAAGAGCACGCATTTATCAACCGTGTACCGCTCGGAGGATGTGACGCGCTCGCATCGCCTTGTCGGAGGCACGACGTTTCATTTCTGCCGGGACGATCAGAGAAACGCCTATGACTATCTCATAGTCGACGAGGCCGGGCAGGTCGCGTTGGGCAATCTGGTCGCTGTCGCCGGATCGGCGAGGAACATCATCTTGGTCGGCGACCAGATGCAACTTCCTCAGCCGGTTCAAGGTGTGCATCCCGGCGAATCCGGGCTTTCATCCCTTGACTACTTACTGCGCGGGCGGGCCACCGTTTCGCTAGAGCGCGGTATCCTGCTGAACGAATCCTGGCGGATGCATCTGAGCGTGTGTCGATTCATCTCGGACGCGATCTATGACGGGCGGCTTTCAAACCGGCCGCACACGGCCAAGAGGTCGCTTGTACTCGGCGGCGGTGCGCACCCGGCGCTGGCATCCACCGGTCTGACAATGCTGCAACTGGACCATCAGGGGTTCACACAAGGCAACACCGAAGAGGCTGATGCGATCGTAGGGATTGTGGATAGCCTGCTGAGGCAGAGCGCACAATTTGAGGACGGAACCATCCGGAAGTTGAGTCTCGATGATGTACTGGTCGTCGCGCCTTACAACATGCAGGTCAACATACTGCGGCAGCGGTTGCCGGCCGGCGCGCGCGTAGGAACCGTCGATAAGTTCCAGGGGCAAGAAGCATTGGCCGTCATCGTCTCGATGACAACCTCGCGTGGCGACGAGACACCGCGCGGGGCCGAGTTCTTATTCAACCCGAACCGCCTGAACGTCGCGCTAAGTCGCGCGCAATGCCTTGCCGTTGTCGTCTGTGGCAAACGATTGCTGGATGGCAAGTGGAAGGGGATCGCCGACCTGGCTCGGATCAATCTCTTAGCTCATGTGGAGGCAATTGCGGTGAAGCAATAAACACCATGCCCTCCACTCACTGAACTGTCGCAGCAAGCTACCAAGAGGGGTATTAGGACATGAGCCTCTATACGAAAGATGGGCGTCCGCTGCAGGAGTCTGGCGACTATGTTTACAGCGGCTCGGGCGTGGCGATTGGCAAGCGTCGCGGGGATAACGTGTTCGGTCCCAATGGCCGTTATGTTGGCACGATAACTGGAAACAGGCTTGTCTATCGGTCCACTGACAGCGCCAGCATGGGCTCGTCGTTTTCCGTAGCAAATCGGGCAGGCTCCGGTCGTGCGCATGCGGCAGGATCGGCAATTTGGGGTGACGAGCCCGATACCCCCGACTGAGTTCACATCACGCCATCCACCTTTCCGCAATAGAAAACGGAGTATTTGGACGCGCGAAAATCGAAAGCACGGCTCGCCATCTGGGCATCGAGATCAATGATGCGATCGAGATTCTCAAAGAGTCCACATCTGAAGCCTCGACGCGATACCCCTAAGACCGGACGCTATCGGCGGCGCCCTTCGCATCGCCGATCGCATGCCGCTCGATGTCTCCTTGTGGGATCGACCTCCGGTCACCGGCCGCGCCCCGGCGAATGAGGCAGCTTGGCACTGGTTGCAGCGTGTCGTAGGTTCGTCGAAATGGTCCGATACCGTCCTTTCGGGCGCCGACGCGGAGGGCAATAAGCGGAATAAGACGATCAAGGACGATCTGCTGTGGTGAGTTCTTCGGATTGCGCAGATTCACTTTGGCCATCGGTTTTGCAGCTGTCGGTCGCAGCCTGCGAACATTGCCGCTAATTTCAACATCATGGACTTCACCCTTTCTGGCAACGACATGGTACGGATTGATGCCCTGAACGCCACCGGGTACCGGATCGTCGACAAGAGCCGTGTGCCTTGGGCACCGAACTGGGTCTGATTGTCTCTTTCAAGATTGAAGCAGCAATGAGTTCCGACTCCGCGCTCAGCCAAGGACGATCTGAGTCTTCAGATCAGCCGGCCGATCCGGCATGGTGCGGAATGCCTCTCCGATCTGCTCCAGCGGATAGCTTGCGCGGGTGAAAGCCGCGGTGCGGAACCGACCGTGCGACAGCAGCGTCAACGCATCGTGCATATCCTCACCCATGCCCCCGACCGAACCCTTGAGACTGTTCTCTTCCAGGATGGTTTGCAGGATTTCCAGCGGCACAGTCTGGCCGGCCCCGGCGAGGCCGAAGAAGGCGACATGGCCGCCCTTGCGGATCAATTCGAAGGCCTTTTGGTAGAGCCCGGCATTCCCGACGCTTTCGATCACCAGATCGGCGCCGCGTCCGCCGGTGGCCTCGAGTACCTGAGCTTTGAGACTTGCAGGATCGCTGACGGCCACGTCCGCTCCTGCCTCCAGGGCCATCCTGCATCGATCGTGCGAAATGTCGGCCACGAGGATCGGCGCCGCGCCTACCAGCCTCAGCAGCTGGACGTGCAGATTGCCGATTGGCCCCGCGCCAAGCACCACGGCGGACTGGCCGATGCCAACGCGGGACTTGCGCGCGGCACGCACGACGCAGGCGACCGGCTCGGTAAGCGAGAGAATCTCAATAGCGATCCGTTCGGGCGCTGGAATCACCAAACGGGCCGGCACGGCCACATAGTCGGCGAAGGCGCCGTCCCTGCCAATCCCCACCTGCACCATCGATGGGCAGTTCAGGATCTCGTTGCGGCGGCACCAATAACAGGTACCGCAGCCGATATTGATGTCAGCGACACAGAGCTGGCCTTCGTGCAAATGCTTGACGTTGCCGCCCAATTTGGCGATCCGGCCGCAGAATTCGTGGCCCGGCACCAAAGGCAGCCGATCGGCTGCATAGTGACCATTGTATATATGGACGTCAGTGCCGCAAATGCCGGTTCGAAGGACTCGGATCAACACGTCATGTGGGCCGATCTCGGGTATGCGGACTTGCTGCAGCTCCAGACGCTTGGGCTCGACGAGAACGGCGGCACGCATCTTTTCCATTTTGCCTCACTTCACCGTCCGCAGTTTCGAAGGTCGATGGTCATTGCGATGGCCAAGATCAGCACCGCGACGACGCCACCATGGCCACCGCATCCGGGTGCGGGAGCTCGCACGTCGGACCTACGTGGAGGGCTTGGCCCGCCACAATCGTTGCGGTGTCTGCGTCTCGTAGCCGAGCGAGGTGAAGCTCGTAAGTTCCAGCGCCTGGCCCCAGGGCGTATTGAAATAGATCCAGTTGAAGCCGGCCAGTGGTCCCTCGTTTACGGTGCTGGGGCCCTCGAGGCAGTCGATGCCCTGGGCCCGCAGCCGTTCGGCGGAGGCAAAAACGTCCTCGACTTCGAAGCAGAGATACATACCGCCGACTTCGGAGACGCGCCTTGGAAGGGCCGTGCTGTCCTCGCCGCTGTACTCGAAGAGCTCGATACTGGGGCCGTTGCCGCAGCGCAGGAAAACGAGATCGCGGATGCGCGTGCCTGGCCCGGCGCCGAGCTTGCGCTGCATGAAGGCCTCGTCGACATCGAACGGACCGGTGCGGAATACCGTCACTGCGCCGAAGACAGCCTCGAAGAAGGCGATGCCGTCCTCAATCTTGGGCACGGTTATGCCGATGTGATGGATACCGTAGATTCGTTCTGCCATTTGGGCCTCCTTGCTACTGGCGCGATGTTGTTGCGAACCAAACAATCAGTTAGCGGATGGATTGTGGCATTGAGCGCCGGCCCGCAAGAAAAGCAGCTTTGCGCTCGCGCGACTCGATGCGCGTGGCGGTGTAGCCGGCGAGCACGGCATCTTGCGTGATCGATGGGCCAGCGGTCGAAAGCAGCGCCTTCAACGTTTCCAGTGCGCCGCGATCACAAGCCAAGATGCTCTCGATTAGCGCCTGCAGCGCCACGGGCAACGCATCGGGCGCGCACAGTCTTTGCAGAATGCCGAGGCGATAAGCCTCGGTGGCATCGAAGGTATCGCCAGTGAGCAGCATGTGACGCGCTGTGGCGCGGCCGGCAATGTCGATAATGCGCGCAACCCCGCCCCATCCGGGAGCGTTGCCCAGGCGGGGCTCAGGGAAGCCGACGCGGGCGTTGCTGGTGCCGATGCGAAGGTCGCAGGCGAGCGCGAGTTCGAGCCCACCGCCGAGGGCCGGCCCTTCGAGGACCGCGACAGTCGGTACGGGCAGATTGACTAGCGCTTGGAATGCGCGACTGCCCATGGTCGAAAGGCGCGATGCTTCGGCTGGCGTCACATCCGCCCATTCGTTGAGGTCGGCGCCAGCACAGAATATCGGGGACGTCGAGCGCAGCAGGACCAGCCGTGCGCTTTGATCCTTGGACACATGAGCGACGGCTGCCGCAAGTGCCAAGAGAAGTGCCTCGTCAAGGGCATTTCGCTTGGCCGGACGATCGAGCCAGAAGGTGTAGCATCCGCGCGGGTCGCTTTCAACCTTGAGGGTCGAGGCCGTCATGAGCGGCCACCTTGCAGGCGGTTGAACAGCAGGGCAAGGATGATCACGGCACCGACGGCGACTTCCTGATAGAACGCCTGCACGTTGAGGAATGTGAGGCCGGCCTGCAGCGTCGAGATCAGGATGGCGCCGACCGCAGCACCGATCATGCTGCCCTCGCCGCCCATCAGGTTGGCGCCACCCATGACGGCAGCCGCGACGGCCGGCAACAGCAAGTCCTTACCCAGGATCGGGTCTGAGGCCCCGAGGCGTGCCGCCGTGATCATGCCGGCCAGTGCGGCCAGCATGCCTGCGATGGCGTAGGCGGCCGTTGTGTAGGCCGTGACATTGATTCCGGCGAGCCGGGCAACTTCGCGATTGCCACCGATGGCGATGCAATATTCGCCAAGCTTGGTCTGGCGCAGCACAAAGGTCGAGGCCAGCACGACGGCGAGCGCGATGATCACCGGGATCGGCACCGCGCCGATCTTTCCAGCCAACAGGTCGCTGAACTGCTGCGGAATGCCATAGACGGTCTGGCCGCCCGACAGAATAAGCGCGGTGCCTGAATAGATGCTCATGGTGCCGAGCGTCACCACGAACGGCGTGATGCCCGAGAGGGTAACGATCAAGCCATTGATCAGACCGAACAGCACACCGATCCCCAAGGTGCCAAGAATGGCAAGCGGCATCGGCACACCATGGGTGATCATGAGGGCTGCGGATACGGCTGCCACGGCCAGAGTCGAGCCTATCGAGAGATCAATGCCGGCCGTGAGAATCACGAATGTCGCGGCAATGGCGAGAATGGCCGTGACGGCAGCCTGTAGAGTGATGTTGATCAGATTGTAGCTGCTGAGGAAGGAGCGATCGAGCATCGTCAGGACCAGGATGGTGATCAGAAGTGCGCCGACGATGCCCGCCTCGCGCGAGCGCAACAGCAGGCGTCCGAGCCCCCCAATGCTGAACGCATCGGTTTTTTCGGTTGCTGTCTCTGACGCCCGCTTGGTCACGCTGTCTCCGTCCACCCTGTCCCTCCACTGGCCAGCGCAACGACGCGCTCCTCGCTTGCATCCGGTCTCGACAGCTCGCCGGCGATACGGCCCGCCCGCATCACCATGATGCGATCACTCATGCGC
>Ga0075018_10000002_pt1 | contig 53941 bp, 43 predicted proteins | sample ColStrG_CSR_2014_FD_71471 | JGI IMG/M metagenome (GOLD analysis project Ga0075018, IMG submission 71471) | Freshwater sediment microbial communities in response to fracking from Pennsylvania, USA - Cold Stream Run_MetaG_CSR_2014 | ecosystem: Environmental > Aquatic > Freshwater > Creek >... | reverse complement strand
TCTTTGAGGCGCAGAGCGGCGAGTGAGGCCACCGACTTTCGCAGGTCATCGTCGGCGCGCTGGCCGAGACTGCCGGTATCCACGGCGTCGGCGGCGTGCGTAATGAAGGACTCGAAGCCTTCGCGCGTCGCCTGCGCCAGACTATGGCGCTGGACGATGCTGTCGATCGCGGCAGTGCGCCGCAGGTCGGCGACGGCCTGATAGATGAGTACCAGTGTGATCGGTGCGATGATGAGTAGGAACTGCGCAAAGATGCGCAGTTTCAACTGCTTGACCTTGACCATGATCGCTTGCCTGCATTCCCGGTGTCAGAATTTGCCTATTACCGCCACCCCGGGCGGCGGCACGATCTCGACGTAACTGCAGGCACCGGGTGTCTGCCTGACGTAGGCGAGCGCCTCGTTGTCGTTGACCATGACCGGCGGCGGATTGGCCCCGTCCCGGAATGCTTTCTTGGTCCACAGGTTGGCGTATTTGTCGGCAGTGAATTTCACCACCCGGCCCAGAAAGGTGGCCTGGGCAGCCAGGTTGTCAGCGGGCGTCAGCCGGATCGCGCCGGCAAAATACTTCTCGCCTATGAACACCTCGCGTACCTCGCCGGGCCGCAAGATCACGTTCGTATTACACACCACATACAGGTCGTTGGTCCCGGCCTCGGCACTGCAGGCGCACAGTGCCACTGCGAGCAGTCGGGCGCGATAGCGGCGCGCAGCTTTAGAAGCGGATCGCATATTGCACCAGCCCTTCGCCGTATTGCTCACGGGAGCGGTCCGTGAGATGGGTATCGGCGAGTTCCAGTTTTAGAGCGGATCTCAGGTCGACATCAAAGCGCAGACCAAGCGCCGCGCGGTAGTAGGAGCCGCCGCCCTCGAGGGCAGAGAAATACGGGTCGGACTGGTCCAGCACGGCGCGCTCATAGCGTGCATAAGGCACTCCCCACGGCACGCGATAGCCGAATTGCACAAAACCCGCATGGCTGCGATGCGCGCCGCTGCCACCGTCCAGATCCTGATTGTCGAACACGTAGATTTCAGCGATGTTTTCCCATGCGTCGGTGTCATAGACCGCGTAGCCGCCATAGGTGCGCACGCGTGTGGCGCTGAGCGGGGAATCAGCCGTGATGCGCGCAGTGAAGGCGTGCACTCCCAGCGCCAGGCCGTTCACCGCGCCGTCGCCGAACTGGTAGGCCACGCGCCCGCCACCCATTAGATTGCCATGCGGGGAGCCGGCATTACGCATGTCGAGGGCTCCGCCCACGATCTGCTGGGCATTGCCGCCATACAGGTCGTATTGCAGCTTGCCTGCACCAATATGGCGCGCCCCCGTGGCCCACAGCCCCACCGTGTGCGCCGGCACGATACCGTCATTGTCTTCGAACTGCAGGAAGCGCGGCCGGCGCAGGGAATTGTTGACCCAGCTGCCATGATGCAGCGCTGTGTTGATGTATCCATATGGCGTGTGGAATCGGCCGATCCAGACCGTGGACTCGTCACTGAATTGGTAGCCGATCTGGGCGCGCTCAAGGTCAACTCCGACCGTGCCATCGGAACCCACCTCGGTATTCAGCTCGAACAGCGCCCGGGTGCGATCGCCGAGGCGCGGCGCCATGTAAAAGTCGAGATTGCCGACATAGAATCCCTTGAGGGAGGGATTGATCGGGTTGTGCGTGCCGGCGCCAACATCGGCAAACCCGTGCAGCGGCAGGCCGGAGTCGCCCGTCTTGCGACTGGCATCAGCCCGTTCCAATTGCTCCACCCGATGTTCTGTCGCCTCGAGTTGCGCAGCTTCCGCGGCGGCAGGCGCGGCCGGCGTCGTGGCCCCCACGGCTGGCGTCTGCTTCGCTTCCAGTTCGCGCACCCGCTCGGTGAGCGCCTTGATCGCCATCAGGCTCTCATCAAGCTTGCGTTGCAGGTCGGCGAGGGTGGCGCTCTGATCGGTGCCGGTCGCAGCGCGCAGCGGTGTCGCGCTACCCGCCACCAGCACGAAGGCCAGGGCGCAACACCGCCAGATCCCGGGAATCCTAATGCTTGGCATGCAGCCCTCTCCGGTGGTTATTCGAGCGCCAACCAGTCCCTGGTAGCGGAGGTCAGCGTGTCGCTGAGCATCCCTGTGCTGTTGAAAACAACGATCTGCGGGTCGTGCAGGACGTGATCATCATAAATCCAGAACTCAAAACCCAACTGCCGCGCCAGCTCCCGCACATTCTCACGACTGCCGGTGAGGAAGTGCCAGTTGCTGCGCTCCAGGCGTCGATTGGCGCGATATTGGCGCCAACTCGCCGGGGAGTCCTGCTCCGGATCGTAGCCGATTATCAGGAAGCTGGCTTGTTCACCGCGCGCGTCCAGCTGCGCCTGCATATGCAGCATCCGGGCGAGGGTGGCCGGGCAGCTGTGATGGCACTGCGTATAGGCCATCGACAGAATGACCCGGTGGCCCGCCAGTGCCGTCAACGCCAGCGCCTGGCCCTGCTCATCAAGCCATTGCTGGGGCAGCTGATCGAGCCGGGCGCTACCGAGATTGTGGGCCCACGCCGGGCTGCCAGCCAGCAGCGCGACCAATACCCATGCGGTTGGCCACCAGGTCCGATCCGGGCAGCGAGCCCCCGCCCGGGTATTCAGCTGCTGCAAATGGCGGCAAGCTGTGGGCTCATGGAGCAGCCGATCGGCGGGAGCATTTCCGCCCCCAATCGCCTGGACCATCAGAGCCCCCGAGATTGCTTTCACACCGGCACACCGGCAATGATCTGAACGGGCATTTTGACTTGACACTGCCGGCGTCGGCAACGGATAAATTGCCGGGGCAGCGGGCCCGGGTACTGCACCATGACCGAGCTACCAATCATGCATCCAGCCGACAGCAAGGCCAAAGGCGGCTGGCACCGGGTCCTGCCGGCGCTGGCGAGGCTATGGACCCGGATCGTCGAGCACCGGGTGGCCCAATGGCTGCTCGGATACATCGCCTTTGCCTACGCCTGCCTGCACTTTGAACAGATGCTGGGCGAGGCCTTTGCCTGGCACACCGTCATTATGCGGGTTACTACCCTGGCGCTGGTCGCTGGCGTGCCGGTCACCGTGGTCCTGGCCTGGTATTTGCACAAATCCGGGCGACCGGCAGTGGCGTCCACGCATGCCGCCGCCGCCGCGCTCGCCCCACCCGAGAAATCGATTGCAGTTCTGCCATTCGTGGACATGAGCGAGCTCAAGGACCAGGAGTACTTCTCGGATGGCCTGGCAGAAGAGCTGATCGGGTTGCTCACCAAGGTCTCGGAGCTGCACGTGCCGGCCCGCACCTCGTGTTTCTATTTCAAGGGCAGGCAGGCGACGATTGCCGAGATTGCCGAGGCGCTCCATGTTGCCCATGTGCTCGAGGGCAGCGTGCGCAAAGCCGGCAACACGATACGCATTACTGTGCAGCTGATCCGGGTCGACACCGGCTACCACCTGTGGTCGCAGACCTTTGATCGCACTCTCGAAGACATCTTCAAGGTCCAGGACGAAATAGCCGCTGCCGTGGTGCGCTCACTCAGTGTTGCACTGCTGTCCGGCACGCTGCCGGTGCGAACCGCGGCGCCAAATTCCGCGGCCTATCAGCTGTACCTGCGCGGACGATTTCACTGGAATCGGCGCTCGCCGGAGGATTTTCGCCAGGCCATAGGATTCTTTCAGCAGGCGATCGCCATTGATCCACACTATGCATTGGCCTTCACCGGGTTGGCCGATTGTTACAGTCTGCTCCCTATTTACGATCGCACGGTGCGCGCTATCGAAACCATGCCATTGGCCAAGACGGCGATTCTGCAAGCGCTGGCCATCGACGACACTCTGGCTGAAGCGCACGCCTCGTTGGGACTGATTCTCGGGCTGTTCGATTTCGATTGGGCGGGTGCGGAACGCCACTATCAACGGGCGATCGAACTCAATCCCAATGCGCCCGTCCCGCACCAGTGGTACGGGGAATTGCTGGTCAATTGCGGCCGTCTCGACGCGGGACTGGCCGAAAGCCGCACTGCCGTTGCGCTCGACCCGCTGTCGCAGGTGGCCAACCTGGCGCTAGGCATCGCCTTGAATTCCGCCGGGCGCTTTGACGAAGCCATCACGCAGCTGCACGAGACACTGAAAATTGGCCGGAATTTTGCCGATACCAATTACTTCCTGTTTGAAGCCTATGCCAACCGCAAGTCCTACCGGGAAGCGGTGGCGGTGTACGCACAGCAGAAGCGGCTGGACGGCGAGTCGGCCGCGGCCGTGGATGCTTTCGAGGCAGCCTTCGCAACCGACTCATGGCCAGGATTCCTGCGCCAGCGCATCAAGGCCCTCGAAGCAGAGACGCGCTCGGTACCGGAGGAAATCGCTTCGTTTTATGCGCGGCTGGGGGAGCTGGATCAGGCCTTTAACTGGCTGGAGCAATCCTACGCTGGCAGAAGCGCCAGGCTGACTCACCTCAAAGTCGATGCCCGCTACGACAGTCTGCGCAGCGATCCACGTTTTGCCGACCTGCTGCGCCGGGTGGGATTGGCGGGCTGATCGCGCACCGTGCGCCAACCGAACCATGCGTCTATGAAAGGGGGTACCGTGGATCGACCCGAAATTGAGGTCTTCAACGATAGCCTGGCGCGCTGCCTGCGAGGCGACCAGTTCTTCCAGCGTTTTTACGAGCTGTTTCTGGCCGCATCCGACGAGGTACGCGAGAAGTTTCAGGACACGGATTTTCGCCGGCAACGCCGGATGTTGCAGAGCTCCTTTTACATGCTGGTGGAGTATATTGCGCTCGGTTGGCCTGAATGCCAGGCCTATCTCGAGCGCATCGCGATCGCGCACGGCAAGCACGGCCGCGATATTCCGCCGCATCTTTACGACCTGTGGCTTGACTGCCTGCTGCGTACGGTACGCGAACGCGATGAACTGTACTCACAGGAAATCGAGAGTGCCTGGCGCTTCATGATGGGCGCCGGCATCACATTCCTGAAGCTGCGTTACGATCGCCCGCTGGCGGAGCAGGCCCCGGGCTGAGGATTGCGTCGTGGCGTGGTTTAGGCGGCGGCGGGGCGCGCCACGGTGAGCTGTTCCAGCACCATATCGCGCAGATCGTGCAGCGTCGCCAGCTCGGTGGCGCTCAACTGGCGCGGTCGGGTATCAACGATGCACAGCGTCCCCAGGCAGGCACCGTTCTTCAGCAGCAGGGGTGCGCCGGCATAGAAGCGGATGCGCGGGCCCGCAGCGACCAGTGGATTGTCGGCAAAGCGGTCATCCAGCAGCGTATCGGGTACCACCACATCGGTGCGAAGTTCGACCGCGTGCGCGCAGAAGGCCACTTCACGCGGCGTTTCGCTAACCTCGATGCCGACGCACGATTTGAACCATTGGCGATCCTTGTCAACCAGGCTGATCAGGGCGATGGGCACGTTGAAACTCGCTGCCGCAATGCGGGTAATGCGATCGAAGCGCTCTTCCGGCGGCGTATCGAGCACCGCCAGGTCGTTCAGCGCCGCCAGACGCTGCACCTCGTCAGTCGGTAGTCCGGCTCGAACCCAGCGGCAGGACAGGCGCAGTGTCCAGTAGCGAAGCTTGGTGCGCGCGTAGCTCAGGCTGAAAGGTGCGACCAGCCAGTCCATGGCAGCAGCAGCGTTGCTGGCCGCCTGCTGCGGATCCGCGGTGACCAGTACGACCGGCAGTGACGAGCCGGCCTGACCCGCATTAATCCGGCGGGCCAGACTCAAGCCCTCCACCGCCGGCGGGTCGTGCTGGATCAGAGCCAGCGAGTAGTCAGCGGCGGAGAACTCGAGCAGTTGACCGGTCGTGCGCGGTACGATCGGATCGGGTAGGCCTTCGAGTCTCATGGCCTCCTGCAGCAAACGGCTGATCTTAGGGTCGGTTACGCACAGCAGCACTGGATGCTTGAGTCTGACAGCATCGAGCGTGGCATGCGCCTCGTAAAGTGCCGAGGAAGTGGCCCGCGCGCGCTCCTGGGTCGCCACTACGTCCACCACCTGACCTTCGGCAGCGCCGTGAATATCCAGCGGGGGATGCGTTGCGCTCACGCGCTGACGCAAGCCGGCGATGATCCGATCCAGGGCGTCGTCGTCACGCAGTGGATCATGGTGCGTCAGCATCACCTGTTTCACACCTGCCGCCTGGCAGACCTGCACCACGTACTCGGCGGGGCTGTGCCCCCAGCCGATTCGCTGCGGGTATTCCTGCGCGGTAAATTGCGAGTCGTGAATAACGAGGTCAGCTCCGGCAAGAAACTCGACGTGGCGGCGATCCTGGCCGGCAATCTCGAGCTCGCCGGAGCCGGCGGCCGCGACGTAAGGCTCATGATCGCAGCAATAGACCATGGTGGCACCGTCGGCCCGCAGCCGGTAGCCGAGCGTCAGCGCCGGATGATTGAGGTATTGGGTCACGATGTGCACGTCGTCGATGCTGAAGGCGCCCTCGACCAGGTCGTGATAGCGAATCGTCGCGCCAAACCTGTCCACGCTGATCGGAAAGTAGGTGTATTCCATCTGTCCGGCGAGCGTGTCGCGGATACTCTGCATCAGGCCTTTGGGACCGTAGATGTCCCACTCGCCGCCGGCCTCGAAGAAAGGTTCGAAAAACGGGATGCCCTGAATATGATCCCAGTGTGTATGGCTGATGAGGATGTGACCGCGCGTCGCCGTGCCGTGCTGACGCACCAGCTCCCGACCGAGCTCGTGTGCGCCAGTGCCGCAGTCAAAGATCACGATGGTGCCCGCCGCGGTCCGCAGTTCAACACACGAGGTGTTGCCGCCATAGCGAACCGTGGTCGGTCCGGGTTTGGCAATGGATCCTCGAGTTCCCCAGAATCTGATTTTCATGTGGCGTCAGCCATGAGCCGCGCGTTCTTGTCAGTTGATTTCAAGTATACGTGAGCCCATGCGCAATTGCCCTGCAAGACATACCACATGCATGCCGCCTGGATGCGCTTCGGCAAGCGAATCAATTGCTTGCCGCCCAGGTCGGACAAAGCTGATCGAGTTCTTATGCTTGGCGCCAGGCGAACGCTGGCCTGCGGGCAGCGCCTCGCTTAGTATTCCCCTCGACCTGTCCGTGGCCAAGACACCTCAAATACAGTAAGGATCGTGCCGTGTTGACTCTATACAGCTTCGGACCACGCGCCAACTCGATGAAGCCACTGCTGGCGCTGTACGAGAAGGATCTGCCCTTCAAATGGCAGTCGCTCAATCCGGCGAAATTCGAACACCACGAGGACTGGTTCAAGGCCATCAATCCGAATGGCCAGGTGCCGGCACTCGTGGACGAGGGCAAGGTGATCACGGAATCGACGGTGATCTGCGAATACCTGGAGGATCAATATCCCACCGCGCTGAGCTTGCGTCCCGCCGATGCCTACGGCCGCGCACAGATGCGTGTCTGGACCAAATGGGTGGACGAGTACTTCTGCTGGTGCGTATCGACCATCGGCTGGGAACGCGTGGTGAAGCCGATGGCGCGCGCGCTCAGTGACGCGGAGTTCGAAGAGCATATCAAGAAGATCCCGATCCCCGAGCAACAGACCAAGTGGCGCAACGCGCGCAACGGTTTTCCGCAGGCGGTGCTCGATGAGGAGATGCGCAAGATCGGCGTGTCCTTCACCAAGCTCGAGGCACGGCTGGCGCACAACTCCTGGCTGGCGGGCGAGCAGTACACACTGGCGGATATCTGCAACTACGCGATCGCGATCGACGCGCCGGTGATCTTTCCGGAACTGGCTAATGTGCGCGACACCCCGCAGCTGGTGGCGTGGCTGAAACGCATGGACGAGCGGCCAGCAGTGAAGCGCATGATGGCCGATTGCAAACTGGAATTTACGCCGCAGCGGGCGGCGGGCTGAGAGGCGGCATATGAAGAACTTCAAGGGGCAGATCGCCTTCATCACCGGCGGTGCGTCGGGCGCGGGCTTCGGCCAGGCGCAGCTGTTCGGGCGCGAGGGCGTAAAGATTGTGATCGCTGATGTACGCGCCGAGGCGATTGAGCAGGCGCTGGTGAAGCTCAAGGCTGAGAAGATCACGGCGCACGGCATTCGTCTCGACATCACGGATCGGCAGGCCTACGCGGCCGCTGCCGACGAAGTCGAGCGCGTGTACGGCGCGCCGCCGACGCTGCTGTTCAATACTGCCGGCGTCAACAGCTTTGGGCCGATCGAGCATGCGACCTACGGCGATTTCGACTGGCTGTTCGGGGTGAACCTCGGCGGCGTGGTCAACGGCATGGTGACCTTCGTGCCGCGCATGATCGCGGCGAAGCAGCCGGCGCACATCGTGACCGTGGCGTCGGTGGGCGCGTTCCTGCCCAGCAACATCGCCGCGCCGTACTCCGCGGCCAAGGCGGCGGTGGTCAGCCTGATGGAGAGCTATCGCATGGGATTGGCCAGGCACGACATCGGGGTCTCGGTGCTGTGCCCGGCGAATATCAGGTCCAACATCGCCGAGTCAACGCGGCTGCGTGACCAGCGCTTCGGGCCCACGGGCTTCGTCGACAATGAGCAGTCGATCGCCTCGCTCCACAGCATTTACCGGCACGGCATGGACCCGGTGGAACTCGCCGGCCACGTGAAGCGCGGCATCGAGGAGAACCAGACTTACATCATTCCGTATCCGGAGGTGCAGCCGCAGTTGCGCCAGCATTTTGAGGCCATCGTGGCCGCGGTGCTGCCGATGGAGGCCGATCCGGAGGGCGCCGCCAAGCGCGTCAAGGCGATGCAGGAGTGGATCGCCGGCGAAGCGAAGGTGTTCATGCCGGCTCCCGGTGCGGATGCCGGCCGGAGTTGACCGTTACTGATCGCCACGGCTTGTTTTCCATGCGCCCGTACCGCTACGACAGGGATTTGCAGGAAGTCGCCTCCTAGCCGCAGGATAGCCGAACCACCATTCATTTCGGGGGGGGCACAGGCATGGCAAAGCACGGGGCTGGCGCGCGCAGCGACAGCGGCATGGAGCATTTCGGCTATCGCGAATCGCTCGATCGGAGTATCGGGGCGTTCGGGAGCTTTGCTGCCGGTGTCAGCTACATCTCGATACTCACCGGTACCTTCCAGCTGTTCTATTTCGGCTTCGGCACCGCCGGGCCGGCCTATCTGTGGTCCTGGCCCCTGGTGCTCGTCGGCCAGTTGGCGGTCGCCCTGTGCTTCATGGAGCTGGCCGCCAAATATCCCATTGCCGGGTCGGTTTACAACTGGTCCAAGCTGCTGGGCAGCCGGATCGTCGGGTGGTCGTCGGGCTGGTTGATGCTCACCGCATCGATCGTCACGTTGTCAGCCGTCGTGCTGGCGCTGCAACTCAATTTGCCGCGGTTGTGGCGGGGCTTCCAGGTCTTCGGCGACGGCAGTGGTGCCTACGATTTTGCCACTAACGCGGTAATCCTCGGCACGGTGCTGATCGTGTTTACCACCGTCGTCAACGCGCTTGGCGTGCGACTGATGGCGATGATCAACAGTGCCGGCGTTTTTGTCGAACTGATTGCTGCCTGCCTGATCGCGATCATTCTGGCGCTCAACATCAAGCGCGGGCCCGCGGTGTTCTTTTCCGCCAATAACTACGGTGCCGGTGTCAGCGGGGGATATCTGGGCGCCTTTCTGGTGGCCTCGCTCGCCTCCGGCTACGTGATGTACGGCTTTGACACGGCGAGTTCACTGGGCGAGGAGACGTTGGAGCCGCGGCGCACTGCGCCCCAGGCGATATTGCGCGCCATCCTGGCCTCGTTTGTCATCGGCGGCGCCATCCTCGTGTTCGCGGTCATGTCGGCGCCGAACCTGCATGATCCGAATATCGGCAGCAGCAGCGGCGGCCTGCAGTACATCGTCGAGCAGGTGATGTGGGGACCGCTGGGCAAGATCTTTCTGGTCTGCATCGTGGTCGCGGTGACGGTATGCTCGCTGGCCGTACACACCGCGGCCATCCGCCTGACCTTCGCCATGGCGCGCGACAATGCACTGCCCTTCGGCGAGCGGCTCGCGCGGGTGAATCCCGTGACGCAGACGCCCATTGTTCCGGCGATCGTGATCGGCGTGATTGCCGAACTGATCCTGGTCGTCAACATCGGGCAGCCGAAGATCTTCACGGTGCTGACCTCGATTGCGATCATCATGATCTACCTCGCATACCTGATGGTGACCGGCCCGCTGCTGAAACGGCGCCTGCAGGGGCGGTGGCCGCCCGCCGATCTCGCGGCCGGTGGCTACTTCACGATGGGCAGATGGGGCATGGCCGTCAACATCGTCGCGGTGCTGTGGGGCATAGGCATGGCGCTCAATCTGGCCTGGCCGCGTGAAGCCGTCTACGGCGCGCCCTGGTACAACACCTGGGGCGCCTTCGTGTACATCGGTGTGATTCTGGGCGCGGGTCTCGGGTGGTACGCCGTCAAGGGCCGCCACCACATCGGCACACTGGCCTCGCATGCGGTGGCCGATCTGCGTCGCTAGGCGGCCATCAAGCTACCTCAGATTCCCATCACGGTCAGGCCATGTGCTTGCGCGGCCAACCCGAGTGCGCCGTCGTGAGTTGCCATTACGGGTTCAATGCCCATTGCATCCTTCCATAACAATGCGGAGGCGAGGTGAATCGCGTCAAGGGTTCCAAGCTCCGTCGGCATTGGCTGCGCGGCACGGTCTAACACAGTTGAATCGATCTCGATCAATTCCAGCGAGTTGATGAGGTTAAGAATCGTGGCGCGTTGTCTGGCAATTTCAATGTCCGACAGGGCGGCGCGGATGCGCAGCCGATCCAGAGTGCGCAGACTCTCGGTGGCGATCAGCGCGCTGGAAACGCCGCGATCGATCTGGCGCCACTGCGGCAAGGCGTTGCGTTGTCCGAGCGCCAGGCGCAGCAGAACCGAGGAGTCGACATAGGCAATCATCTGTGGTTTTGACGCTCCGTCAACAGCAATTCCACAATGTCGAGCCGCTGAGTGGTCGGCTTTGGTAGCGAGACTTTATTGGGCTGCGGTGCATCGATGGCTGGCCGGCGGATCCGCAGGCCCGGCCGCTCGACAATCGGCACAATGTGCGCGACGGCGCGATTGCGGTCAAGGATCGCGATCGACTCACCGCCCTGAACAACGCGCAGAAATTCGCTCAGCCGCGACTTGAGTTCAGCGATGCCAATCTGTTTCATGACTATATATGACCATAACTAGTCACAAAATGCAAGAAATGTCACTGCGCGACGCGAGCTGCTATTTGGTCGCGCCTACCTGGTGAGCGTCATCAGGATATCGGCATACCAGGCGCAGTTCAGGCCGAGTGCTTCGTCGAGCTTCAGGTCTCGCGTACCGACGTCCAGGCGCGCGGAATGGACGCCGAGCAGGCGCCACGGCAGCTCGCTGCGGTCGGCATCCGGCGTTGCCAGCCGCATGACTACCGGGGCGCCGCTCGTGCCCCGGTGCGTGCGGGCATCGGTGAGGAAGTAGCCCTGACCCTTGAAGCGCAGCCCGAACGAGGAAGCTACGATCGCCTGTCGCGCGACCGGCATGTGATGCAGAGTGTCATGGAAGCCCAACGGAAATCCCACCACCAGCAGCGAAGTACCGAGCTCGACGCACTCCGAATCCGGCTGCAGGTGTTGCGGTTCGAAAGCACGAAAATACGTCGAGGGGGGCAGCGCTGGACGCTCGATCTCGATAACTGCGACGTCAATCTCGCCGGCAGTGTCCTCACCCTGGCGCCAGATGCTCTTAGCGTTGCGGAACAGTGGGATGGAGAAGCCGGTTGAGCGGGCCAGGTTCTCGGCGTCGATATGCAGCTCGATCTCGATGCGATCGGGGTGGTGCTTGCTCGGCGCATCGACCATCACGTGCCGGCTGGTCACGAGGAACAGGCGCGCATCACGTTCGAAGAAGAACCCGCTGGCATTCGTCAGTACGCGCCGCCCCTCGAAGGTGATCAGCCGCGCGGCGGTCAGCAGCAGGGGTTCGACGTTCACGTGCCTACGCCGCCCATAGCCGCATTTCCACACCGACCTCGAGCGAGTGCGCCCCGCCTCCAACTATGACGCCGCGCAGCGGCGAGACATCGCCGAAGTCCCGCCCCCAGGCCAGCGCCAGGTGTTCCTGACTCACGACCAGGTCGTTGGTCGGGTCCAGCTCGACCCACCCCAGTGGCGGGGCAAACACGGCGATCCAGGCGTGCGAGGCGTTCGCGCCCAGGCGCCTGGGCGCCTCGGCCGGCGTGCCGGTATGCAGGTAGCCGCTGACGTAGCGTGCCGGCAGCCCGATTGACCGCAGGCAGGCAATCATGAAATGCGCGTAGTCCTGGCACACGCCCTGGCGCTTCTCGAGCACCTCCATCAACGTCGTACCGATGTGCGTTGCGCCACGCTGATAGGTGAATTCGCCATGTATCTTGTGCATGAGGGCCAGCGCGCCGGCGAGCAGCGGCACTCGGTCGCCAAAGCATTCGGCGGCGAACTGCTCGAACCGGCGTTTGATCGGAACGAAGGCGGACTGGGTGCGGTAGCGCAGCGCCTCGAGCCGTTCTCCGGCCATGGGGGTGGCCGTATAGCGCAGGCCGTCGCGCACCTCTTCCCACGGCAGGCTTAGCTCCGGGGCCGGCGCCGGCCGCGGCAACAGCTCGACCTGCATGCGCGCGGTGACTTCAAAACGCTCGTGGGCCCGGTCGAGCTCCAGGCGTGTCGCCTGGTTGCCGAAGGCGTCGACGTGGTAGGCGCGCAGCGCTGGCAGTGGCCAGATATCCAGCAGGTGCTCGCAGCAGACCTGGGTGCCGGTCGCGCGTGGCGTCAGGTGCAGCAGGTGTTGTGCATGGGCGACACTGCCGGCGTACGCATACACGGTCTGGTGGCGGACCTGGTAGCGCACCGCTGCGTTCATGCGCTCACCGTGTGCAGATCGCGCTCGATATGAGTGAAGTGGCGCATGGCCAGTCGATCGGCCAGCTGCGCTGCACCGGTCGCCAGCTCGCTAAGCAGGCGGGACAGTTCAGCGGCAGCGGCCGTGGTGCGGCCGAGATCCTCGAGGTCGAAGGCACATAGCGCGGTCACCGGCTCATGCAGTGAATTGTCGGCTTGCTGGCCGGTCGACACGGACAGCTCCTGCATCGTGCGCAGGATTTTGCGCCACTGGAAGGCCAGTGCGCGCGGATTGCTCGCGTCGAATACCAGCAGCTGAATCACGGGTCTGAGGCGTGGTGCGGCAAAGTGGCGCGTGCGGTAGGTGATGCTGCTGCTGCACACTTCGAGCAGCCAGCCGAACAGGTAGCGCAGTGTCGTAGCCTCTGGCGCCAATATGCGCGCCAGCAGGTCAGTGAGGAACTGCACCCGCTCCAGTCGGCGGCCGAGCATGAGCAGGCGCCAGCCGTCATCCTGCGTCATGTCATCAAGCGCAAAACCGCTCAGCGCGGTCAGCGACACGAGCAACCGATCCAGCGTCTCGACCGGTTCCAAACGGCTTTGCCCGGCTTCGTGGAACTGGCGTTGCATCAGGCTGACCGAGCGCCAGTGCGCGGTTGACAGGCGGCTGCGGGACTGCGTGGCAGACCAGCCGAAGCGCTCGAGATCCGCGGCCAGCCCGGTTTCCAGTCGTTCATCATAGAGGCTGATGCCAGGGTCGGTCGCCTCATCGAGTACGCCGAAATGATGACAGGTCTCCAGTGCGGCCGGCCACACCATCCGATCGCTGCGCACGGCGAGCGTGGCACGCAGCAATCGTGCCTTGTCTTCGCAGCGTTCCGAATAGCGGCCGAGCCAGTAGAGATTCTCAACGAGTTGTGAGGGCAGGTCCGCATGGCGTGTGTCGCGGGGGGCCGGCATCGGCTCCACCGGCGCCGGGGCCTGTTGCCGGTCGGCCAGCACCCAGACGTCCTTGCTGCCGCCGCCGCGTTGGCTGGAGACAATGTCGCGTACGCCCTCAGCGGCGATGCGCGCCAGCCCGCCGGGTAGGACGCGGTAGCCCCGTGGTGTCCAGACCGCGTAGACACGCAGACTCAGCGCGCGCGGTGTCAGCCGCGCGCGCGCACCGGCGCGCCACGCCGGCGCATGCGAGAGCAGCAGCCGTTCCTGGGCCACGTAGGCGTAAGGGTGTGCCAGCAGGCGCTCCTTCAGCTCGGCGCGGTCCGAGACCGACAGATGACGTCCGAACGCGGGCTCGAAACTCTGGTTCGGAAACGTGGCCTTGATGACCAGGCGCTCCATGTTCTTGAGCACATAGTCCAGAGCAGGCCGCTCACCGCACCACCAGGTCGCCACGGTGGGCATGCGCAGCGGCGCGCCCTGCAATGCAGCGGCGATGCCCGGCAGAAAGCCCTGCCACGCGGGCGATTCCAGCACACCGCTGCCAATCGCGTTGGCCAGCGCGACGCGGCCGGCTCTTACCGCGCCGAGCAAACCAGGCACGCCCAGTGCCGAATCGGCGCGCAGTTCCAGCGGGTCGCAGAAATCGTCGTCCAGGCGCCTGAGGATGGTATGAACTCGTTTCAGTCCGCCGAAGGTCTTCAGGTAGACCGTGTCGGCGCGTACCGTCAGGTCAGCGCCCTGGACCAGCGGCATGCCGAGCTGCCGGGCGAGATAGGCGTGCTCGAAGTAAGTCTCATTGAACGGGCCGGGCGTCAGCACTACGGCCAGCTGCGTATCCTCATCCGACAACTCGGCCAGGCTCTCGCGCATCACGTTGGGGAACTCGTTCAGCGGGCGCACTGCGAGTTCATTGACCAGGCCGGGGTAGACGCGCGCGACGATCTGGCGGTTCTCGAGTGCGTAGCCCAGACCCGACGGGGTCTGGGTGCGGTCGCTCAAGGCCCACCAGCGACCGTCGGGGGCGCGGGCAAGGTCCACGGCATGCACGTGCAGCCAGACATCACGCAGCGGGCGCAGGCCGTGTGCGGCCCACAGGAAGTTGGGATGGCCAAAGGCCAGTTCCGGCGGCACGATGCCGCTGCTGAGCAGCCGCTGTGGGCCGTACAGATCCTGCAGAACGGCATTGAGCAGCTCGGTGCGCTGAATAACGCCGGCCTCAATCTGCTGCCACTCCTCGGCGCTCAGCAGCAGCGGCAGCGGATCGAGCAGCCACGGCCGGTCCCGGCCCTGCGGATCGGCATACACGTTGTAGGTGACCCCGTTCTCTATAACGAGGCGTCGTGCCAGCTCGACGCCGCGTCGTACGGTGTCGGCGCCGCCGGAGGAAAGGTGATCGACGAAGCGGCGCCACTGCGGGCGTACCGCTCCGTCGCGGTCGAGCAACTCGTCGTAGCGCTGTGCGCTACCCGCGTAGTGCTCGAGTGGATCTGCGGCCATCAGGTGTTCTTGAAGTCAGTTGCTGCGACGCAGATCCAGAGTAAACGGAAAATCCGGGTTCGTCGATTCAGTCGGTGCCGCCACCGGCCCGGGCGTGTGGCCGATACGGAAGTAGCGGGCCAGTCGGCGGCTCTCGGCCTCGAACGAGTTGACCGGGAAGGTGCTGTGGCTCAGGCCACCAGGGTGAGCCACGTGATACTGGCAGCCGCCCATCGAGCGACCCATCCAGGTATCGATCAGATCGAAGCTCAGCGGCGCGTGCACACCGATGCCCGGGTGCAGGGCGGAGGCGGGTTGCCAGGCGCGATAGCGAACGCCGGCGACGTATTCGCCGGAGATGCCTGTCGGCCGCAACGGCAGTCGCCGGCCATTGCAGGCGACCGTATAGCGGTCGGGCGGCAGGCCCGTGACCTTGACCTGCAGCCGCTCCACCGAGGAATCCACGTAACGGACCGCGCCGCCGGCGGCGCCTTCCTCACCCATGACATGCCAGGGCTCGAGCGCCTGGCGCAATTCGAGTTCCATGCCCTGGGTGGCGAAATCGCCGTACTTTGGAAAGCGGAATTCCAAATGCGGTGCGAACCAGTCCGCCTGCAGTGGATAGCCAGCCTGATTTAACTCCAGCAACACGTCGCGGAAGTCCTGCTCGGTGAAATACGGCAGCATGAAGCGATCGTGCAGCTGCGTGTCCCAGCGTGTCAGACGCGCCGGCCGGTACGGTGTGCGCCAGAAGCGGGCGACCAGCGCGCGCAGCAGCAATTGCTGCGTGAGGCTCATGCGGTAATGCGGCGGCATTTCGAAGGCGCGCAACTCCACCAGGCCGAGCCGGCCGGCGGGGCCATCGGGCGAGTAGAGCTTGTCGATGCAGAATTCGCTGCGGTGCGTATTGCCCGTCACGTCGATCAGGAGATTGCGCAGCACCCGGTCGACGAGCCAGGGCGGCACCGCTGCGCCCGGGGGTGGGAGCTGGCCCAGGGCGAGCTCCAGTTCGTAGAGTGAGTCGTTGCGTGCCTCATCGACACGCGGTGCCTGCGAGGTCGGGCCGATGAACAGGCCAGAGAAAAGATAGGAGAGCGCTGGATGATTGAGCCAGTAGGCGATCATGCTGCCGAGCAGATCAGGCCGGCGCAGGAAGGGTGAATCGGCGGGCGTCGCGCCGCCGAGCACGAAGTGGTTGCCGCCGCCGGTTCCGGTATGGCGGCCATCGAGCATAAACTTTTCCGTGGACAGCCGCGTGGCATGCGCCACCTCGTACAGGTGCCCGGTGCGCTCGACCAGCTGGTTCCAGCTGTCCGCAGGATGGATGTTCACTTCGATCACCCCGGGATCCGGGGTGACGCTGAATTTGCTGAGTCGCACGTCGCGCGGTGGTTCATAGCCTTCGAGGAGCACGGGGCAGTGCATGTCCTCCGCGGTCGATTCGATGACGTCCACGAGTTCCAGGTAGTCGTCGAGGCGCTCCAGTGGCGGCATGAAGAGATAGAGCACGCCGCTACGCGGCTGCGCGCATAGCGCCGAGCGTGTTATCCATGACGCCGATTCACCGGCCAGTGGCTCGGGCGTCACGGATTCGGGCGCTGCTTGCTCCCCGGCGGCAGTGGCGGTGCGGGCGTCCCGCCACTGCGCGCGGACCTCGACGGCCGTGCGCAGCGGTGGCTGGCTCACCATCGGATCGGGCGCATGCACGTAAGGGTATTCACTGGCGCGCGTCCAGGGCAGCGAATCCAGGGGCAGGCGGTACCCCAGGGCTGAGTCGCCGGGGAGCAGGTAGCAGCGCTCGGCACGCAGAAACCAGGCACCGCTTTGCCAGCGGGCGGCGCGCGTCGCCCGGGCGAGTGGCAGCACGTGACCCGCCACCTTGCCCAAACCCTCGGAGAACAACTTCATGAGCCGGGCGCGTTCCAGGGCGTCGTCGAGTCGCGGATCAGCGGGCTCGACATTGCGTGGCAGGCGCCGCTCGCGCCACAGGTAGTAATAGAGGTCCTCGTAGGCGGCGAAAACATGCTCCTCGCCAACGGCAAGCCGCTCGGCCACGCCACGCAGGAAACGCTCCGCGGTGTCCGCATCGACGCCGTAGTCGTGCGTCTCATCGGCCAGCAGCGAGCGATCCTGCCAGATCGGCTCGCCGTCTCGACGCCAGAAGCAATTCAGTGACCAGCGCGGCAGCTGCTCGCCCGGATACCACTTGCCCTGGCCGAAGTGCACGAGCCCCTTGGGCGCATGATGATCACGCAGGCGATGATAGAGCTCAGCGGCGAGCCGGCGCTTGTTGGACCCCAGCGCAGTGGTATTCCACTCGGCGCCATCCGGATCGTCGACGGAGACGAAGGTGGGTTCGCCGCCCATGGTCAAGCGCACGTCTCCAGTCCACAATTCATCGTCGATCTGGCGACCCAGCTTTTCGATGCCCGCCCACTGCTCTTCACTGTAAGGTTTGGTGACGCGCGGCGCCTCCCAGACGCGCTCGATGCGCATCTGATGTTCAAATTCGACCTGGCAATCGTCCACCGCTCCGGAAATCGGCGCCGCGGAAGCGGGTTCGGGCGTGCAGGCGAGCGGAATGTGTCCCTCGCCCGCCAGCAGGCCCGAGGTCGGGTCGAGGCCGATCCAGCCGGCACCCGGCAGATACACCTCGCACCAGGCGTGCAGGTCCGTGAAATCCCGCTCCGGACCCGAAGGACCGTCCAGCGATTTCACGTCGGCGACCAGCTGGATCAGGTAGCCGGAGACGAAACGCGAGGCGAGGCCCAGGTGCCGCAGCAACTGCACCAGCAACCAGGCGGTGTCACGGCAGGAGCCTGAACCGGATGCCAGCGTCTGCTCGGGTGTCTGCACGCCCGGTTCCATGCGGATCAGGTAACGGACATCCGCGGCGAGCGCGCGGTTGAGTTCCACCAGGAAGTCGATCGTGCGCCGGGGCTTGCGGTTGATCTTGCCCAGGTAGGTCCTGAAGTTCGGAGTCAGTGGTTGCTTCACCAGCAGGTAGGAAGCGAGTTCGCGTACCTCTTCTACGGTGTAGTGAAAGGGTGCCTGTTCGGCGTGTGGTGCGAGGAAGAAATCGAAGGGATTGAGCACGGCCATCTCGGCAACGAGGTCAATCTCAATCTGAAACTCCCGCGTGGGCTCCGCGAACACCAGTCGCGCCAGATAATTCGATTCCGGATCCTGTTGCCAGTTGACGAAGTGCGTTGTCGGGGCGATGCGTTGAGAATATGCAAGGATCCGCGTACGGCAGTGTGGTGCCGGGCGCAGGCGGACCAGCTGGGGCCCAAGCGAGACCTCGCGATCGTATCGGTAACGGGTCAGGTGGTTGAGCGCGATGTGGATGGACAAAGGAGGGCCTCACTACTGTAAGTCTGCCGCTCATCATGCCGCAGCCGGCGCCATCGTGGGGCAAATGCCCTGCGCAGGTGCAGGCCCCGGCAGGTGTGCACCAAAATATGCCGGCCGGGCAGATCGCTGTCGCCCGAGCTGCTCAAGAATAGGGGTTGGTGGACGCAACGCCAAGTCGAAGTAAGGACATCAGCACCCGTGCTACCACTCGCGACCGAGTGTCGCGAGTTGGAGCATGAGCAAGGTTGATGAATAAGGCAGCCCGTTGCTATCAGCAGGTAACCATTGCGTAGTTGCCCGCGAACTACGCACTGTAGCGATAACCCGTTTTACCGGTAGCTGGGTCACAGCGGCGCGCAGCGCGGCCGTGCTTGACACGTGACCGTGGACAGGCGCGCCGCGCAAGACCGCAGCAGTCGAGGGGTAGGGCACCGCGAAAAGTTTCAGGCTGGCGCCTTGACCGGCGCCGCGATAGTGCGAACACACAGGGGAACAGCTCGTGCGGCATGAAAATCAAGGCGTCTGGTCCATGGTGCTCGCCGCCGGGGATGGCACCCGCCTGGCGGCGCTCACGATCGATGCCCAGGGTAATTTCGTGCCCAAGCAGTTCTGCTCGCTCACCGGTGAGAGTTCCCTGTTGCATGGCGCTCTCGGGCGTGGCGCGCATATTGCGTGGCACGAGCGCGCCTGTGCGATCGTCGCTGAGCAGCACCGGTGTCATTGGCGACCGATGCTGGCGGGCATGCTGGCAGAGAACGTCATCGTGCAGCCGCGCAATTGCGGCACGGCCCACGGTGTCCTGCTGGCGTTGTTGGCCATCCTAAATCGCGACCCGCTGGCGAACATTGTGTTCCTGCCTGCCGACCACTACGTGCAGGACGAGGCGACCTTGGCGCTGGGATTGGAGCAGATGGTTGAACATCTGCAGTGTCATCCACGGCGGCTGTTGCTGCTGGGGATCAAGCCGGAAGAGGCTGACGTGGAACTCGGCTACATCGTGCCGGGAGTACAGGTTGCGCCAGGCGTGCAGTCAGTAACGCACTTCGTCGAGAAGCCACCCGTCGAGCGCGCGCGCGTGCTGCTGCGCGAGGGTGCGTTGTGGAACAGCTTCATCTTTGCGGTGCAGGGGGTGGCGCTGCTGGGTCTGATGCGCGAGCGTATGCCGGACGCGGTCGATGCCATGGAAACCGCGCTGGCGCGCGATGCCATGTGGCCCGGAGGCGCGGCTCTGCAGGCGCTGTATGAGCAGCTTCCCGGCCTCGACTTCTCGCGAGCCATCTTGCAGGGGGCTGAGGAGCGGCTGCGCGTGGTAGGTACGGCGCCCTGCGGCTGGACAGATCTCGGCACACCAAAGCGTGTCGTCGAGACCCTGCGCAGGCAACGATCGGCTCCGGCGCCGTGGCGCCGACCCATTCACATGCCAGCAGCTGTGTTAACGCTCGCCAGCCAGCACTCATTGAGCTTGAGTCTGGAAGGTGCGCCGAGGAGTCACCTGTGGATCGGCTAAGTCTGGCGCGCCCCTCGTTTGCAAGTGCGGATGGTGCCCTGGCACGAGAGTGGTTGTCGACCAACGGGCTGGGCGGATTTGCCAGCGGCACGGTCGCTCAGGCCAATACGCGGCGCTACCACGGGATCCTGGTCGCCACCCTCAAGCCGCCACTTGAGCGTGTCGTCATGGTGGCCAAGGTCGATACGAGCGTGACCTACCGTGGGCGCCGCTGCGAACTGGCTTGCAATGAATTTGCCGACGGCACGCTGGCTCCCCGTGGCTTCGAGCACTTGAGCGCCTTTCACCTCGACGGTTCCATTCAGGTGTGGACTTTCGCGATCGGTGACGCGCTGCTCGAACAGCGGCTGTGGATGGTGCGCGGCGAGAACACCACGCACGTCCAGTACCGGTTGGTGCATGCCGGCGCACCTCTGGCACTGGAGATTGTGCCCCTGTGCACGTACCGCGATTATCACGCCCAGCTGCGCGGCCGACAGGACTACACACTTGAATCGCGATCAGCCGGTTGCACAGTGACTGCCTTTCCGGGCGCGCGGGCGTATCGACTCGACCTGGATCGTGGCCAGTTTCGACAGGATGCTGATTGCTACTGGCAACTCTGGCACCGCGTGGAGGCCGAACGCGGCCTGGACGCCGAGGAAGACCTCTATCGGCCGGGCATGTTCACCGCTGAATTGCAGCCGGGTGAGTATCTGACTCTCACGGTCAGCGCCGAGCCCGAGCCCTCGCAGCCGCTGCTGGGACGGGAAACGGAGCGCCAGCAATCGCTGCTGTTTTCATTGCCGCCTTCGGCACCCTGGTGGGTGCGACGCCTGACGCTGGCCGCCGACCAGTTCATCGTCGCGCGCGGTACTGTGACGCGCGCGAGCGAGTCAGGTGCCGCCGACGGCGGAGCGACCATCATTGCAGGCTACCCCTGGTTTGGCGACTGGGGTCGCGACACGATGATTGCGTTGCCCGGACTGGCCGTGACTACCGGGCGCCACCGCGAGGCGGCGTCGATCCTACGCACCTTCGCCCAGCACCTCAGCCAGGGCATGCTGCCCAATCGTTTTCCTGACGATGGCGAGGCGCCGGAATACAACACCGTTGATGCGACGCTCTGGTATTTCCATGCCATTGCCGAGTACCTGGCGGCCAGCAATGACCTGCAGTTGGTGCGCGAGCTCTATCCCAGCCTCTGCGAGATCATCGAGTGGCATCAGCGTGGCACACGCTATGGCATCCGGGTGGATCCGCTGGACGGCCTGCTGTGCGCCGGCCAACCTGGCGTGCAACTGACCTGGATGGACGCCAAGGTCGGCGACTGGGTCGTGACACCTAGGACCGGCAAAGCGGTCGAAATCAATGCACTGTGGCACTTCGCTCTTTTGCAGATGAGTCGCTGGGCGACCGCATTGGGCGACCCGGTCGCGGCGCGCCGCTATCAGGACGCCGCGAAGCAGGTCGCGGAATCCTTTGCGGCGGCCTTCTGGTGCGAACAGACGGGCTGCCTGTACGATGTTGTCGATGGTCCTGAGGGCCTGCCGGTGAATGGACGTCGTGTGGACCCGCGCATTCGCCCCAACCAGATCTTTGCCGTGTCGCTGGGTACGGACCTGTTGCCAGCGCGCCAGCAGCAGGCCGTAGTTGATACCTGCGCGCGCCTGTTGCTGACGCCGGTGGGCCTGCGCTCGTTGGCCGTCGATGATCCGGCCTACGTGGGGCGCTATCAGGGCGGGCCCCTGCAGCGTGACGGCAGTTACCACCAGGGCACGGTCTGGAGCTGGCTGCTCGGGCCCTTCGCCATCGCCCATCATCAGGTGTACGGCGATCCGGCGTATGCCCAGGCGCTGCTCGCCAGCGCCGTTCCACACCTGGATGAGGCCTGCGTCGGCTCCATCAGCGAGATATTTGACGGCGACGCGCCCCATGCGCCGCGCGGCTGTTTTGCGCAGGCCTGGAGCGTGGCCGAGACATTGCGTGCCTGGCATCGCCTGGCGCGCGCCGCTACTCAACAGACACTTAACCGCAAGGTGACCCATGTCCAACGACACGGCTGAACATCGACGCCTCGACGCGGCGGCGTCACACGGAGCGGCCTGGAAGAACTGGGGGCCCTACCTGTCCGAACGCCAATGGGGCACGGTGCGTGAGGACTACAGCGAGCACGGCACGGCGTGGGACTATTTTCCACATGATCACGCCCGCAGCCGGGCTTACCGCTGGGGTGAGGATGGCATCGGCGGCTTCTCGGACGCGCAGCAGCGCCTCTGCCTGTCGGTCGCGATGTGGAATACGCGCGATCCGATCCTCAAGGAACGCCTGTACGGGCTCACCAACGGTGAGGGCAATCATGGCGAAGACGTCAAGGAGCTCTATTACTACCTGGACGCCACACCTTCGCATTCCTATCTGAAGATGCTCTACAAGTATCCGCAGCGTGAGTTCCCCTACGGGCAGCTGCTCGAGGAAAGTCGCCGCCGCGGCATTTCACAGCCGGAATTCGAGATCGTGGACAGCGAGGCCTTTATCGATGATCGCTACTTCGACGTAGTAATCGAATATGCGCAGGCAGAACCTGGGGTCATTCTGCTGCGTGTGACCGCTCACAATCGTGGTCCTGACGCCGCACCGCTGCACCTGCTGCCGCAGCTGTGGTTTCGCAATACCTGGAGCTGGAACGACAAGGCGGAACGACCGGTGCTGCGCGCGGCAGGCAATGGAGCCATAGAGGTATCTCACCGCGAGCTGGGTGCTTATTGCCTGTATGCGGACGGCAAACCCAGCGAGCTGCTGTTTTGCGACAACGAATCCAATGCCGCGCGCCTCTGGGGCCAGGAAGGCAAGGAGGGCTTCTGGAAGGACGGCATTCACGAACGCGTAGTTGCTGGGAACCAGGCCGCGGTCAATCCGGCGCGCAGCGGCACCAAGGCTGCGGTGTGGTATGAACTGGAGGTGCCTGCGCACAGCTCACGCGCCATCAGGCTGCGACTGACAACGAATAGCACCGAGCGGCCATTCGCCGATTTTGATCGGGTGATGGCAGCGCGTATTCGCGAGGCCGACCAGTTTTACGCCGATCTCCAGGCCGGCATCGACGGCGTCGATGCGCGCCGTGTGCAGCGCCAGGCCTTCGGCGGCATGATCTGGAGCAAACAGTTTTTTTACTACGACGTACCGCAGTGGATCAAGGGCGATCCCGGTCAACCCGCGCCTCCCAACGGCCGCCGTCACGGCCGCAACAAGGACTGGATGCATCTGAATAACGCCGACATCATTTCGATGCCGGATAAATGGGAATACCCCTGGTACGCCGCCTGGGACCTGGCATTTCACTGCATCCCGCTGGCCCACCTCGATTCGTCATTCGCCAAGGAGCAGTTGCTGCTGCTCACGCGCGAGTGGTACATGCATCCCAATGGGCAGATGCCGGCCTATGAGTGGGCGCTGGGCGACGTCAACCCTCCAGTGCATGCCTGGGCTACCTGGCGCGTGTTCCAGATTGACCGCAAACACCATGGCGGCAGCGGCGATCTGGCCTTCCTGGAGCGCGTGTTCCACAAGTTAATGCTGAATTTCACCTGGTGGGTGAATCGCAAGGACGCCGAAGGACGCAACGTCTTCCAGGGTGGCTTTCTGGGTCTGGACAACATTGGCGTGTTTGATCGCAGCGCGCAGCTGCCTACCGGTGGCCACATCGACCAGGCCGACGGCACCAGCTGGATGGCCATGTATGCGCTCAACCTCATGCGCATCGCTCTCGAACTGGCGCAGCACAACCATGTGTATGAGGACGTCGCTACCAAGTTCTTTGAGCACTTCCTCAGCATTGCTGAAGCCATGAGCAATATCGGCGATGAAGGCATCGGCCTGTGGGATGACCAGGACAAGTTCTACTACGACGTACTGCACCTGCCCGATGGCGCCATGACTCCGCTAAAAGTCCGCTCGATGGTCGGTCTCATTCCGCTGTTCGCCGTCGAGACGCTGGAACCTGAATTGCTGGAGCGGGTGCCGGAATTCAAGCGTCGGCTGGAGTGGTTCCTGGCCTACCGCCCGGAGCTCGCGTCGCTGGTGTCGCACTGGAACGAGGAGGGGCGGGGTCACCGCCGCCTGCTCTCGCTGCTGCGCGGCCATCGCATGAAGCGACTGCTCAAGCGCATGCTGGACGAGACGGAGTTTCTCTCGCCCTACGGGGTACGCGCGCTCTCACGGGTGCACGATGAGACGCCCTATAGCTACCACGTCGATGGTATGGATCTGCGGGTGCGCTACCAGCCGGCGGAGTCCGATTCCGGTCTGTTTGGAGGCAACTCCAACTGGCGCGGACCGATCTGGTTCCCGGTCAATTTTCTGCTGATCGAATCATTGCAGAAGTTTCATCACTACTATGGCGATGACTTCATGATCGAATGCCCGACCGGCTCCGGCATCATGGTGACACTCGAGCAGGCCGCCAGTGAACTGGCAATGCGCCTGACCCGAATCTTCCTGCAGGACGAGCGCGGGCAGCGTCCGGTGTACGGGCATCATCCACGGCTGCAACAGGACCCGCACTTCCGCGAGCACATCCTGTTCTATGAGTACTTCCATGGCGACAGCGGCCGCGGCGTCGGCGCCTCGCACCAGACCGGCTGGACCGGGCTGGTGGCGAAGCTGCTGATGCCGCGCTACCAGGACCCCTTGCGTGGTGCCACGGCAGCGCTTAGCCATCCGCATCCCCACTGACACCCGAGAATCACCATGGACCCTAAAAATCGCCACCAGCATCTGCCCGCGCCCGTCATGCCCCGGGTGCCGCCACAAAAACTGCTGCTGGGCCAAAAAGCCCTGGTGACCGGCGCGAGTTCCGGAATCGGTCGCGCAATCGCCATGGCGTTGGCCGATGCCGGCGCCGACGTCGTGATCAACTACGCCTCGAGCGAGGAGCAGGCGCGGACCCTGGCGACAGAGCTTGGCCAGCGCGGGGTTCGCGCCCTGGCGGTGCGCGCCGATGTCGGCGATGAATCGCAGGTCGAAGCCATGTTCCGCCGTACCATCGATGAGTTCGGCACGGTTGACATTCTGGTCAACAATGCCGGCCTGCAGCAGGACGCGGCGTTCCATGAAATGACGTTGGCCCAGTGGAATCGGGTGATCAACGTCAATCTCACCGGACAGTTTCTGTGTTCGCGCGCCGCAGTGAAGGAATTCCGGCGCCGCGGAGTGCGTCCAGAAGTCTCCTGTTCAGCCGGGAAGATTCTGTGCATCAGCTCCGTCCACGAAGTCATACCGTGGGCCGGGCACGTGAATTATGCCGCCTCCAAGGGCGGCGTAATGCTGATGATGAAGAGTATCGCCCAGGAGGTGGCGCCGTACCGCATTCGCGTCAATTCGATTTGCCCGGGTGCGATTCGCACGCCCATCAATATGGAGGCCTGGGACACTCCCGAGGCTTATGCGGAGTTGATGAAGCTCATCCCGTATAAGCGTATTGGTGAGGCCGATGAAATTGGCCGGGCCGCGGTGTGGTTGGCATCGGACTACGCCGACTACGTCCACGGCATCAGCTTGTTTGTCGATGGCGGCATGACGTTGTATCCGGGCTTTGAGACGGGTGGCTGACATGGCTGCGAGCAGGTCCATCGCCGCGCAGGCCGCCGAGCACCTGCCGGAATACCTGATCGAGGCCCTGTGTTTGGGTCTGTTCATGGTGTCCGCCGGCGTGATTACGACGCTGCTCGAGTACCCGGGCTCCGGGCTCCGGGCTTTGATCGCAAACGCTGGCTTGCGACGTGCCATGGTTGGCATCGCGATGGGCCTGACCTGCATGGGGCTGATCTATTCGCCCTGGGGTCGGCGGTCCGGGGCGCACATGAATCCCGCGATAACCCTGGCGTTTTGGCGGCTGGGCAAAGTGCGCGGTATCGACGTCGCGGGCTATATCGCCGGCCAGTTTGCCGGCGGATTGCTGGGCGTGCTGTTCGTGTACCGCCTGCTGGGGCAGCCCTTCAGTGCGGCACCAGTATCCTGGGTGGCGACACTGCCAGGCCCCCACGGCGTCGTCATCGCTTTCCTAGCGGAGCTCGCTATCTCGTTCGCCATGATGCTGACGGTGCTCGGGCTGTCGAGCTCCAGCCGTTTTGCGTCCCTGACCGGTGTTGCTGCCGGCACCCTGGTAGCGGTGTACATCACGGTGGAAGGGCCGCTCTCCGGCATGAGCATGAATCCGGCGCGCAGCTTCGCCTCGGTTGCGCCCTGGCGACACTGGCAGTCGTTGTGGATCTACTTTACCGCGCCGTGCCTGGGAATGCTGCTGGCCGCCCAGTGGCATCGGACCCGCAGACCCGTCGCGGGCTGCGCCAAGCTGATGCACAGCACGCGTGAGCGTTGCATTCACTGTGGGCAGGCGCCGGAACGGGCAGTCGCCGCCCGTTCTGCTACTCCGCTTCGGAGCACACCATGAATACCCCTGACGCCATCGTGATTGGCTCCGGCGCCGGTGGCGCTGCCGCGGCCTATCGCATGGTCGCCGCCGGGATGCGGGTGCTGCAGCTGGAGAAGGGCGGCTACCTGCCCGCCGATGGCAGCACGCTGGATGTGGAACGCGTGGTTCGGCGTGGCGAATTTCTGGCGCGCGAACCCTGGATGGACGGCCGTGGCGCGCGCGTTGTCCCCGAAGAGCACTTCAATGTGGGCGGCAAGACCCGGTGGTATGGCGCCGCTCTGCTGCGCTTCTCCAAGGCTGAGTTCGCGGCCGAGCCCGACTACAACTGTCACGCCTGGCCCATTGGCTACGACGACTTGGCGCCATATTACCAGGAGGCCGAGACGCTGCTGGGTGTGCGCAAGTTTGACGTTGAAGCCGGACTGCAGCGCATCCTCGCCAATTTCGACAAGCGCGGCAGTGCTTGGCGTAGTGCCGCGATTCCAATGGCCCTGGCGCCGGAGATCACCTCATTCCCCGATGAAGCTCGGCACTTTGACGGTTTTGCCTCGGTACGCGAACTGAAGGGCGATGCGCAGCGCTCGCTAATTGCGTTGCTGGCGAATAACCCGCGCTACACGCTGGTGACCGGCGCCGAGGTGATGACCCTGCGCTCATCCGGAGGGGCGAGCCAGCATGTCGACGGCGTGCAGTTAGCGGACGGGCGGGAGTTCGCCGCCGGACGCGTCGTGCTCGCGGCCGGAGCGCTGCATTCGCCGCGCCTCCTGGCCCGCTATCTGGATTCCAGTGGGCTGCGCCATGTGCTGCCGATGTCCGACAACGTCGGACGCAACCTCAAGCTTCACCTGCTTACTGCCATGGTCGCCGTGGGTCTGCGCCGGCAGGGCGATCTGCTGCGCAAGACCCGCCTGCTCACGCACGAGAAGTTTCTGCATTCAAGCGTACAGCCGCTCGGATTCGACGCCGAAATGATCGCCAACCTCATGCCGCGCCTGATGCCGCGCCCGCTGGCGCGGATACTGGCTGCGCGCGCCTATGGCTTCTTTCTGCAGACCGAGGATGGTTCAGATCTTCGAAATCGCGTGGTCGATCGCCATGGCGAGGGCGCACTGGAACCTGTGCTGGACTACGAGCGCCAGCGGCTCGCTGTTGCCGCTCGGGAACACCGGCAATTCACCTGGGCCCTGGCCCGCGCGCTGCTCGGTGCCGGCCTGATCGCCGCGACGCGGCGCATTGGCCTCGCGGGCACCGCCCATGTCTGCGGCACGCTGATCTGCGGCAATGATCCCGCGACCTCGGTAGTGGACGCTCAGGGCAGGGTGCACGGCATGGAAGGCCTGTACGTGGCGGACGGCAGCGTGCTGCCCCGCAGCAGTCGGGTCAATCCAGCACTCAGCATTTACGCCTGGGGTCTGCGTGTGGGTGCGCACCTCGCCGCGCAGTGTCCGCGGATGGCCGCGGCCGCTGAGACGCTGTCATGAGGCTGCCACCAAGCCTCTGTGCGTTAGCTCTGTTCCTAACGACGCACCTCGGCTCCGCTGCACAGTTGGAGCTGAGCCCACCGGCGCCCGTGGTGGCGGTTGATTCCATCACCATTCCTGTAACCGATGCCACTCGCTCCACCGAGTTCTACACGCAGATACTTGGGTTCCATGTACGCAGCGACCAGGAGGCTGCGGGGTCGGACTACGAGCAGCTGCTGGGCGTATTTGGCGTGCGCGTGCGCGTGGTGCGTCTGCAGTTGGGTGAGGAGGCCATTGTACTGCTGCAATTCCTGACACCGAGGGGTCGGCCGCTGCCGCAGGATGTACATGCCAATGATCGCTACTTCCAACACGTTGCGATCATCGTCAGCGACATGGACCGGGCCTACGCGTGGTTACGGCAACACGGCGTCGAGAGTGCTTCGACCGGGCCGCAGCTGTTGCCACAATGGAACCCCAACGCGGGCGGCATCGCGGCATTCTATTTTCGGGATCCGGACGGCAATTTTCTGGAGATCCTGCATTTTCCGTCGGGCAAGGGCGAGGCGCGCTGGCAATCCCGCCAGGGGTTGTTCCTCGGGATCGACCATACGGCCATCGTAGTGGCCGACACGCAGACCAGCCTGCACCATTATCGCGACCTGCTGGGCATGCGGGTGGCGGGAGAAAGCGAGAATTACGGTACTGAGCAGGAACATCTGAATAATGTGTTCGGGGCGCGCCTGCGAATCACGGCGCTGCGCGCAGCTCACGGCCCGGGCGTCGAACTGCTGGAATATCTCGCGCCGCGCAGCGGTCTGGCGATTCCGGCCGACAGCCAGGCCAGCGACCATTGGTACTGGCAGATCAATTTCGAGGCAACCAGCCTGGATGCGCTATACAAGAGGCTGACCCACGCGCACGCCACAGTGATATCGAGCGAGGTTGTGAAGCTCGCATCGACGGCACTGGGACTGGCGGAAGGCTTCGTTGCGCGTGATCCGGATGGGCATGCTGCGGCGTTTGCGCGCCTGGGCCCCGGTTCAGGCAATGACCAGGCGGAGTAGACCATGCGCAGACCAGCCGCTGTGACCAGCCCACTGCGCCACGCGCACAATCGCCTGGGCTGGGTGCCGAGCCTGATCGAGGGGTACGCGCGGACCCTCGCTTTTGCCCAGCGGGTGGCCTGGCCGGTCATCGATCTGCTGGTGCGCTTGTGGCTCGCCCAGGTGTTCTTCGTGTCGGGTACCGTCAAACTGCTGAACTGGCAGACGGCGCTGGACCTCGCCGCCAACGAGTACCCGGTGCGCTGGATGAGCCCCGTGGTCGCGGCTTATACGGGCGTCACCATTGAACTCGTCGGTCCAGTGCTGCTGGCGCTGGGCTTGCTGACGCGCGCCGGCGCCTTCGGGATGTTAATTCTCGCGCTGGTGGTGCAGCTCAGTTACCTCCCTTTTGACTCGCAGCTGCTGTGGGCCGCGTGGCTCGCCTGGTATGTCGTGTTTGGGGCCGGTGCGTTCTCACTCGATCGGGTCCTGCGCGGCCTGGCCGATAGCGCGATTCCGCTGGCCTCACGCGCCATGCAGGCCGCCGCGTGGGTCACACGGATCATCGGTCCTGGGTACCAGCTGCTGCTGCGCTGTTGGCTTGCCCTGGCGGTAGCCGCCGTGCCGCTGCGCACCTATTGGGCTGCCGCCTCATTGGCCGATGAGCACAGCAGTCTATGGCTGCCGTGGCAGTCCTCACCCCACGGCGCGGGTGTGATTGCACTGCTCGCAGGCGTGTTGCTGGCCGCCGGATTCGCCACTCGCTACGTCGCCATTGCCCTGTGGCTGGCCATGGGATTGGCCGACATGATGGGAGCGGGCAATGCCGCAACCCTGTATTGGCTTGCCGCACTGGCACTGCTGGCGGTACGCGGTGCCGGACATTGGTCGGTGGATGCCCTGCTGCAGCGTGCTCTGCGGCGGCGCTATCCACAGCTGGAAGGTAAACCCGCCTTCTCATTGGTCGGCTTGCCGCGCGTCGTGATTGTCGGCGCTGGGTTCGGTGGCCTGAGCTGCGCTGCCGGGCTCGCGCGAGCGCGCGTTGCAGTCACGCTCATTGATCGGGCGAACTATCACCTGTTTCAGCCACTGCTCTATCAGGTGGCCACGGCGAGTCTGTCGCCGGGGGATGTTGCGGCGCCGGTGCGGCCATTGCTGCGCGACCGGTTCAACACCAGGGTGCTCTATGGCACGGTAACGGGCGTCGATACCGCGGCGCGAGAGGTGCAGCTCGGGACGCAACGCGTACCCTATGACTATCTGGTTCTGGCCACCGGCGCCACGCACAGCTACTTCGGCCGCGACGACTGGCAGCCCTTTGCGCCAGGTCTCAAGCGCATCGAGGACGCCACCGAAGTGCGGCGCCGGCTGCTGACGGCATTCGAACTGGCCGAAGCGACGGATGATGAAACGGAGCGCCGCGCGCTGCTGACATTCCTGATCGTTGGCGGAGGGCCGACCGGCGTCGAGCTGGCAGGAGCTATTGCCGAACTCGCGCGCTACGGCATGGAGAAGGAGTTCCGGCGATTCGATCCGGCCAACACGCGCGTCATTCTGGTCCAGTCGGGGCCACGCGTGCTCCCCACCTTTCCGGAATCGCTGTCAGCTTTTGCGCGCCAGGCGCTGGAAAAACTTGGAGTCGAGGTGCGTGTGGGCGGGCGAGTGGAGCATATCGACGCGGAGGGGGTCAAAGTGAGCGGTGAGCGTATCGCCGCGCGCACGGTGCTGTGGGCGGCAGGGGTAGTGGCATCGCCGGCAGCACGCTGGCTGTCCGTGCCGGCCGACAATGCTGGGCGCATCAAGGTCGCAGCTGACCTGACGGTCCCCGATTTGCCCGATGTCTATGCGCTGGGCGATACCGCCGCCGCGCTGGCCTGGAAGGGTCAGGCCGTACCGGGTCTGGCGCCTGCCGCAAAGCAGGGCGGGGTGTACATCGCACGACACATTTTGAGCCGTATTGACGGGGCCGGCCCGCCGCCGCCCTTTGCCTATCGACACTTTGGGAGCCTGGCGACCATTGGCCGCAAGGCTGCCGTGGTTGATCTGGGCAGACTTAAACTCTGGGGGGCTCCTGCTTGGTGGCTGTGGGGGCTCGTGCATGTCGGCCTGCTGGTGGGGATGCGCAACCGGGTTTCCACGATGGTCAACTGGTTCTGGTCCTATCTGACATTCCGAAGCGCGATTCGGCTGATCACCGGCGGCGAGGCAGCACGTCGCTAACGCGCCGCTTGCATCGCCTGCACAGCCGCCTCGAGTTCGCCGGTCCGCGGAGTGCTTAGACTCGCTTGGCGTAGTCGCTGGCTCCAAACCAATCGACCACTACAGCGGGTTCGTCACCGACGACCCAGGCATCATGCCCGCTGGGAAGCGAAGTGATGTCTCCCGGGCCGGCGATGAACTCTGTGCCATCGTCCATACGGATGGCGAGCTTGCCCGAAACGTGAAACTGGAAATGCGGGGCCTCGCAGCTCGAAGTCTTGGCGAGAGGCTTGACGTCGTTAGACCAACGCCAGCCCGGCTCGAAGACCATACGGCCGACTTCCGCGCCACCGACCGTCAGAATCTCGGCCTTGCCGTGCGGAAACGATCTAATATCCTCTGGCTTCGCGAAGGACTTGTGCTCAGTTTTCTGGCTGTGACTGTGCATGGCAATCTCCCCAAAAGTGATGAAGGATATGAACAACGAACCCGGCTCCGCTACCCGGCTCACTTGCCGCAATCGGCCAGGGATTCAATCACCTCGCTGGCTGCCGGGATGCTGGCTGCCGGGATTGCAGTTTACCTACTAGTAAGTTAAAATCAAGGGGCAATGGTCAGGCTAAGCCAGAAGCTGAAGAGCACCGCCTCCCCGGGCGCGCCGACGGGCGCTGCAGCGGCCATTCTGGATGTGGCCGAACGACTGGCGCAGACGCTCGGGTACAACGGCTTCAGCTATGCCGATATTGCCGAGCAGCTGGGCGTCACGACGCCCAGCCTCCATTACCACTTTGCTACCAAGGCGCATCTCGGCTCCGCGCTGATCGAGCGATATCACCGAGCCTTCTCCGACGCCTTGACAATGATTGACACACAGACCGAGGAGCCCTCGGAGAAGCTGCACCGTTACGTCGATCTCTACGATTCCGTGCTGCGCAATGATCGAATGTGCCTGTGCGGCATGCTGGCTGCTGAATACGCCACCTTGCCCGCCGCTATGCAGGCAGGGCTCACAGCGTTCTTTGACGCGAATGAGCGCTGGCTCACTGCGGTCCTGGACGGCGGTGTGAACAGCGGCGCGTTCGTACTGGCGGAACCTGCGAAGGCGAGGGCCCGCGTGCTACTCGGGGCGCTCGAGGGGGCGATGCTGGTCGCCCGCTCGTATCGGGATGCCAGTCGCTTCCGATCGGCGGCGACGTTCCTGCTGGCGGACCTCGATCGCTCGGGTCGGCGCTCGGAGCCAACGACCAAGGTCAAGAGGACTTCCGGGCAACGGCGAGTCAGGTAGCCGCCAAGTCGCCTGCGGGATGCTGCTCGGGCAGCGTAGGCGTGTTGAAAACAGTCGGTGCAGCTATGTGTTTTCGGGTGTCAAACCCGAGGGGAGATTGAGATGGCAAAGTTCGAGAGCATTCTCAAGACCATCGGGAATACCCCGACAGTGCGGGTCGACCGGCTCGCTCCCGCTGGCATCAATCTCTATGCAAAGCTCGAGGCCTTTAATCCCATGGGCTCGGTCAAGGACCGCCTGGCATTAGGTGTCATCGAGGACGCTGAGCGGAGCGGCAAGCTGAGTCCCGGCCAAACGGTGGTTGAGGCGACAAGTGGCAACACCGGCATTGGTTTGGCCATGGTGTGTGCCCACAAGGGGTACCCGCTGGTAGTAGTCATGGCGGAGAACTTCAGTGTCGAGCGCCGTCGGTTGCTGCGCTTTCTAGGGGCCAAGGTCATTCTGACCCCCGCAGCGAATAAAGGCAGTGGCATGTTGGCCAAGGCCGTCGAGCTCGCCCAGGCTCACGGCTGGTTCCTGTGCCGTCAATTCGAAAACGAAGCGAACGCTGACGTACATGCCAACACTACGGCCCAGGAGATTCTGGCCGACTTCAAGGGTGAGGCACTGCACTACTGGGTGACCGGCTTCGGGACCGGCGGCACCCTCAAGGGTGTGGCGCGGGTGCTGCGAAAGCACCGGCCCGAAACGCAGATCGTCGTTTGCGAACCCGACAATTCCCCCGTTCTAGCGAGCGGCATCCCGCAGCGACGCGCCGCGGATGGCTCGCCAGCCGAAAGTCACCCGAGCTTCAGGCCACACCTGATGCAAGGCTGGGCGCCGGATTTCATTCCCAAGCTGACCGAAGACGCCGTCAATTTGAAGTTGATCGATCAGATTCTACCCATTAACGGTGCGGACGCACTGCGCGTGTCGCGCGAGCTGGCCAGCAAAGCGGGTATCTTCACTGGCATTTCCGGCGGTGCAACGCTGGCCGGCGCGCTAAAGATTGCTGAGGCGGCGCCGTCCGGCACCACCATTCTATGCATGCTCCCGGATACCGGCGAACGCTACCTGAGCACGCCGCTGTTCGCTGAGATTTCTCCCGACATGGATGCCGACGAGCTGGCGATATCGCGTTCCACACCCCACTTCCGCTTTGATGCACAGGGCAATAGTGCACCACCGCCTGCGGCCATACCGAAATCAGCGCCGCCGGCACCAAGCCTAGCCATAGACAAGGAGGCCGCGGCCTTTGTGAACCGGGTTGTCAGTGATGCGCGTCAACCGGTGGTCATGTTTGCGCTCGAATGGTGCGAATTCTGCTGGGCGCTTCGAAAAATGTTCGCCAAGGCGGACATTGCTTTTCGCTCGGTGGATCTCGACTCCGTCGAATATCAGGCCGACGGCCGTGGCGGTTCTATCCGCGCCGCACTAGCCGCGCGCACGTCCATGACAACGATTCCACAAGTGTTTTTTGCCGGCGAGTTTATTGGCGGCTGCACGGATACGCTCGATGCCTTCAAGACTGGTCGCCTGCAGGAGATCATGGACCGCAGCGGTATTACTTACAGTCGCACACCAGGCATGGACCCTTACAGCTTCCTGCCAGCGTGGTTGCATCCGCGGGGGTGAATGGTTCACGGCGCCAGCCTGGCAGGTCGCGAAATGCGTGACCGTCCGATTTGGTGGGTCCGGCGGGGACTCGAGAACTGCGCCTGTGCGCGCCGCGAATCGTGCGGGTAACTCACCTATCTATCGCGTAACGTATTGGTGATGCCAAGGAGCGCCAAGAGACGCCTGATTTCACCAAGCGAATCAATTGGTTTCGCCACAGCACAGCCGGTGTCGGTCGGATCAGTACACGCAGTAGTGTGGCAGTGTGGCAGTGGGGCAGGGGCACGTTGCGGGAGAATTGAGGGCTGCACTGTTCACCGAACGGGGGAACCCACGAATTCACGCGGCAATTCCCGAAAAATCAGCATGGCGTTGAGGCCCCTAAGGCCCCGAGACCCGGGTTACGACGTCTTGTACCCCGCGCGGCGACCGGGCCGTTCGTGCACGGCGCCTAACAATTGTGCCTGGCTGGCAAATCGCTGCGCCATCTGCCCACAAACCAGTTCGCAGAGTTGGTGAACGCGCGGATCCGCAATCCTGTAGTAGGCGCTCGTACCCCGCGTTACGCGCTCCACAAATCCTAGCCTCGTCAGCGTCGCCAGGTGCTTTGAAACATTTGCCTGGCTGCACGCCAGTAGTTCGGTGAGTTCGCCGACCTTGTGAGGTTTGTCGCTCAGCGTGTTCAGGATCTTGAGCCGCAGCGGCTCCGATAGGGCCCGAAAGTACTCGGCCACGTGCATGAGCGCCCGGTCGTCCAGCGACTTCGTCAAGGTGCACCTCCCTACTGTGTTGCTGCATCACAGTATAGCCCTAAACCGCCTCTTGCCTACATCGCCATATAGCGATAAAGTAACAGAAACCAGGAGGAAATGCAATGAAGCGCCCGGTGCTGCTCGGATTGTTCGCCGCATGGTTCACCCTGCCGACACTTGCCGCAGCGCCGGCGACCTATAGCGTCGTTGCCAGCACGCAGGACAGCAGCTACGCGGCAACCGGCACGGTCGAGGCGGTGCGGCAGGGCACGCTCGGCGCCCAGATTTCGGGGCGGGTGCTCGAAGTGCTGATTCGAAGCGGCGATGCGGTGAAGATAGGGCAAGCGCTGATTCGTATCGAAGCCGATGACGCGGTAGACGCCGCCTCAGCCGGCACGGCGACTGCGAGCGGGGCGGCGGCACGGCTGGCCACGGCGCGAGCCGATTTCGAGCGCGCGCAGCGATTGCGTTCCCAGGACTATATCAGCGTGGCGGCTTTGCAACGCAGCGAGGCGACGCTGCATTCGGCTGAGGCTGACGCTCGTGCGACGGGCGCGGCGGCCAATGCAGCCCGTACACGTGCCGCCTGGCGCACCGTCACAGCTCCATATACCGGCTACGTAGTGGACGTACTGGTAGCGGCCGGCGATCTGGCCACCCCCGGCAGGCCCCTGGTCGCACTCTATTCGCCCGGCGCCCTTCGGGTCATCGCGCAGGTACCGGAGTCCCTCGCCGGCAAGCTGCAGAGCACGAAGCCGGCCTTTCTGAGCGGCGCGGATCCGGGCAAGCCGCCCCTACAGGTCAGCAGCTGGTCTGTGGTAAGTGCCGTGGATCCCGCCACGCACAGCGTCGAAGTTCGGGCGGAGCTGCCCGCTCGGGCTCAAGTCCAGCCCGGGCAGTTCGCTCGTCTGCAGCTGCCGCTCAAGGCCGCTGCGGCAGAGCTGCGCATTCCGGCTCGATCGATTCTGACTCGCAGTGAGGTCACTGCCGTCTATGTCGTCGATGCCAACGGCGCGGCGCACCTGCGACAAGTGCGGCTCGGACCCGTCGAAGGCGAGGAGGTCATGGTGCTATCCGGATTGCAGGGTGGTGAAAGGATCGCACTTGACCCCGTAGCGGCCGGCAGGAACTAAAGGCGCGCCATGGGCATCGCCGGTCGAATCGCCAGGCGCTTCCTCACGGCGCGCATCACGCCGCTTCTGGCGCTGGTGGCTCTGCTCGTGGGAATCTTCGCAGCGCTGGTCACGCCCCGCGAGGAGGAGCCCCAGATCAACGTGACCATGGCGAACGTGCTGATTCCGTTCCCAGGCGCTTCGGCCCAGCAGGTGGAGCAGACCGTTGCAGGTCCCGCCGAGCAGGTGCTCGGGCAGATGGCTGGCCTCGACCATGTGATGTCGGTATCCCGTCCGGGGATTGCGGTGATCACTGTTCAATTCAAGGTGGGCGTCCCACGCACCGAGGCTCTGGTCCGGCTCTACGACACGCTTTATTCAAATCGTGACTGGCTGCCTGTAGGTTTGGGAGTGGGTGAGCCGCTCGTCAAACCCAAGGGGATTGACGATGTTCCGATCCTCACGGCAACGCTTTACGACAAGCGCGCGGGCAGCGGTGCGTTCGAGTTGGAGCGCGTCGCGCATGCGATGGAGTCGGAACTCAAGCGTGTCCCCGGGACGCGCGCGGTAACGACGGTGGGCGGTCCGCACCGTGTCATCAACATCGTGCTGAACCCGCAGGCGCTGCGCGCCGTCGGGCTCACGGTAGGGGATCTCTCGCAGGCGCTGCAGTCTGCAAATAGTGGACTCCCGGCCGGCAGCCTCCTGAGCGGCGGCGATTCCGTCGCGATCGATGGCGGGTCAATGCTGACGGGCGCCGACGAAGTGGCCGACGTGGTGGTCGGTGTGCACGTCGGACGACCGGTATTCCTGCGCACCGTCGCTACACTCACCGATGGAGCGGCGTCGCCCGAGCGCTATGTGTGGTACGGCACGGCGGGCATGCGGGCTGCGGAATTCCCGGCAGTCACCTTGAGCGTCACCAAGAAGCCGGGCGAGAATGCGGTCAATGTCACAACGCGCCTGCGGGCGCGTATCGGTGAACTCCAGAACAGCGTGATTCCAGAGGGCGTCGGCGTTGAGATCAGCCGTGACTATGGGTCGACCGCCAACGACAAGGCACTCAAACTCATTGAGAAGCTGATCTTCGCGACCGCCTCGGTCGTTGCGCTCGTGTGCTTCGCGATGGGACGCCGCGAGGCCGCAATCGTTGGCATTGCGGTTGCGCTCACGCTCACGGCCACACTGTTTGCATCCTGGGCCTGGGGCTTTACGCTCAACCGTGTAAGCCTGTTTGCGCTGATCTTCTCCATTGGCATTCTCGTGGACGACGCGATTGTGGTCGTGGAGAACATCCACCGGCACCTGCATCTGACGCCTGATCGCCCGCTCGATGAGCTCATTCCGGCCGCGGTCGACGAGGTCGGTGGACCCACCATCCTGGCAACTCTGACGGTGATTGCCGCGCTCCTGCCGATGGCCTTCGTTGGCGGTCTGATGGGCCCATACATGGCCCCGATTCCCATCAATGCGTCCATGGGCATGGTGATCTCGCTCGCCATTGCCTTCGTGCTGACACCGTGGCTGGCGCGCCTGTGGCTAAGGCCGGCAGCGCCTGGCAAGCACGGCAGCGTGGCCTCGCGCATCGAGCCGCTGGTGCGACGTAGCTTTCGGCCGTTCCTCGATTCGGCACACGGTCAGCGAAACCGGCGCAGGCTCTGGGCCGCTGTCGGCGGACTGATCCTGCTCTCCGCGGTCCTGCCGGCGGTGCAGTGGGTCGTGCTGAAGATGCTGCCCTTCGACAACAAGTCTGAGTTCCAGGTGGTCGTCGACATGCCGGCGGGCACGCCGCTGGAGCGCACCGCCGCGACGCTTGCTGGCTTAAGCCGCTATCTCGCGACCGTTCCGGAGGTCAGCAACTACCAGGTCTATGCAGGGCTCGCCGCACCCATCAACTTCAACGGACTGGTGCGCCAGTACTACCTGCGCGCCGGGGCCGAGTTGGGCGACATCCAGGTGAACCTCGTGGGCAAGCACGAGCGCAGCGATCAGAGCCACGCCATCGCGGCGCGGCTGCGGCCGCAGCTTGCGGCCATTGCCGCCCGCAGTGGCGCGGTAGTCAAGGTGGTCGAAGTGCCACCCGGTCCGCCAGTACTCGCTCCGATCGTCGCCGAAATCTACGGTCCAGACGACGCAGGTCGTCTCAAGGTAGCCGAGGCGGTGCGCACCGCGTTCCTGCGCGCGCCGGGGCTCGTCGATGTGGATGCCTCCTACATCAGCGCGGCACCAAGACAGGTAGTAGCCGTTGACCGCCAGAAGGCTGCGCTGCTGGGCGTGGCTGACGCCGAGGTCGTCGCGACGCTGCGGGCCGGCATTGCGGGGCAGGACGCCACGTACCTTCAGGATGCAACCAAGTACCCGACACCGCTCCACCTGCAATTGGCGGACAGTACGCGCGGAAGCCTTGATGCGGCCTTGAGTCTTGGTGTGCGTGCCAGCACTGGCGCCATTGTCCCCCTGGGATCGCTGGTCAACGTGCGCGCGACAACGGTCGAGCAGCCGCGCTACCACAAGGACCTTCTGCCAGTCGTCTACGTCACGGGCGATGAGTCGGGTCGCGCGGACAGTCCCCTGTATGGCATGTTCGGCCTGCGGGGCGCCATTGGCCGAATCATCGCCCCCGACGGCGGAAGCATCACGGAATATTTCATCCATCAGCCCAGCGACCCCTATCGCGGCTACGCGCTCAAGTGGGATGGCGAATGGCAGATAACTTACGAGACCTTCCGCGACATGGGCGCGGCCTATGCCGTGGGGCTGGTGCTGATCTACCTGCTCGTGGTGATGCAGTTCGGCTCCTACCTCACGCCGCTCATCATCATGGCGCCCATACCGCTCACGATCATTGGTGTGATGCCGGGGCATGCGCTGCTGCACTCGCAGTTCACGGCCACATCGATGATCGGCATGATTGCGCTTGCCGGCATCATCGTCCGCAATTCCATCCTGCTGGTCGATTTCATCAATCTGCAGGTCGCGGCTGGAGCTGAATTTCGGGAGGCGGTGATCCGCTCAGCGATCACCCGTGCGCAGCCGATCATCCTCACGGCCCTGGCAGCGATGCTGGGCGCCATCTTCATTCTCGACGACCCCATTTTCAACGGCCTCGCGATCTCGCTGATCTTCGGCATCCTGGTCTCCACCGTCTTGACGCTGGTCGTCATCCCGCTGCTGTACTACGCCGTCTATCGCAGCAAGTATTCCACGGAGCAAAAAACATGACCTCTTGGCAACTCACTCGCGTCATCGCGGGCACCTTCATCCTGCTGTCGCTCGCCCTGGGCGTGCCCGGTAGCCCGATCTTCCAGAGCAGCTACTGGCTATGGTTCACCGCGTTCGTTGGCATAAACCTGCTGCAGAGTGGGTTGACGAGGTGGTGCCTGATGGAGCGCATCCTGCGCGGTCTCGGCCTCAAGGCGAGCACGGACTGAAACTGCCGCGGAGCAGATCCTCATGCAACTCACCTGTCCCAGTTGTCTGTTGGTGAACCGCGTGGCGCGCGAGCGGCTAGCGGAGGCGCTGGTATGCGGAGAGTGCCGTGCCCGGCTTCTGTCGTCCAAGCCGATTGCGTTGGACGATGGGACTTTTGATCGCTACCTGGATAAGGGCGACCAACCGGTGCTTGTGGATTCCTGGGCCCACTGGTGTCCTCCGTGCCGCCGGCTGGCCCCGGTGCATGGCGGGTCAGCCACAGAGGCGTCATGAAACGGGCGGTCCTATTCGGGCTCTTCCTCATGTCGGGCAACGCAGGGGCCGCAGGCCTCGGCGTTGCCGATGCCTGGCAGGCCGCTACGAAGCACGACCCCCAGTTCGAGGCCGCGCGCGCACAGTGGGAGGCCGGCAAAACGCACGCCGCTCAGGGGCGTGCAGTGTGGATGCCGACGCTCGCGGTGCAGGGGAGCGCGGGTCGTGAAGATCAGCAGACCCGGACGTCCGGCGCCACATTTTCGGCGCTGGGGTTCCCCCGTGCCTATGGCGTCGACTTCCAGACCAGCGTCAACAACGGGACGTCCCGCCAGTGGGCCTTCGTGGCGGAGCAGCCACTGTATGATTCCGGTCGTATGGCAGATTTCACTGCACAGGAGAATACAGCGGCCATTGCCGATGCCCAGTTCCAGCAGGCCAAGCAGGACCTGCTACAGCGCGCGGCACGAGCCTATTTCGCCGTGCTTCATGCTCGCACCCAGCTTGTCGCGTTGCGCCGGCTGCACTCGGCAGCCGAACAGGCGCGTGCGACGGCGCAGGGACGCTACGAGAGCGGTGACATTCCGGTCACGGACATGCGCGAGGCACAGGCAAGCGCCGATACCATCGGCGTACAGGAACTCGATGCCCAGACGGCAGTGACGGTGAGCGAGGCGGCATTCACGGATCTGACGGGCCTTGAGCCGACGGAGCTGAAAGACCTGCCCGAGAGCGAGCCCACGGAGCTGCCTGCACCCGATTCACTGGATGCCTGGACGCAAAGAGCCCTTGCCGGCAGCCCTCAACTGGTCATGCAGCGCCTGGCAGTGGTGACCGCGTCGGCGCAGGTGGGGCGCTACGGAATGCTCGCCTTACCGAGAGTCAGCGTTTTGGTGCGAGTCGGGCGTGATTCCCTTCAGGGCAACGGCGACTTTGGCGCCGCGGGCATCACCGGTCGGCAGGCCAGCATCGCCCTTCAGGCCTCCATGTCACTCTTTACCGGCGGGATGCGCAGCGCACAACGCCACGAGGCCAAGGCGCTGGAGCACAAGGCCGGCGCGGACCTCGATGCCGCCGATCAGCAGGTGCGTCAGCAGGCCCGGGCCGCCTGGTTGGGACTGACCACTGCGGCAGCTCGCGTCCAAGCGCTGCAGCGCCTGCGTGGTTCGACACGGGATCGACTGGGCGCCACGCAGCTGGGCGTTGAGATCGGCGATCGCACCGCGCTCGAGTTACTCAACGCAGAGGCGGACTACTGGCGTTCCGGCACTGAATTCCAGAGGGCGCAGTCGGAGTGGCTGCTGGCGGATTTGCAGCTAAGGGCCGTGGCCGGTGCGCTCTCGAAAGCGGATCTCGAGCGAGTCGACCGCCATCTGGTCGATCGAACTACCGATTCCAAGTGATCTACCAAAGCACAAGTTCAATATGAGGCGACATCCCTCCGACTTTGAGTAGTGGTCGGGCCTAGTTCTCAGGCCCGACGTTGGACCGTTCGCCGTACCCACTATCGCCACCTCGTTGGCGCTGAGGCTAAACAGGGACTCGAACTTCTACTAGTGTGCGCAGGAATCGCAACGGGTTAATCGGCTATCTAAGATCTGGGATAATTCTCCTAATCTTAATGAAAAAACAGCTTTATTTTTGCCCAGAAGAGGGCTACATATAGCCTGATTTCACCATGCGATTCAACTACTTGCTTGTATAGTATTAATGGTTACCCGCGTTTCTACCCATGACTCGTCGCGCTGCTATTCGGTGCCAGCGCGTTCCACGCGGTTCCAAAGTTGAGTCTTCCTGGTTAATGCTTTGTCAGGGCGATTCAGCCGTCGGCACCGCAGCCCATCGCGTTCCAGATCAGACCCCATTCCGTCACTCTTATCTATCGGGGGGCTATGGCCGCATTGATTTGCAACAGTATACAAAATCTTGTATGATACGTGAAATGCCCGATTGCAAACCCGTTGAATTTCGCGGCAGCGCGCTCGCTGATTTGCGCCGCTTCCCGAACTCAGCGCGCCGCGAGGTTGGTTACCTGCTGGACCAAGTTCAGCAGGGCCTAGAGCCGGACGACTGGAAACCAATACCCATCGTTGGGCGAGGCGTTCGGGAGATTCGAGTTCGCGATGCGACCGGAGCCTTTCGAGTCCTCTACCTGGCGATATTTGCCGACGCGGTTTACGTACTGCATTGCTTTATGAAAAAGAGCCAGAAAACCAGCAAATCAGATCTAGATTTAGCCGAACGGCGCTACCGCGATTTGGCGAAGGAGTTACGTCCATGAGCAACAAACGATTTGCCAGCGTCTGGGATGCCCTTGAGGACAGCCCTGAGGAAGCTGAGAACATGAAGCTGCGTTCTGCCTTGATGATGGCCCTGAAGGCGCAGCTGCTCCGTAGCAAACTAAATCAGGCAGAGATTGCCAAGCTGTTCGGTGTGACGCAGCCGCGGGTCTCGGATCTGTTGCGCGGCAAGATCAACCTGTTTGGGCTCGACGCCCTGGTCAATATGGCGGTGGCGGCAGGACTACGAGTCAGAATGAGCGTACGCAAGGCGGCCTGAACCTAGCTTTACCGACAATCTCATTGACAATCGATCTGGTTCAGTACGTTAGTTCTTGCGGCGTTTGAATGCGCCCGAACATAACAACAGACCGGTAAGAAACGGAGGTGTCGCACTCGAGGTGTCCGTAAGGAAAAACCTCACCGGGTTCATCGGTCTCGAAGCTGACTCGGTCACAGGTTCCGACATTCGTGGCGAAATGTCCTGAGCGCCGCACCGTATGCAGAAAGACTTTCGGCTCGTGCCAGACGAATAGGTTGGGCACCACATAAGGGCAACCGTCAGCGCCCGTGGTCGCTGTTCGCCCACAAAATGCAGCTGTGCACGCAGCGGCAACGGCTCAGTGTTGGCTGTCGTCACTCCCATTTGCTGCTTTATTGCGCCGTGTTCAATGCACGATCCAGGTCGGCCAGGAGATCTAGCGGGTGCTCCAGGCCGATCGAGAGCCGGATCAGGCCCTCATTTATACCGGCTTCCTTAGCCTTGGCCTCCCCGATGGACCCTTTCCACATGGCGGCTGGCTGGGTGGCAAGCGATTCAAAGCCGCCGAAACTCACGGCTCGGCTCGGAAGGCGCATGTCGCCAATGAATGCCTGGGCGGCCGCAAAGCCGCCGCGGAGTTCAAAGCTCATCAATCCGCCATATCCTCCCGGCATCTGCCGTTGCGCGAGCTGGTGTTGCGGATGGCTCTCAAGACCAGGGTAGTGAACCTTCGCCACCGCCGGGTGTTTTTCCAAAAACCGGGCAGTCTCGATGGCGGTCTGATTCTGGCGCGCGATCCTCAGCGGCAATGTTCTAAGCCCCCTCAATAGCAGCCATGCAGCAAACGGATCAGGCACCGGACCGAGGGTCACGGCGCAGTGCCATATCTCTTCCACCAGTACTCGCGAGCCGACGACGATTCCGGCCATCAGATCATGGTGGCCGCCGAGGAACTTCGTTGCACTGTGGACAACCAGGTCAATGCCGAGCCGTGTTGGGGTCTGATTGATGGGTGTCGCGATCGTGCTGTCACACAACGTGATGATTCCGCGAGGGCGCGCCAAGTCGGCAACCACTTTAAGGTCCGTCAACGTCAGCAGCGGGTTCGCCGGGGTTTCGGTGATGATGAGCTTGGTCGCCGGTGTGATTGCATTGGCAAAAGCCCCAAGCGCAGGCTGCTCGACCAGGGTGACGGACACGCCGAAGCGCGGCAGAACGGTGCTCAAAAGTTGTGCTGTGCCCATGTAGTGCGTCTTCTGCGCGACCACATGATCACCTTGTCCCACCAGAGCCAGCACGGAGGTGCTGATCGCGCCCATGCCGGATGATGTCAGCAGCGCTGATTCGGCGTCTTCGAGCGCCGCAACGATGGATTCCACGCGCGCGAAGGTGGGATTGCCATCCCGGGTGTAGTTTCTGGGATGACGAGGAGTATTCGACATCTCCGCGAACTCGTCATCCGAACTCGCCCGAAAGGTCGCGGTTTGATGAATGGGTGGCGAGATGTCTGAAGTACCGTCAATGCCGTCATCGGCATGCGCAACCAGGGTGTCGGGACGAAAGGAAGCTGAGATGCTCATGCTGGATGACCGCCGTTGACAACTGGGAGTCGGACCGATATATAACGCTATCGACCAATGGAGTCAATATAATGACCGGCGTAAGTGCAGCGACAAAAGATCCAGCGGACCTGCTCAATAGCTCCATTGCCCGGCGCATTGCACAGCTTCGCAAGGGCAAGGGCCAGTCCTTCGACGCACTTGCGGTTCGTAGCGACGTCAGCAAGGGAATGCTGGTTCAGATTGAGCAAGGCCGTGCCAACCCCAGCATCGCGACGCTCTGTCGACTGGCTGTCGGGCTAGGGGTGTCGGTCGTGGATCTGATTTCGGCTGATAACGAGCCGAGGAATACGGTGCATCTTTTTGGTGCCGACAAGGCGCGCACCCTGTGGGAAGGTCCCAACGGCGGCTCCGCCGTACTGCTTGTCGGATCAGGCGGACCGGACATGCTGGAGCTGTGGAGCTGGACGCTGCAACCGGGTGAGCGGTTCGAGGCACGGCCGCATTCTGTCGGCACGCTTGAACTAGTGCACGTGCAACAGGGATCGCTTGCACTGGAGGTGGACGGTGTCGTCCACATGGTCATTGCTGGAGCATCGGCATCCGCCCGCACCGACCGACCCCACGCTTACGCCTGCCGCGGCCGCAGACGGAGCGTGTTCTCGATGGTGGTGCTTGAACCTGCGTCAGCCCACTCGAATGCGGAGCGGCGGTGACCGCACTTACCTTCAGCATCCTGCTCGTGATTGGATCGCAGGTAGCCTATCACCTGGCAGTCAAATCCAATCCTGGTGATTCACATCCCTTTGGGGTGCTGATCGTTGTCTACGGACTGGCCATGCTCGTCTGCATCGTGCTCTCACCATTGGTGGGAAGGCCCGTTGCTGCGGCGGATGTGAGGCGCTTGCTCAGCTGGCCTACTGGAGCGGCTGGACGCTCGGCGCCACATTTGCTGTCACGAGCGTCGCTACGGTTGCGGTGCTGGCGGTCCTTGGCGTGACGTGGTTCGGCGAGGCGATCGACGCCAAGCGAGTTCAGGGGATCCTGTCGCTCGTTGCCTTTACTGAAACAAAGCGAGGATAATTTCCAGGGTAAAGGCGAAGGTACCCAGCCTGGTGGTCAACCGCAGAACCGTGGTAATCGGCGTGGCATCTTTGGCCGTGGTCAGAGCCGCTGAGAGTGCCGCGCCAGAAACTGGAGAGGTGCAGATGAATACGCCAACTGAACGCGTCCTGGGCATCGGCGGACTATTCTTCCGGAGCCACGACCCCAAGAAACTGACGCCGTGGTATCAGGTCCATCTCGGGATTGACCAACCCTCGTGGCAGCAGGCGGCGGGCCCGACTGCGCTCAATCCCTTTCCAATGGATACCGACTATTTCGGTTCGAAGCAGCAGGGGTGGATGGTGAACTTTCGAGTTCGAAGTCTGGACGCCATGGTTGCGCAGCTGCGGAGGTCCAACATTGAAGTGAATGTGGATCCTGAAAAGTATCCCTACGGTCGATTCGCCAGATTGCACGATCCGGAAGGCAATCCGATCGAACTGTGGGAACCGGCAAGCCCAACATAGCCAATCGCCCGGGAATTGATTACCGAGAAGCTGCCGCTCGCATGACGCCAGTATGAAGAGTCGTACCCAAGTCGTCATTGTCGGTGCGGGCCCGTCCGGCCTGCTGCTGGGTCAGCTTTTGCAGCGTGCAGGCATTGCCAACATTGTGCTCGAACTTCGCAGCAGCGACTATGTGCTGGGCCGGATTCGGGCCGGCGTGATCGAAGCCGGTACGGCTGATCTGCTCGATGAGTGTGGGAGCGGGGCACGCATGCGGCGCGAGGGGCTGTCGCACCAAGGATTTGAATTGTGCTTCGGCGGCACCCGCCATCGCATTGACCTGCACCAGCTGGCTGGCAAAAGTGTGCTGGTCTATGGGCAGACCGAGATCACGCGCGATCTCATGGAGTGCCGTGCCGCCAGCGGTGGCGCGACCATTTATGAGGCGCAGCAGGTTCGTCTAGAAGCGATTGAATCGCAGCGTCCAGTCGTGCACTACCTGAAGGACGGCGAAGCCGCTGCCATTGCATGCGATTTTATCGCGGGCTGCGACGGCTTCCATGGGGTGAGCCGCAAGGGTATTTCAGAGGCCGTGATCCGCAATTACGAGCGTGTCTATCCATTTGGCTGGCTGGGCATACTCGTCGACCAGCCACCGGTGTCCGATGAGCTGGTCTATGCGAATCACGAGCGCGGTTTTGCGCTGTGCTCGATGCGTTCCGCCTCGCGCAGTCGCCTGTATGTGCAATGTCGACTCGATGATCATGTCGAGGACTGGCCCGACGAGCGATTCTATGGGGAGCTGCGCTTGCGCCTTGACGCCGAGGCGGTGCGACACCTGGGCAATGGGCCTTCCATAGAAAAAAGTATCGCTCCCCTGCGCAGTTTCGTGGCCGAACCCATGCGCTTCGGCAACCTGTTTCTGGCCGGTGACGCGGCACATATCGTGCCGCCAACAGGCGCCAAGGGACTCAATCTAGCGGCCAGCGATGTGTACTACTTGTGGCAGGCGCTGAGCGAGTACTACGCCCAAGGCTCGCGCCATGGTATCGAGGCCTATTCAGCGCGCGCACTGCAACGGGTGTGGAAGGCGGAGCGCTTCTCGTGGTGGATGACCTCGGTGTTGCATCGGTTCCCGGAAGGCAGCGGCTTCGATCAGAAGCTGCAACAGGCCGAGCTTGAGTACCTGGTCAGCAGCCAGGCAGCAATGACCGCGCTCGCCGAGAACTACGTCGGTCTGCCGTACTGAGCTGATCGACTCACGCTGCCGATGAAGACCTGAAGTTGATGTTCGCCAGCCGCTCTGGCCGGTAGTCAATCCCTGGACCTAGTGTACCAGCCAACTCCTGCACTACGACGGCACTGCCCCGGCCGGCCAGAGGCGGGGGGCAGTGCCGCAGTATAACGTACACTCACTCCGGGAACGGTTGGGTGCCGCAGACGTCGCCGCCCCCGTTCAGATTTTCCGTGTAGGCGACATAGGCATTCAGGTACGCCAGCTGGTCATCGCTCGTTCCCGCAGAGGCCCAGAAGCGGTTAAAGGTCACCAGCGAGTTGGGAATCATGTGATCGCGCTCGAGGCCGCGATTGCCGCCGCAGATTGAGCGCACAAACTCATAGTTGGGGTCGGCAAACAGCGGTGACTCCGGCGGCGTGGTGGTCTGGTCCGCCATCTCATCGATCTTGTACACGTGATCGAAATTGTAGGCTTCGATCTGCGTGACATGGCAGCCGCGGCAGCTGTGCGCCATGACATGGGTGTAGAAATCGGTAACCGTGGAACTGGGCGGCACGAAGCTGGGCGTCAGCCAGCTAGGCGGTATGTAGTTGCGGTCGAGCGTGTGGGTGCCGCTGGCATACCATCCGGCGATCAGCTCCTGATCGGCCACTGTGGGGCCAGTTTGCAGCACGTTCTGGTTCAGCCGGTAGATCGATTCTTCCTGCTCGCCTGAGGTCAGACCGGGCGCATTCGCAAACTCGAAGTGGCCGGCGTCATACGGCAGAAGTGCGAACCGTCGTGGCAAACCACGCAGGTGCCGGGCACGAACTTCTCGGCTCGTCCGTCAAGGTTGACCGAGGGCAACAGCAAACCATCGGGTCCGAAAATCATGAAGCGCACGAATGGTTTGCCGTTGTTGACACCCGGATAGGCGAAATAGTCCATCGCCACACAGGCGACCAGGTTCTTGTTGGCCACCGCATTCAGTACCGCGGTGTCGATATCGGTCTGCGACGGATTCAGCTGCTGCTGCGGGTCCTTTGCCGGCGGGCCCAAGTGATTGCACACGACCGCCGCCGTCTGCTGAGGTCCATAGGACACTGAAATGTGCTGACGAGCGAGATTGAGATCGGCCCGGTTGATGAAGTCGGCGCTGTATTGTGTGGTACCGCTGCGCACGTAGGGCCCGATGTGCACTGAGCGCTGCCAGGCATCATAGGTCAGCACCGTGCCGCCGAAGTTGTCGTTGTCGTCGCATTCCTGAACGGCACCAATTGCCCGGTAGTACTGGCAGGCGCCGCGGCGCGAGTCGATGCCTTTGGATGTCAGGAAGCCGTCATTGCGAGTCAGCACATCAGACGCGAAGCCGCTCGGTGGCGGCAGAAACAGGCCGACCGCAACACCATTCCGCGTCGCTGACATATTGGTGATGCTCGGCGCCCCTGCGTCGCTCAATACGCTGTTACCGGCAGTGTAGTCGCCCAAGTTGGGGTCCAGCGAGAAACTCACATTCAGCGGTGCGGCGCCTACGCAGCGCAAAGTCCCCGAACTCCTTGCCCTGCACGGGCCCGGCCAGCACCCGATAACGTGGAGCCGGGCCCAAAAGTGTCGCCGTGGCGCTGGCATGCATATTGAAGAACTCGTCTTGAACGCCACAGGGTCCGCCGTCGATCCATGGCACATACTGCGAGGCCGTGGGGTCGACGTTGGCGTATCCGGGAAAGTGATCGGGCGTGTCGCTATCGGGAAGCGTGCTTTCGTAGCCGCACAGCTGATCGGCGATGCCCAGGGCTGGGATAGAACAATGTGCCTCTAATTGGGCTGGTAAACCGTCCGCGGTTTGCCATTGGGCTCTGTGAAACCTGCCGTCTCGATGTAGCCCTTGAAGTAATCGCCCACCTGCGCAGGCCCTGGTGGCGGCCGGAGTTCGCTCGCCGACCCAGCCAGCGCGGTGTAGCCTGTGGCAGCGGGCAGACTGTCGGTATTAACGGCGACGCGGCGCTGCGTATATCCGCCCATGCTGTTCGACACCATGACGTAGGCGAAATGCAGGCCAGGGCCAGTGGCTGGCAGCGTCCAAATGGTGGTCGCCGCATTCGCTGACATCGCCAGCAGCAAGTATCTTGGTGTGGTCTTTGCAACGTCCCCCGTAATTCATAGTTCTCGAGGATCGCACCGGAGCGATCACTCCGCAGACCGTCGGATAGTACTACCGGAGCAAATGGCGCAACCAGGTGTCCAGCGCGCTCCGTTCCTGCCGACCTCCAGATAGTTTTAGCTCGATTCAGGGCCACTTTCGGCTGTCGAGGCGGTCGTGTCACGAGTTACCTTGATGAGTTCCACGTGGGTATGGGCTGCGGTGACGTCGGCTGGGAGGAGAGGCTAAAGAACATCGCGATCCCCCGCGCACTTGGAGGACTGCTGCTGTGCGCGCCACGAAGCCCGCGAGCAACTCGCCTGTCTATACTGTTGACTTATAACGTATTATTGGTGCTCAGTAGAGGATCACAGTAAGGCCAATTTCAGCAAGTGAGTCAATTACTTGCTCGCATGGTGGCAAATATTACCCGCGTTTCTACCCATGGCTCTCCGCGCTGCTTTGCGGTGTCAGCGCGTTCCACGCCGTTGCAAGATAAAATTTTCTCTGGCCGTCCTGGTTCAGGCGGAATCAGCTCGCTTCATCGCAGCGCAGCCGGTCTCCGGGCGCTTGGGGCCAGCTGACGCACAATGACCTACAATCCTTGAATGGCGACGCGCAAAGCTCACATTCCCAGATGCATTGTAATAGCCGGGCCAAACGGTGCCGGCAAGACGACGTTTGCGCGGGAATTTCTTCCGCGCGATCGCGGCGTGCTCAATTTTGTTAATGCAGACTTGATTGCGGCAGGGTTGTCACCACTGCAACCGCCGTTGGCAGCACGCGCGGCTGCGCGACTGGTATTGGCCGAGCTCGATCGCCTGTCAAACGCGCGCCTGGAAGGACGCTGGGTACCGTATTGAAATTGTATTCCTGCAACTGTCTTCGCCACAGTTGGCTCACAAGCGAATAGCCTCGCGCGTGAAGCAAGGCGGACATGATGTACCGAGGGCAGACGTTTTGAGGCGATATTCACGTGGTCGGGCGAATCTGGAGAACTTGTATCTGCCGCTGGCGGAAGCCGCTGGTAGGGCGCTGCGCCGAGCCGCCAAGGTGGCTCGCAAGACAGCGCGGATGTATGGCACGCCGATCTACATAGAGAAGAACGGTAAGATAATTGCTGTGAAGCCCTGACTTCTGTCCCAAAGTATCAACTAGACCGAAACTCGACCCGCAGGTCACCTCTACAGTATCAGATCGCGGCAGCAGTCATGCACCGGTCCGACCCGATCCGCATGCGCGAGCGTCGCGGATAGTGCACTCACGTGAGGAAGCGCGGACAATGCCATTGAAGCAATTTGACAGTAGGTCTAGGGGGCCGGCTGCGTCACGGTGCTGCCGTCCAGGGTCACGGCAGTCTGTGCCAACAGTCTACCGTTCACAGTTGCACCAGTCGCTAGCGTGATCCCCGTTTGAGACAGTACTATCCCCTCAAGGTGCGCGGTCGTATTGAGCGCGACGACACCCGCGGATTGCCAGAAGATGTTCTTGGCCAGTGCGCCACCGGCCAGTAGTATCCTGATACCTGAAGCTTGGGTAATGCCGCCCGCTATCTGGAAAATCCAGACATCATTTGGGCCACCGTTGAGCGTAACGTCTGTCAATATCGAAACTCCGGTGCCCCACTTGTAAAGCCCGGGAACGAGGACCAGCCCGCCAATATTGCCGCTGCCCAGTTCGGTGAAATCGGGCGTTGTTCGCGCGGCAGCATCGGCATACGCCGCTTCCATGTCACTTACCGCCGCGGTCAGATTGGTTGGCGCTGGCGAGGAATAATCGGCGGCATAGACTTTGCCGACAACCTGACTGGAAGTCGAAAATGTACCTGTGCTGTCCATAGTCAATGCGAATCCCGTCAGTGCAGTCGAAGTGATCGGACTTACGCCAATATCGCCAGTTACGACAGAGTTTGGCACGGTAGAGATCCCGGATTTGGCCAGAACTGCATAATTTCCGGCGCTTCCAAGGGTAACCGGTGCGGGGCCTGCCGCTGCACCTGCCCCGGTGGTAAAGCTCCATGTCTTGGCGACAGCCAATGCGTTGCCTGCCATGTCCTTCGCACCGGTGGTAATCGTCGCAGTGAGCAGGGAATTGGCAGGCAGATTGTTGGTTGGGTTCAAAGTTGCAACGCTGCCCGTGTACGTTACGGCGCCTGGAACAAGCATCGCTCCTTGCGTCAAGGTAAAGGTTGTGCTGGTTAGGGTAGTGCCGTCCATCGGCTTGCTGAAGGTGGCGGTGATGTCCCGGTTGGTGGCGACACCAGTGGCAAGGTCTGCAGCGGTGGTGGCAGTTACAGTTGGTGCATTGCTGACGTGAGTTAATCCGCTGCCACTGGCAGCATCGCCGCCGCATCCGACCGCCAGTGCGGCCAAAGGTAAGGTAATGAACCACAGCAGTGGTTTGAAAAAGCTTCTGAAACTGTTCATATGATTGTCCAGCGGTGTGCGATGAGTGCATTGCGACGGCAGATCCGGCGTATTGCGACTATCACCCTGTAGCGCAGAAACTACGGTCTGCTGGCACACAAACACACAAAGGGCCAACAGAAGATGACCTTTTCGGATCCCCTCCCTGGTCACCGCAACCCTGCTGCCGCTATGCGACTAAGTGCGCCGGGGAACCGACAGTCCAGCTTTTTACGATGTTACTTCGAGACTCCGGCGTGACAGCTTGCTGCACATGTGGTTCAGTTCTGGGCCATTACCGGCTCCCAACAGCGCACATTGAAACTCATACTGTTGTTGAGTTCAAAACGTCACGGACCGAGCGCGCTGGCGCCGGGAGCTATTGCGGCTGTTACTCTCCCACGCGCAGCGCGCGTGCAGTCGGCGGACGTAAATTACACAGATCTGTGGAGTGAACCCCTCGGAGTGGACAGATTGGACTCTCCGGATTGACCCTGTGCGATGCGGTCGCCGCGCTATCTGCAGCCTGTGCGTCGGTGCGGGGCAGGGCGTTGTCGCGCTGATCGAGCGCGAACGAGCCCGGCTGGCACGCCCTGACGCAGGGCTGTTTGGCGCCTGGCGGGCATAGCGCGCCAGGCAGTGTCGTGGGAAGACGACAGCGCCCGATGCTGTCAACGCCGGTGTAATACTGGACCCTACCGGGTGCTCTGCTGCGACTTGGGGGCATATGAGCGTGGAATCAAGTGAATTGATGAGCGAGGCCTGGACGCGTTGGCAGGGTCACGTCATTCACAATGAGTTCCCTTTAGGCCGCTTCCTCGGTGGCTCGGGCCATAGCGGCGCCTTCCTGACCAGATCTGCAGCGCCAGGCGCTCCAGATGTGGTGATCAAGCTGATTCCTGCCGATCGCGCCCTGGCGGAATCTCAGCTGCCGCGATGGAAGAGGGCTCGCGGCACCGTTCATCCGCACCTGCTTGGATTGCAGCATTCAGGCGGCTGCCAGCTGGACGGGCTGCCCTATATCTACGTAGTCATGGAGTACGCCGATCAGACACTTTCTCAGTTGCTGCAAAGCCGCGCGCTGACGGACGACGAGGCGCGAGAAATGTTGCGGCCGACCCTGGACGCGCTCGCGTTCCTGCACGGCCAAAACCTGCTGCAAGGACAGTTGAAGCCGGAAAACATCCTGGTGGTAGGGGATCAGCTGAAGCTGGCAAGCGACACGATCCGTCGCGTTACCGAAGGTCGTACGAGTGCCAGGGGTTTTACTGCGTACGATCCTCCGGAAGCGCGCCATTCCAGCAGTTTCCCCGCCGGGGATATCTGGGCGCTCGGTGTCTGCCTGTTCGAAGCGCTGACTCGCCGTCCGCCTACGGGTCTGGGCGAACCCGGCGCGGCCGTTGCACTGCCGAACGATTTCTCCCCGGCGTTCCGGGAAATCGTGACCCGCTGCCTGAGCCCCAGCCCGCTGAACCGCCCCAGCGCGACGGAGCTCATGGCCTGGATCCGTGGTCAACCTGTGGGCTCTACAGCCGATGCCACCATGCAGCCGACGTCCGAGCGGGCGCCAACGCGGATTACGTCCCATCCGGCGGCTCTCGAAGCAGCGCAATCCGGGCCGTCCGTGACGAAGCACTCGAACCCGCGTGCCTGGATCGCCGCAATGCTCGGAGGCATCGCGATTCTTGCGCTGGGTTGGGCGGGAGTACGCCTGGTCAGGTCGCATGGCATCCCGGCTCCACTTCTGGGTCCGAATGGCTCACCGTCGCAGACGCCAGGTGCGGGCGAAGCTATGGCGGCAGATGCCCGGAAGTACGACTCCTCAGTGTTGCCGCCGAAGTCAAGTCGCAGCGGCCTGGCTACGTCACCATTGGCGCTGCATGAGGTGATCCCTGATATTTCCGAGAGCTCCCGTCGAACCATCATCGGACATATCAAAGTGTGGATACGAGTCATCGTCGACCAGGACGGTACGGTGTACGCGGCCACCGCGGATCGAATGGGTCCCAGCCGGTATTTCCAGCGTCGTGCCATCGAGGCTGCCAAGCAATGGACCTTTCCTCCGATCGAGACTCAGTCCCGACGCCTGCTGCAGATTCGCTTCGACTTCAGTCGTGGCGGGACGACGGGCCGTGCCGTCGCGCTCCACTAGCGCTGCGGCAACAGCTCCTTTAAAGGGAGTAGTGACAGCACTGGCGCGCGATTTTAACCTCCGCGCGTTCGCCCGCAGGTGCGACAATTCGTCTGGAGAAGCCGATTAGCTACCGTGGTCCAAGAGTGGGTCGGCGTGAGATTCGCTGAGACGCGGTGACACAGATCTCGCGCGATCCAGGCGCCCATTGCGCCAACGCTCCACCGATACGGGTATAACCTCTGGTTCGCTGGCGCTGAGCCCAAACAGGGACTCGAACTTCTGTTACTGTGCGCGGAATAGAGGCGGGTAAGTCTGCTATCTAATATCTGAGCTTTAGCTCTTATCTTATTGACAATACAGATGTATTTGTGCCAAGGAGAGTATTACAGTAACGCTGATTTATACAAACAAATCGAATACTTGCCTGTATGGTCGCCATAGTTACCCGCCTTTGTACCCATGACTCGTCGCGCTGCTAAGCAGTGTCAGCGCGTTTCACGCCGTTCCAACATTAAGTTTTCTGCTCAGGCGCCTATTCAAGGCGTTTCAGCCCGCTCCACCGCAGCCCACGTGGTTCCATGGGGCTGTCACTACCCGGCCGTAGTTGTGTAGCCGTCTTCGCATCTGCGCGTAGATAATGAAATCTATCTATTGGCCGGGTTTCGGACGATAGGCTAGTGCCTTTGATGCCGGGCAAACGACGGAGTATTCTCTGATCATGAACGCCCTAACTATCCAGCAAATGTCATGG
>Ga0075018_10000001_pt1 | contig 60047 bp, 41 predicted proteins | sample ColStrG_CSR_2014_FD_71471 | JGI IMG/M metagenome (GOLD analysis project Ga0075018, IMG submission 71471) | Freshwater sediment microbial communities in response to fracking from Pennsylvania, USA - Cold Stream Run_MetaG_CSR_2014 | ecosystem: Environmental > Aquatic > Freshwater > Creek >... | reverse complement strand
GCAGCGCCAGTCGCTGGTCGAGACTGGCGAGTCGCGGCAGCTGCGCGAGCGGCAGCGCCTCCGCGCCCAGCAGACAGGGCGCCACGTACAGCACCAGCTCATCGACCAGGCGCTGCGTCAACAGCGCGCCGGCCAGTCGGGCGCCGGCTTCCACCCAGACCTCATTGGCTTCGAGTACCGCGAGTCGCGCGAGCACCGCCGGCAGGTCCAGGCCGCCGCCGGCGGCCGGCGCCACGGCTTCCACGCGCACGCCCTGCCGCGCATAGGGCTCGGCGCGCGCCACCAGATCCGCGAGCGCGCTCGAGACGAAGATCAGCGCCTGGCCCTCGCGATTGAACATGCGCGCGCCGGGCGGCGCGCGCAGCGCGCTGTCGAGCACCACGCGCAGCGGTTGCCGGCTGGCGCCCTCGAGCCGAACGTTCAACGCCGGATCGTCGGCAAGCACAGTGCCGATGCCGCTGAGCACCACTGAACTGCGCGCGCGGTACAGCTGCGCATCGGCGCGCGCCTGCTTGCCGGTGATCCAGCGGCTGGCGCCATCGGCGAGCGCCGTGCGGCCATCGAGGCTGGCGCCGAGTTTCAGCCGCACCCAGGGGCGCTGGCGCTCGAGGCGCGCAAAGAACCCGGGATTCAGCTCGCGCGCCTCCGCGGCCAGCAGTCCTGCCGCCACTTCGATACCGGCCTGGCGCAGCTGCGCCGCCCCGCCCTGCATGCGCGGGTTGGGATCGCCAGCCGCGTAGATGACCTTGCGCACGCCGGCTTCAATCAGCGCGGCAGTACAGGGCGGCGTGCGCCCCTGCGCCGCGCAGGGCTCCAGCGTCACGTACGCGGTGCAGCCGCGCGCGCCGACACCCGCGGCCTGCAGCGCGCGCACTTCGGCGTGCGCGCCGCCCGGGCGCTCGTGCCAACCTTCGCCTACCACGATGCCGGCGCGCGTCAGCACGCAGCCGACGCGCGGATTCGGATCGGTGGTGTTGGTGCCCAGCGCCGCCAGTCCCAGCGCATGGCGCATGTGTTCGATGTCTGCGGGGGGCCACTCGCTCATCGCGCACCACGCTTCTTGCCGCCCGGCTCGGCTGGCGAGCCGCCTTCCACCGGCAGCAGCGGCAGCTGGTCGCGCTTGAAGTCGCGCTCCGGTTCACGCCGGCGCCGCTGGGTGCGCAGGCCGTCAATCGTCTCGCGGAACGCCTCGACGTCCTGGAAACTGCGATACACGGAAGCGAAGCGCACATAGCCCACCTCATCCAGGTGGCGCAACTCCTCCATGACCAGTTCACCGACCTGCCGCGCCGGCACCTCGCGCTCGCCCAGCACCCGCAGCTTGTGGCACACGCGCGCCGCCGCGGCATCGATCGCCTCGCTGCTCACGGGGCGCTTTTCCAGCGCTTTGACCATGCCGGCATTCAATTTGGCTTCATCGAAGGGTTCCCGGCTGCCATCGCTCTTGATCACCCGTGGCATCAGCAGTTCGGCGCTCTCGAAGGTGGTGAAGCGCTCGCCGCAACTCTGGCATTCACGGCGCCTGCGGATCTGCCGGCCGTCGCCGGCCAGACGCGAGTCGGTGACGCGGGTATCTTCATGGTTGCAGAACGGGCAATGCATCGCTCATCCGCGCGCGAGCCTGCGCCGCGCGTTCACACCGCCTCGTAGACCGGAAAGCGGCGGCACAGCTCCAGAACCTGGCCACGCACGCGCTGCACAACGGCGTCGGCGCCCTCGGCGTCGATCACATCGGCCATCCAGCCGGCGACCTGGCGCACTTCGGCCTCGCGAAAGCCGCGCGTAGTCGCGGCCGGCGTGCCGACCCGCAATCCGCTGGTGATCATCGGCGGCCGCGGATCATTGGGCACCGCGTTCTTGTTGACAGTGATGTTGGCGTGGCCCAGGGCCGCATCGGCGTCCTTGCCGGTCAGCCGGCGCGGCCCGAGATCGACCAGCAACAGGTGATTGTCGGTTCCGCCCGAGACGATGTTGAGCCCGCGCTCGACCAGCGCCGCACCCAGCGCGCGCGCATTGGTGAGCACCTGTTGCTGATAGAGCTTGAATTCCGGCTGCAGGGCTTCGAGAAACGCCACCGCCTTGGCGGCGATCACGTGCATCAGCGGTCCGCCCTGGGTGCCCGGAAACACCATCGAATTGAGCTTCTTGGTGATGAGCTCATTGGCGCGCGCCAGGATCAGGCCGCCGCGTGGACCGCGCAGGGTCTTGTGCGTGGTGGTGGTCACGACATCGGCGATCGGCACCGGGTTCGGGTACAGACCGGTCGCCACCAGGCCGGCGACATGCGCCATGTCGACGAACAGCAGCGCGCCGACCGCGTCGCTGATCGCGCGGAAGCGCGCAAAATCGATCACGCGTGAGTAGGCCGAGAAGCCGGCGACGATCAGCTTCGGGCGATGCTCACGCGCCAGCCGCTCCACCTGCTCATAGTCAATCAGGCCGGTGGCGGGTACCACGCCATATTGCACAGCGTTGAACAGCTTGCCCGAGAAACTCACCTTGGCGCCGTGGGTAAGGTGGCCGCCGTGATCGAGGCTCATGCCGAGGATCGTATCGCCGGGTGACAGCAGGGCAAGGTACACCGCGGCGTTGGCCTGCGAGCCCGAGTGCGGCTGCACGTTGGCGTAATCGGCGCCGAACAACTGGCGGGCACGCTCGATGGCGAGCGTTTCTGCCACATCGACATATTCACAGCCACCGTAGTAGCGGCGTCCGGGATAGCCTTCCGCGTACTTGTTGGTGAGCACCGAGCCCTGTGCCGCCAGCACCCGCGGGCTGGTGTAATTTTCGGACGCAATCAGCTCGATGTGCTCTTCCTGGCGGCGCAACTCGCCCACCATGGCGGCCTGCAGCTGTGGGTCGAAGCTGGCGATATCCAGACGCGCGGAATACATGGCGGTAGCCACCCTAAGGAGTTTGCGAAAAAGGAGCGGAATTGTACCGGAGTCAGTCGGCCAGCAGGGCTTGAACGACGCCGGTCCAGGCCTGGGCGAGGTTGGCTCGATCGTAGCCACCGCCTCCCAGGGCCAGCACCCGCCCATGGCCGAGCCGGTCGGCCAGTGCCCGCAGCTCCGCCGCCGCGCGTGCGTGCATGGCGGGCGAAAAGCGCAGGTTGGTCAGCGGGTCGCCGGCCACGCTATCCGCGCCGCACTGCAGGATCAGGAACTCCGGTTTGAAGCGCGCCACGTGCTCGAGCATCAGCGGCCAGACCGCCGCGAACTGCGCATCGCCGGCGCCGGCCGGCAGCGGCATGTTGAGCTTGGTGCCGGCAGCAGCCCCGGTGCCGCTCTCGTGCTCGTGGCCGGTGCCCGGATACAGCGTCTGCGCGCTTTCGTGCAGGTCGGCAATAATCAGCTGCGGATCGTCCTCGAAGGCATAGAACACGCCATCGCCATGATGAGCGTCGATGTCAACATAGGCGATGCAACGCAGTCCGTGGCGGCGGCGCAGCGCCTCGATCACCACGCCGCAATCGTTGAACACACAGAAGCCCGCCGCCCGGTCGCGCGCCGCATGGTGCAGTCCGGCGATGGGCACGAATGCCCGCCGCCGCGGCCCGGCCATGATCCACTCGGCCGCCTGCAGGCTCGCACCCACGACACAGGCAGCCGCTTCGTAGACGCCGCGAAAACTGGGCGTGTCGCCGCCGTCGAGCACGCCATTGCCGAGCTCCGAACTGCGTTGCACGAACTCGACATGCGAGCGGGTATGGAACAACAGCAGATCCTCGACACTGGCCTGCACCGGATCCAGCAGCGTGACCCGCGCGCCCAGCGCGCGCTGTTCGAATTCGCGCTGAAAGGCGCCGTGCCGGTCGGGGCCAAAGGGGTGCCCGCCAGGGAACCCGTAGCGTGCGATGCGTTCACCCAACGAGACCGCGGTTTCAGGACCCGGCTGGTTCAACTTCTGACCCGGCATGGCAGCCACGGGCTGGCTTGCCGCGGAGGGTACCACAGCCCGCCGTGGCCTTAAGGCCCCCGGGGCCGTGGCGCCGGCGGGGGCGCTTCAACGATAATGCGCGTCCTTATGGCGCAATACATATACACGATGAATCGGGTCTCGAAGGTCGTGCCCCCCAAGCGCACGATACTGCGCGACATCAGCCTGTCTTTCTTCCCGGGCGCCAAGATCGGCGTGCTGGGACTCAACGGCTCGGGCAAGTCGACTTTGCTGCGCATCATGGCCGGCGTCGATACGAATATCGACGGCGAAGCGCGCGCACAGTCAGGCATACGCGTCGGCTTTCTGACCCAGGAGCCGGAACTTGATCCGACCCACGATGTGCGCGCCGCGGTGATGGCCGGAGTCGGCGCCACCTTCAACCTGGTGCAACGCTTCAATGAGATCAGCGACAAGTTCGCCGAGCCCATGGACGATGAGCAGATGAACCGGCTGCTCGCCGAACAGGCACGTCTTCAGGACCAGATCGACGCGGCCGGCGGCTGGGAGCTGGAGCGCAAGCTCGAGATCGCCGCCGATGCGCTGCGCCTGCCGCCCTGGGAGGCGCAGATCGCGCAGCTCTCGGGTGGCGAGAAGCGTCGCGTGGCGTTGTGCCGCCTGCTGCTCTCGCAGCCGGACATGCTGCTGCTCGATGAGCCCACCAACCATCTCGACGCTGAATCCGTGGCCTGGCTCGAGCGCTATCTCGAGGAATATCCGAGCACCGTGATCGCCGTGACACATGATCGTTATTTTCTCGACAATGTCGCGCAGTGGATCCTCGAACTCGATCGCGGCCATGGCATACCCTACGAGGGTAACTACTCCTCGTGGCTCGAGCAGAAGGAGCAGCGCCTAGGCCTGGAAGCGCGCGAGCAGGACAGCCTGCGCAAGACGCTGCAACGCGAGCTCGAATGGGTACGCACCAATCCCAAGGCGCGCCAGGCCAAGAGCAAGGCGCGGCTGGCGCGCTACGCAGAGCTCGCTTCGAAGGAATTCCAGCAGCGCAACGAGACCAACGAGATCTATATTCCGCCGGGCCCGCGCCTCGGCGAGCTGGTCATTGAGATCCAGGGCCTGCGCAAGGCCTTCGGCGACAAGCTGCTGATCGATGCGCTGTCGCTGCGCCTGCCACCGGGTGGCATCGTCGGCATCATCGGCCCGAACGGCGCCGGCAAGACCACGCTGTTTCGCATGCTCACCGGGGCCGAGCAGCCCGATGCCGGCGAGATCCGCGTCGGGCCGTCGGTGAAGATGGCCTATGTCGATCAGTCGCGTCAGACGCTCGATGACGCCAAGAGCGTGTGGGCGGAGATCTCCGGCGGACTCGACCTCATCAAGGTCGACAACTATGAGACGCCTTCGCGTGCCTACGTCGGCCGCTTTAATTTCAAAGGCTCGCAGCAGCAGCAGCTGATCGGAGAACTCTCCGGCGGCGAACGCAACCGTGTGCACCTGGCCAAGGTGCTCAAGCAGGGCGGCAATGTGCTGCTGCTCGATGAGCCGACCAACGATCTGGACGTGGAAACGCTGCGCGCGCTCGAAGATGCGCTGGTCGGCTTTCCCGGCTGCGCCGTCGTGATCTCGCACGATCGCTGGTTTCTGGACCGCATCGCCACCCACATCCTCGCCTTCGAGGGCAATTCCGAAGTGATCTGGTTCGAGGGCAACTACCAGGACTATGTGGAAGACCTGCGCCGACGGCGCGGCGACGAGGCCACACAGCCGCACCGGGTCAAGTACAAGCGCCTGACCGGCTAGGGTCGCGGAAACGGCACCTGCGGCTTGAGATTCTGCCTGAGCGAGATTATGTAACCCACGGAACCTACTGGAAATACCTACGCTGGCGCCTCACGTGGTTTCGGCTACACTGAGTGCGACCGCCGCGGCGCCCAGGGGATTGAAGACCGCGCGGCAACAAGGCGCACATGTCGAGCTATATCGATGCTTCCGGCCGTCTGCATCACGAGCAGGAAGCCAATCTCGCCCTCACCTGCCCGCACTGCCAGGTGCTCTCGCACATCACCCCGATCGCGGTGCCGAGTTTCGACGAGCTGGTTTCGCATCGCCCCAAGCACGTCGGTGTCGTATTTCGCTGCGACTCGTGCAACGCGCCGGTGTTCCTGCGCTTTCCGGTGCGCATGTATGGCAACAATCGCGTGGAACTGGGTTCGCAGTACATCGAGGTCGAGCGGCCGCGCGAGAAATTCAGCTACACCTACCTGCCCGAGGAGATCGAGACGCTGTTTCGCGAGGCGCTGACCTGTTTCTCGAACGCGCAGTACAACGCCTTTGCGAGCATGTGCCGCCGCACCATGCAGGCAGCGTTCGCCGATCTTGGCGAATCCGGCAAGCTCAAGATCTTCGATCAGCTCAATGACGTGCGCGCCATGGCCGACATCGATGCGCCCACCTTCATCGATGTCAAGCGCGTGATCTTCGGAACCGACAACGATCCGCACCCGAGCATCCCGCTGATCGAGGATCAGCTGGCGGGCGTGCTGCTGGAGGTCATCAAGGATCTGCTGCACCAGATGTACGTACGCAAGGGTCGGCTGCAGCAGGCCATGATGATGCGGCGTTTTTTCGCGGACGAGTCACTGCGCAATATCAAGGCGCAGTCAGGCCAGGCGGCACGCCCCTAGGCTGGACCTTCACCCTGGGACTCCGCGCCGCGGGCGCGCAGCCAGCGCGCCACGTCGGCGATCTGCGCCGCGCACACTTCGTGAGCCATCGGATACTCGTGCCATTCGACTGCGATGCCCAGTGCACGCAGCCGGTCGCGTGCGTGCGTGCCCATCGCCAGCGGCAGTACGGTATCGCGGGTGCCATGACACATCAGCAGTGCGGAGGCGCGGCCCACTGGGGTCAGTTCGCGAGCCAGCTGCGCCTCGAGCGGCAGGTACGCGGACAGCGCCATGAGGCCGGCCAGCGCCGCGCGCTGCCGCAGACCGACGTGCAGCGCCATGGCGCCGCCCTGCGAAAAACCGGCGAGCACGATACGCTGCCGCGCCACTCCGGCCGCCACCTGCGCGTCGATGCAGGCGCCGACCAGGTCCGCCGCAGCCCGCAGGCCGCTCTCATCCTGGGCGGCGCTGCGATCCAGACCGAGCAGGTCGTACCAGGCGCGCATCGGCGCGCCACCGTTGAGCGTGACCGGTCGCACCGGCGCGTGCGGAAACACGAAGCGCACCGACAGCGCCGGACCTAGGGCAAGTTCCGGGACCATGGGCACGAAATCGTAACCATCGGCGCCCAGACCATGCAGCCAGATGACCGCGAGGTTGGCGCGGCCTTCGGGTTCGACAATGACCGCGGCAGCGGATTCGAGCAGTTTCATGCGGTGATTGAAGCACGAATCAGCCGAATGTGCTCCGGGCCGATACCGCAGCAGCCGCCCACAATCTGTGCACCCCGGCCGATCCACTCGTGCACCCAGGCCAGATAGCCGGCCGGAGTCAGATCGGCGCGGATCGCATCGAGCTGCTCGTTGGCCTGCGCGCCCTGGCCGGACGCCGGGAAGGCATTGGCATAGACGCCGACGCGTCCGGTCGCCGCCGCCGTCTGCCGACCGAGGTATTCCACGGCGATACTCACCGCGGGCCCCATGACTTCGGGCTGGCTGCAGTTGAACAGCACCGCCTGGGCACCGAGATGCGCGGCGGCCGCGACCGCGTCGAGCACGCGCTGGCCCGAGCGCAGCACGGGTTCCGCGACCGCGGCCGACGCATCGTCCCGGATCGTGAATGACAGCCACAGCGGCCGCTCATCGTGACCGACCAGCTCGCGCACCAATTCGGCCTCAGCGATGCAGCTTAGGGTTTCCGCCTGCCAGTGATCTACGTAGGCTCGCATGCCCTCCACCAGAGTCTGGAGGATGGGCCGCGCAACTTCCGGGTCGAACCATTCGGCGCGATACGAGCCACATGCCGGCGGCAGCGAACCGGCAACGAGAACTTTGCGGCCGGCGGGCGCGGCCTCCCGCGCCAGCCGGCCGGCCAGCCTCGCCAGTGTCATTCCCTGGTTCTGGAACCGCTCGGCACCGATGTGAAACGGTACGACGGCGTAACTGTTGGTGGTAATGACATCGGCACCGGCGTCGATGAATGCACGGTGCACGCGCGTCACGAAGGCCGGGGCCTCGAGCAGTGCCAGCGCGGACCATTCCGGTTGACGAAATGGCGCGCCCAGGCGCATCAGTTCCCGACCGGTACCACCGTCGAGCAGAGTGATTGGCCGCAAGGTCCGTGCAGCCTCAGGTTAACCGCCGTTACCGAACGACGCCCAGCCGTCGCAGCGTCCGCCATGGCTCGCCACCAGTGCGTTCAACGCCGCTTGCGTGTTTACTACGCCCTCGTAGGTTGCCAGCATCGACTTCGAGCAATACACGCTCCATGAACCGCCGCCACCGGCATCGGATATCGAGGGGTCAAAACCCTGTGCCTCGACGAGCGCGGCAATGACGCGCGCGGCGCGTTCATCGGGAGCAGTCACCGAGTAGTCGATGACCATGGGGCTCGACATGTCGGCGCCGTCTTCGGCGACTCTACGCAGTGCGTCACCGTCGGCATCGGCGGGAAATTCCATGGGCGAGATATCCAGTGTGTGGGCAACGCGGTCCATTGTAGGGGCAGAGTGCGTCAGCGCGCAGCGCCAGGCGGCGCCCAATGATGCGAGCGCCAGGGCCGCCAGCAGCCACTGTGGCAGGCGTTGCAATAGCCGGGCGACCGCCGGCAACGCCGCGAGGACACCGAACAACGCACCCATTGTGAAGCCCAGCGCATGGGCGACGACATCGGTGCCTTCGCCAGCAGTGCCAAACCAGCCCAGCAGCACGACGCCGGCAATCAGCGGCGCCCAGCGCCGTGCCCACTGCTGTGGCAGGTGCCGGCGGGTGCGCCAGGAATGTGCCGACATCAGGCCCAGCGCGGCAAACACGGCGGTCGATGCCCCGGCCGAGCGGTACCAGGGTGGGCCGAAGTGCGCGTCAAACAGATTGGCGAGGGCTGCGCCCGTCACGGTCAGCAGCCAGGCGCAACCGCCACCCAGTTGACGGCCCGCGAGCGTGCCGAACCAGACGCCCGCGCCCAGATTGGCCACCAGGTGCGCGGCATCCCAGTGCAGCGTCAGCGCTGTCCAGGCACGCCACCACTGGCCGCTTTGCACGCGCGCCGCATCCAGTACCCCGCTTTCAAAGGCCTCGGCGGGCCACAGCCCGTTCGAGATGGCCAACGCGACGCCCAACAGCACTAGCACATACACGACGCTGCCCAGCCAGGCGCCGGCAGGCACGCGCGCTGGCGGCGCGGCGGCGGCCGCCCGCAGCGGGCCAGCTGGCCGCTCCTGCTCGTAGGAGCGCAGCTGCGCGCTGGCGATCGCCTGATCGGCGCGCGCCACCGCCAGCGAATGAACCAGGCCATCGAAACCGATTGCGCTCGCAATGCCGACCGCGGCGAGCACGAACGCCCGCTCGTCGCAAGCCGAGCGCAGCGGCGAACTGTAGATCGCGGTCCAGGGCTCAGGCGGATCGGTCATCGGGTGTGGTCTCAGCGTAGACTAGCCAACGGTGTACAGGCAAGTCGGTCAGGCTGGACAGTCGGTCAGGCTGGACTCAGTGAGCTATTGCCGATTGCAACTCGCAGCGCGCGTCATTGTGCATCGTCCAGCGTGCGCAGAAACGCCACCAGGTCGTCGATCTCGCCCGCGTCGAGCGCGGGCGGCATGCCGGCTCGCCAGTTGAGCGGCGCGTCCGAGCGGTTCACGTTGGCGCGCAGCGCGGCCGGCAGATCATCGAAGCGGCGCGGACCCCCTGCGCCGCGCGGGTACCACAACTGCGGGCGCCGATCGCGCTCGACGTAGAAGCGCACCGCGTCGGTGAGCGTGCTGAATCGACCGTTATGAAACAGGAACTGGCGGCGCGCCACATTGCGCAGGGTCGGTGTTTTGAAGAACCCGCAGTACCATCGCTCGCCAGCCAGATCGGTACGACGCGGTCCGCACAGTCCCAGATCGAAGAATCGAATCTCACGGTTGGCGGGGATCTGCGGGTTGCGCGGCACTCCGAGCGCGTGATAGCTGAAGTCGGTGAAGGCCGGGCCGCGCCCGCCAGGTCCGCTGTCATGTGGATGACATTCGGCGCAATTGCCCTTGGCCGGATCGGCGAACAGGCGTAGGCCGCGCAGTTCCTGCGCCGTCAGGGCCGCACGTCCGGCCAGAAACTGATCGTAGCGGCTGCTGTAGGGATGGAACTCCGGATCCTCAAGCTCGAAGCGCTCAATGGCCTCGGCCGCCCGCGCCACCAGCGCCGCGTCAGTCTGCAGCGCATCCGCGCCAAAGGCCTGCACGAACTGTGCGCGATACGGCGCGGCGCGCAAGCGCGCCGCCAGGCTGACCGGGTCCGCATTGGCCATCTCGGCCGGGTCGAACCAGGGCAGCAAGACCTGCGCGCGCAGGGTGTCGGCCCGTCCGTCGCGCATGAAGCCGCCGGTGGGTCCGCGATCCTGGCGCTCCCGGGCAGTCGATACATAGTAGTGACGCGTGAAGCGCGGCGTGTCGCCAAGATACCGTAGCGACGGCACGGTGCGCAGCCCCGGGCGATCCAGCGCCGGACCGCCCAGCATCACGACCGTGGCGGTAGGCGGCGCGGCGTAGGCATTGCCAGGATCATGACAGCTCGCACAGGACAGCCGACCCGAGGCCGACAGGGAGCGATCGGCGAACAGCAGGCGGCCCAGCTGCGCTGCCGCGGAAGGGGAGTCAGCGGCGGGCGCGGCATGGCTCAGCATCACGCACAGCAGCCCGAGTATGCGGCCCGCGGTCACGGCGCCGGCTCAGAAGCTGAACAGGGAGCGCAGGTCACCGACGGCCGGGGAATTCGCGGGCTTATAGGGATCGGCCGCATCGGCGACCGGATTGGCCAGATTGTCGCGGCTGCGCGCCGACAGCGGCGCCAGTCCCCAGTTGTATTCGACGAACTTCAGTATCGAGGCGTGATCGTTGTAGACGTGATCGATATGGCCGCGCCGCGCGTAAGGCGAGATCACAAACAGCGGCACGCGCGGGCCATCGCCGAAGAAATCCACGATTTGGATGTAGCCGCTGTCGAAGTAGCCGCCACCTTCATCGGCGGTGGCGATGATCGCGGTATGGGCCCACAGCCGCTGGTTGGCCCGCACGGCGCCTATCGTATCGCGCAGGAACGCCTCGTAACTGGCGATCACCGAGTAGCCGGGATGGCCGCTGTCCAGGTTTTTGGGCACCACGAAGCTCACCGCCGGCAGCCGGCCGCTGGCAATGTCGCGACGAAACGCCGCCAGGCCCTGCAGACGCGCGCGCAAGTCCGGGCGGGTCATCACCGCCCTGGACGCGACCAGCGGATCGCCGGTGAAATTGTATTGCTGGCCGCGGGCCGCCTGCAGCGAGAGGTGCAGGGTGCGCATGTCGATGGCGAGGTCATCGGCATCGCGGCCGCCGCTATACCATTTCCAGCCTACGCCGCGCGCGCTCAAGGCTTCGGCGATCGTGGGCACATCCTGGGGCGGGTAGACGAAGTTATTGGGCCCGAGCGGCTGCACATGGCCATCCAGGTCGAAGCCGGCGGCAAGGTTGTTGACCAGATAGTAGGCGCCTGGCAGGCAGCGGCTCGCCACCCCCTTGGCCGCGAGCACCTGCAGGATGGCGCCGACACCGGGCTGCGAGGCGTCGGCACAGTTGACATAGGAGCCGCCCATGAAACCATCGCGCCGGTAGAAATTTTCCGTACCGGGCAGCGGGTCCGGATTCTCGATCTGGTTTTCCGGCGGCGTCGCCAGCACGCCGTCGTGGTTGTAGACCGCGACATCGCCGGTGCTCAGGGCATAGAAGTTCGCTCCGGTGCCACCCATGATCGACTGATGGTAGTTGTCGCTGATGGCATAGCGATCGGCGAGCGAGCGCAGGTAAGCGGCGTCGCCGCCCTGCATGTTGACGAATCCCATGAGTTCGCCGCCTTGCTGCGGATCCTGCGGACTCATGCCGTCGTTGTCACCGCCTATACCGGTGCTGACCGCCACCCAGGCGTAGAGGTCAGGGGCGGCGTTGTCGCCGCCGGTCTGCTGCCACATCTGGAAGAAGCGATGCACCGGGTCGCCGGTCGAGTTCGCCAGGGCCGCCATCGTGCCAGCCAGCGTCGGCGGATTCCTGACCGCGGCATAGGGCACGTAGCGCGTGATCGGAAACGGACCGGGCGCCAGCTGCTGCGGAAAGCGCCGGTCAGTGACGGGTTTGAGATTCTGCAGCAGCGGATCGAGCACGCCGGTCAGGCGCGGTTGCGGCAGATTTACAAATGCTCCGGCGCGCGGCGGGTTGAGCGTAAAGTGCGTCGTGGGCAGCGCACGCTGCTGCACGGCCTGTGCAAACCGCGGTCCGGGGGTGCCATCGGCGTTGACGATGCCCTGCGAGCGCAGGTTGCGCACGCTGGCGCCGGACCGCGGAGCGTAGGTGGCGAACAGCGTGTCGAAGCTGTGATTCTCACCGACAATGACGATCAGATGTTCGATCGGCGTGGCGGTCTGGGCGCCAAAGGCTGCGCCAGCGCCCAAGGCCGCGGCCGCCGCCAGGGCGGTGCGCCGCCGCCGGCCCGCGGATCCTGGCAACTCCGTGTTCACGAATCTGCAGGTGGCAATCGGCGCTGCTGACGTTCAGCTATGGGCGGATGGCCGAACAGGCTGCGGTAGCATTTGGAAAAGTGCGGCGGTGACTGAAAGCCGCAGGCGGTGCTGACCGCCATGATTGGCATGGCGGTCTGCAGCAGCAGCTCGCGCGCCCGGCGCAGGCGCATCTCCAGGTAATAGCGCTTGGGGACGCAGTTCACGTACTGCTTGAAGAGCCGCTCGATCTGCCGCTTGGAGATCCCGGCCTGGCGGGCGATTGCCCCCAGCGACAGCGGATTCTCAATGTTGGCTTCCATCAATTCGGCAATCGCGATCAGATTGGGATGCGCCGCGCCCAGCTGGGCGCGCAGCGGTATGTACTGGCGATCGTTGGCATTGCGTATCCGATCAACGATGAACTGCTCCGACACCAGTTGCGCGATGCGCGTGCCAAGCCTGGATTCGATCAGGTGCAGCATCAGTTCGAGCGGTGCCACGCCGCCCGAGCAGGTGTAGCGGTTGCGGTCGATCGTATACAGCTGATCGGAGATCAGTACGCCGGGAAACTGCTCGCGCAGTGCCGACAGATTCTCCCAATGGATCGTGGCCCGGTAGCGCTCGAGCAGTCCCGCCTGCGCCAGTGCATAGCCGCCGGTGCACAGTGCGCCGAGTCCCATGCGCCGCTCGGCCAGCCGCCGCAGCGCGGTGAGCAGCCGCGGCGTAATCGCCTCGCGCACCTCGATGCCACCGCAGACGAACACCACGTCCACGGGCTTCACCTGGCTCAAGGGTACGGTGGGCACCAGCGTCAAGCCGTTGCTGGCCGCGACCGGACTGCCATCCAGCGTCGCGATCTGCCACTCGTAGGCATCGGTACCCGACACACGGTTGGCCATCCGCAGGGGTTCGACCGCATTTGCTACTGCTATCATCGAATAGTTGGCCAGCGTCAGGAACGCGAAGCGGCTGGGCTGGGTCGAGTCGGCGGATTTCACTGCGGTTTGACGGCTCAAGCCCCGGTACCTTTGGTGCTGTTGAGTATACGGGGCGGTGACGCGAATGCGTAAGCGGTCGTCGCAATCTGAGCTGTGCCGGACGTTCGGCGCTCTACACTGCGCGAGCCAACAGCGGGTATACGAGGGAGCTGCAGATGAAGACTCAGGCGCGCGTGGTGGTAATCGGCGGCGGCGCTGTCGGCGTCAGCACCCTGTATCACCTGGCGAAAAAAGGCTGGTCGGATGTGGTGCTGATCGAGCGCGCCGAGCTCACCGCTGGCTCGACCTGGCACGCGGCCGGACTGCTGCCACTATTTAACATGAGCTATACGGTCGGGCAGCTGCACAAGTACTCCGTGGATCTGTACAAGCGGCTGCCTGCCGAGACCGAACAGGACGTCAGCTTTCACGTGACCGGCAACCTGCGTCTGGCAACCAACCGCGCCCGCATGGACGAGTACCTGAAGTACTGCAGTACCGCCAACACCATCGGCGTGCCCTTCAGGATTATCAGCCCAGATGAGGTCAAGAGCCTGTGGCCGCTGGTCAACCTCGGCGATGGCAAGGACACTGCAAAGATCGTCGGCGCGCTGTATCACCCCGATGACGGCCATATCGCACCGGCTGACCTGACGCTGGCACTGCGCCGCGGTGCGCGTGCCGCCGGCGCCGAAATTTATGAGCACACGGAAGTGACCGGCGCGCGCCGCCGCGCATCGGGCGACTGGCTGTTGACGACTACCAAGGGCGACATCATCGCCGAGCACGTGGTGTGCGCCACCGGCAACTATGCACGCCAGACCGGCCGCATGTTCGGACTCAACGTGCCGGCGATTCCGGTCGAGCACCAGTACATCGTGTTCGACGAATCACCGCAGCTTGCGGCCTATCGCAAGGCCGGTGGCCGCGAGCTGGCAGTGCTGCGTGAGTCGGATCAATCCTATTACCTGCGCGAAGAGCGGCTCGGCTGGATCCTCGGGCCCTATGAGAAAGGTGCGCCCGCGCGCTTTGCCGACGGCGTGCCGGACTGGTTCGGCAAGAGCCTGTTCGAGGGCGATCTGGACCGCCTGGTGCCGCATATCGAGGCGGCGCAGCGCCGCGTGCCGGCGCTTGAGAACTGCGGCATCAAGCAGATCGTCAACGGACCGATCTCCTACACACCCGATGGCAGCCCGCTGATCGGCCCGGCCTGGGGCCAGCGCAATCTGTGGCTCAACGAGGGCCACAGCTTCGGCATCACCGCCGCCGGCGGCGCCGGCTGGCAGCTGGCGGAGTGGCTGGTCGAGGGCGAGCCGGGTATCGACATGCTGGCGGTCGATCCGCGCCGCTTCGGCGCCTACACCAGCCGGCGCTATGTGGTGACCAAGAATGAGGAGACCTACCGCGAGGTCTTCACGATCCATTTTCCGGATGAGGAGCGCGCCGGCGCCAGGCCTGCCAAGACCAGCCCGGTGTACGACAAGCTGGCGCGCATGGGCGCGGTGTTTGGCCAGCGCTATGGCTGGGAGCGCGCCAACTGGTTCGCGCCGCCCGGTGTCGAGCGGCGCGACGTCTGGAGCTTCAGGCGCAGCAACTACTTTGCGCACGTGGGCAACGAGTGCCGCATGCTGCGCAGTGGCGTCGGCGTAATCGATCTTACACCGTTCACCAAGCACGAGGTTTCAGGGCCCGGCGCCGAAGCCTGGCTCGATTCACTGGTCGCCAACAAGGTGCCGGTGAAGACCGGACGCGTGGCGCTATGCCATGCGCTGACGCAACGCGGCGGCATCCGTTCTGAATTCACCATCAGCAAGCTGGCCGACAATCATTTTTACGTGGTGAGTGCCGGCGCCGCCGAGCGCTACGACTCTGATCTGCTGCAACGGCACCTGCCGAGCGGCGCTTCGGTGCAGCTGCGCAATATCACGACGGCGCGTGGCTGCTTCGTGCTGGCCGGGCCGCGCTCGCGCGAGCTGCTGGCCAAGTTGGTTGACGTGCCGCTGGACAATGCGCATTTCCCCTGGCTCAGCAGCCAGGTGCTCGACGTCGGGCTGGCCAGCGAGGTCTACACGCTGCGCGTCAACTTCGTCGGCGCCCTGGGCTGGGAGCTGCATTTCCCGATCGAGTATGCGCACCACCTGTTCGATGCGATCTTTGCCGCCGGCGCCGAATTCGGTATCGGCATGGTGGGCATGCGGGCGATGGAATCGCTGCGCATGGAGAAATCCTATCGCATGTGGGGGAGCGACCTGACCCGCGACTACACACCCTTCGAAGCCGGGCTCGATCGGCTGGTGCGCATGAACAAGGGCGCGTTCATCGGCCGCGAGGCACTGGAACGGCAGCTCGCCGCGGGCGTGCCGCACCGCTTCATTACGCTCGACGTGCACGGCGTGGTCGATGCCGACCCGCTCGGCAACGAACCGATCTTCTCAGGCGACACGATGGTCGGCCGTACTACTTCCGGCTACTACGGCCACATACTGCAGAAGAGTCTGGCAATCGGCTATGTGCGCAGCGAACACGCCGCGGTAGGTACTGAGCTGGCCATTGAATGCCTGGGCGAACGCAAGCGCGCCACCATTCTGGTCGACTCGCCCTATGACCCGCAGAACCTGGAGCTGCGGGCCTGAGGCCGCGGCACTAAAACATACCGACGATATTGCCCTTCGCGTCCAGATCAATCGCGCAGGCCGCGGGCGCCGCCGGCAGACCCGGCATGGTCATGATGTCGCCGCAGATCATTACGATGAACTCGGCGCCGGCCGCGAGCCGCACCTCGCGGATGTTCACGACGTGCCCGCTGGGGGCGCCACGCAATTTCGGGTCGGTCGAGAACGAATACTGCGTCTTGGCCACGCACACCGGATAGTGGGCGTAGCCCGCGTCCTGCAGCGCACGGATGCTGGCGCGCACCTTGGCATCGGCGGTGATATCGCTGGCACCGTAGATTCCGGTGGCGATGGCCTTCATCTTGTCCCACAGCGGCAGCGCATCCTCGTACAGGAAACGGAAATTGCTGGGCTGCGCGCACAATCGCACCACTTCTTCTGCAACTTCGGTCGCTCCCGCGCCGCCCTCGGCGTAGTGGCGTGCGTTGATCACCCGGACACCCTTGTGCGCCAGCCGGTCCTGCAGCGCCCTGACTTCAGCCGGCGTATCCTCGGCGCGTTGATTGATCGACACCACGCAGGGGATGCCAAAGCGCTCGCGCATGTTGTTGATGTGGCGCTCGAGGTTGACGATACCCTTGGCCAGGGCCGCGACGTTCTCCTTCGGCAGCTCCGGCACGTCAATGCCGCCGTGATATTTCAGCGCACGCACCGTTGCAACGATGACGGCGCAGGCCGGGCGCAACCCGGACTTGCGGCACTTGATGTCGATGAACTTCTCGGCGCCGAGGTCAGCTCCGAAACCGGCTTCCGTGACGACATAGTCGGCGAGCTTGAGGGCATTGCGCGTGGCGATGACGGAATTGCAGCCGTGGGCAATGTTGGCGAACGGTCCGCCGTGGATCATGGCCGGGTTGTTCTCCAGCGTCTGCACCAGGTTCGGCGCCAGCGCGTCCTTCAGCAGCACCGTCATCGCACCGTTAGCCTTCAGCTCGTGGGCCAGGATCGGCTTCTGCGCGCGCGTGTAGCCAACGACGATCTTACCGAGCCTGTCCTTGAGATCGGCGAGGCTCGAGGCCAGACAGAAGATGGCCATGACCTCGGACGCGACCACGATGTCAAAGCCATCCTCGCGCGGATAACCGTTGCCGGGGCCGCCGAGGCCCACGGTGATGGCGCGCAGCGCACGATCGTTGACGTCCACCACCCGTCGCCAGCTGATGCGCCGCACGTCGAAGCCGAGCGCATTGCCGTGATAGATGTGATTGTCGATCAGTGCCGCCAGCAGGTTATTGGCGAGCGCAATGGCGGAGAAATCCCCGGTGAAATGCAGGTTGATGTCTTCCATGGGCACCACCTGCGCAAAGCCGCCGCCGGCAGCCCCGCCCTTCATGCCGAACACTGGACCGAGCGCCGGCTCTCGCAGGCAGACCATGGCCTGCTTGCCGATGCGATTGAGCGCATCGCCCAGACCCACGGTGGTGGTGGTCTTGCCCTCGCCCGCCGGGGTCGGCGAGATTGCCGTCACCAGCACCAGCTTGCTGTCGGGCCGCTCCGGCAGGGTACTGAGATAATCAAGCGAGATCTTCGCCTTGTAACGCCCGTAGGGTTCCAGATGCTCGGCGGCTATCCCTAAGCGGTCCGCCGCGAGCTCAACAATGGGCCGCATCCTTGCGGCTTGAGCGATTTCAATATTGCTTTTCAACCTGCCCTCTCGATATACATGGTCTGGATTGGCCTGTTACGCGGCCACGGTACGCGAAAGGCGGGGAGTTTACAGGCACGACCCTGGCATTCAAAGCCGCATTGCTGCCGCGCGCGGTGCCTTGCGTCTCCCTGCTGCTTGGTGGAATATAGCCTTGAAAAAACCAGGTGTGCCGCGCCCGGCTTCACCGCCCGCAGCAATCAGGGGCTGCCAGAGTCGTATCAGGTGCCAGGGGAGTTATCAATGAACTCAAAGATCTCCATTGCGATCGCGGCCATCCTCGGGGGCACCAGCTTCGGGTCCTGGGCCGATGAGCCGGCGAGCGATGCGGCCGTGACCGGCAAGGATTCCCTGGAAGAGATCGTAGTGACGGCCACGCGCCGCTCGGAGAGCATGCAGAACGTGCCGATCGCGATGCAGGCCTTCACCGCCGAGTCGCTGACCCAACTCAATGTCACGACGTTTGACGACTACATCAAGTTCCTGCCCAACGTCACTACTGCCAACAACGGCCCGGGCCAGAACGAGGTCTTCATGCGTGGCCTGAGCGCCGGCGCCCAGCCCAGCCAGGGCAGCGGCTCCACCGGCGTCTACCCGAACGTGGCCATCTACATCGACAACCAGTCCGGCCAGCTGCCGGGCCGCAATCTCGACATCTACGCCGCCGACCTGAACCGCATCGAGGTGCTGGAAGGACCCCAGGGCACGCTGTTCGGCTCCGGCGCCGAGGCGGGCGTGATCCGCTACATCACCAATGAGCCGAAACTCGATGTGACCGAGCTCAATGTCAAAGCGGGCTACAGCGCTACGGCTCACGGTGATCCGAACAGCGATATCACCGCGGTGGCGAATCTGCCGCTGATCGACGGCAAGATGGCGTTGCGTGCGGTGTACTACAACGATCACCGCGGCGGCTATATCGATAACGTGCGGGGAACGTTTACGCGCAAGAACACCGACATCGGTCTGCACTACGCGCACTATGCCTCGACGAACGGCGTGTGTCCGGCCGCAAGTCCGGGCGGAATTTCGGATGGCGGCTCGGGCAACTGCGTACCGCCGGGCAGCCCCTCGATCAACAACTACAACATGACTGGCAGCGCCATCAACCCGGTCAATTACCAGGGCATACGCGCTGAGCTGCTCTACAAGTTCAATGAAGACTGGAACGTACTGATCACGCAGTCCTACCAGCAGATGGACGCCGACGGCGTGTTTTACCAGCAACCCTTCGCTGCCGATGGCGCACCACTGAAGCCGCTGCAGGTTACGCTGTTCAACCCCTCGCACGACCATGACCAGTTCGAGAGCACGGCCTGGACGGTCAACGGCAAGTTCGGCGACCTGTCGGCGGTCTATACCGGCGGCTACCTGTTGCGCAAGGTCGATCAGATCAACGACTACACCAACTACGCGCGCGGTGTGTACGCCGATTACTACCAGTGTTACGGCCCTACCATCTACAATAATTACACCGCTACACCGACCTGCTATTCGCCCAGCGCCACCTGGCACTCGGTCGAGCGCAACGAACATCTGCAGAATGAATTCCGCCTCAGTACTCCGGACGATTGGCGTTTCCGCGCCATCGGCGGCGCCTATTTCCAGGACAACAAGCTCTACGACCAGAGCGACTGGCGCTACAAGACCGTGCCCGCGTGCACCGCAACCCTGACTGCCGGCTGCTTTGCGTCGATCGGCACGATTCCGGGCACCACCGTGGTGAATCCCGGAATCCGCGACGCCAACAGCTCCTTCTACCAGGATGACGTGCGCGATACCAAGCAGACCGCGTTCTTCGTGTCCTTCGACTACGATCTGATACCGAAGGTACTCACGCTGACGCTGGGCACGCGCCATTTCAATTTCGACAATACGTTCAAAGGCGGCGTGTCCGCCAGTTTCGGTTGCCTCGACGCGCCCGTGCAACCGACCGGGTGTCATGTCACAAATTATTACCCTGCCCCCTATACCGGCTTTAGCTACAACCTCGATGCGCAACATCTGCAGGGCTCCGAGTCGGGATTCAAGAGTCGCGGCAACTTGACCTGGCACGTGACGCCTGACGTGATGGTCTACTACACCTTCTCGCAGGGTTTCCGTCCGGGCGGCTTCAACCAGAACGGCAACAGCATTCACGCCTTCGACGGCAACGGCGTACGCCAGTATGTGATCCCGAAGGCTTACCTGTCCGACAAACTGACGAACAACGAGATTGGCTGGAAAACTGAATTCCTCGACCATCGATTGCAGTGGAACGGCGCCGTGTATCAGGAGAACTGGGACAACGTCCAGGTAGCGTTCTTCGACCCCGGTGTGGTGGGCAACGTCTTCTATAACACCAATGGCCAGAACTTCGTCATCAAGGGCATCGAGACATCGTTTGTGGCGAAGGTCACCAGGAATCTGACGGTGCAGGGCGCGGCCTCATGGAACCAGAGCCGCCAGACCAACTCGCCGGTACTGATCAACAACAATCCGGCCAGCCCCAACTTCGGCCAGCAGATTACCGCCAGCTGCGGCACCTATGCGTGCTTACCGGGCGTGCTCCCCTCGCCGATCGTCAACCCCTTCGGCCCCGTCGGCTCGCCGACTGCCAATTCGCCGCCGCTGCAATACAATCTGCGCGCCCGTTACGAATGGTCGGTCAACGGCTACACGCCCTTCGCGCAGGTATCGGGTAACTTCAACGGTCACTCCTACACGCAGGCGGGCTCGAATCCGACCATTGCGCAGGCCGGCGGCATCAGCACCGGAAGGCTGCGCTTCGAAAATCCGTCCTACTCGACCTACGACGCCTCCTTCGGCGTCTCGAAGGGCCCCTGGTCCCTGAACGTGTACAGCGTCAATCTTGGCAACTCGAATGCCAGTACTTTCGTCAGCAGCCAGCAGTTCATCATCGCGCAGACTCCGCTGCGGCCGCGGATCATCGGCGTGACCTTCGGGTGCAAGCTCTGAGGCCGGAGTGGGCGGCGCCGACGGCTGACGGTTGATGAATCAGCCTTCGGCGGTGGAACTCGGGGTCTTGCGGCTGCGCGCTCTGGTCGCGGCCAGGCGTCATGCCGATGCCCTGCAGGCCGCGGATACGCTGCTGCACGAAGTGCCTGAAAATCGCGACGTGCTGTACCTGCGCGCCCAGGCGCAGCGGCTGCTCGGCGATATCCCGGCGGCGCTGAGCACGCTCGCGGCACTCGAGACACTGCAGCCCCGTTTCAGCCGCCTGTACCAGGAACGCGGCCAATGCCATGTGGTGCGCAAAGAGGCGCCGCAGGCGATCGAGGCCTTCGCGCACGCGGTGCGCATGAATCCTGCGCTGCCGGCCAGCTGGAGCATGCTGGAAGGCCTGTACCGGATGACCGGCCTGGCGTCCGGCGCCGCCGCGGCCGCGGCGCAAGTTTCCACGCTGAAGGCACTGCCGGCCGAAGTGGTGAGCGCGACGGCACTGTTCATGGACGGCGATCTGGCGCCGGCCGAACAGCGGGTGCGCGCCTTTCTGCAACAGCATGGCCATCATGTTGAAGCCATGCGGCTGCTGGCGCGCATCGGCATGGCACGCAGCGTGTACGACGATGCGCAGCTGCTGCTCGAGGGCGTACTGGACGTGGCCCCCGACTATCATGCGGCCCGCTTTGAATACGCCCAGACGCTCTGCGAGCGCCACAGCTTCCAGCAAGCCCAAATCCAGGCGCAGCAGCTGCTGGCGGCCGAGCCAGGTAACCGCAACTATCGCACGCTCTACGCCATGACCTGCGTTGGCTTAGGGCAGCATGAGCGCGCGATGACGCTGTACCGCGAGCTGCTGGAAGGCGCGGCGCAGCCCGCGGAGCTGCACCTGTCAATCGCTCACTCGCTGAAGACTCTGGGTCGGGATGCTGAGGCGATCCTGGAATACCGCGCGGCGGCCGTGGCGCGCGCCGACTACGGCGACGCGTACTGGAGTCTCGCGAATCTCAAGACCTATCGCTTCGAGGATCAGGAGCTGCAGCGGATGCAGGCCGCAGAGGCCGCACCCGCCGTGGCCACGGCCGACCGCATGCATCTGTGCTTCGCGCTCGGCAAGGCGCTCGAGGATCGCGGGCGGTACGCGGAGTCTTGCGAGTATTACCTGCGCGGCAATGCGCTCAAGCGTGCCGCAAGTCCGTACCAGCCGGAAATGATCGAGCAGAACACCCGCCTGCAGATCGAGGTGTGCACTCCAGCGCTGTTCGCCCGCCACCGTACCGGCGGCGCACCATCGGCCGAGCCGATTTTCATTGTCGGCCTGCCGCGCTCCGGCTCCACGCTGATCGAGCAGATCCTGGCCTCGCATTCCCGTGTCGAGGGCACACACGAACTCGCCGATGTGCCGCGCATCGTCGCCGAAATCCATGGTCGCGAGTCCGACGCCGGCCAGCCGCGCTATCCTGCGGCGCTGGCCACGATGAGCGATGCCGACTTCCTGCGCCGGGGCGAGAAATACCTGGCCGACACCCGGGTCTATCGCAGCGGCAAGGCGCATTTCATCGACAAGATGCCCAACAACTTCCGCCACATCGGCCTGATACACCTGATGCTGCCCAACGCCCGCATCATCGACGCGCGCCGCGAACCGATGGCCTGCTGTTTCGGCAATCTCAAGCAGCTGTTCGCCAGCGGCCAGGAATTCACCTACAGCGTCGATGACATCGCCCGCTACTATCGCACCTACCTGGAGCTGATGCGCCACTGGGACCGGGTGCTGCCCGGACGCGTGCTGCGCGTGCACTACGAGGACGTGGTGGACGATCTGGATGGCAACGTGCGCCGCCTGCTGGCGTACTGCCAGCTGGAGTTCGAGCCGGCCTGCGTCGAGTTCTACCGGACCGAGCGCAGCGTGCGCACCGCCAGTGCGCAACAGGTCAGGCAACCCATATACCGTGAAGGCCTGGAGCAGTGGCGCCACTATGAACCGTGGCTCGGGCCACTGCGCGAAGCGCTCGGCGATGCGCTGGTGCGTTACCGCGATCCGGCACGCGATCCGTCAAGTCAATAAGGTGACTGCACGTCCTGCATGGCGACGTAAACGCTCTTGAGCTGAGTATAGTGCTCGATGGCCGCGCGGCCGTTTTCGCGCCCGAGACCCGAAGCCTTGTAGCCGCCGAAGGGCAGCTCGATCGGCGTGACGTTGTAGTGATTGATCCAGCAGGTGCCCGCCTGCAGCTGCGCCACCACGCGATGCGCGCGCGTGAGATTGCTGGTGAAGACCCCGGCCGACAGACCGAATTCGGTATCGTTGGCGCGCCGGATGACCTCCTGCTCGTCGTCAAAGGGCAGCACACACATCACCGGGCCGAAAATCTCCTCGCGGACGATACGCATGTCATCACGGCACTGATCGAAGACCGTGGGCTCGACGAACCAGCCTCTGGCCAGCGCGCCCTCAGTGCGCCGCGCGCCCCCGACCGCGACCCGGGCGCCCTCACTGCGGCCAAGTTCAATGTAGCCGAGCACCTTCTCCATGTGCGCCTGGGAGATCAGCGCGCCGACCTGGGTGTCGACATCGAGCGGATTGCCGACACGCAGCGTGCGCGTGCGCGCCACCAGCCGCTCCACGAAGGCCGGCAGCACGCTGCGTTCCACATAGACGCGCGTGCCGTTGGAACACACTTCGCCGGCCGAGTAGAAGTTGCCGAGCATCGCGCCCGACACCGCGTTTTCCAGCGGCGCATCGGCAAAGATGACGATCGGCGACTTGCCGCCCAATTCCAGCGTGACCTGCTTCAGGGATTCCGCCGCGTCGCGCATCACCGCGCGACCGGTGCTCACGGCGCCGGTCAACGAGACCTTGCGGATCGATCGATGCTGCGTGAGCAGGCGACCGCTTGCGCTCTCGCCCTGCACCACCTGGAATACACCTGGCGGCACGCCCGCCTGCAGGAACACCTGCGCGAGCCGCATCGCGGTCAATGGCGTCAAATGCGCGGGCTTGAAAATCATGGCATTGCCACAGGCCAGGGCTGGCGCGGCCTTCCAGCAGGCGATCTGCAGCGGATAGTTCCAGGCGCCGATGCCGGCCACCACGCCGAGCGGCTCGCGCCGCGTATAGCCAAAGGCGCTGGGTCCGAGGTCCAGGTGCTCACCGGCAATGGCCGGCGCCAGCCCGGCAAAGTACTCAATACACTCGGCGCCGGAAATTACATCGACCGCGCGGGTTTCCTGGATCGGCTTGCCGGTGTCGCGCGTCTCCAGCAGCGCGAGCTCGTCATTGCGCTCACGCAGCAGCCCGGCGGCACGGCGCATGATGCGTCCGCGCTGCGCGCCGGTAAGCTCTGCCCACTCGCGTTGTGCCGCGATCGCGCGCTGCACGGCGAGGTCAATCGCCGCCGCGTCGGCGCACTCGAAACGGGCCAGCTCTTCACCGGTTGCCGGGTTGAAACTAGTTATATAATTCATTATATTACAGCGTATAACTCATGTAGAACGCGAGCAACAGAAATGGTCCCGCGAGGTAACCAATAAATTCATCATGCGGGCGGGATGAGGAAGTGGTCAATACCACCTATCATGATCCGATGAATTTCCATGTACGCATTCCTCGCTCCGTGGTCGTCACCGCCGTCGCGGCGCTGTGCCTGCTGCTGGGCGCCGGGTCCGTGCATGCCGCAGCGGAGCCCGCCAGCTGCGCCACGGTGCGCCTGGCGGACATCGGCTGGACCGACGTCACCTCGACCACTGCAGTGTTTGCGCAGATCCTGCGGCAACTGGGTTACCAGCCGAAGGCCACGGTGCTGTCGGTGCCGGTCACCTTCGCGTCGATGAAAAATCGCGACATCGATGTGTTCCTCGGCAACTGGATGCCGGCGCAGGGCGAGAACATCAGGCCCTTCGTAGCGGACAAGTCGGTGGAAGTACTGGGCGCCAACCTCACTGGTGCGCGCTATACGCTCGCGGTGCCCGACTACGCGTATGCGCTCGGACTCCATGACTTCGCCGATATTCACCGCTATGCGGGTCCCTTGAACAGTTCGATCTACGGCATCGAACCCGGCAACGATGGCAATCGCCTGCTGCTGACACTCATCAAGGGCAACCAGTTCGAGCTCGGCGCCTTCAAGCTGGTCGAATCGAGCGAACAGGGCATGCTGGCCGAGGTCGAGCGCTCGGTGCGCGATCACCGGCCGATCGTCTTCCTGGCCTGGGATCCGCATCCGATGAACCTGCGCTTCACGCTGCGCTACCTCAGCGGCGGTGACAGCAGCTTCGGCCCGAACTATGGCGGCGCCACGATTTATACCACGGTACGCGCCGGCTATCTGCAGCAGTGCCCGAATGTCGCGCAGCTGCTTCGCAACCTCAAGTTCACGACCGCCGAGGAAAGCGAGATCATGACGCGCATCCTCGATGCCAAGGAGTCTCCGGAAATTGCCGCGACCGCGTGGATCAGGCAGCACTCGCGCGAAGTGTCGGCCTGGCTGCAGGGCGTGCGCATGCTCGACGGCCGGCCGGCAAGCGAGGCGCTGAACCCGGTGGCGCGCAGGGTCAGCGGACTGGCCATTGAAAACTGGATCGTCGCTCACAAGATTCCGCTGGGCGATCTCATGGCGCTCGGTGTGGAAAAGGTCAAGGTGCACGGCGTCGGCTTCTTCAAGGCCATCTCGACTGTGGTGGCCGGAGCGATTGACGGTCTGACGCGCGCCCTGCTGTTCGTGCCCTCGCTGCTGCTGATTGCGCTGATCACCGCACTGGCCTGGCTGCTGCGCCGCTCCTGGCCACTGGCGCTGTTCGTCGCACTGGCGCTGCTGTTCATCCTCAACCAGGGCTATTGGGTCGCGACGCTCGAGACCCTGTCGCTGGTGGCGCTCGCCACGCTGACGGCCACCGCGATCGGACTGCCGCTGGGCATCCTGGCGGCGCATCGGCCACGGTTTCACGCCGCGCTGCATCCGGTGCTGGACCTGATGCAGACGCTGCCCACCTTCGTGTACCTGATTCCGACGCTGGTACTGTTTGGCCTCGGCGTCGTACCGGGCCTGATCTCGACCGTGATTTTTGCGCTGCCCGCGCCTATACGACTTACGCAGCTCGGGATCTCCACAGTGCCGGTGGCGCTGCGCGAAGCGGGCGAAGCCTTTGGCGCCACGCCCTGGCAGCTGTTGTGGAAAGTCGAGTTGCCCAGCGCGCGCAAAAGCATTCTGGCGGGCATCACCCAGTGCATCATGCTGAGCCTGTCGATGGTGGTGATCGCGGCGCTGGTGGGCGCCGGGGGTCTCGGCGTGCCGGTGGTGCGGGCACTGAACTCGGTACAGGTAGGCATGGGTTTCGAGGCGGGAATTGCCATCGTGCTGCTGGCTATCGTCATTGATCGCATGACGCGCCCGGCTGAGCGCGGCTCGTGATCGCGGCACTGGAATTTCGCGGCGTCGATATTCTGTTCGCGCAGGGCCGGGCCGGACAGAAGCATCTGGGCCCGGCTGCCCAGGCGCTGCGCGCCGGTGCCACGCGGTCCGACATTGCCGCGCGCTACGGGGTGATCGCCGGAGTCGTGGACGCAAACTTGAGCGTGCAGGCGGGCCAGATCTGCGTACTGGTGGGTCTGTCGGGTTCCGGCAAATCGACGCTGCTGCGCGCGGCCAATGGCCTGAACCCGGTGAGCAGCGGCGCAGTTCTGCTGCAGGACGGCGCGACCTCGGTCAATGTCGCCAGCTGCGATCGCAGCACCTTGCGCGGCCTGCGCCGGCACCGTATCGCCATGGTGTTTCAGCAGTTCGGCCTGTTGCCATGGCGGAGCGTGCGCGCCAACGTGGGCCTGGGCCTGGAGCTGCGTGGCGAGAGCCGCGCCCGCCAGCAGCAGATCGTCGATGAAAAGCTAGCACTGGTCGGGCTGTCGCAATGGGCGGAGCGCTCGGTTGCCGAGCTGTCCGGCGGCATGCAGCAGCGGGTGGGACTGGCGCGCGCCTTCGCCACCGACGCCGATATCCTGCTGATGGATGAGCCGTTCTCGGCGCTCGACCCACTGATACGCACACGCCTTCAGGATGAACTGCTGTCGCTCCAGGCGCGGGTCCGCAAAACCATCCTGTTCGTCACTCATGACATGAATGAAGCCATGCGGCTCGGCAACCAGATCTCGATACTCGACGGCGGCCGCATCGTCCAGACCGGCACCGCCTCCGATATCGTGACCCGCCCGAGCAACGACTACGTGGCCGCGTTCGTGCAGCATATGAACCCGCTCACGGTGCTGACGGCCGCGATGGTGATGCGGCCACTGGCGCAGCTGCGGCGCGAACACTCGACGCTTTGGCTCGATACGCAGCGCCGCACCAGTGTGGAGCTGGACGCGCAGGGCTCGCCGCACAGCGGCTCATGCGAGGGTCAGCCGCTGGCGGTGCTGGCCGCGGGCACCCAACCCATCCCTGATCAGGCGCCCTGCTTCGCGCAGGTGCCGGGCCACTGCAGCTTGCAGGAACTGGTGGAGATCCACGACGCCAGCGGCCAGCCTGTGCTGGTCAGCGAAGCGGGCGGTCTGATCGGTATCTGTGGATCAGCGCAGATCGTGGCGGCGCTGAGCCGCCATTACCAGACTCAGCCCGGCGCGGCGGCAGGCTGAGCGGACTGACGCTGCTGCGTCCGCCAGTTGCTGGCTTCATAGTACGGCGCGGCCGACGGCGGCAGCAGCGGCCGCCCGCGAATATGGTCGGCCAGCTTCTCGGCTAGCATGATGGTGGGCGCGTTCAGGTTGCCGTTGGTGATTGACGGCATGATCGAGGAATCGACGATGCGCAACCTATCGATGCCGAACACACGTGCCTCGTGGTCGACCACCGCCAGGGGATCGCCGACGGCGCCCATCCGGCAGCTGCAGGAGGGGTGGTAGGCGCTCTCCACCTTGGCGCGGATGAACTCATCGATGGCTGCGTCGCTTTGCACCGCCGCGCCCGGCTGTATTTCGCGGCCGCGATACTCCGCAAATGCCGGCTGCGAAAAGATTTCACGCGTCAGGCGCACGCAGTGGCGCATCTCCACGCAGTCATCCTCGTGGCTCATGTAGTTGAAACGGATCGCCGGGTGCTGATGCGGATCGGGCGAGCGCAGCCGCACCCAGCCGCGGCTCTTCGAGCGCATCGGGCCGACGTGCGCCTGGAAGCCGTGCTCGGTGGCGAGCGATGAGCCGTCGTAGCTGACCGCCACTGGCAGGAAGTGATACTCGATGTCCGGGTAACGGATGCCGGCAGCGCTGCGTATGAAGCCGCAGGTCTCGAAATGGTTGCTGCCGCCCAGGCCGTCCTTGAACAGCAGCCAGCGCAGGCCGATGCCCAGCTTGGCGAGCGGCGACATCGACGAATACAGCGTAACGGGCTTGAGGCAGGCCTGCTGGAAGTAGAACTCCAGATGATCCTGCAGGTTTTCGCCGACGCCCGGCAACTCGTGGAGCACCGCGATACCGAGCGCGGCCAGCTCGGCGCCCGGCCCGACGCCGGAGAGCTTCAGCAACTGCGGCGTATTGATCGGCCCGGCAGCGATCAGCACTTCACGGCGGGCCGTCACGCGAGCAGCGCGGCCAGCGCGTTCGTAGCTCACGCCGCTGGCGCGCCGGCCCTCGATTTCGATTCGGGTTGCCAGCGCGTGAGTACGCACCTCGAGGTTACCGCGCCGCATGGCACGGCGCAGATAGGCATTCGCGGCGCTGGCGCGCACGCCGTGATCGACCGTCATGTCCATGCGCCCAAAGCCTTCCTGCTGGAAGCCGTTGACGTCGCGGGTTCGTGCATAACCGGCCTGCGCCGCGGCCTCGAGCCAGGCTTGGTGCAGCGGATTGCGCAGCCCACCGTAACGCGTCGAGAGCGGCCCGCCATTGCCCCGGTACTCATCGCCGCCTTCCTCGCGCCGCTCGGCGCGGCGAAAGTACGGCAGCACATCGCGATAGCCCCAGCCAGCCGCCCCCTGCTCCACCCAGCTCTCGAAATCGAAGGCGTTGCCACGTACGTACACCAGGCCATTGATCGACGAGGATCCGCCCAGGACCTTGCCGCGCGGCGTGTGCAGCCGGCGGCCACCCAGGCCGGGTTCCGGTTCACTGTGATAGCCCCAGTTGTAGCGCGCCCGATTCATCGGAATCGCCAGCGCCGAGGGCATCTGGATGAAGATGGAACGGTCCGAGCCGCCGTACTCGAGCAGCAGCACCGTGCTCTGGCCGTCCTCGGTCAGCCGATCGGCGAGCACGCAGCCGGCTGAACCCGCGCCCACGATCACGTAGTCGAATGCCTCGCTCTGCTGCTGTGCGTTCATAGCGCCTGACCTGCCCATGCTGCCAGTGACCACCCGGTGGCGCAGTATCTCATGGCGCACCGGGGCAAGCCGACGCCGCAATCAGATCAGCCACCGGCAGCGCTGCTGACCATACTGAGGCACAATTCGGGCCTGCAAGGCTTACCAACGACCCTTCGGTGCCAGCCATGACCGAGACAGCAGCCTCTGCGGATCGACGCGCACGCCCCAGTGGACGCGATGCCAAGCGTGCGGCGCGCGCCGCGCGCGCCGGCGCCTCCGTCCCTTACATCACGCGGGCCCTGCCACGTTACGAAGTTCTTAACGAGGAAGGACTGGCGCTGCTCGAAGGCAACGCGGATACCATCCTCGAGGAAATCGGCATCGAGTTCCGCGACGATCCGGAGGCGATTGAGATCTGGCGCAAGGCCGGTGCCGATGTCAAGGGCGAACGGGTGCGCTTCGCGCGCGGCATGTGCCGTGCCCTGGTGCAGAAAACCGCGCCGCGCGAGTACACCCAGCACGCGCGCAACCCGGCGCGCAGCGTGCGCATCGGCGGGCTCAACACGGTGTTCGCACCGGCCTATGGCTCACCGTTCATACAGAACCAGGATGAGGGGCGGCGCTACGCCACCATCAAGGACTTCCAGAACTTCGTGCGCCTGGCGTACCTGGCCAATTCGCTGCACCATTCCGGCGGCACGATCTGCGAACCGGTGGACCTGCCGGTGAACAAGCGCCACCTCGACATGGTGTATGCGCACATTAAGTACAGCGACAAGCCCTTCATGGGCTCGGTGACCGCACCCGAGCGCGCGGCCGACAGTGTTGAGATGGCGCGCATCGCCGCGGGCCCCGAGCTGATTGACGCCGAGACCGGCCGGCCCAAGACGCTGCTGACCAGCCTGATCAACGTCAACTCGCCGATGACCTATGACGCCACCATGCTCGGCGCACTCAAGGTCTATGCGCGCGCCAACCAGGCGGTCATCGTGACGCCCTTCATCCTGGCCGGTGCCATGTCGCCGGTCACCGTAGCCGGCACCGTGGCGCAGACCCTGGCCGAGGCGCTCGCCGGCATGGCCTTCACGCAGCTGCTGAATCCCGGCGCGCCGGTGATCTTCGGCAGCTTCGCCTCCTCTATTTCCATGCAGTCGGGCGCGCCAACCTTCGGCACGCCGGAGCCCGCGCTGGTGCTGTACATCATGGCGGCGCTGGCGCGGCGCCTGGGCGTGCCGTTCCGCTCCGGCGGCGGCCTGTGCGCCTCGAAGATTCCCGATGCCCAGGCGGCCTACGAATCGGCGCAGACGCTGCTGCCTACCTGCCTGGCCGGAGTGAATTTCGTGCTGCACACCGCCGGCTGGCTCGAGGGCGGCCTGGCGATGGGCTATGAAAAGTTCGTGATGGACTGCGACCAGGCCGGCATGATGCACACGCTGCTCGCCGGCGTGGACCTGTCGGTGAATGGCCAGGCGCTCGATGCGATACGCGAAGTGGGTCCGGGCAAGCACTTCCTCGGCTGCGCCCACACGCAGGCCAACTTCGAGAATGCCTTCTACCGCTCGCCGCTGGCGGACAACAACAGCTACGAGCAATGGCAGGCGGAAGGGTCGCAGGACATGGCCACGCGCGCCAACGCCCTGTGGAAAAAGCAGCTGCGCGAATACGAAGCGCCGCCGCTCGATGCCGCCATTGACGAGGCACTGCTCGACTACATCAGGCGCCGCAAGAACGCCTTCCCGGACTCGAACGTCTAGGCGGCACCGACCCACACGCGCGCATTGCGGAAGATGCGCATCCAGCCGCTGTCCGCGCCGGCATGGTGCGGATACCACGAGTTTTGCACCGTGCGATACACGCGCTCGGGGTGCGGCATCATGATGGTGGCGCGCCCGTCCGGAGTGGTCAGCGCTGCCACACCCGCCAGTGTGCCGTTGGGATTAGCCGGATAGACACGCGCGGCGTTGCCGCGGCCGTCGCTGTGACGGCAGGCTATCAGGCGCTGCTGCACGCAGCGTTCGTAATCGGCATCGTCCAGGTAGACCGCCCGCCCCTCGCCGTGCGCCACGGCGACCGGCAGCAGCGAGCCTTTCATGCCGCTGAGCAGCACCGAAGGCGAGTCGAGTATTTCCACCAGGCTGAGGCGCGCCTCGAACTGCTCGCTGCGATTGCGCAGGAAACGCGGCCAGTGTTCGGCGCCGGGGATCAGGTCACGCAGCAGCGCCATCATCTGGCAGCCATTGCAGATGCCGAGTACAAAGCGGTCACTGCGCGCGAAGAATTCGGCAAAGGCATAGCGTGTCGGTTCGTGGAACAGGATCGATTGCGCCCAGCCGCCGCCGGCGCCCAGCACATCGCCGTAGGAGAAACCGCCGCAGGCCACCAACCCCTGATAGGGTTCGAGCGTACGCGCACCGCTCAGCAGGTCGCTCATGTGCACATCATGCGGCTCGAAGCCGGCGTGCTCGAGCGCCGCGGCCATCTCCACCTGGCTGTTGACCCCCTGCTCGCGCAGTACCGCCACCGCCGGCCGCACGCCGGTGCCAATGTAGGGCGCCGCGACATCCTCCTGCGGATCGAACTCTAGCTGCCAACGCAAGCCCGGGGCCGCGATATCCAGGGTGGCGGCCTGCTCTTCGTCAGCGCACTCCGGATCGTCGCGCAAGCGGCGCATCTGCCAGGACATTTCCGACCAGGCGCGCCGCAGTTCGGCCCAGGGTTCGTCGACCATGGCGGCGCCCACGCTGAAGCGCACCCGCGCATCGGCAATCGGCCGGCCGATTACCCGGCTGCAATCCTGCAGCTGCTGCGCGATCAGCTCCTGCCACACCTCGTGGAGGCGCGCCGTAGCCACCTGCAATATCACGCCGCACTCCTCGCTGAACAGCTGCGCGGCGGCCGGACCGCGCGCCGCATCGAGCGAGATTTCCAGGCCGCAGTGGCTGGCAAAGGCCATCTCGGCCAGCGTCACCGCCAGACCGCCATCGGCGCGATCGTGATAGGCGAGCAGCAGCTCGCGCGCGCGCAGTGCATTGATCGCAGCCGCACAGCGCCGCAGCAGTTGCGGGTTGTTCATGTCGGCGCAGGCGCCGCCCTGCACGCCGTACACTTGGGCGAGCGCCGAAGCACCCAGATGATTGCGTCCTTCACCCAGGTCGATCAGCAGCAGCGTGGTCGGGCCCTGATCGAGCCGCAGGAGCGGTGTAAGCGTGCGCCGCACGTCGATGACCGGCGCGAAGGCCGAGATGATCAGCGACAGCGGCGCGACCACCGAGTGCATGGCGCCCCGCTCCTGCCAGCTGGTCTTCATCGACAGGGAATCCTTGCCGACCGGGATCGCCAGTCCCAGCGCCGGGCAAAACTCTTCGCCCACGGTGCGCACCGCGGTGTACAGCGCCGCATCCTCGCCGGGCTCGCCGCAGGCGGCCATCCAGTTGGCCGACAGCCGTATCTGGCTTAAGTCACCAACATCAGCCGCCAGCATATTGGTCACGGCCTCGGCCACCGCGAGCCTGGCGGCGGCGGCCGGATCGATCAGCGCCACCGGCGTGCGTTCACCGAGCGCCATGGCTTCACCCGCGTAGCCGCTGTAATCGGCGAGCGTCACACCGACATCGGCCACCGGTACCTGCCAGGGTCCGACCAGCTGATCGCGGCTGACCTGTCCACCCACCGAGCGATCGCCGATCGTGATCAGAAAGGTCTTGTCCGCGACCGCGGGCAGGCGCAGCACCCGGTACAGCGCTTCGCGCAGGTTAACGTCCTTCAGCTCGGCAGCCGTACCAACGCCTGCCGCAGTGGCCGGCGGCGCCAGCCGCTTCACATCACGCCGCATGCGCGGCGGCTTGCCGAGCAGATCGGCTACGCTCAGGCGCACCGGCTCGTTCCCCAGCAGCGCATCGGTCACCAGCAGCGTGCCGTCGTCAGTGATCGCGCCGATGCGCGCAAACGGACAGCGCTCGCGCTGCGCCAATGCGGCAAACTGCGCGAGACTCGCCGGCTTGATGGCCAGCACATAGCGCTCCTGCGCCTCGTTGCACCACAGCTCCAGCGGCGACATGCCCGGTTCGGCGCTCGGAATGTCGCGCAGCTGGATGTGCGCGCCGCGCTGGCTGTGCGCGACCGCTTCCGGCACCGCATTGGACAGGCCGCCGGCGCCCACGTCATGGATTAGTTCGATCGGATTCGCGTCGCCCAGCGCCCAGCAGCGGTCGATGACCTCCTGCGCGCGCCGCTGCAATTCCGGATTGCCACGCTGCACCGAAGCGAAATCAAGCTCGGCGCTGCTGGCACCGCTCCCGACCGAGGAGGCCGCGCCACCGCCGAGGCCGATCAGCATGGCCGGGCCGCCGAGCACCACCAGATGAGCGCCGATCGACACCACTCCCTTCTCTACCTGCGAGCGGCGTACATTGCCCAAGCCCCCCGCCAGCATGATGGGCTTGTGATAACCGCGTACGCGCCCTGGCGGATCGCCCGCTTGGTGCTGTTCGAAGGTGCGAAAGTACCCACAGATGCCCGGCCGCCCAAACTCATTGTTGAATGCCGCGGCGCCGATCGGACCCTCCAGCATGATATCCAGCGCCGAGGCGATGCGCGCCGGATAGCCCTCTGATTGCTCCCAGGGCTGCTCATAGCCGGGGATGCGCAGGTGCGATACCGAGAATCCCACCAGCCCGGCCTTGGGCTTGGCGCCCACGCCAGTGGCTCCCTCATCGCGGATTTCGCCACCTGAGCCGGTCGCCGCGCCGGGAAATGGCGCGATGGCGGTGGGGTGATTGTGGGTCTCGACCTTGATCAGGATGTCGATCGGTTCCAGGCTGGCGCGGTACACGCCGGTGACCGGATCCGGGAAATAGCGCGCGCCATTGCTGCCGGCGATCACCGCGGCGTTGTCGCGGTAGGCGGAGAGCACACCCTGCGGCGCACGCTCGTGAGTGTTGCGGATCATCGCGAACAGCGACTTCTCCTGCACTGCGCCGTCGATCACAAAAGTGGCATTGAATATCTTGTGGCGGCAGTGTTCGGAATTGGCCTGCGCGAACATCATCAGTTCCACGTCAGTGGGATCACGCTGCAGGCGCCGGTAGATGTCGTAAAGGTAGTCGATTTCATCCGCGGCAAGTGCCATGCCCAGCCGCTGATTGGCCGCCACCAGCGCCTCGCGCCCGGCGCTAAGCGCTAGGTACTGCAGCGGCCGCGGCGCCTGCACCGCGAACAGTGTGCCGGCCGCCGCCACGCTGCTGAATACCGCTTCGGTCATGCGGTCGTGCAGCACGGCGCCGAGCGTCAGCAGCGGCACCGTCAGCGAGCCATCCAGTTCGTATTGAATGCCGCGCTCGATGCGGCCGACAAAATCCAGGCCGCAGACCCTGGCGATATCCGTGGCCTTGCTCGACCAGGGCGAAATCGTTCCGGGCCGCGGCGCCACCAGCAGCGAGCGGGCCGATTCGCGGACGCTGACTCCGGCCGGCACTTCGAGCAGGCGCTCGAGATCGGCGCGCTGCGCCGCCGTCAGCGATGCGACGCAGTCGATGAAATGCAGGTAGCGGGCGCGCAGTGCGACGATCTGCGGGTCGAGGCGCCGCAACCGTTCGAACAGGCGCGCGAGTCGGAACGCCGAGGCGGCCGGCGCACCAGGCAACACCAGCATCGCTTACTTCTTCGGGCCGGGTTCGCCGGCCGGCGCGGAATACAGAGAGCCCGGAAAGGCCGTGACGTTGCTGCTGCCCTCCAGCGCCACGATCTTGCTGACGCCCTGCTTGCGAACCTCGTCGATCCGCACCACGGACTGCACCGGTAGAAAGCTGCGCTTCACGCCGGCAAATTCCGCCTTGATGCGCTCCTCACCCGGGTCCAGCACCACGCCGGAGCGCTCGCCGAACACCAGTTCCTCGATCTCGACGAAGCCCAGCAGGCTCCCGTGGCTGATTTTGCGCGCGTAGACCTCGTAAACCTTGCCCTGGTTCACGAACATAATCTTGAAGATGTGATTCGATGCCATCTGTGTAGGATTGCGGCAGCCCGCCGGGGCCGGCGCGCCTATTATATTGTGTTGACGCCCTCGGCGAGGAAGTGATTGGTGGCGCTACGCCTGACGATAATCAGCGAGCAAGGCACCGAGCTGGGTGACCGGGCCAGTGTGCTGTTCGGTCCCGAAGGCGGGCGGATCGGCCGTGCCCACGACAATGAGTGGGTGTTGCCCGACCCCAAGCGCTACCTGTCGTCGCACCATGCCCAGATCAGGTATCGCAACGGCGGCTTCCTGGTCGAGGATACCAGCACCAACGGCCTGTATCTCAACGATAATGCCGACCCGGTCGGGCGCCTCGGGCCCCAACCACTGCGCCACGGCGATGTGCTGCGACTCGGTGCCTACCAGATCAGGGTCAGCGATGATGCCACGCCCGGTGTCGACGCCAGCTCGGTGTTTGCCTATTCCGCCTCGGCGTCCGGCGGCAACGGGGTGCAGCAGGAAGACATCGGCATAGACCTGAACATCAGCGAACTGCTGGTGACCGATGCGGACTTAAGCAGCCAGCGGCGCGCCTTCGATCCCTGGGGGCAGCCGGTCGGCGACTCCGCGCTGCTGCAATTCGATCATGCGCAGCAGTCAGCGACTCGCGCGCCACGCGCACCGCCACCGCCGTCACCACGCGTCGTGCCCCTAGCCAGCAACGGCGCCGCCAGCGACGCGAGCGCCAAAGTGGGCAAGGGACTCGACGCCTTCAGTCGTGGGGCCGGCATGAACCCGCGGCAGCTGCCGGCTGAGAGCACCGACCGTCTGCTGAGGCTGGCCGGACTGCTGCTGCGCGAAGCGCTGGTGGGCATCAAGAATCTGGCACGCACGCAGCGCGAGATCCGCCAGAGCTCAGGGCTGTGCGCCACGGGCGATGATCCCGAGCGCGTCGCGCTGCAGAATCTGCCGGTCGAGGAACTGCTGGCACGCCTGCTGATCGGACACGAAAACCAGCAACTGGATGCCGTGCAGTGGCTGCGCGAACTGTTCGGTCTCGCCACCCGGCACGATGCCGCGCTGATGCGCGCCCTGCGCCCGGCACTCGATGAATTCACCCGGCGCCTCGACCCGGCGGTACTCAGCCCCGGCCCGGCCTCCGCCGAACGCTTTCGCAGCATGACCGAGAGTGCGAAGGGGCAGCTGCCGCACCTGTTTTCTGAAGCGCTGGCGCGGCACTTCAATGACGAGATCGTGCACGGGCCGGAAGACGGCTGAGGCGCCGCGCCGCAGGCCGAAGGCGGGTCCACCCTTGGCAAACAGATGCACCGCGGCCGGAACACCTGCATCATCCAGAGCCCGCGCATAGAGCGTGCTGTTGCAGATCTCGTCGACGGGGTCATCCCAGGCCTGCAACAGGAATGTGGGAGGCGTGCGCCTGGCGACGTGGATTCCGGGATCGAGCCTGGTACCGAGGCGACACAGGTGGCCGGGATACATCGCGACGGCAAAGCCGGGGCGGCGGCTGTTTTGATCGCTCGCATCGACCGTCCGGTAAGCAGGCTTGCAGATATTGCTGGTCTGCGCCACGAGATACCCGCCCGCCGAAGGACCGATCACCCCAATCTGGTGCGGATGGTTGGCGTGGTCACATCGAATACCGCTGCGGATGTGTGCCCCTCGATCGCCTCTGGTGTTGGCGCGACCAGCACGCTCTCGGCTGGCTGCGCCATACGCCAATTAGGCGAATATCTGGTCAAACTTCAACTCCCGTTTACAACTGGCCTTAAGTTTCAAGTAACGGCCTAGGTCTGCCAAGAAACGGGCGGACCGTGCAAGTACACGGGCCGTGCGATGTTGGATCAGCCGGCGGCTGGGCTTACGCCTTGAGATTTGCCTTGGCCACGCCTGCGACAGGCCGGACTCTGGACGGCAGGACTTTCCGCGAGTGAATCGGCGCGGGCGCAGCGGCTGTCATCGCTGCGCCCCGCGCCGCGTCCGTCAGCGGACGACTACGCCCGTCGCCGTCGACGGCGCTCCAGGGGTGCTGCCCAGCTTCAGCAGACTGCCATCCTCGTTCACCCGAAATTCCACGATCTGACCGATCGACGGCGACAGCACAAACAGCGTGCGCCCGTCCGCGCTCGCCGCGGCATCCGTCGGCCCTCCACCCGTGACACCCGATACGCCGTCGGCGCTCAAGCGCGTCAGCGCCCCGGAGCGAGCCACCCGGTACCCGGTGAGTGTGCCCGATCCCGTGTTCGTGACGTAGGCATATTGGCCGTACCGCGCAATAACGACCCAGCAAGCCGCCGTCTGCACTGCCGGGATCGAGCCGCTGATGACCTCTAACGAACCCGGTTCGTCCAGATCGTAGGACGACAGCGCCGCAGCCTTCGCGTGACCGCCAAACGCCTCGCTGACCAGCAGCGTGTCGCGGCGATCAAAGGCAAAGCCGAACGGTGTCATACCGTTTGAGGCGTGCACAACGGGGCCCGTCGGCCTGTCGTTGTCGATGGAGTAGGTTGAAATCCGATTTGTCGCCTTCTCCGTCACCACGAGTACGTCGCCGTTGTGGTCGAAGCTGACTTGCGCCGCGCCCGCGGTACTTGAACTCAACGCTCGGGTCGAGTTGGAGATCGCCTGCAGGTGGCCCTTGGAACTCGTTCGGAAGCCGGTGATATTCCCGGTATCGCCCGCGTTCAAAACATAGAGAAGTTGATCATGCACCGTCACACTGATGGGCGTCGTACCGCCGGACGCAACGCGATCCACGAGTGTCAGCTCGGTGCCTGAGACGGCAAATACGCTGATGTCGTTGCTCCCAGCGTTGACGGCGTACAGCCATCGGCCCCCATCACTCAAGGCGAGCGCGCCTTGATTTCCGAGTCCCGCTCCGGTTCCGAGGCCTCCCGTGCTGACGGTTGCTGCGAGCGACAGCGATCCGTCCGCCGCACTCTGATAAATCTGTATCGCATTGCCGCTGGCGCTGTTAGTCTCGGTGTAAACACTCGCCGCTCCGGCTGTCGAGGCGAGGACCGCGCCTGCAAATAGACTGGCGAGCGCCGCGGGCCCGCCTGATTTCCTGGTCATCATCGGTCATTCTCCTTATGCCCAACTCGGGCACCAGGAGACTACGGGCGGAATCTCACGCCCTTATCACGCGCTTTTCGCGAGCGGCGGGACCGATGTGTTCGACACGCGTTCGAGCGTGATCTCCACGGTGGTGCCGACTCCGCGTTGTGACAGGACGCTCACGGTCTGAGCATGCAACGTCATGATTCGTTGCACGATGGACAGGCCCAATCCCGCGCGCGCCCGGTCCTTCGGATCCCGAAGGCTGAAGAAGCGGTCAAGTATGCGAGGCACGTTGCCGGCCTCGATGCCCTCGCCCGTATCCACCACCCGCACGCGCACCGACCCCTCCTGGACGGACATCTCGATTCGCACTTGCCCGCCGCGCGGCGTATGACGCAGTGCGTTCTCGATCAGGTTGCCAATGGCCCTTTCGATCAGCCCCACATCGGCGAGTGCGAGAATACCGCGCATGTCCAGGAGCGTGCGCAGCTCGACGCCGCGACTTTCAGCCTGAAGCCGGAACCGCAGCGCGACGTCCTGAAGCAACTCGGCAATCGCCACGGCCTCGATGGCCGGTACGACCATGCCCGACTCGAGACGAGCAAGTTCAAACAACGCGTCGATCAGCCGTCCCAGCTGGTCGGCTTGTCGAAGCGCGATCTGCAGATGTGCTTGCAAATCGCTCGGCGCTAGTCCGTCTCCCTTGACCAGCAGCGTCTCAATGTAACCGCGCAGCGACGCGAGCGGCGTTCGGAGGTCGTGCGATACGTTGGCCACCAACTCGCGCCTCAGCTCATCCGTGGTCTTGAGCTCTCCGATCTGGCGTTCGATGGCCTGCGACATGTCCGCAAAACGGGCGGTCAGGGCACTGATCTCATCACCACGCGATTGCGCGCGTGTCGGAAATGCGCCGGCCGGCAACGTTTGAGACCAGGTTTCCAAGGACCGGTCGAGTCGTCGCAGACGCCGGGTGAGGACCGCAAACAGACCGCCCGCGACCAGGAGCGTGGCGAGGATCACGAGACCAAGCGCTAACGCGGCCGCCCGTAACGCATAGCTGCCCCACACCCGCTGCGCGATGGAGCGTTCCGGTTGCCCGCCGAGGACCACGTACAGGTACCCGTCGACTCGACTCTGATCACGAATAGGTGCGACCGAGAAAACGCGCTTACCCTTAAGGCTCGACGGATCGTCGCCGTAAATCGGACGCCGGTCCGGCGCGCGCAGAAATTCCTCGATCGGTCCGAGGCTGACCTGCTGACGCACGACCCGATCGTGCTGAACGACAGTCGACAGGACATGGCCGGTGCGATCGAGGAGGTAGACCTCCGCCGAGGGGTTGACGGTCATGGCGCGGTTCCCAAGCTCACGTAGGGCTGCTTGGTTAACATGCCCCTTTTCGATCAGCGCCAACTCTCGAACGACGTACATCGAGATCCCAGAGTCAAGCCGTTGCCGCACTTCGTCGGCATAGCGGTCGCTGGTTTGACTCAGCAGCGCCAAAAGTCCGAACCCGACGAGGGCGAGCAGGGCCGCAAACGCGAGCGTGAGGCGTACGTGCAGAGCGCTCATGCGCGCCGCCCCTCCGGCTCAAGGGCGAAGCGATAACCCACCCCCCATACCGTCACCACGTACCGCGGTTGCGACGGGTCGGGTTCAAGCTTCGAGCGCAGCCGATTAATGTGCGAGTTGACGGTGTGTTCGAAGGTATCGTGGGTGGTGCCCCAGACCTGATCTAGCAATTGGGCGCGTGAAAAGACGCGCCCCGGATGTTCCGCCAGAAAGGCCAGCAAATCGTATTCTCGGGCCGTGAGCTCAAGGTGCTGACCCGCGCGCTGCACCGTGCGTCTTTCCAGATCGATCTCCAACTCACCGAGCCGTGTGGTGCGCAGTTCCACGGGCGACGGACGCGACAGGCGCTCAACGCGGCGCAAAATGGCTTTCACGCGCGCGGCGAACTCCACAACGCTAAAAGGCTTGGTCAGATAGTCGTCCGCGCCAGTCTCGAGACCCAACACGCGGTCGGGTTCGCCGGCTCGTGCCGTGAGCATGAGGATTGGCGTGTAACCCGCGTTACCCCGAACTTGTCGACAGATCTCAAGACCGTCCACGCTGGGCAACTGGAGGTCGAGGACAATGAGGCTCCAGTCCGCGGCTCCCGTCGCTCGGGCGAGGCCCTGCGCGCCGTCCGCGGCGACCTCGACGGCACACCCGAGGTCCTGCAAATGCAACCCGAGTAGACCTGCAATGTCGGGGTCATCTTCAACGACGAGCACTTTGCGCGGATTCATCTTTCGGTCTCAAGGCAGCATTACGCTTTATCTTAGATTCAAGACGTCACGCCTTTATCACGCCTGGGCGCGAGAGCTGCATTTCCGTAGTCGCGGTGCGTCTAGGCAGGACAAGTCGCTGACAATTCGTCAGCTCCAGGGGATCGCGGAGAGCTCTGCCATATTAGAAGTAGACCGTTGTATAGGCTGATTTATGACAAGCCGCGCCGGTGGCTGAGCAGTTCGCTGTCCTGTTCTTTGATAGTTCGATCAGGCACCGGGAGAAGTTACATTGGCACGCGAATTTTGCACCAAGTACCGCCACTGCTGCAGCACCGGGGCCGCTGGCCACCGGCGGCTTTAGTGACGCCATGGCCGGTACTGGCGATCGCTCTCTCCGCGTCATCGTAGTCATCATAATGGGAGGCCGACGTTGCCCGGATTTCTCTGCAGGCAATCCGAGCTCGAGCAGCAGCTCCTGCCTGGCGGCGTCGCCTGGCGGTCCATCCGCAGGCGCTCAGCGCGGTGCTGCAGACCGCCCGCGCCCTCCTCCGTCGCACGCCCGATCGGATCTCCGCCCAAGACGTGCGCGTGGGGCCGCCCAGGCAGTCTCCTGCGCCAGAGTGCCAGGATCGAGCCTCGCAAACTGCCCCTTTAGCAGTTCGCGGGTACCTCCGCTGAACGTATGCGCCTGGGCGTCCTCCGTTGCTTTTCGCGCGCCGCAAGTCGGTACTTGAAGCGCCAACCGCAGGATATTCGCGGCTTGATCAACAAGTACAGTCAGCCGCCGTCGAAAAGTCTGTTACGTTGCTTGGCGATTGAGGCCTCGCGATTCGAGCGTTTTTGTAGCCACTTCCGTTAACATTGGGGATACCGGAAGTCTTAGTTGAGCCAGTACCCCCAAAAGTATCCCCAGATTGCGCGGCTCGCGACGATCCTTTGCGAACCCTGGCGGAGGTGGAATGTCGAGATTCGCCCTGTTTTATAGCCTTTTTTGAACTTCGGCGAACATCATCGAACCTTCAAATGGCGGAGAGGGTGAGATTCGAACTCACGTGCCGGATTTACCCGACCATCCGATTTCGAGTCGGCGCCGTTATGACCACTTCGGTACCTCTCCGGGATGCACTTGTGGCGAGCTGGTATTCTAGCCGAATCTTGGAGTGTACTAATTGCCAATGACCGCGCCCCGCAGCTGGCTGCTCTGTGCCACACTGGCGCTGGCAGCCCTGCAAGGCTGTGATGGGCAGCCTTCGGGGCTGGCGCAAATCAAGGCGCGCGGCGATCTGCGCATGGCCACCCTCAACGAGCCGACCTCCTACTACCTGGGGGCGCATGGCCCGCAGGGCTTCGAGTACCGTCTGGCGCGGGCCTTTACCGATAGCCTCGGCGTCCAGCTGATCATCGTTCCGGCGCGCGATCGCAGCAACCTGCGCGAACTGATCAGCGACGGCAGCGCCGACATCGTCGCCGCGCAATTGACCGTGGATGGGGTGTGGAAGCGCGCCGGCCTGGCCACCGCTACCTATCAGGAGATCAGCCAGCTGGTCGTACAGCGGCGCGGGCGCAAGCCGACCCAGAATATCGCCGGGCTCGGCGGGGCCCGCGTGGTAGTGCGCGCCGGGAGCCCGCAGCTCGAGCTGCTGCGCGGCCTGCGCGCCAGCGGCGCCAGCTACCTCGCGTGGACCGAACTGCCGCGCGAGCAGGCCGATCCGCTCGACTGGGTCAGCACCGGTGATGCCGACTATGCGATCGTCGATGAGAGCGAATTCCGCTTTGCGCGTCACCTGTACCCCGAGGTCGCCGTGGCCTTCACGCTACCCGACCCGCGCCCCGTGCAGTGGCTGGTGCGGCGTACCGCACTGGACCTGCGCGATGCCGCCAGCGGGTTCTTCGCCCACGCCCGCGGCAGCGGCCTGCTGCAGCAGCTGAGCCGCGCCGCGGATGCCGAGGCCAGCGGCTTCGAATACCTGGAGGCGCGCCGCTTCCAGGACGACATCGTCGCCACACTCCCGGCGCTGCGTCCGCTGTTCGAGCAGGCTGCGGCCAGCAGCGGCGTCGACTGGCGCATTCTCGCGGCCGTGGGCTACCAGGAATCGCATTGGGACATTCATGCGAGCTCCGGCGATGGCGCGGTGGGCATCATGATGCTGACCGCGGACACGGCGCGCTCGGTTGGCGTCACCGATCGCAGTGACAGCCGCCAGAATATCGCGGGCGGCGCTGCCTACTTCGCCCAGGTGCTGCAGATGATTCCGGCGCGCATTCCTGAGCCGAACCGCACCTGGCTGGCGCTGGCCGCCTACAACGTCGGCTACGGACACCTCGAGGACGCGCGCGTGCTGGCACAGGGTCACGGCCGGGATGCCGACTCCTGGGCGGATGTCAGCCAATATCTGCCGATGCTGGCGCAGGAGCGCTGGTACTCCCAGGCGCGCCGTGGCTATGCCCGCGGCTGGGAACCGGTGCGCTTCGTCGAGCAGGTGCGCGGCTTTCTGTCGGTGCTGGAGTGGTACGGAGGCGATCAGGCGCCGGCACCCGATCTCGTGCGCAGCCCGTTCTAGGAAGCGTCGCCCGCTCCGGGTTCGCGCCGCGCCGCGAAGAACTCCTTCAGCAGCGCGCCACATTCATCGGCGAGCACGCCCCCGAATACGTCGACGCGATGGTTCATGCCGGGCAGCGCGAAGGCATCGAGCATACTGCCGGCGGCGCCGGCCCGAGCATCCCAGGCGCCAAACACCAGGCGCTGCACGCGCGCATGCACGATCGCCGCGGCGCACATCAGGCAGGGTTCCAGCGTTACGTACAGCACGCTGTCAGTGAGCCGGTAGCTGCCCAGGGCACGGGCACCGGCCCGTAGCGCCTCGATCTCCGCATGCGCCGTTGGATCGCAGGCGTCGATGGGGCGATTCGCTGCGCGCGCCACCACCTGTCCCTGGTTTACGAGTATTGCGCCCACCGGCACCTCATTGCGGGCCCGCGCAGCCTCGGCCTGCAGAATGGCCTGGCGCATGTACTCGACGTCAACGCTCACCGTCGGCACTCATTGCGGCAGCGCGGCTCGCGAAGTGGCGATCGAGAAACTGCTGGCGCGCACCTGAGGTCTCGGGCTCGGCGCGGCTCACCACGTCGATGCGCAGTCTTTCGCCGCTGCTGAACTGTGGCCAGCGCACGAGCCCACTGCCATTCGGATCGCCGTGCTTGATGAAGTTGACGAAGTAGGCGCGCATGGCCTTCGACACCTGCCGGTCCTCCGCAGTCCAGGCATAGACGCGGTTACTGTCCAGATTTCCCAGCGCGTATTCGATTTCTGCGGAATGCGTGGCGCCACGCGGCGCGGTCACTCCGCTTAAGGCCGGCCGTGGCCGGGCAAACAGGTAGTAATAGGTCGGCGGACCATCGCTGCGGGTCGCGAGCTGCACCCAGCGGCGCGTGCTGTAGGCAATGAACAGGTCGCTGGCCAGATCCTGCGCGGCATCGAGCACGCTCGTGCCATCGCTGCTGGCCGGATAGACCGCGAAGCAGTCATCGGCCCGCGCCTTGAACTGCCGGTGCAGCGCCGCGCGGTAAGCCGCAACGGTCGGCGCTGACTGGCCAAGTATGGCGTCCGGCTGGCCCTCACCGGTATTGACGCCAGCCAGCAGCGGCACCCGTGCCTGCGCGCCGGCGGCATACAGTTCGGCCGGCTGGCGCGGCAGGAAATAACCATCAATCGTCGCCGCAAAGGGTCGCAGCCCGGACTTGTCCTCGGCCTGCAGCAGTTTGCCGGCCAACTCCATCAGCTGGTCTGCGGGCATGGCGCGCAGCGCGGCGATCGACGCGGCGCCGGCGGCCTCGGCAAAGCGCTCGCCATTGCGCTCGCCCTCGCCGAGCGTGGTGGCCGGCAGCGCGCCCAGCAGCGAGCCGCTCTCACCGATCGCGCCGGCGATCAGATCCCGGGACAGCGGCGACACCATCTGCGCCGATACCGACCAGGAGCCGGCGGACTCACCGGCAATCGTGACATGCGCCGGGTCGCCGCCAAAGGCCCGCACATTCTCGTGCACCCATTGCAGCGCGGCATGCTGGTCGAGCAGGCCGTAGTTCCCGGAGCCATGGCCGCCCGATTCGCGGCTCAGGTCAGGGTGCGCCAGGAATCCGAATACGCCAAGGCGATAGTTGACCGTGACTACTACCAGACCGGCACTCGCCAGGCTCGCGCCGTCGTAGCGCAGCTCCGAGCCATCACCGGCGATGAATCCACCGCCATAGAAATACACCAGCACCGGCAATTGCTCGTGCGCCGATTTCGCCGGCGTCCAGATATTCAGGTACAGGCAATCCTCGCTCACGCCGTTGGACCGGAACACCATGTCGCTGAAGATCGGTTGCTGCATGCAGCGCGGCCCGAACGCCGTGGCCTGGCGCACGCCCGGCCACGAGGCCATGGGTTGCGGGGCGGCCCAGCGCAATGTGCCGAGCGGTGGTCTGGCAAAGGGGACGCCCCGAAATTCGCGTACCCCGGAAGCTTGCGGCCCCAGGCCCGCCAGTGCTCCCTGGGCCGTCACCACGCGATCATCGGCGCGCACCGGATGCGCGAGCACTATGCTGCACACGATCGCAATGAACGCGGTCGCGGTGTCGATGGTCGAGGTTAGCGTGGTATGTCGCATCATGATCTCCCGTGGCAGCGGGCATTCTAATCAGAATTTGTGTTAGGGTTTTCGCATCATGACTCCTTATCAGCGATTTCTCGGCCTGCTATTGGGACTGTTGCTGGCCGCCTCACTGCTGGTCTGGTGGCGCACGACGGCGCAGCTGCCGGCAGCGGCCGGCGCGACGGTCAGCAACGACGCTCCGGATCAGGTGGACCGCAGCGCCTACAACACCGCGCTCCGGCTCAAGGGACTGGCCAGCGGCGCCGCCGAACAGGCGCTGGCCGACAGCGCCGTGCGGCTGGCGGATCACGACCTGGATCTGGCCTTCACGGCGGCGCTGCGCCAGCTCGACGCGCATCCGCCGCAGCTGAGTGAAGCGGCACAGCGCATCGCGGTGCGGCTGCAGCGCTCGCAGCAGCAATATGCCGACGGCCAGCGGCGCATCGACGCGCTGAGCGCCGAGATCGGCCACGCCACGCCGGCGCGCAAGGCGGCGCTGCAGGACGAGCTTGACCTGGAACAATCGCAGCTGGAGCTCGATCAGTACGAAATCGAGGAAGCCAACCAGGACCTGGACGACGCCGGCGGCAACCTGCGTCAGCGCATTGAAGCCGAGTCGCAGGAACGCGAGCAGCAGGAAAGGCTACGCACGGCGTCGGCCGGTGTGCCGGCGGCCCCCGAGGCGCTGCACGGCGGCCTGATCAGCGAGTTCCGGCAGTGGCGCTCGCTGTCAGGGATGAGTCGGCAATTGCAGGATGCGCAGCAACATTCCGCAACGCTGAGCGCCGCACTGGCCACGGATCGGCAGACTCTCGCGGTCCAGCTGGACAGCCACAAGTCCGGCGTGACGGGACTGGCCCAGCACAGCAAGGCGGCACGCGACAGTGGCCTGAACCTGCCGGCGACAGCGCGCGCGCCACGTACTCACGAGGGCGTGCAGGATCTGCAGGCCCAGACCCACAGCATTGCGGCCGACCAGAACGTGCTGACGCTGCTCGAACAGCGCTATCGCGCCCAGCGACTGCTGAGCGGGGTGTACCGCCAGTGGGGCGCAGCGGTGGCCGCGCGCGCCCGTTCAGCCGCGCACATGCTGGCGACCGGCGCCAGTGTGGTGATGGCGCTGCTACTGCTGCTGCTGTTCATGGATCGCTGGCTGCAACGCGTATTCGCGCACGGCAAGCACGACCGGCGCCGTGTCGAGACGCTGCACAGCATCAGTCGCACGGTGCTGCAGCTGCTGGCAATCGTGGTGTTGCTGCTGATGCTGCTGGGCCTGCCCAACCAGTTCGGCACCATGCTGGGCATCGTCGGCGCCGGACTCACGGTCGCGCTGAAGGACTTCATCGTCGCCTTCATCGGTTGGGGTGTGCTGATGGGTCGCAATGGCATGCGGCTCGGCGACTGGGTGGAGATCAACGGCGTGAGCGGCGAAGTCATCGAGCTGGGCATGTTTCACACTGTGCTGCTCGAGACCGGCAGCTGGGGCGATACCGGCCACCCGACCGGCAGGCGCGTCACGTTCACCAACAGCTTTGCCATCAGCGGCCACTATTTCAATTTTTCCACCTCTGGACAGTGGCTGTGGGACGAGCTGCTGTTCGTGGTGCCGCAGGGCCGCGACCCACAGCCGATCATCAATGCCATACGCGAGCAGGCCGCCGCGGCCACGGCCGAGAGCGCGCGACAGGCGGAGCGCGAGTGGCAGCGGGCAGTGCCCTCGCAGAGCGGGCGGGCGTTCTTGGGTACCCCGTCCATCAACGCGCGACCGGTGGTCGGCGGCGTCGAGCTGTCGGTACGCTACATCACCCGCGCTGATGAGCGCTTCCAGCTGCGCAGCAAACTGTACCAGGCCGCTGTCAGCCTGCTGGGTGAGTCGCCCGCCCGCGCGCTACCCGCGGCGGCGCCAACCTAGTCGCGGCTCGCGCAGGCGGCCAGGAACAGCTCGCCGTACTCCTCGAGTTTTCTGTGCCCGACCCCGTGCACGCTCAGGAACTGCTCGCGTGTGAGCGGTCTGCGGCTCGCCATGTCCTGCAGCGAGCGGTCGCTGAACACCACGTACGCGGGCACGCCACGCTGCGCCGCCAGCTGCCGGCGCAGCACGCGCAAGCGCTCGAACAGTCCGGCGTCAAGCGCAGCGTCCGCCGGCACCGCGTCCGGCGCGGCCGGCGCGGCGTGGGCGCTGGCCACGATGTCGCGGCCGCTGCAGTGACCGCAAGATTCGGCGCACGCTGGCATGGACTCCGCGAAGTAGCCAGCCAGCTCCTGCCACAGGCAGCCACTGCCGTCCGCCAGATCAAACATGCGGCGCACCGCCCGGCGCTGCTGCGTAGCCACCTCGGGATCCTGGACCGCGGCACCCTCCAGCAGGCGATCTAGCGACATCACATCAGCCCAGGAATAGAACAGCACGCAGTCGGCGTCCGCGCCGTCGCGCCCGGCGCGGCCGATCTCCTGGTAGTAGCCCTCGATCGAGCGCGGCATGTCGCGGTGAATAACGAAGCGCACATTGGATTTGTCGATGCCCATGCCGAAGGCAATGGTGGCGCACACCACCTGCATATCATCGCGGCTGAACTGCTCCTGGGTGCGCGCGCGCTGCTCGGGCGTCAGTCCGGCGTGGTAGGGCGCCGCACTGATGCCCTTGCGTGCCAGAAACTCCGCAGTCGACTCGGCCGCCTTGCGCGACAGGCAGTAGACAATACCCGCCTCGCCGCGGCGCGCGCGCACCAGCTTAAGGATCATGTCGCGCACCCCGGCGCCCTGGCCTTTCTTCACCGCGTACAGCCGCAGGTTGGGACGAAAGAACGAGCCGCGCACGCTGAGCGGATCGCGCAATGCCAGCTGCGCGATGATGTCCTGCTTGACGCGCGGCGTCGCGGTCGCGGTGAGCGCCAGGATCGGGATGCCGTTGAAGCGCTGCTTCAGGCCGGCAAGATTTCGGTACGCGGGGCGGAAATCGTGGCCCCACTCGCTGATGCAGTGTGCCTCGTCGACGGCGATCAGCTTCAGATCAAGCTGGTCGAGCAGCTGGCCCACTGAGGCATCGATGCCCTCGGGGGCGGCATACAGCATTTCGAATTCGCCGGAGCGAAGCGAAGCGCCGCGCTGCGCGCGCTGGGCGGCATTGAGCGAGGAGTTCAGGAACGTGGCGCGAATGCCGACTTCCGTCATGGCATCGACCTGGTCCTTCATCAGCGAAATCAGTGGCGATACCACCAGCGTGAGGCCACCCAGCAGCCGCGCCGGGAGCTGGTAGGTGACCGACTTGCCAGCGCCGGTGGGCATCACCGCCAGGCAATCCCGCCCCGCGAGAATGGCCTGGATGATCTCGAGCTGCCCGGTACGAAACTCCGGATAGCCGAAGACGTCCCTGAGCGCGGCCAGCGCCGCGCTCGGCGCCTGCAGCTGGGACCGCCGGACGCGCTCCGCCGCCCGGCGCAGCAGGAGCAGTGCCTCCGCACTGAACAGCAGCGGCGCCTCCCGATAACAGGAGCGCAGCACGCCGAGCCGCGGCGCAACTTCCCCAGGCGCGAGCTTGTCGAGAGCGCGCGCCTCGGCAAGCACCTGCTCCGCGGCGCTGAATGTACCGGCCAGCAACGGGTTCGCCTCAGGCACGCTGCTCGGCGCGGCGCGCACGCCACTGGCTGGGCGGTGCGCCGACCAGTTTCTTGAAGGCACGGCTGAACGCGGCCTCGGATTCGTAGCCCACCCGATTGGCGACCGCGGCGATGCTTTCCATGCCGCCGAGCAGGTGATTAGCGGCCAGCTGCATGCGCCAGTTCGCGAGATAGTGCATCGGCGGCGAGCCGGTGAACTGATTGAAGCGCTCCGCAAGGGCTGAGCGCGACAGTCCGGCCTCGCCCGCCAGCGATTCGATGGTCCAGGCACGGTCGGGATTGCGGTGCAGCGCCGCCAGCGCCCGTCCCACATAGACGTCACGCAGCCCGGCGAGCCAGTCGGTGCGCTCCAGGGGCAACGACTCCAGATAGCGGCGCACCACGTCCACGAACATCAGTTCGCTGAGACGCCCAAGCACGCATTGCCCGCCCAGCCGCGGTGCCTGCGACTCGCTGAGCGCATAGCGGATCAGCGTAGCCAGCGCGCCGTCCGCCTGGTCACTGACCCGGATCACGCGCGGCAGCGCGGCCAACAGCGGGTTGTAGGGCCGCGCGTCGCAGCCCAGGAATCCGCACACGAACTGGGCGGACTGCCCCTGCGGATTGCCCATCGTGATACTGAAAGGGAGCCTTCCGTCCTCCGGCCGGCGATACATCGCCAGGTCCGGCGCCTGGCGCATGCCTGGCGTGCTCGACAGCACGTGAGTGTCACCGTGTGGCAGCAGGATGATGTCACCCGCCGCGAGGCGCATCGGTGCCTCGCCCGGCACACTGGCCCAGCAGCTGCCGAGCGTTATGACGTGATAGGAAATAAGATGTTCCGAACCCGGGAACATGGCGCCGACTATCGAGGCGCCGGCCGGAGTTTCGGCCACCCACGGCTCGCTGGCCTTGATATCGAAGAAGATGGCGCCGGTGAGACGCACCGCCCGCAGCACATCCGACAGCGCATCCATCAGCATTCTCCATGGACGCCCGAGCACGCGTGCCGGACGGTCGATCATGCGTGTGACGGCCAGCTGCCGCTACACTTCCTGCCCATCGGCAACACTGCGATTCTACAGGGAGAGACATTGATGAGTAGCGAAACCACCTACGCCGGCAGCTGCTTTTGCGGCGCCGTGCGCTTCGAGGCCACGGGCCAGCCGGCCGCCATGGGGTACTGCCACTGCGAGTCCTGCCGCCACTGGTCGGCGGGGCCGGTCAACGCCTTTACGCTATGGAAGCCCGAGGCGCTGAAAGTCACGCAGGGCGCCGCGCACATCGGCACCTTTAACAAAACTCCGATCAGCTACCGCAAGTGGTGCACCAAGTGCGGCGGGCACCTGTTCACCGATCATCCGACCATGGGGCTGGTGGACATCTACGCCGCGCTGCTGCCGACGCTGCGCTTCGCCCCTGGTGTACACGTGAACTACCAGGAAACCGTGCTGCACATTCACGATGGCCAGCCGAAGCTGAAGGACATGCCCAAGGAAATGGGTGGCAGCGGTGTAGCGCTGCCCGAATAACCCCTGGCAGGTCAGCACGGCGGCCTTGCGCGCGGGCGATGGCGGACGTCTAATTGCGGCACGCTACCAGGAGCCTGCAATGAACTACCGCCTCGCCCTCGCGGCCGCCGTGTTTGCCTGCAGCGTCAATGCCGCGGCCCCCCAGGACACGCCCGCCGGCGAGCAGCGCTTTCGCGAGCTCTACAAGGAACTGGTCGAAACCAATACCAGCCTGTCGGCCGGCAGTTGCACTCTGGCCGCTGAGCGCATGGCGGCGCGCCTGCAGGCCGCTGGGTTCGCCGAGGGCGACCTGCATCCCTTCAGTGTGCCGGAGCATCCCCGCGAGGGCGGACTGGTCGCTGTGTTTCCGGGCCGCGACCCAAAGCTCAAGGCCATCCTGCTGCTGGCACACATTGACGTCGTAGAAGCCAAGCGCGAGGACTGGACGCGCGATCCGTTCACGCTGGTCGAGGAAAATGGCTATTTCTATGCGCGCGGCGCCAGCGACGACAAAGCCGAAGCCGCGATCTGGGTGGATACGCTGATCCGCTACCGCAGCGAAAAATACCAGCCGCGCCGCACCCTCAAGCTCGCGCTCACTTGCGGCGAGGAGACCGCCGGGGCCTTCAATGGCGCTCAGTGGCTGACTCAGAATCGGCGCGAGCTGATTGACGCCGCCTTCGCGCTCAATGAGGGTGGCCAGGGCGAGCTCGATGCCCAGGGCGGTCGCCTGTCAGTGGACATTGAGGCAGGTGAAAAATTTCCACAGAATTACCTGCTCGAAGTGACCAACCCGGGCGGTCATAGTTCACGTCCGGTCAGGGACAATGCCATCTATCACCTGGCGGCGGCGCTGACCCGGATCAGCGAGTATGAGTTTCCCACCATGTTCAACGACGCCAACCGCGCGTACTTCACCGGCATGGCGAAGCTCGAGGCAGGCAAGGGCGAGACCGGCGTGGCCGACGCGATGAATGCCTTCCTGAAGGACCCCAACGATGCCCAGGCGATTGCGCTGATTTCGGCCAAGGATCCGAGCTGGAATGCGACGCTGCGCACCACCTGTGTCGCCACTATGCTCGACGCCGGGCACGCCACCAACGCCCTGCCGCAACGCGCCCGCGCCAATATCAATTGCCGCATCTATCCGGGCGTCTCGGCGGAGACCGTGCGCCACAGACTCGAGGAGCTGGTGCGCGATCCGGCCGTCAAGGTGCAACAGCTCGAGACACGCGGACCGACAGCCTCGATGCCGCCGCTGACTCTGGCGGTGATGGCTCCCATAGAGAAACTGACCGCGGAATTCTGGCCCGGGGTGCCAGTGCTGCCGATTCTTCAGGCCGGTGCTACGGATGGAGAATTCACCAATGCCGTGGGGATTCCGACTTACGGTGTGGAGCCGATATTCGTGGGTCCCGACCTCGGACACATTCACGGCCTTAACGAATACCTCGGGGTGCGCTCGCTGCTGGAAGGCCGCGAATTCCTGTACCGGCTGGTCAAGGTCTACGCCGACCAAGAGTAGCAGCCTGCGGCGCGGGCCCGGCAGGGCCCATGGACCCCTGAAAATCCCTAGTAACATCAAAGGGCTAGTAGAATCAGCAGGTTACTGCTATCCTAGGCGGCTTACCTGTATCGTTCTCGTCAGCTCCCGCGGGATCTGTCGACGGGCGGGTGCAGGCTTGAATCCGCTAACCGTCATGGAATTTCTCAATGGCCCGTACAACCGCCCTTTCTGACATCCGCAACATCGGCATCATCGCCCACGTCGACGCCGGCAAGACGACGACGACCGAGCGCATCCTCTATTACACGGGGCGCAAGCACACGATCATTGACATCCACGACACCAAGGACCTGAAGACCTCGACGACCACCGACTATCTCGAGCAGGAGCAGAAGCGCGGCATCACCATCCAGAGCGCCGCGGTATCCGCCTTCTGGCGCGACAAGAAGATCAATCTGATCGACACCCCCGGGCACGTCGACTTCACGATTGAAGTCAACCGTTCGCTGCGCGTACTCGACGGCGCCGTGGTGGTGTTCGACGGTGTAGCCGGTGTGGAACCCCAGTCCGAGACCAACTGGCGCCTGGCCGACAATTACGGCGTTCCGCGCATGTGTTACATCAACAAGATGGACCGGAGTGGCGCCAATTTCGTGCGTTGCGTCGACATGATCAAGAAACGCCTGGGCGCGCGTCCGCTGCCGTTGCAGCTGCCGATCGGCTCGGAAGACAACTTCAAGGGCATGGTCGACCTGATCGAGATGAAGGCCCTGGTCTGGGACTCGGACGACAAGGACTCGGTCTGGCAGACCCTTGAGGTCACGCCCGATCTCGCCGACACGCTGCATATCACGGTGCCCAGCGATCGCAAGCTGTTGAGTGAAATCGCCAGATACCGCACTGAGCTGGTCGACACCTGTCTAGAGCAGAACGACGCCGCGATGGAGGCGTATATCACTCACGGCACCGTACCGTCGGGCGCGATCCTGCGCGAGGCGGTACGCAAAGGTACGCTGACCTCGGCCTTCACTCCGGTACTGTGCGGATCGTCATACAAGAACAAAGGCGTACAACAGGTGCTCGACGCCGTGGTCGATTACCTGCCGGCGCCCACCGACGTCGCCTCGATCAAGACCGTCGACGCTGATGGCGAGCCGATCGGCGAGCGCAAGTGCTCCGACGACGAGCCGTTTTCCGCGCTCGCCTTCAAGGTGATCAATGACGCCTACGGCGCCCTCACCTTTATCCGTGTTTATTCCGGTGTGCTGACCAAGGGCGCCTCGATACAGAACTCCACGCGCGGCAAGCGCGAGAAGATCGGCCGTATGGTCGAGATGTTTGCCAAGGAAGCCAACCCCATCGAGGAGGCGCGCGCCGGCGACATCGTGGCGCTGGTGTCCATGGCGGATACCGAGACCGGCGATACCCTGTGTGACGATGCGCATCCGGTGGTGCTGGAGCGCATGCGCTTCCCGGATCCGGTGATCAGCGTCTCGGTGAAATCCAAGCTCAAGGCTGAGCAGGAAAAATTTGGCGCCGCGCTGGGCAAGATGGTGCGGGCCGACCCTTCGCTGCACCTGGAGACCGACCGCGAGACCGGGCAGACCATTCTGCGCGGCATGGGCGAACTGCATCTCGAAGTCACGCTCGATCGCATGCGCACGGAGTTCAACGTCGAGGGCATCATGGGCGAGCCCCAGGTTGCCTACCGTGAGACTTTCACCAAGAAGGTCGAGGAACACTACACCCACAAGAAGCAGACCGGCGGCTCGGGTCAGTTCGCCGAGGTGTGGATCATCTTCGAGCCGCTCGAGCGCAGCGCTGGTTTTGAGTTTGTCGATGCGACCAGGGGCGGTTCGGTGCCGAAGGAGTTCGTGCCGGCGGTTGAGAAGGGACTGCGCATGCAGAAGGAAGATGGCGTGCTGGCGCACTATCCGACCGTGGATTTTCGCGCGACCCTCACCGACGGCAGCTATCACGACGTCGATTCGAACGCACTCACCTTTGAAATCGCCGCCAAAGCGGCGTTCCGCGAAGCGCTACGCCGCGCGCAGCCGATCCTGCTGGAGCCGGTGATGCGGGTCGAGACGGTAACGCCGGGCGACAATCTCGGTGACGTGATCGGCGATATGAACCGCCGCCGCGGCACGATCCAGGAACAGCTGGAGCGCGGTACCAACATCGCGGTCGTGGCGCTGGTGCCTTTGTCGGAAATGTTCGGCTACATCGGGCAGCTGCGCAGCATGACCAGTGGTCGTGCCTCCTACACGATGGAGTTCTCGCACTATGACCCGGTGCCGCGCATGGTCGCCGATGAGGTCATTGCCGAGGTGGCCAAGGCCAAGGCCGCCGCGAACGCCTGAGCTAGCCGCGACCGGGGTTAATCAGGTATTTGGTGCCGGTGGCGCGCCGGCGGTACTCGGCAATCGCCGGCAGCTGCAGCGTCCCCGCCAGCGAGACCTGCTGCGTGTAGTGACTGGCAAAGGTGGATTTCAGTTCGCTGGCGATGCGCTGCTTGAACTGCTGCGTCTTCACTTTGCCGACGCGCTGCAGGAACTGGAACAGCAGCCAGCCGCCCATGCCCCAGCTCATGCCGAATCCGCGGGTGAACTGCGTGGCTCCGGTGTCGAGGGTGCCGTAGAAGTACACTTGTTTGTGAATCTCGGTGCCGTAACGGCCGGCCGGCACGGCGTTGCGGATCAGCGCGGCCTCCATGGCGCCCAGTATTTGTCCCGCGAGCCTGCCGCCGCCGACCGCATCGAAGGCGATCGTGGCCGCGGTCTCGGTCAGCGCCTGCGTCAGGTCTTCCTGGAATCCCGGTGCACTGGAATTGCACACCCAGGTCGCGCCCAGCCCACGCAGCAGGGCTTCCTGCTCGGCACTGCGTACGATATTCACCAGCTTGGTGCCGTTCCTGGTACAGACGCGCTGGAGCATCTGTCCGAGATTGGAGGCGGCCGCCGTATGCACCAGCGCCGTATGGCCTTCACGGCGCATCGTCTCGACCATGCACAGTGCCGTAAGCGGATTGACAAAGCAGGACGCGCCTTCAGCGGGCGTTGTGCCCGCGGGCAGAGCTAAGCATTGCTCCGCTTTGAGACAGCGATACTGCGTATACATCGCGCCACCGAACACCGCGACCGTGGTACCCAGCAGCGCCTGCGCCGCCGCAGAACTGCCCGCGGCCACCACTACCCCGGCGCCCTCGTTACCGACCGGCATCGATTGATCAAGCCGCCAGGCCATCGCTTGCCGGTGCTGCTCTGGAACGCGGGCGGTGATCACCGGCCTGGCGCTCGAGCCCGACGCGCGCACCGTGGTCAGATCGGCGGCGCCGAACAGCAGGCCGAGGTCCGAGGGGTTGATCGGTGCCGCCTCGATGCGCACCACGACCTCATCGGCCTGCGGATCCGGGGTCTCGATCTCGACCAGCGAAATTTCGAGTTCGCCGGCCCACTTGAATTCCGAGCGCAGCTGCAGGCCGCGGCTGAAATTTGCAGTCGGGATCATGACGGTCAGCTGCTCTGGTAGGAGAAGAAGCGCTGCGCCCGCCGCACGCGTCCGGCTGGCGGATCGGGAAAATGCGCCGGGTACAGCACGGCGCCGAGCTCCGCGTACTGTGCCAGCAGGAGCTGGCGGGTCGCACACGCGGCAGCCGGATCCTCGTCGGCGAAGAACGGGATGTCCGGCCGCACCAGCTGGATCAGGTGGTGCACGACGTCGCCCGTGAAGACGGCCCGGGATCCGCCGCGCTGGGCGTTCACGACCACGCTGCCCGGCGAGTGCCCGGCCGCATCCTCGAGCCAGATGCCGTCCTCGATCTCGCGGTGCACGCACTCATCGCTGTCGAGGATGTCGGCCAGTCCGGCCTCGACCACCGGCAGCACCGAATCGAGGTAGGCCTCTCGATTGTGGGCTTCACGGGTCTGGCGGCCAAAGAATTCGAAATCCCGGCGACTGAACACGTAGCGGGCGTTCGGAAAGGTCGGTACCCAGCGCCCATCCTCGAGGCGCGTGTTCCAGCCCACGTGGTCGGCGTGCAGATGCGTGCACACTACGAGGTGGATATCGGCCGGATGACAGCCGGCGGTGCGCAGGTTCTGCAGCCACTGCGACTGCAGTCGATGCGCCCAGGGCACGCTGCGTTCCTTGTCGTTCCCGCAGCAGGTGTCGATCAGGACGTTGAGACCGTCGACCCGCAGCAGGTAGCTGCGCACCTGGATGCGAAATACCGCCGCCTGCGGATCCAGCGACAGTTCCTCGCTCCAGTACCACTCGCGCAGGGCCGCCAGATCAGCGCCGGTCACGCCCGGCACGGCAAACTGCATCGGCATCCTGCCCTCGCCCTCCGACACGCTGCTGATCGCCAGCTTCCCCAGATCCAGTGCCATGCGCGCTCCCCCGGACTGCCACTGCCGCCATCCTCTCACAGGCCGGTCACCGCGGCGTATCATCGCCCAGCACGCAAACGGAAGCACGGATGGCAGAGCTCGCGCAGGAATTTGACTATGTCGTGGTCGGCGGTGGCACGGCCGGTTGTGCTCTTGCAGCCCGCTTGTCCGAGGACGCCGGCTCCACGGTCTGCCTGCTGGAGGCCGGCGGATCCGGCAGCAGCGTACTGGCCAGTGTTCCGGCCGCTCTGGTGATGGCACAGCGATCGGCGGCGCTGAACTGGCGGTTCCAATCCGTGCCGCAGCCGCGACTGAGCCAGCGGCGCATGGCCATTCCGCGCGGGCGGGGCCTGGGCGGTTCCGCGCTGATCAACGGCATGGTCTATTTCCGCGGCCATCCGCACGACTTTGACGCCTGGGCGGCGGCCGGGGCGCCGGGCTGGAGTTACCGCGAGGTGCTGCCGTACTTCCGCCGCAGCGAGCACAACGAGAATTTCGGCCCCAGCCTGTATCACGGTCGCGATGGCCCGATGAATGTCCGCACGGTCACGCACCCCAATCCCCTGAACTATGCGTTCTTCGACGCGCTGACCAGCCTGGGATACGGCTACTGCGCCGACCTGAACGGCAAGGATCCCGAGGGCATGGGACTGCGGCAGCTGTCGATCCGCGGCGGCAGACGCGAAACCACTGCCAGCGCCCTGCTGCATCCGGCGCGTGGACGCCGCAATCTGCGCGTACTGACCGACACGCAGGCGACTCGTGTCGTGCTGGAGGGGCGCCGTGCTGTGGCGGTCGAGGCCCGCGTTGCCGGTGGGAACCTGTGCGTGCGCGCGCAGCGGGAAATCGTACTCACCGCGGGCGCCATCCACTCGCCGCAATTGCTGATGCTCTCGGGAATCGGTGATGGCGAGCACCTCGCCAACCTTGGCATACCGGTGCGAGCGCATCTGCCGGGCGTTGGACGCAACCTGCACGATCATCTGGCCAGTCCGGTGCACATGCAGATGCGCGGTGCTGCCTCCTACGGCGTGTCGCTGCGGGCGATGCCGCGTAACCTGTGGCATCTTGCCGAATACCTGCTGCGCCGGCGCGGTCCGTTGGCCAACAACGTGTTCGAGTCAGCGGCCTTCGTCAGATCCGCGCCGGAACTTCGGCAACCCGACGTGCAACTGGTGTTTCAGCCTGCCCGGCGGCCGGGTCCTTCATTCCCGTTTCCACTGGGCCATGGCTTTGCGATCAGTCCGGTCGGACTCTACCCCCGCAGTCGCGGACGCCTCACGCTCGCCAGTGCCGATCCCGGCGCCGCACCGTTGATTGACCCGAACCTGCTGTCAGCGCCCGAGGACCTGCGACCCCTGATCTTCGGCATACGCCTGGCTCGCAGGATCTTCGCCGCGAGCGCCTTCGCTGCCTGCGGTGCGCTGGAATCCTCGCCGGGAGCGGCTCTGCGCAGCGATGCCGACCTTGAATCCTACATCCGCGCTGAGGCTTACACCGTGCATCATCCGGTCAGCACCTGTCGCATGGGCAGTGATGACACCGCGGTGGTGGACCCACAGCTGCGCATCAGGGGTGTGGACTGCCTGCGAGTCGCCGATGCCTCGGTGTTTCCATCCATCATCGGCGGCAACACCAACGCGACAGTGGTCATGATCGCCGAGAAAGCCCGCGACCTGATATTGGGTCGCGCACCGCCGCCACCCGATACCCTGCCACCGACTGACACCTCTGATGGAGCTCGAAATGACTAATGTACCCGGCGCCCTGGAACGCATGGAAATCGAACGCGCCTGCGAGCGCCTGATCTACAGCTACGTTCGCGCCCTGGATCTGGGCGATATGAGCGCCGCCGCAGACCACTTTGCCGAACAGGGCTCCTTCGCCCGCCCGATGGCACCGGACCAGATCATCCAGGGCCGCGAAACCATTCGTGCCGCACTGCTGACCCGACCGAAAAGCCTGCTGACCAAGCACCTGGCCAGCAATGTGATAGTCGACGTGGTGAGCCCCGACGAGGCACGGGGACTCTCCTACCTGACCATGATCTCGACCACGCCGCCCGCCGACGGCGCCGCACCCTATGTCTCCGCCGGACCGATCTATTTCGGAGAATTTAAGGATCGCTTCGTGCGCGAGCGTGGCGTATGGAAATTCATCGAGCGACGCGGCTCGATCCAGATGAAATTCTTCGGCGCTCAGACGTAGCCCAGCAGTGCCAGGGGCTTCGGGAGCCTGATCAGCAGCTCCTCGCTGAAGCGTGCGTCGAGGTGGAAGAACGCGGCGCGCGCCACCGTGTCGCCGCGATTCTCCCAGGCGTGATCCGTCCCGCGCTGCACGACCACGTCCCCCGGCTTCAGGATGGTTTCGCTGTCGTCGAGCATCAGCACCAGCTCGCCGGCGATCACCACCACATAGTCCAGGGTCCTGGTCCGGTGCATCACGGTGCGCTTGCCGCCGGCCGTGAGCGGGTACACATCCAGGATCCGCAGCAGATGACCGCTCACGGGCATCAGCGCAAAGGGGCGCTCGTTCGGTTCGCCCGCGGGACCCGCAGTCAGTACCGGGACGCTGGCGGCATCACCCCAGGTCTCGTGGAAATCGGCGCCGATTGCCGGACCGTGCATCGTATGATGTTGGGGCGGCGTCCCATCCGACACGATGATCGATTTGCCGTGCTCGTCGTGGCCCGTGACCACGCGCCTTGTAGAATTCAGCATCAACCGTCTCCTAAATTCACACCCGCGGCATCCGCTCAACCGATTCGAGGATAATCCACCATGCATTTCTCCAGTCCCGCCGTCGCCCAGGTGTTTGCCGAGTATGAGCAGCGCAATGCCGAGGAGCGTATCAAAGCTACCGCGGTGGGCAAGGAGATGTTTGCGCGCCGCGATGAGTTCCTGCTGCCAGTGGGACCCGAGGTGGGCGCAGTTCTTCATAGCCTGATACTGGCCAAGCGCCCGGCACGTCTGCTCGAACTCGGAACCAGCTACGGCTACTCGACCTTGATACTCGCCGACGCGGCCCGACAGGTGGACGGCCGGCTGGTGACGATGGAACTTGCTGACTACAAGCAGGCCGAGGCGCGCCGGCTGATTGGCAAGGCCGGGCTGGCTGAAAGCGTTGATTTTCGCCTGGGCGATGCCGTGGCGATGATCAAGGCCGACCGTGGCGCGCCCTTTGATTTTGTACTGCTGGACATCTGGAAGGAGCTCTACGTCCCCTGTCTGGAGTCGTTTTATCCCAAACTGTCAGTCGAAGGCATCATCGCCGCGGACAACATGATTGAGCCGGCCGTGGCGCGCGAGAGCGTCCGGACCTATCGAGCTGCCCTCCGCGCGTTGCCGGATATGCAAACCACGCTGCTGGCCATCGGCAGCGGGATTGAACTGTCGGTCCGATGGCCGGCGGGCAGCTCCAAGCTCTGACGGCGACAAGTGCCTGGCACAGCGGTCTGGACCACAGCTCAACCGATTCCGTGAGCACGGTGCGCACCGCGCAAGTCGAGACGAAGTCCCAGGTTGCGGGACGCGACTACCAGAGCGCCAAACCCGGCCACGCCCCTTCAATGGCTGCGGGATACGCAACAGTGAAGTTCGCGAGCGACCAAAGGCTCGCGGCCTTGGTTGACGCCGCGCCTTTGCAGTCCACGCCTGCACATACGAACGAGGAATCACCAGTCGATCTTTACCGGCTCGTTGATCGGCAGCTGCCACTTGGAGTTTCTCTCGCGAGGCTCGGTAACCGACGCCACTAGCGCCTTCACCGCCGGATTCAAGCGCAGAGCTGCGTCAGCTCGACGCCTGCCACTTTTGCACAGATCTACTTCCGCCAAAGCCCTTATTGTGCCCCGAAGGCGACGAATACGAGGCTCAGCATCACGGAGACCATTGGAGGTCTTCGGTGCCATTGTCAGCAGTGTGCGCTACCAGTCCCCGTAGTAAACGGTCCAACGAGCGCAGGTACAGCTTTTGAAACGTGGCGCGAGGCGCGGCGATCCTTCCACAAAGATACA